>Ga0070741_10012812_pt1 | contig 15031 bp, 13 predicted proteins | sample Coa_R1_4_FD_66440 | JGI IMG/M metagenome (GOLD analysis project Ga0070741, IMG submission 66440) | Surface soil microbial communities from Centralia Pennsylvania, which are recovering from an underground coalmine fire - Coalmine... | ecosystem: Environmental > Terrestrial > Soil > Unclassified ... | reverse complement strand
CCGAAGCACGGTCGCGCAGCGACGCGAGAATGTCGGAGAACGCGGCCAGCGGGAGCTGCGCCGGCTCGGGGAAGAGCTGCCTGAAGTTCATCTCCACGACTCCATAACCCTGCCAGACGGGCAGAGGAAGTGGTGGCCCTACCCGGACGAGCGCGCGGTCGGGTGCGTGGCCGTACCCGAACGAGCCCGCGGTCGGGCGCGATGCGGTATATCTCTCATCGGTGGCCACGCAACGAACAGTGGGCGAGTCGCCAGCCTCGGCGCAGGGGACCAGACGGCCCCTGGTTGATTTCGGCGAGCTGGACAGAGGCGAGGTGATCGCTGTGGCGGGAGGAGCACTGCTCGCGGTCTCCGTGTTTCTCGCGTGGTTCACGCTCGGCAACTCGAACGCCAGCCTCAACAGCTGCCGAGGGCCAAGTTCCTCGTGCACCGCCTGGCAGTCGATGACCGTGCTCCGGTACTTCCTTCTGGCCGCGGCGGTCGCGCCGATCATCCTCGCGTGGATCATCGTGCGTGGTCACGCCCTCTCGTGGCCTCGCGGAGAGATGACTGCTGTGATCGCGATCGCCGCGCTCACGTTCATCATCTTCCGAGGTCTGATCGACAAGCCGGGTCAGCCAAGCGGACAGATAGGGATCGACTACGGCTGGTTTGTCGCCCTTTTGGGCGGTCTGCTGATCCTCGCCGGTTCGATCTGGCGATCGCGTGAGAGCGGCGCGCGACGCAAACCGCCGGGAGTCCTGTGACGGCCTCGCCAACAACCGCCCGTCCGGACCGGAACTTGGCTCTAGAGCTGGTCCGGGTAACCGAGGCAGCGGCGCTCGCGGCCGCACGCATGGTCGGACGCGGAGACAAGGAGGGTGCCGATCAGGCGGCCGTGGACGCGATGCGGGCGGTGCTCGATTCGGTCTCGATGGACGGCGTCGTGGTGATCGGCGAGGGGGAGAAGGACAAGGCCCCGATGCTCTACAACGGCGAACAGATCGGGGACGGCAGTCCGCCGCAGGTCGACGTGGCGGTCGATCCGCTGGAGGGAACGAGGCTCACCGCGTTGGGGATGCCAAGCGCGATCGCCGTGATCGCGCTGGCCGAGCGGGGGGCCATGTTCTCTCCGGGTCCGATCGTGTACATGGAGAAGATCGCCGGCGGACCCGAGATTGCCGACCTGCTCGATCTCGACCGGCCGCTGGGCGAGACGCTCGGGCTCATCGCCGAGCGCAAGCAAGTGGATATCCGCGACGTGATGGTGGTGATGCTGGATCGCGAACGCCATCACGCGGCGATGCGCGAGGTGCGTGAAGCGGGAGCGCGCGTGAGACTGATCTTGGACGGAGACGTCTCGGCCGCGTTGTTGGCAGTCAGCGAGAACTCCCCGGTGGATCTGCTCTGGGGGATCGGCGGCACCCCCGAGGGGGTCATCTCCGCCGCCGCGATCAAGTGCATCGGGGGAGAGCTGCTGGGGCGGCTGTGGCCGCGCGACGACTCGGAGCGAGAGGCAGCGCAGGACGCCGGTTACGACCTGGATCGGCTGCTGACATGTGACGATCTGGTCGCAGGCGAGGACGTGTTCTTCTCGGCGAGCGGCGTGACCGACGGCGATGTGCTCCAGGGCGTGCGGTACCAGGGCGACCGGGGCGCGACCACCGAGTCGCTCGTCATGCGCTCGCGCTCGGGGACGGTACGGCGAGTCGCGGCCCGCCACGACCGCAGCAAGCTGCGCACGCTCAGCGGCGTGCGCTACGGCTGAGCGGCCGTGTCGGCCGGCTCTGGGGCGTCTACGGCGTCAGGGGCCTCGACGGTGTCAGGGGCCTCGAGGGCGTCAGGGGCCTCGAGGGCGGCGAGAGCCTTGACCTTCGACTCGGCCAGGTCGAGCTTCGCCAGCGAGCGCAGGAACGCGTGCGTGACGGCCACATGGATGACCCCCTGCGTGACCATGTACACGGGAATGCTCAGCCCAGCGGCGATCGACGGATAGAAGTTCGCTACCTCGACTTCGATCCGGAGCTTCGAGACACCGTCAGCGATCCGCTGTCGAGACACGTCGAGCGCCAAGAACCCGCAGCCCCGACCCGCGCGCGCTACCAGCAAGCCGTCGTGGATCCGCCAGCGTACGTTGCCGTGATCGGCCTCGAGCAGGTACTCCGGACTGTCGAAGCGAAGCAGCGTCAACGGCGATGAAACCAGGACCACCGCGCGCTCTCGACGGCCGTAGATGATCCGTACGAGACCGAGCGTGACGCGGGTCAAAAAGCGCCAATAAGTGCGCGCCAGGTTCTCGAGGTTCGACGGAGTCCAAAGTTCTTCGAGGCGATCGTCGGGAATGGAAATCTCGGCGACCTGGGCCGACCGAACGGCCCCGTCGGCCGCGATCACCGTCGATTTGCGGGGGGACACGATCGCCGCGCGCGCCGGCAGGTGCCGGCGCCGCCGTCGCAGCACCGCGCCGATCGCCCCGAAGAGGAACAGGACCAATGTGGCAACAGCAGTCGTGATGCCGGCCGGTCCGGTCCGGCTCGGGCGCGACCGCGCAGTGCGCCTTAGCATCTCAGTCCGCCAGCTCCTCGAGCGTGACCACGCTTCCCGCGGAAAGCTCTCCCTCGCCAGGCGGGATAAAGGCCAGCGCGTCGGCGCCGACGAGAGAGGTCACCAAGTGCGAGCCCTGAGGGCCGTTGGGGGTCACCTCCAGCGTCCCGTTGCTCCGCTGCACCCTCACGCGCAGCGCCTGCTCGCGTCGAGGATTGCGAGTTACCGGGACGGCGAGTCGACCCTCGGTATCGAGGCTGGGCCTGGGCGACAGGCCCTGCATCGCGCCGAGCGCCCGACGCGCGAAGAGGGTGAAGGTGACCACAACCGAGACCGGATTGCCGGGCAGTCCGAAGACGAGCGTGTCACCGCGCGAGCCAAACCAAGTGGGGCCCCCGGGCTGCAGCGAAACCCTCCAGAAGTGCTCCTGCACTCCAAGCGCCGAGAGCGCCGGCTTCACATGGTCGTGTGGCCCGACGGAAACTCCCCCAGAGATCACCAGTACGTCCACCTCGTCGAGGCTTCGCGCAAGCGCGGCGCGAGTCACCGTCGGCTCGTCGGGCAGCCGTTCACACGTCGCGACGATCGCTCCCGCGGACTGGGCCAGCGAACGGAGCATGGGGCCATTTGAGTTGTGTATCTCACCGGGACCGAGCGGCTCGCCGGGAGAACGCAGCTCATCGCCCGTGCATAGCACTGCGACGCGAGGTCGTCGCGCCACCCTGACAGTGCCGGCGCCGGCGCTGACTGCAGCTCCCAACTCCGCTGTACCCAGCAGTGTGCCCGGCGGGAGCACGAGGGTGGCGGCGCGCATCTCCTCGCCGGCCTCGCGGATGTTCTGACCCTCGTTGATCGGCGCATTCGTATGGATGGCGTCGCCGAGGTCGTCCACGTCCTCCTGCCGGATCACTCCACCGGTTGCCGTCGGGATCGCCGCGCCGGTGGAGACCCGAATAGCCTGACCGGGTTGCACGGCACGGTCGCTCGGCGAGCCGGCGCGCGATTCGCCGACCACTTCCAACGTCCTCCCCGCCGGTCCGGTCTCGGCGGCGTATCCGTCCATGGCCGAGGAGGAGAAGGGCGGAACGTCAGTTGCCGCCCTGACCTCGGAAGCAAGAACCGATCCGAGCGCGTGCTCCACCTCCACAGTCACGGCGTCGAGAGGCCGCACCGTGTCGAGGACGACGCGGCGCGCCTCGGCGATGGTGAGCGGTTGCGATGCCATCCTGGCTTCTCGCTATGGCCGCGGAAGTCTTGCGACCGCTTCTTTGAAGGCGCGCGCGGACACCGATAGCCCGATTTCTGCAAGCTCGGCTGCTGCCTGGACCATCGTGCCGACGATCTCCCTGCCGCAGGGAGGGGCCGGCTCGTCGGGCGCGCGGCGCGGCGGGCTTGGCGCGTGGCGTGTCTCGCGGGGAGGGGGCGGCTCGTCGGTAGGCGGCGCCGGAGTGGCCTCGGCGGAGCCGCCCTCGCCTTCGGGCGGCGCCGATGCGGCCCGCTTCTGGCTGCGGCGGCTGGGGCGACGGTGCGGGAGCGCCCCGAGGACCTCGGTTGGTCGTTGCGGTTCTTGCGTCATGGCTGTGGGTCTTCCCTACCCAGCTAATGATCCCGCACTGCGCCGGCTCGTGATGCCGTCCCTCAGGGGCGGGCTCGATTCCCCGGTTATGGGAAACCAGATTGAAACGAGCGGGGAAGTTCTACGTATTGCTCAGTGCGGGCGTCGCGGCGGAAGCTTCGGATGCGAGCGTCCCGCGTTGACTTCAAAAAATATAGTGACTAGCCTAACTCGTTAATCGGCGGTAGTACGCCGCGTGTGGACGCTTCCGCCCTCCGAGCCTATGCTCAGGACGGGCACCGGTTGACACCCGAGGAAACGGAATCAGATGTCAGTAGCTGAACTTCAGGAACTCGAAGAGATCAAGGTTCTGATGACCCGCGGGCAGACGCTTGGGGTGTTGACCTATGCCGAGGTCGCCGGCGCGGTCTCGGAACTCGATCTCGACGAGGCCGACGTCGAGGAGCTACACGGCTTCATCGAGCGGGCGGAGATCGAGCTGGTAGAGGAGCTCGACCCCGCGCTGGCGGCGACAGAGCTCGAGCGGGCGCCCGACAAGCGGGGTCGGCGCAAGCCCAAGACGACGCTCGACCTCAAGCCCGATATGACCACCGACTCGCTTCAGCTGTTCCTGAAGGACATCGGCAAGGTCAGGCTGCTCACGGCTCAGGAGGAGGTCGACCTGGCAAAGCGGATCGAACGTGGTGACCTTGACGCGAAGCAGAAGATGGTCGAGTCAAACCTCCGGCTTGTGGTCTCCATCGCAAAGAACTACCGCAACCAGGGGTTGCCGTTCCTGGACCTGATCCAGGAAGGGACGCTCGGCCTGGTGCGCGCGGCCGAGAAATTCGACTACCGCAAGGGCTTCAAGTTCTCGACGTATGCGACCTGGTGGATCCGCCAGGCCATCGCCCGCGCCCTCGCGGACAAGGCCCGCACGATCCGCATTCCCGTGCACGTCGTCGAGAAGCTCAACAAGATCGGGCGAGCTGAGCGCAAGCTCGTGACCGAACTCGGCCGCGAACCGACTGCCGAGGAGATCGCTGAAGTGACCGGCATCGAGCCCGAGGAAGTCGAGTCGATCAAGCGCTCCGCCCAGGCACCGGTGTCGCTCGAGAAGCCCGTCGGGGACGAGGAAGAGTCCGAGTTTGGTCAGTTCATCGCCGACGAGCGGGCCGAATCTCCGTACGAGCGGGCGGCCGAAATCCTGACCAAGGAGGCGCTGCGCGAGGCGCTGGAGAACCTCAGCTACCGCGAGCGTCGCGTGCTCGAGCTGCGCTACGGACTCGGCGGCGAGCACCCCCGCACGCTGGACGAGGTTGGCCGGACTTTCAACGTCACGCGCGAGCGAATTCGGCAGATCGAGAATCAGTCGCTCAAAAAGCTTCAGTCGCTCGCCGAGGCGCAGAAGCTGCGCGACGTCGCGTAGTTATTTAGAGAGTCCGGACAGCTTTCGCCCGCGACACCGCTTGGTCGCGAGTGTCGCAGGCCGAAAACTGTCCGGGCTCTCTTCAGCTCGCACAAAGGCGCGCGGTTTCTGCGACTCGCTCGCTTTCATGGCCGTGAGGGTCGGATCGTCGCTGCGGTGCCAAACTGAGGCCTGATGCTCGCTATCGGAACCGATTGGGCGACCATTTCTTCGCTGGCCACGGCCGGCGGGACACTCGTGCTCGCCCTCGCCACGTTCTACGCCGTTCAGTCCGGTAGACGCTCGACCCGCATTGCCGAGGCGGCCCTTCAGGAGCAGCGACGCCCGATCTTCACCCAATCCCGCTTCGACGATCCAATGCAGAAGATCAACTTTGTCGAGGGGCATTGGGTAAAGGCGGCGGGTGGAGGCGCGGTTGCCGAGCACATCGACGGTGTCGTGTATCTCGCGGTGAGCCTGCGCAACGTCGGAAGTGGCATCGGGGTCTGCCAACGCTGGGCCGTCAGGCGTGCCCCGGCGTCATCACGCCAGTTCCCGCGCCACATGACCGACCAGGAGTTCCGCGACCAAGCGCGGGACCTCTACATCCCGCCCGGCGACATCGGCATGTGGCAGGGAGCGCTGCGCAATCCGCATGATTCCGTCCGCGCCGAGATCGCCGAGGCAATTGATTCACGCGAGCCGATTACGATCGAGCTTCTTTACTCAGATCTCGTCGGCCACCAGCGAACCATCACCCGATTGGGCCTCACTCCGTTCGACGATGTTTGGATCGCGACGATCGTCCGGCACTGGTATCTGGAGGGGTCCGGTCCCAGGGGAGAACAGGACTTCGACGCCGCTGCCGAAGCCGTGCGGCACGATCACGAGGACGCCGAAAGGGGCAGAACTGCGGCGGCCGGTGGCGATGACGATCCCGGGCGTCGGGACGGCGCCCTGGACGGTGACGGTGCAACCGCGGCGAGCGACGACGGTCAGGCGCAGGAGCTGGGCGCGCGTGGGCGCGCAGAATAACCGAAGCTTCCCTCGATGGGTCAACGATTCACCCGAGGCACGCTTCCCAGTATGAGTGGAATGCCTTAGCATGGGCGTGCTTCGCAGATGTTGTTTTCTCGGGGCCGTAGTCCACTGCTGATGACCCTGGGCGTCCCTAGGTGAGTACGGAAGGAACCGTCGAACGCGAGGTGAAGCTGGGTGTTTGGCCCGGCTTCGCGCTTCCTGACCTGCGAGGAACCTTCGATGGGGTCGTCGCCGGCGCCCCTCAGGAGCGGCGACTGGAGGCGGTGTACTTCGATACTCCGGACCTGCGTCTGCTGCGCCGGGGCGTGACCCTTCGCTTCAGACGCGGGGAGGAACCACAGGAACTCTGGACGGTAAAGCTCGCAGAGGAAGCTCCGGCGGTCGGTCTCTCGCGTCGCGAGATCTCGGTGCCGTCAGGACCCTCGACCATCCCCGTCGCGCTGGAGGACCTCGTGCGGGGCTGGGCGCTTGGCGATTCACTTGTGCCCGTGGCTCGGCTGCGGACGGTGCGCAACCGGACGATCTTGCGTGGTCACAACCGTGCGCCAGTGGCGGAAATCGATGACGATGAGGTCTCGATTCTTCAGGGGTCACGTGTGGCGGCCCGCTTTCGCGAGCTCGAGGTCGAACTCATCGACGGCGCTCCGCCCAAGCTGCTGGACCGGGTGGCGGGTCAGCTTCGCGCGGCCGGCGCTCAGCCGGTCGACCAGATCCCCAAGGTGGTGCGGGCCCTGGGGCCTTCGGCGCTTGCACCCTGGGACCTCGCGGTGCCGGAGCTCGGCGCGCGCCCAACGGCGGCGGAGCTCATTACGGCCGGGCTGATCGCCTCCGCCGCACGGCTTGTCGATCACATCGCGATCGTGGTCCTCGACGAGGATGTCGAGGGCGTCCATCAGGCACGTGTCGGGATCAGGAGGCTCCGATCGGATCTGTGGACCGCACGGTCGCTCCTCGACCACGGTGTCGTTCGCTCGCTTCGGCGTGAGCTTCGCTGGTTGATGGGCCACTTCGGAGAGGTGCGTGACCTCGATGTTCTGCTCGAGCGGCTCCCGAAGGATCTCCGGCTTTTGGATCAGTACGCCCGGGGGGGTGCTGAGGACGTCCTTGCCGAGGGCGCGAAGGACCGTGCGGCGGCATACGAGGCGCTGCGAGGCGCTTTACGCACACAACGCTGCGGCGATCTATTGGGCGAGACTGCGCGCATCGCCACCGCGCCGCCGTTCAAAGGGCGCGCCGTGCAGAATCCGGCGGCGGAGGTGGTCCCCAAGCTCGTCAAAAAGCCGCTTGCGGATCTGCGACGAGACGCGAAGAAACTAGGTCCCGCACCCGACGACGAGTCCCTTCACCGGTTGCGCATCGACGCCAAGCGCGTTCGCTATGCCACCGAGCTCGCGGCGCCCGTCGTCGGCAAGAAGGCCCGACAGGCCGCACGGGGTCTCGCTCAGGTGCAAGACGTGCTCGGCGACCACCACGATGCGACCGCCGCCGCCGTACGCCTGCGGGCGCTCGGCCCTAGGACCGGCCCGGCGGGGGTTTGGGCTGCCGGCCTGCTCGGCGGGCTGGCGATTGCCCGCGCGGCCGAGGATCGCGACCGCTTTCAGTCCGTTTGGGCGCGCGCCGCTGCAGCCGAGCGCTGGCGCTGGGCTGAATAGACGTTTATGCCGCAAGCGGGGCGCGCTCGGCGGACCTGCGAGCCACCTCTGCTCGGCCGCGGGTGAGCCGGACCACCCAGGGGGACCACTGCGCGGCGGGTCCACGGCGAACGACGGCGGCCAGGCGCGACCCGCCTGCTCCGACATCGATCAGCCAACGCGGTCCCGCCAGCAAGCGAGGCCGGGGCTGGGGAGCGTGTCCACAGATCTGTCCCCACGGGGTGCGTCCGCCGGGCGGCCACTCGGACTCAGCGCGCCAGAACAGCCCGCCATATGGGGCAACCCCGCCCTTCGTGGGACCGACCCAGTCGAACAGCGGGTCGCAACCCGAATCGCGCGAGCGTCGATGCCAACGGTCGTTGATCTCGGCGACGCATTCCTCGGCCCGCCGCGGCAATCCGTGGGTGAGCTCGGGATGAACTCCGGCGTGAGTCACCAGCCAGCCGCTCAGCGCGGCCGCGGCATGGGGCCAGCCCCGGCTTGCGAGCGCGGAGAGCGCTGCACCGTGTTCGGTGGCGTCCTCGGAAAGCATCTCCACCTCGTGGTTGCCGGCGAGCACCACGTCGAGCGACTCGACGGCGAGCCTCGCCACCTCCAGGTTGGCCTCGCGGGAAGCGCGGCGATCAAGCAAGTCGCCAACCTGGACGATCCAGAAACCTCGGCGGCGCTGCTCATGCGAATCCAGAGCGCCGAGCGCGCGTAGCAGCGCCCGCAGCAAATCAACCCGCCCGTGAACATCACCGATGACGACCTCGATCATGGCTGTCCAAGATGACCGCCCAGGCCCGTTCCCGTGTGAAAATGCTGTGTCCGAGGGCAGGCCAATCGTGATAGCAAGCCGTGCGGACGCGACCCGCCGGCCAATCGCGCATCGCGAGGTTGGTTTTCCGTTTGTGCCCTTGCACCATCCGATAAGGTCCCAAGACGCGCGCGAGTTGGATTCCAACCTTTATCGATCGGCTACCGCTTACGCAGAGGGCCTTCGCATACGCGGAGCAGATGCATGCTGGGCAGAGCCGGGCCGACGGATCACCATTCATCCTTCATCCGGTCGAACTCGCTACGTTGCTCCACGATGCCGGCGCGCCGGATCACCTGGTGGCCGCGGGAGTCCTGCACGACGTGATCGAGAAGACCGAGGCCACAGTCTCGGATCTTCGGGCGCAATTTGGTCCCGCAATCACCGCACTGGTCGTGTCGGTCAGCGACGACGATCGCATCGCTGGTTACGCGAGGCGCAAAGCCGCGTTACGCCGGCAGGTGGCGGGTGCCGGCGATGAGGCGCTGACCCTCTTCGCCGCTGACAAGCTCTCCAAGCTGCGCGAGCTGCGCCGTGAGACGACGGCGCAGAATGATGGTGACCCCACCACCCAGGGGCGGCCGCGAGAACCCCGGGCTCGCCGCCTCAGGCACTATCAGCGATCGCTGGCTCTACTCGAGGAGCGGCTGCCGCAGTCGCCACTGGTAGCTGCGCTGCGCGATGAGCTGCAGAGCTTTCTTGGCGAGCTCGCGCAGCTCGCGCCAGCGGGCTGAGCAGTCTCACGGCCCGCAAGCCGGTCTGGGCGCCACGCAAGCCGGTCTGGGCGCCACGCTAGGTTTGGCTCGTGGCACTCGACGAGACCGGCACACCGCAGCTCGAGCCCGTGCGGTCGCCCGAGGAGGCGGTCGCGGAGATCCGCATCAGAGCGCCGGCCGAGCGCAACCGCCGTCTGGCGCAGTTGATCGAGCGCGTCAACGCCGATCCGCAAGTCAAAGCCTGGTGGCACGCCTCCGCCGTAAACGCGACGCGGCGGCTTGGGATGTCAGATCACTCGTGGGTGCACGTGCAGATCGTGGTGAACATCGGGCTGCGGTTGGCCCGACTGCTCTTTCGCGCGGGCGTGACGCCCAGCGTGGTGTCCGACCACGGGCTCGAGACGCGCGATGCGGAGGTCGTCATCGCCGCTGCATGCTTCTTCCACTGTGTCGGGATGGCCGTTCATCGCGTGGACCACGAGGCATACAGCCTGTTCATGACCGCCGACAAGCTGGGAGACCTGCTCGACGGCATCTATGCGGAGCCGGAACGGTCGATCCTGGTGACCGAGGCGATGCACGCGGTCATCTCACACCGCCGCGGGGGCGCGCCGTTCACGATCGAAGGCGGGATCGTACGCGTGGCGGACGCACTCGATATGGCCCGTGGCCGTTCGCGAGTCCCATTCGAAGCCGGTCACCGCAACATTCACTCCCTCTCCGCGTACGCAATTGAGGAGGTGACGATCGGCCGCGGCGAGCAGCGCCCGGTCAAGGTCGAGATTGCGATGTCAAACAGCGCGGGGATCTTTCAGGTCGACGAGTTACTGGCTACGAAGCTGAGAGGCTCAGGGATAGAGCAGTACGTGGAGGTGATCGCCAGCGTCGAGGCCGAGCACGAGGAACGCTTGATCACCGTGTTCCGGATCTGACACACCGGCCGTCGGGTTACAACCCTTTTACACGAGAATTTCATCTCAGTGACGGGAATCTTCCAGTCACCGATGAAGCTACCGGTACTAGTCCGCGCTGAGCATAGGCCTCTCAGCGTCAAGGCAAGCGGATTCACCGATTCGTGACCACGCTGGGTTCGTGTACGAGGATGGTGGCGTTGAGATCTGTCGAGATCCATTTTCACTTGCTTCCCGCGGTTGACGATGGCCCGCGGACGCTTGAGGAAGCCGTCTGGCTCGCCCGGACCGCTGCGAACGGAAGGGACCCGTACCATCGTCGCCACTCCGCACGTGAACTCAACGTTTGTGCTCGACGTGAACACGCTTTCCGAGCGGGTGAGGCAGGTCGCCGAACGGATACGACGCGAGCGCGTTCCGGTACGGGTGTTGGCAGGTGGCGAGCTTGCCCACGATGTGGCGGACCGTCTCTCTCAGGGTCAACTGGAATCCATAGCGCAGGGCCCTGCGGAATGTCGCTGGCTACTGCTTGAGGCGCCGTTCGGCGGCCTCGATGACACATTTACTGCCACCGCGGACGAACTTCGTCAGCGCGGCTTCGGGATTGTCGTGGCGCACCCTGAGCGCTCCTTGGCGAACCTTCAGGCCGGCTGGCGCGTGATCGAGCGCGAGATTGGGGTGGGGAGCGCGATGCAGGTAAATGCGTGGTCGGTGGCCGGCCTCCACGGGGAGCACGCTCGAATCGAGGCGCTGCGCATATTGCGCCTGGCTCGACGTGTCGTTGTCTCTTCCGACGCGCACGGGACACACCGGGTGCCCTCTCTGCGGCTGGCCGTCGATGTACTGGCAAGGCTTGGCCACAAGAACCCTGAGTGCTTGACGTCAACGACCCCTGAGGCGTTACTCACGCATGGACTGCCCCGAGCGCCCGCTGAACTGGCCGCGTAATGTCACCTAGAACATGGCCGGCCGTCACGCGGCCTGGGGCATCTCTGAACCCGGGCTGAGAGTCGTCTCGGCGGAGGCGGTGGCTCGGTCGCTCGAAGGCTTCCCAGCGCCAGCGGCCGGACGATCGCCTAGGGCCCGCGCGTATCCCGCCGCCAACTCTGCCAGCGAACGTTCCCAGGTTCGCTCACGGACCGCAAGCAGCGCACCGTTGGTCAGCCGCAGCAGAAGGGCCTTTCGGCAGGCGATGCCTCTGATCGCGGTTGCCAGCTCTTCAGGGTGTGGTGAGACCAGGCAGCCCGTTCGCCCATCCTCGATCAGCTCGGTCGGGCCACCCGCTCGCACCGCAAGCACGGGCAGGCCGCTGGCCTGGGCCTCGAGAATGACCTGCCCGAACGTATCGGTCGTGCTCGGGAACACGAACAGGTCGGCGCTCGCGTATGTGTTCGCCAACTCGTCGCCCTCGAGCCAGCCGAGGAACGTGGCCTGCGCGCCCAGTCGCTTGCGCAGGAGCTCTTCTTCCGGCCCTCTCCCGGCGAGCACAAGATGGAGGCGGCGATCGCGCTGACGCGCCTCTAGATACGCCTCGGCGAGCAGATCCACACCCTTCTCGCGGCTCAGTCGTCCGACGTAGAGGATGTTGAAGCGGCCCGGCAAACGAGTCGTACTGCGGCGCAAAGGATCGAACCGCGTGGTATCCACGCCTCGCTGCCAGCGAAACACGCGCTCGGTGGGGATACCAAGTCGCTCAAGCGACGCGTCGGCCGAACTGCTGGGGGAAAGCACGACCGCGCAGCTGGCATAGAACTTGGCCACAATCGCACCGACGGTGCCCTCGAGTGTGGTGTCGCCGGTGCGCGCCCGCACATAGGCCTGTAGCTCGGTGTGGTAGCTGCCCAGAAGCGGTAGCGCCATGACTCTCGCCATAAGCGCGGCCGCGATTCCCGCCGGCCCGGGGGCGCACACATGGACCAGGTCGTAATGGCGCTCGGTCAGGGCTTCTGCCACCGCGGAAAGGCTTGGCACTCCAAGGCTCAGCCCGGGGTAATGCGGAAGCTCGACCTCGGTCACCGCAGGAAGCCGGCGGTCGACGTTGGCGTCGGTCCCGATCAGGTCGGTTTCGTGGCCTCTGAGCCCACGCTCGCGCAGTTGGGCGAGGGTCTGGCCGACACCATGGACGTGCGCGAGTCCGTCGGCGACCACTGCCACGCGCATGGGATCGCCGGCGCGTGCAACGAGCTTTGCCCTTTCGCGCGCCAGCATCGCGCTGGCGGGCATGTATGGAACCACCGGCAGCAGAGCTCCGACCAACGCTGGTACCGCCTGTGTGATCCGTTCCGATCGCTCGCCGTCAACGAGTTCCGTGATCGCGCCCGCGAGCTTTCGTTCGTGGACCCGCCGCGCTCGCAGCGCAAGCGCGGCGTGACCGCCTTCCTCGATCTGGAGCGTCCGCAGCAGTGCGTCAAGCCCAGGGTCAAGCTCCATCTCCGTCAGCCAGCCGACGAGCAAACGGCGGACATCTTCCAGGCCGAGGCTTGTGGTGCGTTCGCCGCCTCCCACTCGCTCGCGGATGATGCCTTCGGCGAGCGCTAGGATTGCCGCCGGGTCGGGCTGGGCGACCTGATTCCATTGGCTTGAGCGCGCAGTCATCGCACGCGTAGTAAGCACCAGCGCGCCGTGCGCCCACTTGGCAACGCTTCCCTCATCGCCGCACGGCGTGACGCGTCCCGCCATGAGATGCCGCAGGAACTCTGGCGGGGATCCCGCAGCGGGTGCCTCGGTGAACGTGCGCCCGATATCGATTCCGGCGTGGTCGTCGGATCCACCGACTCCGGTGCCGCCGTGGGTCTCGATGTAGACGGCGGCGGGCGCATTGAGCTCGCGTGGCCTCGTGCCGTTACGCGTCTCCCAGGTCGGAAACAGTTGTGCCAGCACCCGGCGGTGACCCGCCGAGAGCGGAGCGGCGACGTTGAAGAATGGATGAGCGAGGGCGCACGCGATCTCGTTTCGATGCAGGTAATCGGCACAGGCCACCACGTCACGCTGATGTGCTTGAAGCCACTCATGGTCATCGGGCGTAATCCCCCAGCACAGCACGTGGACGGCCTGGGGCTCCTCGGCGAACCAGGCAGTCAGCTCCTCGGATATGAAGACGTCGGGCTGGCCGGCGATCTCGAGGACACCAGCGATCGTGTCGTGGTCGGTGATCGTGACGAAGTCCATGTTGCGTCTTTTGGCCAGCTCGTAGACCTCGCGTGGGGCGGTGGCGCATTCGGGAAGCGCAACGGCCCGCTGAACCTCGAGCCTGGCGAGCGCTGACGCGCTGGAGTGACAGTGAAGGTCCGCCCTCGTGGCGGAAGTGGTTGCCGTCTGAACGCGCTCGCGCGGATCGGCGGCTAGGGCTTTGGAATCGTGCATGCCACCAGGTTCGGGCGCACGAGGGCGAATGCCGTCATCAGGACGTCAAACTTCAGTAAAGATGCAGTAAACCGGCCAATTGCCGGGGTGGCGAGCGCCGGCAGGGCGTCGGGCTCGCGGCGGTGCTGGGGCGAGCGGCGCCCCCAGGACGAGCGGCGCCCCCAGGACGAGCGACGCCCCCAGGACGAGCGACGCCCCCAGGGCCGTCGGCCGCCCGAAGAAGCTAAGCGTTGTAGATCACCATGGCCGTCCCGAAGGCCACGCAGTAGATCGCGAACGGGATCAGGTTCCCGCGCTTGAAGTACCGAGACAGGAAGTGCACGGTGAACACGGCCGCGACCGCGGCCGCCGCAGAGGCGATCAACGCATACACACGGATTCCGTTGCCGTTGGGACCGGTGAGGTCGGGGAGTTTGTAAACGCCCGCAGCGAGGATGATCGGCGTCGCCATCAGGAAGCTGATCCGCGCCGCGTCGAAGTTGTCGAGCCCGCGTGCTAGGCCGCCGGCCATGACCATCCCGTCACGGCTGATGCCGGCGATGAGTCCCCCCGACTGTGCGATCCCCAGGAATCCCGCTTCCCGGTATTCGAGGGTGTCAAGCCTGCGCCCACCGTCGCGCTTGACGCCCTCACGACGGGCAAGCGCTCTCACCTCGGATCTCCGCGTGAGCCACTGAGCGAGGAACAGGATGAACCCGTTGATGACCAAGAAGATCGCCGCGATCTCCGGCGTTCCCGTGGCCACGCGCGCGGTGTGCTCGAGCGCGATTCCGATGATGCCGGTGGGGATGCTGGCGCAGATGATGATCCACGCGAGCCGCTCGGTGGGCGTTTCGATGCGCCGCTTGCCGAGCGTCGCGAAGAACGCCTTGATGATCTGGACCCAGTCGCGCCAGAAGTAGATCAACAGCCCCACGGCGCTGCCGACGTGGAGCATCACAATGAAGGCGAGCCAGGCGTTCTCTGTCGAGCTGGACTGATAGGCCACGAGCTGGTCCCAGCCGAAAAGATTCGGCAGCAGCACAGTGTGCCCGAGGCTCGAGATCGGAAACAGCTCGGTCAC
>Ga0070741_10012811_pt1 | contig 15032 bp, 18 predicted proteins | sample Coa_R1_4_FD_66440 | JGI IMG/M metagenome (GOLD analysis project Ga0070741, IMG submission 66440) | Surface soil microbial communities from Centralia Pennsylvania, which are recovering from an underground coalmine fire - Coalmine... | ecosystem: Environmental > Terrestrial > Soil > Unclassified ... | reverse complement strand
ACTAACTTACCCGCAATAATTGCGGCTATACAATCAATTTGCCATTCCGCGGTTATTCGTTGTGTCGACGAGTCGCGTGGGGAAAGATTCACAGCATGGACGCAGTCCGCGGCCGGGAAGCTGAAGGAGCCGCGGCTTCCCAGATCGACGCTGTACTGCGCGCATCCCGGGCTCTGGTCGGCATCGCCGCGGCGTCGATCTCCGAGGTGGACGAGGTAGTCACCGTGCCTCAGTTGCGGGTGCTGGTGATGGTGGAGACCCGTGGACCGATGAACCTGGCCTCGGTTGCCGCCGGCCTGGCGGTCAATCCGTCCAACGCCAGCCGCACCTGCGACCGGTTGATCAAAGCAGGCCTGCTCGATCGCCGGGATTCGCCCGAGGACCGGCGCAACATCACGCTGACCCTCACAGAGGAGGGGCGGAGGCTCGTTGGCCGGGTGACCAAGCACCGGCGCACCGCGATCGCGCGGGTGCTTCGCGAGATGAGCCCCGACGACCGCGACCTGCTCGCGACGGCATTGGATAAGTTCGCCGCCGCCGCGGGCGAGCCGACGACAGAAGACGCGATCCGGCTGATCTGGCCGCTCAAGCGCTGACGTTCAGCGGACGCCCTCTTTCGCGTAGACCACCCGCAGCACGTGCTCGACTTCTGGGCCCATCACGATGCCCGCCAACGCGCACAGCGTCGCGACGAACTCGGGCCCATGCGGCGGTGCGGTGTCACAGAGGTGGTGGGCGAGCTCGTGCAGAACCACCAATTCCCTTAGCGCCCAACGGTCGTGGCGCTCGGGCACTGCGATCACCGCAACACCCTGGACCAGTTCGTAATGCGCCGCGGACGCACCGCGCCGAGCACGCACCGACACCGGTCCGGACGTCCATAGATCACACACGCCAGGGCGACTCAGCACCGAGTCGACGTAGTTCTGCACCGACTCGACCGAGCCGAACCGCGCCTCCGGCGGCAACGTCAGTTGCGCACCGAAGAATTCGATCGCGCGCGACCTGTGTTCTGATGCTCTGTCGAACAGTGTGCGGACGAACGTCTCGGCTGCATACACCTTGGCGCGCTGCGTATCTCGCGTAGTCACCTTTCGAGACGCGTGCGACCGTTCGGCAATTCGGCGCTTTGACCCAACCGCGCGCGACGGCCCGCCCTGTCGCCAGCCCGTCGCGCGGACGACGAGTATCCGGCCGATGCGCTCTGCGCCTGCCAGGTGCCCCGGGCTGTCGATTCGCGGCTGTAGAAGTCACCGAGTTCGATTTCCTTGTCGCGCAATGCAATCGCGGTTCCCGGAGCCGACCGTGACTTCGCCCGAACTTCCTGCTGCGCCTCGTCGCGTGCTTGCGCCAGCCGCTGGCCGATACGGGCACCGAACGCGAGCTGGAAATTGAGCCGCGCGGTGATCGTCGGCGTCGGCCGGTGTGCGCCCGTGGCGATGTAGGCCTCCGACGCCCGCACCATCTGCATTACCAGGCTGGCGTACAGCGCGTGGCTGGCGTCGATGTCCTCGGGAAACCCGTACGCCAGCACGAACGTCGAATTCGAGGCCACGTCGACCTTCACGTCGTTGGCGGCCGCGATTACCGCGAACAACTGCACATAGGTGCGCAATCCCTTGGTGCCCGCATTGCCGATCGTGATCGTGCGCTGCACAGGGTCCTGAGCTTTGGTGCGAGTCGCCGCATGCGATCGGGCGACGGCCAGGTCGATGGATGTCGCGGTGGCCAGGCGTTGGGCGGCGGCCATGAAGGCCTCGGCTTCATGCGCATTGTCGGTCCCCTCGGCCTGGCGAAGGAGGGCGGCGATGCGCGCCAGCATCTTGTCGTCGGTCATGGGCGCCACGTTAAGGGACGAGTACGACTTTTCCGTGGGCGTGCCCTTGCTGCAGGTAGCGGTGGGCGTCGGCGGCTTTCTCGAGCGGGAACTTCTTGTCGACGAAAACCTTGAGCTCGCCGGCGGCGGCCATCTCCACCAGTTTCGGTCTGGCCGCCGCCCGAATCGCCGCCCCGTCACCGTCGCTGGTCAATGCCGCGATACCGAGCTCTGGCGCTCGAGCGAAGCCGGCGATCGTCGCGATCCGCGACCGGTCGGCGACCAATTCCACCGAGGTGTCCAGCGCTTCGTCGGTACCGGCAAGATCGAGAGCGACGTCGACCGTGCCCTCGGCGCGCACGCGGTCTGCCAGGCCCGGGCCGTACTCGACGGGCTGCGCCCCGTAACGGCGCAACTGCTCGTGCCGCGCCGGGCTCGCCGTGGCGATCACTTTCGCGCCGCGCGCGACTGCGAGCTGCACGACCATCAGGCCCACACCGCCGGCGGCGCCGTGGACCAAAACCGTGTCCGAATCGGTGACGCCGGTGGCAGTGAGCAGATGCCACGCGGTGCCGCCGGCCAGCAGCAGGCCCGACGCCTGCTCGAACGACATCGTCGCCGGCTTGTGACCGACATCAGCGGCGTTCACCAGAACCCGGTCGGCATACCCGCCGCGCACCCCGCTGGCGATCACGGCGTCGCCGACATGCAATCGTCCGGTGAACCCGGACACCCCGGCATCCACCTCAGAGATCACCCCGGCGACTTCCATCCCGATCGGCATCGGCAGCGCGTCGGGGTCGCGGCCGAAGGCGCCGCTATAGCGCTTGTAGTCGATGGGGTTGGCGGCGGCGGCCTTCACGTCGATAAGGACCTGCCGCAGTTCGAGTAGCGGGAGCTTGAGGGATTGCACGGCAAGGACTTCCGGGCCCCCGTAGTCGGTGGCCACCACGAGCCGGGTCACAGATGAGACTCTATCCAGGCCGTGACGTCGTCGAGCACGCGATCTTTTTCGGGCTCATTGAACACCTCGTGGCACAGCCCCGGATAAACGTTGAGAGTGACGTCCTTCGAAGCGAGTCGCTCGACGAGCATCCGGCTGCCTTCGACGTTGATCAGCCGGTCGTTTTCGCCGTGGACGATCAGCAGCGGCTTGGTCAGCTTGGCCGCCAACTGTTGCTGGTTTTCGCCGACTTCCAGCAGCGCCTTGGAGATCCCGGCGGGAAACTTCCCGTGGTACACCAACGGATCCGCGTCGTATGCGGCCACGACCTCCGGGTCGCGGGAGATGGCGTCGACGGGAAGGTTGCGCACTTTCGCGGCGGGAAACGTGGACCCGAGCGCCTTGGCGAGCGCCGCGAGCGGCTTCGGCACCTCGAGCTGCGCCGCTACCGCCGGGCCGGACAGCACCATCGCGTCGTAGTCATTCGGGTGCTCGGCACCGTACGCAAACACGATGCCGCCGCCCATGCTGTGCCCGACGACGATGCGCTTGAGGTCGGGGTGATCGTGAGCCGCGATCCCGACGAGCGTGGCGAAGTCGTCGGTGTAGTCCGACAGCTGCTTGAGCCAGACCCGCTTGCCTTCCGAGCGGCCGTGGCCGCGGTGGTCCAGGGCGTACGTCACCAAACCGGCGTCGCCGAATCGCTGCGCGACGTGGTCGTACCGTCGCGCGTGCTCGGCGTAACCGTGGGAGAGCACGACGACGCCGCACGCGGGTGCGTCGGGCGTCCAGACGTCGTAGACGATGCGTACATCTCGTGTGCCGACGAACGTGTGCTCGGTGCGGGTAGCGGCCATCTGGGAAGACTAGATGGCCGATGAGCCGCTTGCGCGAAGAGCAGACGACGCCGATGAGCCGCTTGCGCGAAGAGCAGACAGCCACGCGTAAGCTCGCTGCGGTGAGCGTCCTCGCCCGCGAATCCGACGACGAATTCCTGGTTCAGGCCGAGCCGCACCGGCGTGAGCTTCTCGCCCACTGCTACCGAATGACCGGCTCGCTGCAAGATGCCGAGGACTTGGTGCAGGAGACGTATCTGCGGGCGTGGAAAGCGTATTCGGGATTCAAGGGCCAGTCGTCGTTGCGGACGTGGTTGTACCGGATCGCGACGAACACGTGCCTCACCTCGCTGGAAGGCAAGAAGCGGCGGCCGCTGCCGTCGGGGCTGGGCGGCCCGAGTTCCGACCCGAGCGAGGACATCATCGAGCGCGGCGAGGTGCCGTGGCTCGAGCCTTTGCCGGACGATCCATCGGACATCGTCGGAAGCCGTGAGTCGGTGCGGTTGGCGTTCGTCGCCGCACTGCAGCACTTGTCGGCGCGGCAGCGGGCAGTGCTGGTCTTGCGGGAGGTGCTGCAGTGGAAGGCCGCCGAGGTGGCCGACGCGATCGGCACGTCGACGGCCGCGGTGAACAGCTTGCTGCAACGGGCGCGGGCACAGCTCGATGCGGTCGGACCAAGTTCCGACGAAAAGCTGGCTCCGCCGGATTCGCCCGAGGCCCAAGACCGGTTGGCGCGATACATCGCGGCCTTCGAGGCGTACGACATCGACAAGCTCGTCGAACTCTTCACCGCCGACGCGATCTGGGAGATGCCGCCGTACGACAGCTGGTACGTCGGTCCGGAGGACATCGGCAGGCTGTCGCGCGAGAAATGCCCTGCCGAAAAGGCCGGCGACATGAAGCTCGTCCCGACCATTGCGAACGGCCAGCCGGCCGCGGCGATGTATTTCCGTGACGGCGACAAGCATCTGCCATTCCAACTGCACGTCATCGACTGCACCAGTGACGGCATTGCCCATGTGGTCGCGTTCATGGATACCGCGTTGTTCGAGAAGTTCGGATTGCCCGCCTCTTTGTAGACCGCCGAGTGGCCACTTATGCCACGCTTCAGGCCGAAAAGCGTGCGATAACTGGCCATTCGGCACCCGCATGCGCGAGGGCATCGCATGTGCGACAGACAATCATGTGCGGCCTGTATCGGAGAATGTCCGCGCTGACTCTGATGATGCGCCAGCCGAGGGCCACCAGTCTTGCGTGCCGGTCGATATCGTAGGCGCGCGCCGAGTCGTCCCAGTGTTGAGGTCCGTCGTATTCCACGCCGACCCGGTACTCCTCGTAACCCATGTCGATGCGGGCAAACGCATACCCCGAGGTGTCGTGGACAGCAATCTGCGCCTGCGGCTTCGGCAGGCCGGCGTCAAGGAGGACCATGCGGGTGCGGGTTTCCTGTGGCGACTCGGCACCGCCGTCCATCAACTCGAGGACTTGCCGCAGCTGGACCAAACCGCGCACACCGCGATGCCGCGATATCAGACCGTCGACGTCGGCTGGTGCCAAACCGGTCGCATTCGCCAATGCATCGACGCGAATGACCGCTGTTCCCAATCCTTTTCGGCGCCCCAAGTCGAATGCGGTGCGTGCCACGGTTGTCGCAGGAATTCCACGAACCGTGCACACTTCGTCGTCGGACAACTGGTCGCGATGGACGATGATGCCGTCGACCGGCTTGCCATTTCGGCGGTACAGCTCCGCGGGGTGGTCGGCATCGATCCATCACGAGCCGTGGAGCGCTGCCGCGGACAGTCCGGCCACCGTGGCGCCCCGGTTCGACCACAGCCACGCCGCGGCGGCACGAGTGCGCGCCGTCAACTTCTGGCCAGGCGGTAGATACACATCGCGATAGATCGCGCGATACCGACCCAGCCCTCGCCTCGTCACAAGTCCATCTGCCAACGCTTCAGTGCCCAGAAACGGCTCGTCCATGATCTCCATGCGAGTTACGACGCACATCGGCGCTCAACGGACCAGTCGAGCGGCCAGTTGTGGCACGCGAAACGCGGAAAAGCCGCGCACAAGTGGCCGCTCGGCGTATGAGGAGGTCTGCGGCGCGTTAGCCCAGCTAATGCGCCACAGACACGCCTCATCTAGAACGTGTTCTATGCTGGACACCCATGAAGACCAAGGGTGCTCTTCTCTGGGAGCTCAACTCACCGTTCAAGGTCGACGAGATCGACATCGGCGACCCCGTCGCCGACGAAGTGCAGATCAAGATGCACGCCGCGGGCATGTGTCACTCCGACTACCACCTGGTCAACGGCAACACCCCGATCCCGCTGCCGGCCCTCGGCGGCCACGAGGGCGCGGGCGTCGTCACCAAAGTCGGCAAGAACGTCGCCGGCATCGAAGAGGGCGACCACGTCATCCTCGCGTTCATCCCCGCCTGCGGCCAATGCCAGCCGTGCCTCAAAGGCCATAGGTCGCTGTGCGACCGCGGCGCCGTCCTGCTCGGCGGCAAGGCCATCGCGGACGGCACCAGCCGCGTGCACGCCGGCAGCACCGAGGTGTCGCCGATGAACCTGCTCGGGACATTCGCGCCGTACATGACCGTGCACAAGGACTCCGTCGTCAAGATCGATCACGACATCCCATTCGAGTCGGCCGCCATCATGGGCTGCGCGGTGCCCACCGGCTTCGGCTCTGCCACCAACGTCGCCGAGGTCCAGCCCGGCGAGACCGTCGTGGTCATCGGCATCGGCGGCATCGGCATGAGCGCGCTGCAAGGCGCGGTGATCTCCGGCGCCCGCAACGTCGTCGCGATCGACCCCGTCGAGTTCAAGCGCGACCAGGCCATCAAGTTCGGCGCCACCCACGCGTACCCATCGATGGCCGAGGCGATCGAGCCGGTCATCAACCTCACCCACGGCTTCATGGCCGAGAAGACGATCATCGCGGTCGGCGACATGCGTGGTGAGTACGTCGAAGAGGCGCTGACGCTGACCGCCAAGACCGGCACCTGCGTGGTGACGGGCATGGGCGCGATGACCGACGTCGACGTCAAGCTCAACTTGTTCCTGTTCACGATGTTGCAGAAAACGTTGAAGGGCAACATCTTCGGCGGCGGCAGCAGTCATGTCGAAACGCCGAAACTGGCTGCGCTCTACAAATCGGGCTTGCTCAAAATCGACGAGATGGTCACGAGCACCTACCGCCTCGACGACATCAACGAGGGCTACCAGGACATGCTCGACGGCCGCAACATCCGTGGCGTCATCCGCTACGACGAAGCGGACTGGTAGCGCGACTACCCTGGGCCGCATGGGGCCAGACGTCCGGCGCGCGGCCGACCGTGCTGTCACCACCACGCCATGGCTGCAATCGAGGCACTCGTTCTCGTTCGGCGACTACTACGACCCGGCCAACACCCATCACGGCCTGCTGCTGGTCAATAACGACGACTGGGTGCAACCGGCTGCAGGGTTTGACATGCATCCGCACCGCGATATGGAGATCGTCACCTGGGTGCTGAGCGGTTCGCTCACACACCGCGACTCCGCCGGCAACTCCGGCGTCATCCAACCGGGACAGGCCCAGCGGATGTCAGCAGGAACCGGCGTTTTGCACTCCGAGAAGAACCAATCACCTAGTGAACCAGTGCATTTCATTCAGATGTGGGTGGTGCCCGACGAAGCGGGTATCGAACCCGCTTACCAGCAGGCCGACGTCCAATTCGACGCTGGCTTGGTCGCCATCGCTTCGGGCACGAGGCCGGACGCTGCGGTCAAGATCCACAACCGGAATGCGACTCTGTACTGCGCTCGAATGCACGCCGGAGAGCAAGTCGCACTACCTGACGCCGCGTACCTTCATCTGTTCGTAGCGCACGGTGCCGTAATGCTCGAGGACGCAACAACATTGAGCAACGGCGATGCGGTTCGATTCACCGACTCGGGCGAACAGCGGGTGACTGCCACCGAGCCCTCCGAGATCCTGGTGTGGGAGATGCATGCGGCGCTGGGTTCATAACACGGCGATCGCAGCGACCGTCGCATTGCTCGCGACCGCATGCGGCACATCGAAACCGGCACCTCTGGCGCAGGCACCCGAGGGGCTCGTGTCCGTGACCGTCAGCGTGCCGACCGCACTTGCACAGCCTCCGTTCAATGTTGCGCGAGAGGCCCTCGTGCCACCCGGCTGGACCATGTCGGTGTGGGCGCGAATCCCCAAGGCTCGACTGGCCGCTTGGACGCCCGACGGCTCGTTGCTGGTGTCAGTTCCGGCCGACCGCAAGGTGATTCGGCTGACCGCGCAGAACCCGCCCCAGCAATCCGTGTTGCTGGACAATCTGACCGGACCGCACGGCCTCGCATTCGCCGGCTCGACGCTGTATGTCGCGGAAAGCACGCAGATCGATGCCTACCGGTACGCCGACGGCACCGCAACGAATCCCCAAGTGATCGCGGCCGGTCTGCCCGACATCAGCAGCCCGGAACTCAAGGGCGCCTACGAACACACGTTGAAGAGCGTGGCGATCGGACACGACGGCACCGTCTACTTCTCGATCGGCTCCACCGGCAACATCTCCGCCGCAGACCGCACTGCGACGCCGGAACGCGCGACGATCATGCGGATTCCGCCGCAAGGCGGTCCGTACCAGGCGTTCGCGCGTGGAGTTCGCAACGGCACCGGACTCGCGGTCGCCCCGGACGGCTCGGTGTGGACGGCGGTGAACGGCCGCGACAACATCGCCGACCCAAATCCCGGGCCGTTCTACGGCAAGGTCATCCAGAGCTACGTCGACGACCATCCGCCGGAGGAGTTGGCCCGGTTGACCGAAGGACGAGACCTCGGATGGCCGTACTGCAATGTCGACGGCGCCGGCGGCAACGTCCCACTGGTGCGCGACGTGCAGACGAATCCCGATGGCGGCAAACTGAATTGCGCATCGCTGCCCCGCGTTGAGCAGACGCTCGGTGCCCACGCCGCTCCGCTCGGGTTGAGCTTCGTCGACGGCGATCTACCCGCACCGTACTCTCACGGTGCACTTGTCGGCGTGCACGGTTCGTGGAACCGGGAACCACCACGCGCTCCCGAAGTGTCGTTCTTCGCTTGGCAGAACGGCACTTTGGGAAACCAGCAGACACTCGTCGGTGGTTTCCAGGCGCGCGACGGGTCACGGTGGGGGCGCCCGGTCGCCGCGTCCGTCGGACCCGACGGCGCGGTGTACGTGACCGACGACTACGCCGGCGCGGTCTATCGGGTAGCCCCGTCGGGTCGCTGACCTAAGTTCTCGTTATCGCTCGGCTGCCGCGTCCGGTGAACCCTGCGTAGATCGCGATCAGTACGGCCGCAACGGCTACGCCGATGATGAACGAGATCGGATGCCAGACGGTCTTGTCTTCGTGGTAGATGAGCTTGTCCGAAATCCACGAACCGATCAATGCCCCAAGCACGCCCAGGATGATCGTCATCAACATACCGATGCTCTGCCTGCCCGGCAGTACTAATCGCGCCAGCACGCCGATGACAAGACCAGCAATGACTGCGCTGATAATGGTCCACAACATTCTGCTGCTCCTTCGTCAGCGGCGCCCAGGTGACGCCGACGTCAACGGGTTCCCAGACTTGAGTCTCCTCTAACACGCGGGTTCGACATAGTGTTCGCGGACGAACCGGAGCCGAAGATGCCCAATCGTTCCCGGGCACGCAGTCCCCTCGGCGCCGGCAATTCGCAACGCAACACGACAGGTTCGCTGTTGGCGCCTGCCCCCGTCATCTCTGTAGGGTTGCTGGACGCATCGGCAGCGCTCTGCCGCGGCGGCGTCCCCAATCCCACAACGAGTTTGCGGCGTTCGCACTCGCAGTCGTCAATGAGGACGCCCGGCCCCTCGGTGCGCAGGTTGCCGGAGGTCTCGGTGCGGGCAGCGCCAAGGACAAGTTCGACGTGCGTGTGCTGTCGGCGTCCGGAGCCGAATATCTGCTCGACACCGCGCAGGTCTACGGGCAGTTGCTCATCCCCGGGAATTCGCGCAACAGTTGCAGCCGGGACAATAGGTTCCAGCGTTGACACTCAGACGCAGACGCGCCGCCCGCGCCGCGAACCAGAACCGCCTCGCATCGCCTAGTCCCGTGGCGAGTAACGATAAGCGACACAAGGCAATTCGACCGGTACTCAACGGTTACAAGCCTGTTATGTAAGTTGACAGTGAGGTTGCTGTGACTATCGTGATTATGTTGGTGATGCCTGTCGAAGGGGTGATGTGCCGAGCTGCACAGCGCGGTTACAGCGACTTGCGGCGGCCATCGCCGCGGTGACGCTGGGCGCGACGCTGTCCACTGCGCCGCTCGCCGATGCCGAAAACGACGCTCGCGGTGTGCTTCTCGCGGCGATCGCGAACACCAAGGGCTCGTATCTGGTCTATAACTTCGGCGGCACCTACGCCGCGCCGTTCCGCAACGCCGCCGGCAACGAGTACACGCTGGACAATGGCGGGCATCTGATGATCATCAAGAACGCGTCGTCACGCCTGAACCCGGAGCTGCTCGCCGACAGCCACCGCGGCTATCAATCTCGCTGCGAACGCACACCGGGCGCTCGCACCGGCGAAGGACTGGTGCAGGCGTCGGAGACCTATTCGCCAGTCCAGGCGTGGCAGGCGCTCGGCCGGCCGATCATCGCGGTCAACGCGAACTTCTTCGACATCCGTCCCCAGAAAGCCGGGTCGTGGAAGCAGACGGGCTGCAGCTCGCCGCTGGGCGCGTACGTCGACAACACGCGCGGCCTCGGACGCACCAATGCCGCCATCACGGGCACGCTCGCCTACGCCGGCAAACAGGGCCTCTCGGGCGGCGACGAGCGCTGGAAAGCGTTGGCCACCATGATTCTTCCGGTCGGCGGCGCCCCCTACGTCGTGATGCCGAAGAACAACGACGACTACGACGCCGCCTCTCCGGAAATTCAGCGGCTCCTCGACCAGAACGCACGGTTCGTCGCAGTGAGCGGCATCGGCTTGCTGGCCCCTGGGGCCGGCGGGCAGCTCAACGACGGCGGGCCGGGTGCAGCGCGCACCGCGATCGGCTACAACCGGGCGGCCGACGAAATGTACGTATTCCAGGGCGGCAGCTACACGCCCGACAACATGCAAGACCTGTTCCGCGGTCTTGGCGCCGACAACGCGGTGTTGCTCGACGGCGGCGGCTCATCGGCGATCGTGCTGCGGCGCGACACCGGCGGCATGTGGTCGGGTGCGGGGTCGCCGCGCGGAAACTGCGATACTCGCGAGGTGCTGTGCGACTCGCATGAGCGCGCGCTTCCAAGTTGGTTGGCGTTCAACTAAGTGCGCCGCGCGCGGCCGCCTCGGTTTGACGCGCGTAGCCGCCCCCGAAGAGCACGACATGCGCCAGGAGCGGGTATAGCTGATGCAGACCGGTGCGACGCTGATGCCCTTCGGCGAGCGGATGCGCTGATTGGTATCCGGCCAGTACGTCGGACAGATGCGGGCAACCGAACAGTTCCAGCATCGCCAGGTCTGTCTCGCGGTGGCCGCCGTGCGCCGCGGGATCGATCAGCACCACACCGTCGGCGGTCCACACGACATTGCCGCTCCACAGATCACCGTGCAGCCGTGACGGCGGATCGTCGGTGTCGAAATCACCTGCAGCACAACGGTTGACGACGGTATCTACGGCTAGCCGAGCGTCCTGTGACAGTCGCGGCGCGGCCAATTCCGCCATCGGCGTCAACCGCTCGTCCGCGTAGAACTCGCCCCAGGACTGGTGCGGTGTCAGCGTCATCGGCAACGGCTGCGAGAGCGGCCCGAAGAAGCCTGGTCCACTCCAGCCGTCCGGTCCAGCACCGAACCCTGCTGCACCGGCGTCGTGGGTCACCGCCAGCCGCGCGCCAAAGTCCCATGCCGACTCCCGGGTAGGCGGGACCGAGTTCAGTTGGCGCAGCGTTAAACTCGTCTCGTCGTAACGGACCACTTCCGCGCAGCGCACGCCTTGAGTGACCGCACCGAGCCAGTTCAGACCTGCTGCCTCGCAGGCGAAGAAACCTTGTGGCGCAGCGGGATTACGCTTGACGAATTCGGTAGTCACCCCGGCTGTTTGGCGACCGCCAGCAGCACCCGGTCACGGACACCGGTCGGCAGTCGGTTCATCAGCGCCAACTGCATCTTGGGGCCGGCGCCGACGACGTATCGGGCCCGCGGATGACGCGCCGTCAACGCCTTTTCCACGACGGCTGCGACTTTCTGCGGTGGGACGGCCATTTTCTGCGACGTCGGAATCGTCTTCTTCAGTCCGGCAATGTGTTTGTCGTAGAGCTGGCGAGTGTCCGACGGCAGAGCGGAGGCGATACCCTCGGCCATCGCGTCCGCGGTCCGCCACATGTCGGTGTCGGTCTGCGCCGGTTCGATGACCACTACCGGTATGCGCCAGGGTTTGAGTTCCAACCGCATCGCGTCAGCGGCGGCCTCGAGCGCGAACTTGGACGCACAGTACGCACCGACCAACGGGAACGAGATCTTGCCGTTGAGGCTGGAGATGAACACGATCCTCCCGCGCGACGCGCGAAGCCTCGGTAGCACCGCTTGAGCGACTGCGATCTGGCCGACGACATTGACGTCCAGCTGGCGGCGAAGTTCTTCGGGCGCAAGGGTTTCCATCGGACCGCCGACCACGATGCCCGCATTGTTGACCACCGCGTCGAGTTGCGCAGGCAATGAGTTACCCAGTGCGGCAATGTCTTTGCTGTCAGTCACATCCAAGATGACGGACGCGATCCCCTCCGCGCGCAAGCGGTCGGCGTCTTCGTGATTTCGCACCCCGGCGGTCACGTCCCATCCTCGCGAGGCGAGATGAGTTGCGATGGCGTGACCGATACCCCGCGAAGCGCCCGTGACAAGGACCGTCGGCATCTGATCAACCGACCTTCGTCAAATCCTTCGAGGTGACCCAGAGCATCTTCGTGATCAGCCAATGAGAGCTCTTGTGCTTCATGTTCAACCAGTACGTCACGAGGTTGATTTTCGGAATGCCCTTGCTCGCAGCGGTGGTCGAGGTGACATTCACGTACACCATGGCAGTCGCGTCCGCCCCGCTGAGCGACACGACGGCGGCGCCGACGACGTCCGCGGTGCGGTGAACCTGCTGCTGTTTGTTTGCGGCAACAGACGCGTCGACGAGCTTTGCATACTCGTCCTTGAGATCGCCGCCCAGGAATTTCGAGGATCGCGCCGAGAGCTGGTCCATGTCCTCCGGGGTGTACGTGAACAACGTCGTGATCGCTTTGGTCGCGGTTCGCGCGATGTCCAACTTCGTGTCGACCACCACTCTGTCGGAGAGATACGGCTGCAGCATCGCACCTGCAAATGCTCCTGCGGCGACGAACAACGCCGCGGCAACTGCCACAGTGATAGTCATCGCCCTCGTGACGGGTTTCCGGATGCGGAGCTTGGGTTGCACCGGCGCTTCGGCTTCTTCGGGCTCTTCGCCTGGAACCGCGTCGGCCGCCTCTGCATCGGCTGTCTCCGTGTCGGCATCGTTCTGCTTGTGGCCGCGGAACCATCTGCGCCGCTTGGGTTTTGACACCGTCTCAGTGGGCGTCTCGGACTTCGTCTCCTCGACAGCGTCGGTATCTACATCGGTGGCCTCTGCCGTCGTCTCGGTGGCCGACTGTTCCGCCGACTCGACCGTGTCGGTCCGCGAGCCCGTCACCGAACGCGGCCGGAATGACCGATGCCGACCGCGCTTGCCGACCGGTGTGGCGGATGTCGACGCCGTCGTGTCGGCATCGACGTCGTGGGTGTCGGTCAGATCACCTGTGTCAGTTGGCTGATCTTCCACTGCTGCCCTTCCTTGACGGCTGTCACCACCCACCGGTTTCCGTTGTCGACCGGCTTCGGCGGATTGCCTACTGTCGTGGTCATCTTCGTCGCGACGAGCACGCTCGCACTACCGTCGTCGTGCCACCTCTCGATGCCGGCTTCCAGGACCGTGCCCTTGCTCGGCTCGGCACGGGCGACCCGGACCAGGATCTCGTTCTCTTTGTCTTTGAACTCCTTGGCGAAATCGCCGGTCGCGTCCTTGAGGATTCGGTCCCCATAGGCGTTGGCGTGGAACGGATCCAGCGTCGTGTAATCGGCCATGAACTGGCCGACGTAGCCGAGCACTGCTGCGTCTTTCGCGTTGGCGTTCTCGTCCTTTTCATGCGACCACAGCATGCGCCCGGTCAGCCCGATCGCCACCGCGACGACCACTGTGGCGACCACGCCGAGCCCCGGCAGACCTCGAAGGCCGCGAACCCAACCCCACCGGTCGCGCTTGACCGCGAGAACGGGCTCCTCGCCGAACCGCCGCGAATCGGCGTCCAGTTTTCGCCGCGGACTCATGGCGAGGCCTTCGGCATCACGGGCTGCGTCAGCACGCTGAGATCAGACACCCGCCACTTTCCGTCGGATTTCTCGAAGCTGACGCGCGCGGTGGCGGTGATGAACTTGACGTCCTGCTGCTGGGCCTGGCGCTGGCCCTGCAGGAACACCAGCATCGTCGCCTTGTCCGCGGTCACGCCCGGCAGCACCGAGCTGGTCACCGCCCAGTACTCGTTGCTGGCCGCCGCCTTTTTCGCCACCACCTGCTGTTCCTTGACCAATTGGTCGCGGTAGTTGGCGGTGACGAGGCTCTGCGCGTGGGCGAAGTCGTCCTTCAGCGTGCCCGCGTTGTAGGTCAGTATCTGCTCGACGATTCGCGGGCCCTGATCGGCGATTTCGGAGCGGGCGGAATCGACGGCCTGCTCGTGCCGATACACCGTCCAGTAGGTCAGTCCGGTCGCCGCGGCCGCGACGACGACACCGGCCGCCAACACCGTGCCGACGACGCGACGCATATCGATCCGCGGCGGGTCGACCCGACGAACCTCAGTGCGAAGGAGAAGATCGGCAAACGTGCGGTTGCGCGAATCCCACAGCGGCCAAAGCCATCCCACGAACACGGCGAGGGTGTCGAGCAGGTGCGCCAAATCCCGGACCAGAAGCCGCCACGGGCCAGGTCGCGTTCCGTCGGGACGTAGCACGGCGATGCCGAACAGCGCCCGACCGAGAGTCCATGTGGTGACACCGGGCGCGAGTAGCCGGTTCACCAGGATCGCGAGGATCACCAGTGCGGCAGCGACGATCGAGCACCACCACAGCCCGCCATAAGGGGTCGCCGACAGCTCGAGAAGCGCCAGCGCGGCAATCACCGCAAGGCCGAAGAGAACGTCGATCGCGAACGCGCCCGCGCGCGACGCCCACAAGGCCAAGGCGCAATCCTCGACCTGCTCGGTGACCGCCTCCGTGTGCGCTTCCTGGAGCACAGCCGTCAAGTCATCACCTGGTCGAGCTTGGCGATCTTGTAGCGTCCGTCTTCGCGGACCATCTCCGCGCGCAGGCGCATCCCGGTT
>Ga0070741_10012809_pt1 | contig 15033 bp, 6 predicted proteins | sample Coa_R1_4_FD_66440 | JGI IMG/M metagenome (GOLD analysis project Ga0070741, IMG submission 66440) | Surface soil microbial communities from Centralia Pennsylvania, which are recovering from an underground coalmine fire - Coalmine... | ecosystem: Environmental > Terrestrial > Soil > Unclassified ... | reverse complement strand
AAGCTTTCGAGCTGTTCTTCGCGCTCGAGTTCCTCTAATTCGTCGGCCGTGGTCTCAAGTTTCGCGGTCTGATTGGAAATTCCCGCGAGCACGGCAAAGATGAAAAAGTTCGCGAGCATCGCCGTATTACCGGAACTTAGAAACGGCGATACGACGCCCGAAAGCGGAATCGCACCCAGCACTCCACCTGAAATTAAGAGCATTTCGAGGGCAAGTAGCGTTGCAAGACCGAGCGCCAAAAACATGGCGTACTCATCCGGCGCGCGTAGCGCGATGCGGAAACTGCGATGTATTAGCACTGCGAACAAGAGGAAAATCGCGATTACTCCGGGCAAACCCCACTCTTCGGCAATCGCTGGCAGCACCAAGTCCGTATGACCTGCGGGAATGACGCTGGGGTCACCCCAACCGGGACCCGACCCCCAAGGACCGCCAGTTGCAAACGCCCACAGCGAGTGCGCAAGTTGATCGCCGCCGTGCACGTTGTTGTCCCACGGCGATAGCCACATAGAAACGCGGTCCACCACCGTATGCGGCGTACCCAGGTGGTACCCGATAGAAACTCCCGCAACGAGTGCCGCAACGCCTAAAAGAGCAAGCCCGGAGCGGCCACGCGCGACAGCAAACAGGCTTAAGAACGTGAAGCCAATAACCAATGCCGGCCCCATATCCTTCAGCACGAAAAACAGAATCAGCGCGCAGATCACACCGCACATGACCGGCAATGCATCGCTGAATCGCGGCAGGCGTAACCAGCGCAGCACAATAGTGCGCGGATGCAGATCACGCAAATGTTCCCAGTTGCGCGCGAAATATCCCGCCAGGAAAAAAACCAGTAGAATCTTTACAGCCTCCACCGGCTGAAACGGCCCAAGGTTTACTTTCGCGTCGCTACCTGTCGGACCGGAGCCGAACACGAGTAACGCCAGAAACAACCCGAGCGCGAGGAGCAACGGTGTATAAATCCAGCGCGAAAACTGCCGGTATTGAAAAGCACGAAACAACGGCAGGAGAAGTGTCGCGCAACCGATCACTACTCCCCACGCGAACTTTTTGAATTCGAGCGTGTCGCGCAGAGGATCGCGTAAACTCACCATCAGAATCAAGCCCAATCCGGTGAGTATCTGCAATGCCGGTAGAATTGCGCCATCGCCTCGGAATCGCAGCAGGCGCCACGCAAAGTGAACCAACCAAAATGCCGCGAGATATGCGGCTATCCACAAGACAAAAGTCCTGGTGAACTCTTGCGGTGTTCGCACAATCACCAACGGCTTTATCTTCAAAAGAGGAATTGGTTGCCGGCGACCCTGAGCGTCCGGCGTGGCCATTCTGATGTAAGCCAGTGCGCCGATGTTTGGCAAGTGCCGATGCTGGGCGGAATAGTCATAGATCTGCTCCGCGACCAACTTGCGTTCGTTCGCATCGCCAATGGACTGGAGCGCCGGTAGCAACTCGTCCGCGCTCTCGACTGCGTTCACGTTCAGCAGTTCGCCACGCTGCCGCCGCGCTTCGATATCTGCAAAGTCCTGAGTCTTTGCGATCAATACCGCGACAAGCCCGCAGGCAACCACGGCCGATGCGCCCGCAAGCCAAAAGAACTCTAGCCTTCGTTCGACTGGTTTTGCTCGCCTCTCACCACTCGCGAGCTTCGCGGCGAGAGCGCTTTCCCAAGTCTTTGTGACGCCCATGGTTTCCTATCGGTAAACACGCCAGGTGAAGGTGTGCTTAGCATGCGCTCGTGGTGGCGCCGCAGCGTGCAAACTGGCGGTTTGCAGGTTCGCTTCCTCCAATTGATCCTGCTGGAGCTGATCGAGCGCGGTACTTACATTGGAAAACCCGACAATGGGCTCATATAACTTTCTTGCTCGATCCATGTCATCGCGAGCAAGGGTCAACCACTTGGCGCGCTCCGCCGCGGCTTGCGCGGACAGTTTCTTTGCTTTCGACAGTTCCGATTCAGCGCGATACAGATAACCGTCGGCTTCTTCTTCCGCTTCTCTCGGACCGAGCTTATATCCTGTTTGCTCGGCCTGATGCAACTCAGCTACTGTTTGCCCCACGTTGTGAAACGAATTGACGTATGCGCGCGCCAGCGCTAAATGCGGATCGGGCGAATGCGGCAGATAAGACGCGGCCAAACGGAAATTCTTGATGCTTGCTAACGCGTTCTGCTGGCTCAAACTTCGCGCCAACGTTGTGTATCCGTTGACCAGCGCCAGTTTGCCTTTGGCCGTTGCGTCGTTTGGATCGATCTCCAGCGCTTTTTCCAAACAAAGCCGAGCCTTAGCCCAGTCGAAATCGCGCAATTGGACGTCAGTGCTGCCGCGAAATTGGTCCAAGATATTGTCGGCTGCGTTAAGCAGGTTGTTTCGCATCAGCGCATCTAAGTCAGCGATAGGAGCCAATTGGGTCAGAATTCCGCCGCGCGTCTTCAATTGCTGATAGAGCGCCCAATCCGACACAATCACTTCATTGCTTTGATGAGCGTAATCCTTGGTGACGCGCAGCTTCGCGGCAGACGTCCAGAATCGGTAGGAATACGTGACGGGAATTAAGATGAGCAGCCCAGCGAGAATACCTGCTAGCAGGGCAATGGCGATATTAGAAAGCTCATTCCATTTCCGCGTCTTTGCCAGCACGACTCTCGCAACCGGTTTGGCGATTGCCTTTGTGGGCGCGCCATTGGCTGGCCGCGAGCCGTTTTTGACCGCTGTGGCGTTGGCGTCCCAGGCCGTTTGTCGCTCCGTCTCCGCTAGTGCCGTTTGCCCTTTGAGGAATGCGTGAAGGTCGCTCTCAAATGCCTGTGCCGACTCATACCGCTTCGCGATATCGCCAGCTAACGATTTCGCGATGATTGCCTTCAATCCGCTCGGACAGCTCTCCGGTAGGGCGCGCGGAGGACGCCGCGATTGAATCAGGTTTTCCAGCCGCCGCGTATCCTGTGCTTGATACGGCGGCATCCCGGCCACCATCTCATACAGGCTTATGCCGAGCGCCCACAGATCGGCGTGTTGATCTACCTGTGATTTGCTGATCCGTTCCGGCGAACAGTAGCTTGGGCTTCCCAGATTGTGGTGCGTGAGGTTGTGCGTCGAAGTGATCACCTTCGCGATGCCGAAATCAAGCAGCCGCAATTCATCCTGTGCGCTGATTTGAACGTTCGACGGTTTGACATCTCCGTGTACCACCGCGGTTTTGTGTCCGTCCATGTCGGAGATAAAGGAATGCAGAGTGCGCAACTGGCTACACAACTCTGCGGCGTAGCGAGCGGCCCTCTTACTGTCGATGCGTCGCTCTTTCTGCAAGATCTCCGCCAGCGTCCGGCCTTCGAAATACTCCATAGCGACGAAGAAGCAGCCGTTTTGCTCGCCGAATTCATAGATCGCCAAAATTCGCCGGTCAACCAGGTGCAGTTGCTTTTGCAGCAGAGCCCCGCGGCGCTCCGCTTCGATCACCATCTGCGTGTATTCGTCGTGTGAATCTTCGATTAGTTTCAGCACAACGGGACGTCCAGCTTCCGTATCGTGGGCCAGATATACGTCAGTCATGCTGCGGCTTAGCTTGCGCGTAATTTCGTACTTGCCAAATCTCTTACGCACGTACGACGTCGCGGACCCGCCGTGCGCACCTGAACTAATTGCGGACGATGACTCCCCCGAACCGTCCTGGGCATCTACATTCGGCGCACTTGTATCGAAATCCAGCACCCGCTTGCTCCTACGGCCAAAACCTTTGTATGCCGATCCAAAGCGCAATACCCAGAACCATGCCTATCAGCACCAGACACAAGTTCCTCAAAATGGGCCGCCAGCGTCCGGATTGCTCGCGAATGCGTGTGACTGCGTGCCTCTGCCGTGCTGCATTCAGCGCTCCAGCTTCGCGGCCGACAAACTCCGCGCCCGGCACAAACACGACGCTGATATTGTCCTTCCCCCCGGCGCGATTCGCCGCGTCAATGAGTTGATGGGCGATCTCATCGGGATCACCCTCATAGCGTTCCACGATCGACGAAATTTGAGCGGATGTCAGCACGTCGCTGAGCCCGTCGCTGCACAGCAGGAGGGCCGCATCAGGGCGAAATAAAAAGCTCTTTGTCTCCACAAACTCGGGGTCGTCCGCTTCATGTACCTGGGAGCCGACATCCCGGTACACTTCGTTCCGCCGGGGGTGGTTCATTGCCTCTTCTTCGGTCAACTCGCGTTTGTCTTCTTGTTCGCCGACTGGAGAATGGTCCGACGTTAATTTGCGAAGCTCTCCGTTCCAGGCTAAATACAACCTTGAATCTCCAACGTGCCCCACGGTCACGTGATCTTCGCGAGCCACCGCCAGCGTCAGGACACAGGCCATTCCCTTACACTCTGAATGTTCTTGCGCCAGTTGATAGATCTCATTATTGGCGGCTGAAATGGCTTCGCGCACTTCTCGTTCCAGATCGCTGTTGCCATCGAAGGATGCAGTTCGCTCCTGCAAGACCTGTAGCGCCATTTCTGCAGCAGTTTCCCCGGCGGCGTGGCCGCCCAATCCATCCACCACAAGAAACACGCCGCGCTTTTCGTCGGCAAACACGCGGTCTTCGTTGAGACTCCGCTGTAAACCGGGGTCGGAAGCAACCCCGGCGCGCCACGTGGTGTTCATTTTCATCGCTTCCAACTGCGCCAATTGAAGAACACAAATGACACTGCGAACAACAGCAACAGTACGTGCACGGGATGCAGCCGCAACAGCGTCATTTGCGCGCTTCGAAGTTTAGTGTAATCACTTCTCCCACGCCAATGTTCGCCCGGTCCGGCAGCGTCTCCGCCGCACCTTTACGCAAGCGTTTTCCTTCCATCCAAGTGCCGTTCGTGCTCAAGTCGGTGACGGAGAAAACTCCCGTTCCGGGATCTCGCTGAATCACCAAGTGTTCGCGCGACACTTCATCATTCGTATAGAGCGCCAGATCCATGGGCTGATCGTCGCCGCCACGGCCGATCCGTATTCTGTTTTGCGTCATTAAATAGACTTGGGGTCCCGAGTCGTCTTCATAGCGAATCTCGGCGAAGACAGGTTCGGCGTCATAATTGGCCTGGACTCGCGGTCCGGTCGTCCGATGACCCGACACCACGGGCTCGCGGCCCATCAATGTCGTTTTCATGCCGCGGTAGCCCGGTTCCGAGGTTTCGTTCAACTCCGAATGTATTTCGACATCGCCCTGTGGCACTTCCGGTTCCGGCAGGAATTCGATGCTCCATTCGCGTCCGGCAATCTTAAATTCCTTAGCGGATTTTGTGCGCCGCCTGATACCGAGCAGACCACTATCATTGTTGAGTTCCGTCACCCGTGCGCGTAGCGCTTTCCGCGCGTCGTCGATAACCAGGTCGAAAACGCCGCGCAGCATTGCGTGGTCTTGAGGATTGAGATAGACAGTAAATACACAAGGAAGGAGGACCGTGTACGTCATTTCGAAACGGCCCAATTCCATATTCCGGATGAGTTCGCCGATAATAACGTTCCCATCCAGGCGAGCTTCCCCTAATTTCGTGCCTCCGAGTTTTGGCTGCTGCCCCAAGCCGTTGCCTCCTTTTGGACTGACGTTTGCCTCAGTCGCCGGTTTCACGGACCCATTTCAACACCAGTAACACGATTACGTAGCCTAGTCCCCTCTGGTTCACGGCTATTTAGAAATCCCGCGGCGGTCCCAGAACTGGGATTGAAAATTGCTTGCTTCTAGTTAATTATTATTATTATTCGGATTTTTATAAATGATGCCGCCCTTCATGACAAATGCAACCTTCTGCACAGCGGTCATGTCCTGTATCGGATCTCCCTCGACCGCTATGACGTCCGCGAAATAACCGGGCTTCAGTTGGCCGATCTGCTTCTCCCAACCCAGAATCTTCGATCCATTGAGTAAGTCGGCTTGTAGCACTTGAGCCGGTTTCATGCCGTACTGAACCATTAACACGAACTCGCGTGCTTGCGTGCCGTGCGGAAATGGACCGACGTCCGACCCCACAGCCATTGGCACCCCTGCGGCGAGTTGCTTCTTGAATTCCTGTGCGTGATAAGCAAGCTGCTGGTGTAGTCGCGCGCCAGCCGCCGGTGACGCCGCATGATCTGCAAAGTATTCCGAAATCGTGAACGTGGGTACCGCGGGTATTTGCTTCTCTCGCATGATGCGCATGGTTTCTTCGCTCAACTGGTCGGCGTGATCGATGGCTTCAACGCCCGCTTGTGCCGCATACAGCGTACCCGGCTCGCCTGTTGCATGAACGCCGACGCGTTTTCCGACTCGCGCGGTTTCCTGCACCGCTGCTGAGAGTTGCGCCTCCGTGTACTGATACGGTGTCGAGAATTTTCCGTCGCGAAAGCTGTCGCGCCCAGTCTCATAGATCTTGATGAAGTCTGCGCCCTCCTTGATCTGTTCGCGGATCACTTCAATCAACTCGTCGACGTTGTTCGCGTAGGTGGCGTTCGAAAGTACATGTTGCGCGGGATTGTAGCGGATGGCGTCTTCATGTCCGCCCAGCAGATCGACGGCGTTGCCGCTGATTCGAAGCCGCGGTCCGGGAATTAAGCCTTGATTGATGGCGTTCCGCACAGCGGTGTCGGCCGACCCAGCGCCTTCGGTTCCCATGTCGCGCTCGGCGGTGAAGCCGGCCATCAGGTCGTCGCGCGCGGCGAGTGTCGCAAGAATCGTGCGCTGCGGAACGGATTCTTCGACGGTCTGCAAGTCTTCCGCGCCCGGATGCAAAAACAAATGGACATGTACGTCGATAAGCCCCGGCATCAATGTGCGATTTCCTAAGTCGATTGTCTTTGCGCCCGCCGGATGCGTAACGCTTGCGCCCGCTTCGACAATTCTGTCGTTTTCGACCAGCACTTCACCCGGCGCAACTACGCGTCCGCCTTCAACATCCAGCAGCCGGGCGGCGTGTAAAACGGTGGGACCGCTACCGACCGGACCCGTTTGGGCGTTTGCGGCGTAGCCACAGACCGCAAGTGAACCGAAAGCCGCCATTGCAGTACGTACAAGAAATTTAATCATCTGTAAGTTTCCGGAACAACGTGTGTCTTCGTATCGTACTAAGGCTATAAATCTTCGGCCGGGAGTCCTCATGAGCTTCGCCGCCGCGTTAAGATACGCGATCCGCTCACTATATAAGTCGCCGTTGTTTACGCTGGTAGCCGTTTTTTCACTTGCCCTGGGCATTGGGGCTAACACGGCGGTATTTACTCTGCTCGATCAAGCCATCCTGCGCTTCCTTCCTGTGCAAGACCCCGGGTCTTTGGCGCAGCTTAAAGAAGTGGGCGCGTATTACGGTTCCAACACCGGCATGAATGCGCTCTCTTATCCCATTTATCGCGATTTCTTGGAGCAGAACCAAGTCTTCAGCGGCATGTTCTGCTCAGCCACCAAGCCGTTCAGCCTTACGTTCAATGGCCGGAACGAACGCGCGATGGGTGAGGTTGTATCCGGAACATATTTTGATGTGCTCGGAATTCGGCCCGCTTTGGGCCGCTTGTTCACCGCTGCCGATGACAAAACGAGAGACGGCGCGCCCTACGCCGTTCTGGGTTACGACTACTGGCAAAATCGGTTTGGCGGGGACACGTCCGTCGTAGGCCACGAAATCCTGGTCAACAATCACAAATTCAATATCGTTGGCGTATCGGCGCGTGGTTACCAAGGTGTTGCACCCCTGTTTTCGGCCCAAATTTACGTGCCAATTATGATGGCCGGCCAAGTCACCCAGGAAAACAAACCGTTCGACGATCGCCGCCGCCGATGGGTGCAGGTATTCGGCCGCCTGAAGCCGGGCGTATCGCGCTCACAAGCCAAAGCGTCTCTGCAGCCCATCTTCCATCGAATTCTCGAAATGGAAGTGCAGCAGAAAGAGTTTGCACGGGCATCGGCATACACGCGCGCGCAGTTTCTGCGCATGACGCTTGACGTTATGCCGGGCGGCGGAGGCCAAAACATCACGAAGCAGTTTTTGGAAGCGCCGCTTTGGGCAATGATGGCCATGGTCGGCCTAGTGCTTTTGATCGCTTGCGCAAATGTCGCCAACCTGATGATTGCGCGCGCCACCTCCAGACAGAAGGAAATTGCCATCCGCATCTCGTTAGGCGCCAGCCGAGCCCGCATCGTGCGTCAACTGCTGTTGGAAAGCGCCCTGCTGTCGTTCGTGGGCGGCCTCTTGGGTCTGCTTATATCAGCCGTGTCCATGCGCCTGCTGATGCGCATCATGCCGCATATAGAGCCGCCGCTAAAGTTCATCACGGTTCCGGACCCGCGTGTGCTGTTATTTGCCTTGATCGTTTGCTTGGGAACCGCATTGCTCTTTGGGCTCGCCCCAGCTTTGCAGGCGAGCCGCGGTGACGTAGCGCCAACATTGAAAGACCAGGCTAACGCCGTTTCGGCTGGCGGCAATGCAGGATGGCGCAAACTTCTTGTGTGCTTCCAAGTGAGCCTTTCGCTGCTGCTTTTGATTGGCGCTGGCCTGTTTGTTCGTACGCTGCAAAATCTGAAAAACTTAAGTCCTGGATTTGAAGTAAGCAGCCTGATTGCCTTCGATCTCGACCCTACTCTTAGCGGTTATGATGCAGATCGCGCCAAACTCTTTTATCGCGGGCTGACGGAGAAAATGAGGTCAACGCCAGGCGTCCGGGCCGCGGCCCTATCGGTAGTCGCGCCTTTGAACTTCGATGAATGGGACAGCACTGTAACCGTCGAAGGCTACGCCAGCAAGCCGGGCGAAGACATGAATCCTTGGGTCAACTATGTCTCGCCGGATTTCTTTAGAACGCTTAAGATCCCAATCTTTGCCGGCCGGGACTTTTTGGACCGCGACATCGTCGGCGCGCCGCAAGTCGCTATCGTGAACGAGAACTTTGCACATCACTATTTTGGCGATCGAAGCCCGATAGGACACCGCATTGGAATGGGCGGCGACCCCGGTACCAAGACTGATATCGAGATCATCGGAGTCGTGCGTGACATCAGATACCAAACGATGCGTCAAGCGCCGCCGCGCCAGGTGTTCTTTCCCTATCTGCAAAACAAGTGGGCCACCGGCATGACGGCGTATGTACGCACCGACATGGACCCCAACTCCATGTTCAATGTGCTTCGCGGCGCTGTCCACCAACTCGATGCGAACTTGCCGATGTATCAGTTGCGCACGGAGGAGCGCCAGGTGAACGATTCGCTCGCCGTCGAACGCCTTGCCGCCAGTTTGTCCACGGCATTTGGAATACTCGCCACAGTGCTCGCGGCGATCGGGCTGTACGGCGTCATGGCGTTTCTGGTCACGCGCCGCACACGGGAGATAGGGATTCGCATGGCGCTTGGCGCGCTTTCGAGCAATGTTGTTTGGATGGTTCTGCGCGAAGTTATGGTGGTGGTTGCCGTCGGAATTGCAATCGGCCTGCCCTGCGCGCTTGCGGTTACGCGGCTGGTTCGGAATCAGCTATTCGGAATGTCGCCGTATGACCCGAGCGTGATTTGTTTCTCGCTGTTAGGGATCGCTGTGCTTGCGGGCCTTTCGGGATACCTCCCAGCGCGTCGAGCCAGCCGCGTGGATCCTCTCATCGCGTTGCGCTACGAATAATGCGCTATCCGCTCAGTTATTAACCGGCAATAGCTGCCACTGTCGGGTAGCGCCCTAGAGGTAATCTCACGCTGCAGATGTCGCATCAACTTGGTGAACGAAGTTACCGGTATAAGTAGGTATACCTACTAGTAACCTCGTTCGAACCAAGTTCTCCACTTACCTCTGGCGATGTGAGTACTAGTTCCCCGCAGGAACTAGTTGCCACTGCTGGTTAGCCCCTTGCAGATAATCCCATTGCTGCAAGAGCGCGCCGCCGAAGAGATATCCGCCGGTCATATCCATAACCTTGCCGCTGTTGACGTTTTTGATTTCGTAATAGCCGCCGGTTACGGGAATGAGCTGCCATTGTTGGCTTGCGTCCGCTATGAAATCGTTCTGAATAACCAAGGCGCCGTCGGCCGTTGCCGAACTCGTAACATCCAGCACCTTACTTGTCAAGTTGCTCATGATGAGATAGTTCCCGTTGCCGATGGGAACCAGTGCCCACTGCTGCTGTTCGAATCCGTTCGAGGGCCATTGCTGAATGCGAGTTCCGCTGGCGCTTGAGCCATTGATAACATCCAGAACTTGGCCGCTGTTCTTGTTCACGATGTTGTAATAAGTCACCGCGTTCAATTGCCATAGCTGATTCTTTCCGCCCAGGAATGGCCATTGTTGGATATGTGTGCCTGAATTAAGAGAAAAGTTCGTGTCGTCCAGGGCGAAGCCGCTCTGCCGGTTGATGAACTCATAGTTCGTTCCATCCGCCGAAATGAGCTCCCATTGCTGGTTCGCGCCTCCCACATAGTCCCATTGCTGGACCAATGCGCCGGCATTATTCGATCCGCCGATCACATCCAGCACCTTGCCGCTATTGCGGTTCATAATCGCGAAATATCCGCCGCCAACCGGTAGCAATTGCCACTGCTGCTGGTGGAAGAAGTTGGAACCCCACTGCTGGATGAGAGTTCCATTCGATGTGGATGCGCTAGGTACATCCAGGACCAAAGAACTCAGGTCATTCGTGATGTTGTATGAACCCGTTGGCTCGAGCACCCACATCTGCTGTGGAGTTCCCACGTAGGTCCACTGCTGGATGTTAGCGCCATTCGCGTTCGATCCATTGCGAACGTCCAAAGTCAAGCCGCTGTTCCGGTTAATGATTGCGTAGTGGACGTCATCCACCGGCACAAGCTGCCACTGCTGGTTCGCTCCCCCAAGATAGTCCCATTGCTGAATTAGCGTCCCGCCGGTTTGGAAGCCGCCGACCACATCCAGCACCTTGCCCGTAAGCGCATTCATGATCACGTAATAGCCATCGCCGGTAGGTACAAGTTGCCACTGCTGTTGCTGGAGTCCGTTCAAAGCGTTCTGCTGGATGAGCGTTCCATCTGCGCCTGATCCGCCGGGAACTTCGAGAACCTTGCCCGTCGGCATACTGACGATTTCGAAGAACCCGCTCAGTGCTCCTGTACCGCTCAGCGGAATGGTGGTCTGGCCGCCGTTTGCGTCCCTCGGAACGTTAAGCGATGCTGAACGGCTACCGGCCAACAGTGGCATAAAGGTCACCGTAATCGTGCAGCTTGCATTGGGAGCCAACGTTCCGTTGCAATCGTTCCATGCTGCAAAATCTTCGGTGTTCGTCCCAGTAACGGTCATGTTCGCGATAGGAATATTCAGCGCACTCGTGTTACTGACCGTGAAGCTTCGCGCCGTGCTACGCGTCACCACCTTTTGACTTCCGAAATTGATTAACGCGGGAATGCCGCTGTTTGGCGAAAGACCAACCGCTCCAGGATTGCTTCCCGAGGGAACAGATACCGTCATCGCTATGGTATTGTTGGTCGCATTGATCATCGAAACTGTATCGGAGAAGAAGTTCGTTACATAAATGAATTGGCCATCCGGGCTGATTGCCACGCCCGTCGGCCCGGTGCCGACTGTTATCGTCGCTTGTACCGTGTTGTTCGCGGTCGAGATCATGGAAACACTCTGCCCGGCGAAGTTAGTGACGTACACAAATGATCCATTGGCAGTAATCGCTAATCCGGCAGGGCTCTTCAAGTTCGGATCTTGAATCGTCGTAACTGCTTGGGTCGTTGTATTGACCACAGCAACCTGGTTCACGCCCGGCATGGTGACGTAAGCGAAATTCCCGTCGGGAGTTATGGCCACCTGTTGTGGATTTGCAGGTAACGCTATCGTCCCCACCACACTCCTAGATGCCGTATTGATCACGGTGAGAGTAGCGCCGCTCGACGAGGAAGAGGCGACATAGGCGGAACCGTTTGGCGTGATAGCCACCGCCATCGGAACTCCAGTAATCGGAATGGTCGCTACTACGGTATTTGTTCCCGTTGCAATAACGGACGCGCTTCCCGAACCGTTGTTCGAACCGGAGATGGCGCCGCTGTTCGCAACATAGACAAACTGTCCATCCGGCGTGATTGCCAGACCCTGGGGACCAGTGCCGACCGTTGTCGTCGCCGCCACAGTGTTATTTGCTGTATTGATGACTGAAACACTGCCGGCGGTGTAGTTCACGACGTAAGCAAATGCACCGTTTGGGGTGACCGCCACGGCGACTGGGTTCACGCCAACGTTCACACTGCTCACCACCGTCATCGTCGCCTGATCGATCACCGAAACCGTGTTGGTGCTGGAATTCGCGACATAAGCGAATGGCGCAGCCGAAACAGGTAAGGCGCTCAGCATGATGGCCGACGCCCAAAGATATACACTTCTATGCAGACCGAAAATACCGCTCAATTTCGTGTTCATGACCCCCCTCCTTGGGTTTTCCACACAAAGCAGCAGAAATTGCAACAACTACCGTAGCTTAACGTACTAAATACGTGGAAATTCGTAGTAGCGATACCTAGGAATGTTTCTAGGGCTTGTTCTTGCTGCCGTCGCTTGCCGGATCGGGGTGTCAGCCGACCGCTTCTGCATCATGCATAGCGTTGGCTTAGAACTGGTTAGACACGGGAATCAGTTGCCACTGCTGGTTTGCGCCCGCTATGTAGTCCCACTGCTGTAAGAGAGCGCCTCCGTAGAGATATCCGCCAGTCATATCTAACGCTTTGCCGCTGTTCAAATTCTGAATTTCGTAATAGCCGGCGGGAACGGAAATGAGCTGCCATTGCTGGCTGGCGCTGGCGAGGTAGTCGTTTTGGTCAATGAGAGTGCCATCGGCGGTAGACGAATTTGTCACATCCATCACTTTGCTGGTCAAGTTATTCATGAGCGCGTAATATCCATTACTCACCAGCACAAGCTGCCACTGCTGCTGCGCGAAGCCATTCGAGCTCCACTGCTGAATATGCGTGCCATCCGCGGTGGATCCATTCACAACGTCCAGCACCAGCCCGCTGTTTTTATTCACGATGTTGTAATAAGTGACCGGAGTAAGCCGCCACTGCTGATTCTTATCGCCGACGGAGCCCCATTGCTGAATGAACGTTCCCGGCGTCATGGAGGAGTTCGTGTCGTCCAGAACGTCGCCGCTGAGCCGGTTCATAATCTTGTAGTCCGTTCCATCCACGGGCACAAGCTGCCACTGCTGGTTTTCTCCGCCTACATAATCCCACTGCTGAATTAGCGTGCCGCCATTTGTTGAGCCGCCAATCACGTCCAGCACTTTGCCGCTGTTGCGGTTCATGAGGGAGTAATAGCCGCCGCCCACCGGTATAAGCTGCCATTGCTGTTGGCGATAGCCATTCGAGGTCCACTGCTGAATCAGAGTTCCGTTTGCGGTTGATCCGTTGGGGACATCTAGTAAGTAGGAACTTAAGTTATTCGTGATGTTATATGAACCTATGGGCTCCAACACCCAGAGTTGCTGTGGATTACCTAAATAGGTCCATTGCTGGACTGGCGCGCCGTTTGCATTCGAACCGTTAAGGACATCCAACGCAAGGCCGCTATTTGCGTTAATAATTGCGTAGTGAACGTCATCCACCGGCACAAGCCGCCACTGCTGGTTTGCGCCGCCTACATAATCCCATTGCTGAATTCGCGTTCCGCCGGTTACATACCCGCCGACCACGTCTAGCGCCTTCCCGGTCAAAGCATTTTGAATTTCGTAATACCCATTGCCCGCCGGAATCAATTGCCACTGCTGCTGCTCATATCCATTAAGTGCGTTCTGCTGAATTAACGTTCCATTTGTCGTTGCCCCGCCTGGCACTTCGAGAACTTTGCCGGTTGGCATGCTGACAATTTCGAATAGACCGTTTGCAGTGCCTGTCCCGCTCAGCGACACGCTCGCTTGACTGCCGTCTCCGGCAATCGGAAGTGTAACTGTCGCGGACCTGCCGCCAATTAGAAGCGGCGTGAACACTACGTATACAGTGCAACTCGCACCGGATGTAAGAGTTGCACCGCAGCTATTTCCGATAGCGAAATCTTCCGGGTTTGCGCCGGCAGCCGCGATCGAGGCTGTGTTCAGATTGTTGATCGTCGAGTTTGTAATCGTGATGGCTTGCGCGGCGCTTCGCGTCACAACTTTCTGGGTTCCGAAGCTCAACGACGTCATTGATATATTGGCCGATGCAGTCGCGATACCAGTGCCCGACAAAGTAATGGATGGCGAAGACGCGTTTGTCACAACAGTCAGCGCAGCCGCTTGCAGACCTACGTAAGCGGGAGTAAAAGTGACACTAACTACGCAGGTCTTGTTGGGCAGTATGACTGCGCTACAACCTAATGTCGACGCGTACTGAGTAGAAGCTCCCGTAATACTTAGTTGACTAACTATCAGGTTTCCATTTCCGGTATTGGACAAAGTGATCTGTTGTGTCGATGGAAAACCGAGATTTACGCCGCCGAAATCCAACGCCGTCGAGGACACGTTGAGGACAGGCGTACCGAGCCCAGTACCCGTTAGGCCTGCTGCCAGATTGGCTGCATTTACCGAACCTAGTCCTGATGCAAGGTCATAACCTACCGCGGCTTGATACTGTCCGCTTGCGGTGTTGTAACCCGTTTCCCCCGGAACTGAATTATTTCCCACCGTCACATCATTAAAAATGCAGTTACTTGCTGGAAGCGCGCTGGTATTCGACGCATTGCAGGCGGTGAGTGACTCAGTGGCGGCAAGCTGATAAAGCGAAGAATTTATGGCCCCCAGTCTTCCTCCAATCTCTTGCAAAATCGCCGCGGTGATACCGGCCATCGACGGCGTCGCTGCCGACGTTCCTGAGTACCCATCAAATGAAATTCGCCCACGTGTATTGGGCGTACATGATCCGTCTAGACACAACAGATATGGATCGTGACCTGCGGCGGTTAGAGCGACGTCGGGCACGTCGCGCGCGCCGTCATTCGGAATGCCAGCCACTCCCGTTTGCCAGGACGGTTTGGAGTAGAGCACGCTCGCACCACCACCGCCGGACCACAACCCAGGTGAATTCCCGCCAGTGCAGGGATTGACGCCTGTTGATACCGTACAGCTCTC
>Ga0070741_10012808_pt1 | contig 15033 bp, 7 predicted proteins | sample Coa_R1_4_FD_66440 | JGI IMG/M metagenome (GOLD analysis project Ga0070741, IMG submission 66440) | Surface soil microbial communities from Centralia Pennsylvania, which are recovering from an underground coalmine fire - Coalmine... | ecosystem: Environmental > Terrestrial > Soil > Unclassified ... | reverse complement strand
TTTTCGCTCTGCTCGGGGCCTTTCTCGTCTGGCGTCGCTGCTTCGCCGCCACCGCCAAGGCGGCGGTTCTTGGCTGCCTCCTTGTTGGATGTATCAACGGCCCCTGGATGACCCGGAACTGGTCTTTGGTGCGCAACCTCGCGGGCTCGCCCCAATCTTTCGCCCTCAACACTGCGCCGGCCCTTTCCTTTAGAGGAGTCGCGGCCAACCTCGCACGCAACGCCAGCCTCTACACCCGGACGCCATTTCGGCCGTTGACCGCGCGCCTCAATTCTCTGCTGGGCCTCGGGATGGCGTTGGTCAATGAAGATCCGGCCGATCCACAATGGACTTTTTCAAACTACGGGTTCGAATTCCCCGGGCCCTCGCGTCTGGCCGACGGTGATGGCTTAGGCAATTGGTGGCCGGCCGTGTTCTTTCTTGGGGCCATGGGCGGCCTCCTGGCGCGATCCCAGGCGCGCAGTCTGGCGGTGATTTACTTGACAACTCTCGCCGGCAGCTTTGTCCTGTTCTCCAGTGTCTTGCGCTGGGATCCGTGGCATGACCGTCTGGAGATGACTTACTTTATCCTCGCCGCTCCCTTGGCGGCAGCAGGCCTGTCTGTTGCGCTAAGAACTGGCGTTACAATCGCCTGCCTGACTTTCCTCGCACTCAACGCCGCCCTGACGGTTTGTGTCAATCCCACCTATCCCGCCTTCGCCGCCCTCCTTCGCACGCGCCCGCGCGACGCCCTTTACTTCGCCGTGCGGCCGGAGCTTTACGAACCCACCGCCGCGCTGGCCGATGACATCGTCCGCGCCCGCTGTGAGAATGTCCTCCTCAAAATCGGTGACGACACTTGGGAATATCCACTCTGGGCTTTGCTGAAGGACCGCGGATTCTCCGGTTCCATTCATCACGTGCTGGTGGACAACGAATCCGCACATTGTCCCGGAGGCTCATGGTCCTGGCCGGACTCCGTCATCCTCACGATGCATTCCGGCCACCCTGCCATCCCGCCCGCCTTCGGCCTTCAAGTGACCTACGACCCCTGGCGAAGCTGGTGGCGCGGAGACGTCGAAGAGCGGGCGCGCCTTGTCGCCGGCCGCGGTGTTCTCAAATATACTTTCTCCCAGCCCGGCGATTTGGATGTTCGTTTCGAGCCCAGGGATATCGATCAACATCCCATCGCCTCCGGCCTCCTGAGCGTCACTATCAAAGCCATCGAAACAAATCGCTTTCAAACCATCGCCGAGCTTGCTTCCAACGTCCCCTTGTCCTCCGTCACTTCCTTCTCCTGTCCCGTCCTGGCCCCCAGCGTGACCATCCTGCTCACGAATCGCACGCCGCAGAACCATCTTGCCGTTCTCGCGCGCCTGAGCGCCGTCGAGCGTGTGCGCGCGCCCCATTAATTCCCAATTCCGGCGGAGAATTGCGATTGACAGGACGGCCCCAATCGTTCACGGATAAACCCATGATGTCACCTGCCGCGTTGCGCCGTCGCGCAAGTTTTGTTGCCACTGCCACTGTCGTCCTTTTTGGCCTCGCTGCCGCGTCCGTCGTTGCGGCAGACGGCTCGTTTGACGGCTTAAACCTTAGCCTCGCCAATCTTTATCGCGTTTCCAATGCCCAGACTCGCTCGATCAGCCCCGAAAATTTCACCGGTGAGAAAGGCAAGGCAGGCATGTCCACCGACGGCCCGGCGCGCAACGCGGCGCGCGATCTTGGCCAGGGCTGGAAAGTTTCGCCGTTCGTCAACATCGGCGCGCATGCCACCTTCACTTTGGCGGACATCTCCGGTCCGGGCGCGATCACTCAAATCTGGATGACGCCCGCGCCGCTGGACAAGACGCGCTGGCAAATCCTGCGCATTTATTGGGATGACGAAACCGAGCCATCGGTCGAGTGTCCGCTGGGCGATTTCTTCGCCTGTGGCTGGGGTCGCTATTGCCAAATCAGCTCGCTGCCCGTCTGCGTCAATCCGGGCAGCGCGTTCAATTCCTATTGGCAGATGCCATTCCACAAGAAATGCAAGATCACCCTCGAGAACCTCGATGACAATGGCATGACGATCTATTACCAAGTTAATTATGTCTTGACAGATGTTCCATCCGACGCCGCCTATTTCCACGCCCAATTTCGCCGCGAAAACCCGCTCAAAACCAAAGGCATCTACACGATTCTGGACGGCGTCGAGGGCCAGGGGCAATACGTCGGCACCTATCTGGCCTGGGGCACCCGCGCCAATGGTTGGTGGGGCGAAGGCGAAATCAAGTTCTACCTGGATGGCGACACCCAATTCCCCACCATCTGCGGCACCGGCACCGAGGATTATTTCTGCGGTTCCTATGACTTCGACTCGCGCGACGCGGAAGGCAAATCGCATTACACCGAGTTTTCCACGCCTTACACCGGCCTGGCGCAGGTCATTCGTCCTGACGGCCATTATGACTCGCAGACCCGCTTCGGCCTTTATCGCTGGCATATCACCGATCCCATCCGTTTCCAGAAAGACTTGAAAGTCACGATCCAAGCCTTGGGCTGGCAATCCGGCGGCCGCTACCTGCCGCTGCAAGACGATATCGCCTCCGTCGCCTTTTGGTATCAAACCGAGCCGCACAAACCGTTTCCGAAACTGCCCAGCCGCGACGACCTGGAATGGCATTGATCGGGTCGAGCCGGCGCATCAATCCCGAAGAGGCAGCCCTTCCTGTGGCGTGATTCAATTGACGCGCCGCCTGCCCGTTGTTAGTACTCCCGCGCCAAATGAAAAAAGAGCGCCGCCCCAAATATCGCCGAATCCTCATCAAACTCAGCGGGGAGGCGCTCGGCGGCGAGGATGGCGTGGGCATCAATTCTGATTCCATTTTCGGCATGGCGGAGCAAATCGAGGAGGTTCGCTCTCTCGGCGTGCAGGTCGTGGTGGTGGTCGGCGGCGGGAATATTTACCGCGGCGCGTCCGGCGTAAAGGGCATCGAACGCGCCACGGGCGATTACATGGGAATGCTCGCCACCGTCATCAACGCCCTCGCTTTGCAGGACGCCTTGGAAAAGCGCGGCGTCGCCACTCGTGTCCAAAGCGCCATTGCCATGTCGCAGGTCGCCGAGCCGTTCATCCGGCGCCGCGCCGTCCGCCACCTGGAAAAAGACCGCGTCGTTATCTTTGGCGGCGGCACCGGCAACCCTTACTTTTCCACCGACACCGCCGCCGCCCTGCGCGCCAACGAAATCGGCGCCGAAGTCATCCTCAAGGCCACCAAGGTGGACGGCATTTACGACTGCGACCCCAAGCTCAACCCAAACGCCCGGCGCTTCGACCGCATCAGCTACCTCGAGGCCTTGCAAAAGCAGCTCAAGGTGATGGACTCCACCGCCTTCTCCCTCTGCATGGACAACAAGATGCCGATCATCGTCTTTGACTTTTTCAAGGAGCACAATCTCAAGCGCGTCGTCCTCGGAGACATCGTGGGCACCCTTGTGACAGCATGAAAGCGCGTGGCACGACTTCCGATCGCGGCTCGCTTTTGGCTCGTGTCGTGGCCCTTTACCAATTGAAGATCACCTTGAGCGGATGCCGTCCGCCGGTCTGGCGCAGGGTGGTGGTGCGGTCGGATATCACGCTGGCCCGATTGCACGAGGCCATTCAATTGGTTATGGGCTGGCGCAATTGTCATTTGCACCAGTTCATGTCGGGGAGTGGCTTCCTGCGCACTTTCTACGGGGTTCCGAATCCAGATTGTGGCGCCGAGGTGCAGGATGAAACCCGTTTCCGTCTGGCGGGGGTGGCCCCTGCGGCCAAACGGAAGTTCACCTACGAGTACGACTTTGGCGACAGTTGGGACCACGAAATCCTGGTCGAAAAGATTTTACCGCCGGACCCTGCATTCAAACATCCCCTCTGTTTGGCGGGAGCCAACGCCTGCCCGCCCGAGGACTGCGGCGGATTCATGGGCTACGCGAACTTATTGGAGGCGTTGGCGGATCCAAGACATGAAGAGCACGACGAGATGACGGAATGGATCGGCGGCCCGTGGGATCCAGAGCGTTTCAACTTGGAGGAAGTCAACGCCCGCCTGCGGCGGCTCAAAGCCTGAAGTTGCGCTTCCCAGCGGCCCGCTTCGCCAAATTGTGGCAAAAAGGACGCCGCGTGCGCGGAACAAAAGCCACGGCACAACCTCTTATCTGTATGAACCAGCGAGCCTTGCCGGCAATCCTCGCGCTGATGATGGCGTGCGTGTTTCCCGCTTTGGCGGGCGAAACTCCCGCCGGCACGAACGGCGTCGCGCGCGGCAATCCGTTGCTCGAATACAAATTTGCCAACGAATTGGGAGAACCCACCAGCATTGCGGATTTCCGGGGCAAGGTGGTGGCCGTGACATTCTTCTTTACGCGCTGCCCGATGCCGCAGTTCTGCCCGCGCCTGTCCAAGAATTTTCAAGAGGCCTCGCGGATTTTGCGCGGCAGCGGCAGCGCCTTCACCAACTGGCATTTCTTATCGATCACGTTTGATCCCGAATTCGACACGCCGGCAGTCTTGCGTGCCTATGGCGAGCGCTACGATTACAACCCGGCTGAATGGAGCTTCTTGACGGGCCCGAAAGACAAGATCGCGGCCTTGGCGAGCCTCGCGGGAATCAAGACCGACCCCGACAGCGGCCTCATTAATCATAATTTCCGCACCTTGATTCTGGACGCGCGGGGCCGCTTGCGCATGGTCTTCCCCATGGGCGGCAACCTGACAGACCCGATTGTCGAGGAGATGCGCAAGGCGGCCCTGGCGCCGGAAGTCGCGAAGAACGCCGCTCAGCAGAAGTCAAATTTAACCAGCCCGCCTGCGCGGTAAACGAGTTCAATCCGAGAACAGATATTCCAAATCGGACTGCGAAAGATTGTTGGCGAAGCCTTGTTCGCCGAGAACGTCCGCAATAGTCTGGGCTTTGCGCTGTTGAAGTTCCCAAATCTTTTCTTCTACGGTCCCGGGAGCGATGAGACGGTAGGCGTTGACCGTCTCGGTCTGGCCGATGCGATGGGAGCGATCGATGGCCTGGGCTTCGACGGCTGGGTTCCACCAAGGATCGTAGAGCACGACGTAGCTGGCGGTGGTGAGGTTGAGGCCGGTGCCGGCAGCGCGGAGACTGAGAAGGAAGACTGAGCCGTTCGGATCACGCTGGAAGTTCTCCATGACTTCCTGCCGGTTCTTCGTTTCGCCGGTGAGGATGTGCGTGGGAAAATGGCGCTCGGCGCATTCCCTTTCGAGGATGCGCAACATTTGGACAAACTGGCTGAAGACGAGCACCTTTTGGTTTCGACCCAGGAGGGATTCCAGCAGTTCGAAAAGGGTTTCGGTCTTGCCGGAGGCGGAGTCGTTGCCGACCAGTTGTGGATGGCAACAAATCTGGCGCAGGCGGGTCAGGGCGGCGAGCACGTGGATGGAACTGCGGCCCAGGCCGCGTTCGGCGACGCAATTCATGACCTCCTCGCGGCTGCGGCGAAGCTCGGCCAGGTAAAGTTTGCGCTGCTCCTCGCCCAGTTCGCAGTCGCGGCGTTGCTCGATGCGATCAGGCAGGTCGCGGGCCACCTCGCGTTTGATGCGGCGGAGCATGAGCGGGCGGAGCTTGGCCGAAAGCCGGCAGCGGGCAATGCGCTGCTCATCGGCGGCATTTTCGCCGCGCGGCTCGTATTTTTCGCGGAATTTTTGCTGATTGCCGAGGTAGCCAGGCTGGATGAAATCGACAATGCTCCAGAGATCAAGCAGCCGATTTTCGATGGGGGTGCCGGTGAGGGCGAGGCGCTGGCCGGCTTCCAATTGTTTGACAGACTGCGTGATTTGGGCGTCTGGATTCTTGATGAACTGCGCTTCATCCAACACGACGGCCCGAAATGAAAATTTCGAAAGAGCCGCAAGATCGCGACGAAGCAAAGCGTAGTTGGTCACAATCAAGTCGTGCTGCGGAATCTGGCGGCGCAAGTTGTGGCGGGCGGCGCCGCTCTCCAGCACGAGCGTCTTGAGGCGCGGCGTGAAACGCTCGGCTTCACGGCGCCAATTGTGCAGGACGGATGCCGGGCAAATGACGAGCGAGGGCCGGCGCTCGGCGGAATTGGCCTGAAGCCAGGCCAGCCACGATAAGGTTTGCAGCGTTTTGCCGAGGCCCATGTCGTCGGCCAGAATGCCGCCCAACTTGTGGCGCGTAAGATGGCAGAGGAAATCAAATCCAGCTTTTTGATAGGGACGCAGCGAGGCCGTGATGTGCGGCGGCAAATCGGTGGGCGGAATCCCCGTGAATTCAGCCAGGCTCTTGCGCAAGGCCTGGACTTGCGGCGAGTTGCCGAATTTGTTGAGGGCCTCATCGTCAAGATGGGCGGCGCGTTCGAGGCCAAGACGCTGGGCCACTGGGGCCAAGCCATCGATGCCCAAGTCTGCCATTGTTTCCTGCGCTGCCTGGACGGCGCCGGTGTCCAACTCGAGCCAGCCGGCATCGGGCAGTTTGATGAAGCGCCCTTTGGCGCTTTGGAGCCGCTGAAGGTCGGCGGCAGTCAACTTGAGGCCTTCGGCTTCCCATTCGGCAGAAACCGCGAGCCAGTCGATGCCGCTGCCGTTGAGGATGACGCGCGGGCGCAGGGGGCGAGGCGTCAGGAACAGGCGGTGGAAAGCGGGGTTGCCGAGAAACTCCGCGCCGTCCGGGCGTTCCGGCCATGCGGCGGAAAGAATGGCCAGAAAATTCTCATTGGCGTCGCCGACCCAAAGGCCGGGTTCGGGCGTGAACCAATCCAGGCGCCGGAGCCAATGGACTGCCGTGTCGAGGCGAGGATCATCCAGGATGCGGGGCTTGTCGCCGGCGAGCAATTGAGGATCGTCCGGCTCCCACTCGTGACCGGTCCAGCGCCAGAGGCTGGCGTCGGCTTCGCAGACCGCCAGAAGCCGCAAACGGACGGAGTCGTCCACCAGCTCGAGGGTGAAACGCGGTTTGGCTTTCTCAACCACGCAGAGGCGGTCCCAATCGAGCGCGGCCTGGGTCTTGCGCAATTTGCCGAGCAGGCGGCGGCTCAACTTATTGACGGGGAGGGACGCGCGCTGCGACGGCGCGTTCAGCAACACCTCGGGCGGCGCGCTTTTAAGAAGATAGAAGGTTTGGCCAATCAGGGCCAGGGCCGGGCGGCCGCCGAAGAAACGAACGGCCTCCAGAGGCTGGGCGCTGCCATCGGGCAGGATGGCCCGGTGGGTGAAGGACAATTCGGAACCGGACGTTTCCAAGTGCGGCTTCAAGTCGATCAGGCGCCCTTGAAATTCCAGCGCGCCGGCGGCGTCAGCGACCTGGAGGCGGGACTTGTCGCCCCAGCGGACGAGCCACTGCAGTAATTCGAGTCCAGTCAAGACCAAAGATTCCCACAGGCCTTCCGGATCGGCATGCGCCTCCCCCAGCCATTGAATGAACTCCCAGTCGGCCGGCGAAAACAGCTCCTGCTCATGGGTCGCCCGGGTGGTGAGGTCCACCACCTCAGCCACCGTGCGGGATTTCTCGCCTGTGCGCTGGCGCGTGATGAAAAATTCGACAGACAGCCCGTGCAGGCGCGGGTTCTCCTCAAGCGGCTTGGCCCGGCAGGCCACGCGAATGCTGGCGCGCGGCGTCTCGGCCTGCGCCGGCGCCGAGGGGAAGAGCCAGCGCTCGATTTGGGCGGCGACGTTTTGCTCCTTTTCGGCCTGCTCGATTTCCGCAAAGCGGGTGAGATTGGCGTGCGGCGCCAACTCAGTGGGCAGAAGGCGGTTGGCGCGGAGAAAGAGAATGGCGGTTTCTTCGAGGCGCTTTTTGCCTTTGGAGGAAACCAGCCGCGGCCACCAGTCCTGGGCCGGAAAATCCTTGCGCGAAAGCTGGAGCTTTTCGAAGTAATCTTCCAGGAGGAGCCAGGCGCGTTGGGGATCGGCGCAATTGGCGAAAACGTTGAGCAGTTCGGTGCGTTCCGCCACCGCCGCCTTGGAATCGGACAATTCGCGGCGCAAATCAGCCTGGGCGCCATAAGCCCGCGCCAGCACCGTGTGGTGGGCGTCATATTTGGTGGTGCTTCCCGAACCTAACCCCGGTTTTCGACTGCTTCTCACAAATGGTTTTGATGCTGGCAATACAGGTTGCGCATTCTCGTCACAAGAGGCAATCGGAGTCAATCGAAAAGAAGCATTTCTTGGCAGGCGCAAAACGTCCAAAGATTTGCCGGAAGGGCGCTTAGCGGGCAGATCAACCGCCCCCACTGCGGCGCCGGGAGCCAAGGGAAGGTCAACCCAGAAGCGGCTGCCGCCGCCTTCCCGCGATTCGACCCCAACCTTCCGTCCATGGGCTCGACAACCTTGCGGACGATGGCCAACCCCATACCGGCGCCCTCGTAGCCTTTGGCCGCACGCTCGTCAATTCTAATGTCGGCCTTGTCCGGCTGAAGGTTCGGATATGTTTCAATAATTCCGGCAAGCAATTCTGTGTCCCCGCTCTGGCGCAATGCCGGATTCGCCGGCCTTCACAAAAATATCGCGACAGCAGCGGCGGGTTCGAGTTCGACCTCGAGTTGGTCGTTGCGGCTGGCGAGATTCTCTTCGTGGGCCGGAGCCCAGCGTTTGTCAGGCGAGATTTCGGCTCCAGCAAGCGTGACGTCGGACAGGGCGGTCAAATCGGGAGCTTTCAGGCGCCAGAGCCGGGCGTCGCGATTGGACGCAATGGAAACGCGCAGCTTTTGGCGGCTGTCTTTGTTGACAAGAACAACGCGAGTGGCGCCGTCAGGCATCTGCGCAGCCCAGGCGCTGGCGTTGGCTGGAGACTCATTAAAGAGGGCAGGGCGCATGCGCCCGCCGACAAGGGCTCCTGCCAGCTTCATGCCGTAGAAAATGGGCCGGGCTTTGAAGCCGCGTTCGCGGCTGCCGGCGATGGGGGTGTAGAAGCTGCCTTCCTGTGCGATGGCCGCAGCTTCTGGTGAGAGCTTCTCGCCTGGCAGATGGCCGCCAAGGGAATTGCGGATGACGCCGGCGCCGCCGCCATGGAGATTGACGCCCACACAGCCAAAGCTGGCCAATTTGAGGAGATAATCGGCGGCCCAGAGCGCCGAGCAGAAGGCGTTGCTAACGCCCGGTTTGCCGCCGCGATAGCAGGTGTTGCCCTCGGTCATCCGGTACACGAGATGATTTTCTTTGGCCGTGTTGATCAGCCGCGGCAGATCTTGATCGATGCGCTGATCTGAAGACAGGAGGCGTTGGACGGTTGAACGCGGATCGTCCGGCGGACCCATCACGTAGTAATGGCCGGAACACGTCACAATGCGGCCCGGCAACTTCTGTGGGGCTTCCTGCGCAAAGCGGCTCGCCCACTGTCCGCTGGCGGCTGTGTCCGGGCCGCCGAAACGCGCTCCCGGGACCCGTCTCGCCACAGCTTGGGCAAACGTCATCCATTGCTCCAGATATTGGTCGAAGCTCCAGTCGGGCGGTCGCAAACGATTGCTGGGGCTCTTGTAAAGGTCGGGCTCGTTGCCAATTTGAAAATAAAGCAGCCGCGCGCCTAAGCGCTGGGCGACATACGCGGCTTGGTCTGCATCTTTTTCCGGGCTGCCGGTCCCGAGATTCAAGCCATAGATAGAGTTCCAGCCCGTTGCTTCCAAGAAACCCGCCAGCCGATCCACAGCGATGGGCTCAATCGCGGTGAACGTGTGCGGCATCCAGTTATCGGCCCGATGGGCCGATTCCGGCAATTCCGGGGGACGATCTGACTCGCCCGCTTTCCACCAGCAAAACTCACTGGAATTTCCGCCGAGGCGCAAAACGCCATTGGGAGTCAGTGCCCGGAAAAGAGAGACCAACTCACGATTGTCAGCCGCAAAGAAGGTCGGATCAGCCAATTGGACTGTTTCACAACTGAAACCGAGATAATCAGACGGGACGGCGGTTGCGGCAGGCGGCCCCAGCGAAAGGCGGAGCTTCATCGCGCTTTCCTTCGCCCAGGCCGGGATGCCAGCCAGCCCGCCGGTCGCGAGTGTCGCAGTGGCAAGGAATTGTCGCCGATTCATGCGCTCCATGGTTTGGACGTTATGCCCGAGGGTTTTGCGCGTCAACTCCGGCGGTTTGGGCCGCCGCGGGAGCGCCTCAACAGGCCGGTGCGCGCCAGATGCACAGGCGACATCCCGCTGGATTGGCTTAATGTCGCGCCACGACACGCCGACAACCTGATTTGAAATGAAGCCCGCAACCCTGGCCTTGCTCGGATCGGTCGCGCTCCAAGCGTCTTGCCTGCTCCCGGCGCACGCGTTGACTTTGCCAAACTCGATTGTTTTCGTCACGCAGCCGCCGATTCCGCGCGAGTTAAACAGCTCGCCGTCAAACACATTTCTGTCCGTCGTCACCATTTTCGGCAACCAGCTCGCCGACCCGGGGCATGCGGCGCGCGGGGGTGATTTGTGGCTGATGACTACCAGCGGCGGGTTGGTTAATCTGACGCGCCGCGCCGGCCTGGGGGCCAATGGCGTCCAGCACGGCGTGGGCATCGATGTTCGCGACCCGGCGATTCATTGGAGCGGCAAGAAGGTTTTGTTCAGCATGGTCGTGGGGGCTCCAACCAATGCCGCGGACACAACCCCGTTTTATTGGCAGCTTTATGAATTGACCAATCTCGACGCCGTCATCGCCGACACCAACACGGTTCCGGCGATCATCCCAGTGGCCCGTCAGCCCGCCAACTGCAACAACGTCACCCCCACTTACGCGACGGATGGCCGGATCATTTTCATGAGCGACCGCCCCTATGCCAACCAGTCGTGGCTGGCGCCGCAGCGCGATGAATACAAGAGCGCGCCGTCCGTCAACGGGACTTACAGCCTCGACCCGGCGAGCGGCGACTTGCGGCAGTTGGAACATGTCCCGAGCGGCGCCTTCAATCCGATGATTGACAGCTTCGGGCGTCTGCTGGTGACGCGCTGGGACCATCTCATCCAGGACGGCAACGCCGCGAGCGACCGCCTCGGACGCTCGACCAACGGGCCTCTCAATTTTTCCAGCGAGGCTGCCAACGCCACGGCGCAGACGAATATTCCCTTGGAAACTTTTCCCGAGCCCAACGACGCGGACACCAACTACGCCGCGCAATTGGGGGTGACCGTAAACGCCTTCAATTTGTTCATGCCCTGGGCGCTTGACCCCGCCGGCGGCAATGAGGAAATTCTTAACCACGTTGGCCGCCACGAGTTGGCCCCCACGTTAACGAAGTCGTTCACGGCGGACCCGAATCTGGTCTCTGTCACTGGCTACACCAATCGCGCCGCTTACGGCATTCTCACCCCGAACACCAATTACCTGAACAGCTTCTTCCAAATCACCGAGGACCCCCGCGCCCCCGGCCTTTACTGGGGCGTGGACGCGCAGGACATCTCGATTTTCGGAGGCACGCATTCGGCCGGCCAAATCCTGACCTTGACCGGCGGCTTGGGGACCAACCCGACCAACATGATCATCAGCTACATCACGCCCAAGGCCGGCGCGGTGGGGCCAAACTCGGGCGGACTTTTCCGCAATCCGCTGCCCATGTCCGACGGGTCGCTCATCGCCGCCTACACTGCCACGCCCACTTCGACCAACTTTGGTTTTGACACAAACCTCGGCACGGCATCGCGCCCACTTTCGATGTATCATTTCCGCCTGATGACGCTGGCCAAAACCGGCGCTTTCTGGACGCCCAACCAGCTCCTTACCTCCGGTCTCACCAATGTCGCCGTTTATTATGATGGCGCCACGCTGGTGACCAATGCCGGCCCCTTGTGGGAACTGCAGCCGGTCGAAGTCCGAGCCCGGCCCACTCCCACTCCCGTTAGCACGCCGGTGATGGCCATCGAGCAACAGGTTTTTGTCGAGGAAGGCGTGGACCTCCCCACGTTCCAAGCCGATCTTGCCCAACGCGGCCTGGCCGTCGTCATCAGTCGCAACGTCACTGTCCGCGATACGGCTGACAAACAGCAACCTTATAATCTCGCCGTCCCAGGCGGTGCGCAAACCATCGGCACGAACACAGGGACCGTTTACAACATAACGCACCTGCAATATCTCCAGGCCGATTACCTCCGCGGCTACACCTACGGCACACCCAACATCCAGCCGGGCCGCCGCGTCCTGGCCACGCCGCTCCACGACACGACGGCGTTCAATTACGCCAGCAGCAGCGCGGGCGCGCCGGCGGGCGGCGTGCAGTTGATGAGCGACGGTTCGCAGGCTGTCATCTTACCCGCGGCGCGCGCCATCACCTGGCAATTGACCGGCGTGACCAACGAAAGCATCGTCAAGGAGCGGTACTGGATCACCTTTCGTCCGGGCGAAGTCCGCACGTGCGCCAATTGCCATGGCATTAACGCAATCGACCAAATCGGCCGTCCGCCGCCAACCAATGAGCCCCTCGCGCTGCGCCAATTGCTCCGCTTATGGAAAACCAATTCTGCCAACGCCTATTCGCTGACCGTCAGCAATGGCAGCGGCGGCGGCAGCTTTGGCGCCGGAACTATCTTGACGCTCACCGCGAACGCCGCGCCCAAAGGACAATTCTTCGCCGGTTGGATCGGGGCAGCCGTCGGCAAGGCCGCTTCCCCAACCACTGCGTTCATCATGCCGGCGAACAATGCAGTCGTGTCTGCGGTGTTTTCCAATCTGCCTCCCCCATCGATCCAGAGCTTTCAGTTGACCGCCAACGGAAGCAGCGTCTCATTGACGGCGCAGGCCCTCCCCAACCAGCCTTGGATTCTGCAATCCTCGACCAACCTCCGCCAATGGCAAAACCTCCTCACCAACTCAGCCGCCCTCGGTTTGCCGCTGCAATTCTCCAACCTCGCCAACCCCTCCATCCCTGCCCAGTTCTTCCGCCTCGCTTCGCCCTGAGGGCGCCGATAGCACGATCGATTGACCCGTTGGAAGCTTCAAGAATCGCGAACGAGCCCAATTCTGGGCCATCTCCGCCAGTTCGGCATGACGGCATCCTTCTGGCATCCTTCTCAGGTATGGAACCTGGTCAGCCGAGGTCGACAGGCGTTTGATCCCTGCCCGTTCTCGGATTCTTATTAGAATTTGGCCATTTCGATCGCCCCTAGGTTGCGAACGCAGGGGCACGACACAACACTTGGCTAACGCTTGACTGTTAAAGACTGGACACAACGCGGCAAATCTTATACTGGTTTGCATTGAGGCTTATGAAAAACTCTCCTGTGGGTTGGCGTGTTTGTTTTCTTTTCTCCCTTGTCACGGTTTTGGTGTCGGCTCGTGCGGGCGTCGTGACGAGTTGCGACGAAGCGGGCTTGCGAGCCGCCGTCGCCGGGGGTGGTGTGGTTACATTCGCTTGCGATGGGACAATCACGCTGTCGCAGACGCTGGAGATCGGCCAGAACATCGCATTGGACGGGACCGGGCACGCGGTCACATTGAGTGGGGGCGGCTCCGTTCAGGTATTGGGAGTGGGAGCTGGAGTGCAGTTTGCGATGACGAACATTACCATCGCCGACGGGCTCATCGGCGGGACCGGATCCTACAGCACTGCGGCGGGCGGGGGCCTCTTCAATGCGGGAGTTTCCACGGTGGTGGATTGCACTTTCAGCAACAACATCGCCGCCAACAACGGCGGTTTTGCCTTTGGCGGCGGGATCTATGACAAAGGAACTCTCGTCGCCTTGAACTGCACTTTTGTTAATAATGGCTGCATTACGACCGGAGCTTTCCCCGGCTCAGGCGGCGGCATTGCTAGCGGCTGGGAAGGCGGGTCGGGCGGTTTTAGCGGGCCCATGTATATCACCAACTGCACATTCTTCGGCAACACGTCGTACGGCGGGAACGCCGGCGGAGTGAAGAGTCTGGTCGGAAGCGGGGGCTTCGAGCTTAATCAAAATGGGCCGGTGTTTATCGTCAACTGCTCCTTCGCCAGCAATTCGACATTGAACGTGGCCGGTGCGCAGTACGCTCCCGTGACTTTGATCAACAGCGTCCTGGAAAACCCCTCTGGCGAAAACGCTTCGATCATTATCGATGGCGGCTACAACCTTAGCTCAGACACGGCGGCTGGTTTGACCAGCGTTACCAGCATTAGCGGCGTGGATCCGTTGCTCGGGCCGCTCGCTCCTAACGGCGGGCCAACCGAGACAATGGCCCTGTTGCAGGACAGCCCGGCCATTGACGCGGCCGACGACGCGGCGGCGCCGCCGACGGATCAACGCGGCGTTAACCGCCCGCAAGGCCTGCATTCGGACATTGGCGCGTACGAAAGCCTGGCGACGGGTTCGTCCGGCATCCTCGGCTTGAGCCAAACGAACATTCAGGCGTTGGAAACTGCGGGAAGCGTCGTTTTCACTGTCAACAGGACAGCTGGAAGCGACGGTTCGGCGACGGTCGATTTTGCCACCTCCGACGGCACGGCCATTGCAGGACAGAACTATGTTGCCACCAATGGCCAATTGACCTTCGAGCCGGGACAACTGTCAGCTCAATTCTCAGTCACCGCGCTGTACGATTCCGCCGTGCAAGGCAATCGGTCATTTAACGTCTCGTTGAACAATGCCGTGGGGGCTTCGCTGGGCACGGCATCAGCCATCGTTACTCTGTTGGACGTCGATTCGGGCGTCGCTTTCTCCACCAACTCCGTGACAACCAACATTTCTGCCGGAAATGCCACCATCACAGTCCTCCGCTTCGGCGCCACCAACAGCCCGGTTTCGGTCAATTATGCGACGTCGGACAGGACAGCCATCGCGGGTCGCGACTATTCCACGGCCAGCGGCGTGTTGAACTTTGCCGCTGGGCAAGCCTCCGCCACGATTCACGTGCCCATCCTGAACAACGGCCAACCAGGCCCGACGAAGTCATTTTGGATCGGTCTGGACAGTCCCTCCGGCGCGTCCTTGCTTGCGCCAAGCGTCGCCGCCGTCACTATTGTCAATACTAACACCGCGCGGCCTGGCTCCCTGGCTTTTCTCAATGCTTCCCTCAGCGTGAGCGGCGCGGTTCCCACTGCGACCGTGACAGTCATGCGCTCCGGCGGGGCCGATGGCGGAGTGTCGGTCGCCTATGCG
>Ga0070741_10012807_pt1 | contig 15034 bp, 14 predicted proteins | sample Coa_R1_4_FD_66440 | JGI IMG/M metagenome (GOLD analysis project Ga0070741, IMG submission 66440) | Surface soil microbial communities from Centralia Pennsylvania, which are recovering from an underground coalmine fire - Coalmine... | ecosystem: Environmental > Terrestrial > Soil > Unclassified ... | reverse complement strand
GGGCGATCCACAAGCGGTCTGGACGGGCTCGACGAACTTCACGGAGGGGGCGCTCTACGGCCAGTGGAATGTCGGCCACATCGTCCGCGACAAGGACGTCGCCAGGCGCTACCTCGAGTTCTGGCAGGAGCTGGAAGGCGACCCGCTGCCGGCGGCAACGACGAAGTGGGACGACGCCGAGACACCGCTTCCGGACGCCCCGACGGGCATCGATCTCGTCTTCAGCCCACGCGCCGATCTGGCCGCGCTCGACTGGTACGCGAAGCTGATGGACAAGGCGGAGAACAGCGTCTTCCTGACCGCCGCCTTCGGCGTCACCAAGGAGCTAACGGCGGTCTTCGCCGAGCAGAAGCCCTACCTGCGCTACCTCCTGCTGGACAAGCGCCAGGGCGACGTGACGACGATCGCACGCAGTCCGTCCAACCGGATCACCGCCGGCGGCTACTTCGGCGGCAAGGAAGGGACGCCGTTCGCCAACTGGATGCGCGAGGCGCTGACGGGGCTGAACACCTACGTCCAGTACGTGCACACGAAGATCATGCTGATCGACCCGCTCGGCGACGACCCGATCGTGATCACCGGGTCGGCGAACTTCTCGGAGGCCTCGACCACCGACAACGACGAGAACATGCTCGTCATCCGCGGCGACACACGCCTGGCCGACATCTTCCTCGGCGAGTTCATGCGTCTCTTCACGCATTTCCGCTTCCGCGGCCACACCAAGACGCCGAGCACGCATCCGGCGCCGGGGCCTGAGACTCCGAAGACACAGCTGGCGCCGAGCACCAAGGCCAAGGGCACGCTCTACCTCAAGGACGACGACAGCTGGGCGCGCGGCTTCTACGTCACGGGCTCGCCGCGAGAGAAGGAGCGCCTGCTCTTCCGAGCGCAGCTGTAGACCGCTAAGCCCGGGCGCGAGCGGCTGCGGGTTCGAGCGCGCAGGCGCCCTGCTCGTTCGACCATTCGGTCTGGACGTACCAGCCGTCCAGCTGACGGACGTCGTTCGCGCTGTTGCAGACGTCGCCGATCTCGCTTCCCGTCGCCTCGTCGTACCACGCGTCGAGGGCAGGATCGGTCACCGCCTCGCACAGCTCGTGGCTGCTCACCTTCGTGAGGTTCGCGAGGACCGAGACGCCCGTGAAGTCGCAGCCGCCACAGTCAAGGTACGGCTCGACGGCGTAGAAGACGTCGCCGTCCGCGTTGTGGTAGCCGCAGTAGGTCGTGCAGGATCCCTGGCCTCCGAGCGTCGAGGTCACGCCGGGCGGGAGGTAGACGAAGTACAGCGTGTCGCTCGTCGGCGCGGAGATCGTGCCGGCGTCGATCCACGCACGCAGCGCCGCTCTGATCTCCTCGTCGGAGACCGAGCCGGATCCGTCCCCCGGCTCGCTGTCGACGAGCGTCGCCGATCCGATCCGGCTTCCCTGGCCGATCGTCTGATCCGCGACGCTGTACTCCGCGAGCAGGTCCATCAGCGAGCTCTCCAGGATCGCGTCGAAGAAGTCGTTCAGCTGCCCCGGAAGCTCAGCCAGCTCGGCGTCCTCCCAGGCGGCGCCCCAGAAGATCGTGAAGACCTGGACGTTGGCGAGCACCCGGCCTCCGTGGTACGTCATCGCCGTCGTCGCGGCCAGCTCGGCGTCCGCGAGGCCCTGCTCCACCGTCGGGACGATCAAACGCGGGTTCATCGCGCCTCCTTGGCCCACGGGTTCACGGGCGCGTCAGCGCGCGGGCGCGCGCGTCAGCGCGCGGGCGACGGTGAGCAGCGTTCCCGGCCCCGTGTTCTGTGTCTGGATGATCACATAGCTGCCGTTGATCTCGGTAGCACCGATGCCGAGCACATCGCCGGAGCTCCACGAGCCCGATAGCGGCTCGACGTAGAGAGCGCCGACAGGCGGGAAGTCGCCGCGGACGAACCCTGCCATCGTCGCAAGCGACGGCGACGGCGCTTCCTGGATCTCGACGTAGGGCCTCGTAGGTTCGAGGTGTCCGCCGCTCGTGAGCGTTCCGTAGCCGAGCTCGAGTCCGGGTCCGCTCTGCCTGGCTGTCCCGTCGGCGAACGAGGCGCTGAGCGTCTGTTGCTCCGCGAGGACCAGAGGCAGCCCGGCGACCTCGGCTCCTGCCCAGACAGCGCCTGGATAGGCCGCAGCGAGCGCGGCCCCGCTCAGATCGACGGTGGCGCCGTCGGTCGCGTTGGTGGCAGACGGTCGCTCCGGTACCTCGTCGGGCGTCGGCCGGGCGAAGTCCGACGGGTCGTAGGCGATCGTCTCGATGCTCTCGATCCGCACGCTCAGGTGCGGGCCCTCGAGGAGCACGGGCTTGTGCGTGCTCCGGTCGAGGGCGACTCGTTCGGTGCCGCCGTCGCTCGTCGGGAAGACGAGCCAGTCAACCGCGCGCCCGTCGACGGTGCCGGTGCCGGCCTCGCGCGCCTGACCGGATGCGAGCGCCTCGCGGTAGCCGTCCGCGAAGCCGGCCAGGCCGGGATCCAGCGTCGGCCTGGGCCGCGCGACGATGCGCGGTGCCGTGCCGTTGTCGCCCGACGGGTTGCAGCTGACATGGGCCTTCGTCGCCGCGACGGGGTGCGCTGCGATCCACGCGCAGTCGTAGACGATGCCGTGCGAGGTGAAGCCGCCGTTCGGCGTCTCGAGCACGTCGTCGAGGAGTACCGGCCCGTCACGGGTGAGGTCGCGGCGCAGGCCGCGAGCGGCGTCGTACCAGATCTCGTCGCGCTGCACGACCGGGGTTGCCCGACCCGTGGCGATGTCGACCAGCCCCGCTCCGGTCGGGGTCTCGGTGACGACGTGGACGACGGGCTGCGACCCGATCGCAGCCAGTGCGAGATCGCTGAGCGATCCGTGCGAGCGTTGCCACGGAGCGACCAGCGCGACGGCGACGCCCGCGGCGACTGCGAGCACGGCCGAGAGGACGGCGCGCCGTCCGTACCGCCGGCCCTTGACCACCGGCGACGGCTGCGCCGTCGCCGCGATCGCATCGGCGATCGCGAGCAGCTCCGGCTCGTCCTCCAGCAGCTCGACCAGCTCGACGTCGGCGAAGGCGGTTCCTTCGGTCGCGTTCATGGCCTCAGTCCTTCCTCCTCGAGGTGGGCACGCAGCGTTCGAAGCGCGCGGCTGAGCCTGGCTCGGCAGGCCTCCTCGGTGATGCCCAGGCCGCCGGCGATCTCGGCGAAGCGACGGCCTTCGACGACCTTTAGGACCACGACGCGCTGCTGGTCGGCCGGCAGGGTGGCGATGGCTCGAGCAAGCGTCCGGGCGAGGTTCGGGCCGTAGTCGCTCTCCGAACGACGTTCGAGGCGCACGGCGTCCAGCGAGATCACGCCGGCGGACGGCGCGCGGAGCCGCCGTCGTCGCTCGTCGATCAGTCGCCGCCGCGCGACGGTGTAGAGCCAGGCGAGGACAGGCTGCGAGCTCGCCGCTGCCCGTCCGAGACCGGAGATCGCCTCGGTGAAGACCGACTGCGTGAGATCCTCGGCGTCCTCCCGGCTGCGCGTCCGGCGCCGCACATAGCGGTAGACGCTGCCGTAGTAACGCCGATGTGCCGCTTCGGCCCGTTCGCTCACACTCTCTAAGTCGTACACCGAGGGCAAACGTGACCGGACGTTCGGAGCATCAGGTTCGTGCGGCGCCGCCGAGGTAGAGCTCGTTCAGGCGCGGATCGTTCAGAAGCTCGGCGCCTGATCCCGTGTGGGCGTTTCGTCCCATGTCGAGGACGTAACCGGTATGGGCGATCGCGAGCGCCCGCCGCGCGTTCTGCTCGACGATCACGATCGAGACCCCGCGCTCGTTGATCTCCGCGATCGTTCCGAAGACGAGGTCGACGGCCTGGGGCGACAGGCCGGCGGACGGCTCGTCGAGGAGCAGCAGGACCGGCTGCGTGACGAGGGCGCGTGCAAACGCGAGGAGCTTTCGCTGCCCGCCCGACAGGCTCCCGGCGGGCTTCCGTCGCGCCGCCCGGAGTACGGGGAACAGCTCGAGCAGCGCCTCGATCGCGGCCCGCCGCCTCGCGCGCGGCACCGGCAGCGCGCTCACCTGGAGGTTCTCCTGGACGGACAGGGTCGGGAAGACGTTGTCGAGCTGCGGCACGAGGTTCAGCCCTAGCCGGGTGAGCCGGTCGGGCCGGAGCCCGGTCACGTCTTCCCCCCGGAAGCGCACGCTCCCCTTGCTCGGCGGCAGGAGCCCGTGCACGGCCTTGAGCAACGTCGACTTCCCGGCGCCGTTCGGACCGATCACTGCGACGATCTCCTCGGCACCGGCCCGCAGCGAGACGCCGCGCAGCACCGGCAGGTCGTCGTAGCCCGCGACGAGCTCCGTGACCTCGAGCAGGGGACCGCTCACCCGTCGGTGCCGAGGTAGGCGTCCACCACGGCGGCGTCCGCCCGCACCTCGGCGGGTGCGCCGGCGGCGATCACGCGCCCGCCGCTCATCACGACGACGCGGTCGCTGACGCGCATCACCGCGTCCAGATCGTGCTCGACGAGCACGACGGTGACGCCGCCTTCGGCGCGTACGGCGTCGATGTGGTCGAGCAGCTGGAGGCGCAGCGTCGGGTTGACGCCGGCGAGCGGCTCGTCCATCAGCAGGAGCCGCGGCCGCGCCATCAGCGCGCGAGCGAAGTCGAGCAGCTTGCGCTGTCCGCCCGAGAGCGTCGCGGCGAGCGCATCCGCGTGCGAGTCGAGCCTGACGAGCTCGAGCAGCTCGCGAGCCCGCGCGCGCGTCTCGCTCTCGTGCCGCCGAGCGGCACCGGGAGCGACGAGCAGCGTCGAAAGACGTTCGCCGGGCTGCTGCGGGGCCGCGAGGGCGAGGTTGTCGAGTACCGAGAGGCGGGTCAGGGCGCGCGCGTTCTGAAACGTTCGCACGAGCCCGAGCCGCGCGATGCGATGCGGCGGGCGCCCGTCGATCCGCTGCCCCTCGAAGACGACCCGCCCGGAGTCCGGGCTCAAGAGGCCGCTGACGACGTTGAACAGCGTCGACTTGCCTGCTCCGTTCGGCCCGATCAGCGACGTGATCGATCCCGGCTCGACCTCGAACGACGCGCCGTCGACTGCGCGGACGGCGCCGAAGCGGCGGCTCAGCGCGTCCACGGCGAGGATCGGCGCCGATCTCACTCGAGGACGAGCTCCTCGCGCCGTCCGAGAACGCCCTGAGGGCGGAACAGGACCAGACCGATGATCACGACTCCGATCACGATCAGGCGCAGGTACGCCCGCTCGGCCGAGTCGAAGTACGAGAACGGCGGGAAGTCGAAGAAGCGCGTGCCCGCGTAGATCACGCCGAGCATCAGCGCGCCGACCGGCACCGACCACGGCCTCCCGAGACCTCCGAGGATGACGATCATCCAGGCGAAGAAGGTCAGGAGCGGCGCGAAGTCGCCGGGGCTGAAGAACGAGAACTGCCACGCGAAGAAGCACCCGGCCAGGCCCGCCGCGGCCGATCCGAGCGCGAGAGCCTGGAGCTTGTAGGCGAAGACGTTCTTGCCGAGCGAGGCTGCCACGTCCTCGTCCTCGCGAATCGACTTCAGGACGCGGCTCCACGGAGTCCTCGCCGAGGCGGCGAGCAGAGCGGTCAGCGCGAGGGCGGCCGCCCAGACGACGAGCAGCATCGCGACATCGCTCGACCCGACGTGCAGGGCGTGCTGGAGCCAGGTCTGGAACCGCTCCCACGAGCCGTTGTACTCGCTCGCCTGGCCGGGACCGGCGAGGTTGATCGTGCCCTGGGATCCCCCGGTGAGACCGTCCTCGTTGGTCGCGACGTACCGGACGATCTCGCCGAACGCGATCGTGACGATGGCGAAGTAGTCGGCGCGAAGGCGCAGCGTCGGCAGCCCGAGCACGATCCCGGCGGCCGCGGCGGCGAGGACTCCCAGGCCTGCCGACAGCCACATGCTGAGGCCCGCCTTCACCGTCAGGATCGCCATCGTGTAGGCGCCGATCGCCATGAAGGCGACGTGGCCGAAGTTCAGCAGGCCGGCGAAGCCGAACTCGAGCTGGATTCCGAGCCCGAGCAGCGTGTAGATCCCGGCGATCACGCCGACGAACACCCAGAACTCGCCGCTCGCGATGGCGTTCACGCCAGGCGCGCCTTGCCGAGCAGCCCCTGAGGTCGCAGCAGGAGCGCGACGATGAGAACCGCGAACGCGACGACGGGCTTGTAGACCGAGTCGACCCCGCCGAAGAACCCGCTCCAGGTCGAGACCTCCATGGCGAGGCCGAGTGCGATCCCTCCGGCCAGCGCTCCGTAGGCGCTGCCGATCCCTCCGAGGACGACCGCCGCGAAGGTCGGGAGGAGCAACGAGAAGCCGAAGTTCGGGTCGAAGGAGCTCTGCACGAGCCCCGCGAGGACTCCGGCGAGCGCCGCCAGCAGGCCGGCGAGAACCCAGGTCAAGACGACGACGCGCTCGGTGTCGATGCCCGCGACGGCGGCGAGCGTCCGGCTGTCGGCCACCGCCCGCATCGTGCGCCCGACCGAGGTGAGGCCGAGCACGAGCCCGACGAGCACGATCGTCGCCGTCGCGACGACGAGCGCCGCGGTCTGCCCGGTCGAGAAGCGGACGCTCGCCACGACGTAGACCCTGTACGGATCGACGTCGAAGGCCCTGGTCTGCGGACCCGCGACGAGGAAGATCGCCTGCCGCAGCACGAGCGCGAGACCGATGGACGCCAGGAAGAGGCTCATGAACCCTGCACGGCGAAGCCGGAGCGGCCGCCAGAGGACGCCCTCGAGCACGACGCACAGCAGCGCGGTCATGAGCATGGCGATCGCGGTCGCGGCCGCGATGGGCAGACCGAGGGTCACGTTGAACAGGAAGGCGACGAAGCCACCGAACGCCATCACGTCCCCGAAGGCGAAGTTGACGAGGCCGAGGATCCCGTACACGAGTGAAACGCCGACGGCCGCGATGGCGATCACCGAGCCGGTGACGAGGCCGTTCCCGACGAGCTGGAGGAACATGCGTCAGATCACCTGCGGCTCGGGGACGAGCCTGTCCTGCGCAAAACGGGACGGGCCGAGCACCTCGAGCGCCTCCGCGAAGCCCTCCCCTGCGATCGCGCTCGCGAGGATCCTCCCGACCGCGGGCGCGAGCATGAAGCCGTGGCCGCTGAAGCCGGCGGCGACCCACACCCGATCGTGGCCGGGCACCTGTCCGAGGATGGCCTGCCGGTCGGGCGTCGCGTCGTAGACGCCGCTCACCGTGGTCGTGAACTCGACGTACTCGAGGACCGGCAACAGCTCTCGGATCGAGCGGCGCACGGAGGCTCGACGGCCCGCGGTGTCGCCCTCGGGCGAGAGGTCGCTGGCGAGCACGCGTCCGCTCCCGAGCTGCTTGGCGGCGAAACGGCGCTCCGGCGAGACGACGAGCGGCTCGACGAGGCGCTCCCGGATAGGCTCGCTGAGGAACAGGTGGCGCTCCTCCGGCTCGATCGGAAGGTCGACGCCGAGCGACTGCAGCAGCGCGACGGAGTCGCAGCCCGCGGCGACGACGACGTGTCGGGCACGGACGGATCGACCGTCGCGCAGTGTGAGCTTGCCGTCGCCGCCGATCTCGACGACCTCGGCGATCTCGACGTCTGCGGCAGCAGCCAGAGCCTCGACCACCGCCTGGCCGTTGTCGAAGTACCCGTCCTCGCCGCACCAGGCGCCGCCGCGGACCGTCTCCGTGGCGAGCCCGGGGACGAGCAGAGCCGCCTCGTCGGGAGCGACGACGCGCGAGGGAACGCCGGCCTCGTTCTGCACGCGCACGTTCTCGCGAAGCCGCTCGAGCACGGCGTCGGTGTGCGCGAGGAAGAGGTAGCCGCAGGGTCGGAAGCCCGGCTGTGTCCGGTAGAACGCGACCGACTCCCGAGCCAGCAGGCAGTTGATCCGCGTCCCCCACTGCTGGCGGACTCCTCCCGGCTGGACGCCGGACGCGCCCGCTCCGACCCCCGTCCGCTCGAAGACCCGTGCGCGCACGCCGCGCTCACGAAGCCGCCACGCGACCGAAAGGCCGATCACGCCGGCGCCCACGATCGCGACGTCGAGCCGCCTAGCCACGCAGCAGGGGCAGCACCCGGTCGCAGAGGATCGAGACGCCGCCGTCCGTCGTCAGTCCCTGCGGCTTTCCGAACTCGACGCGCTTCGCGCCCGCGTCGAGCACGCGCCGCGCCTGCTCGGCGACCTCCTCCGGCGTCCCCGCGAAGACGAACCGGTCGAGCGGAGGGTCCTGGCCCGGCGGGAGCTCGAGGGTCGAGTCGAGGTGCGCGACCACGTCGAGGTACATCGCGACCTCCGCCCGCGCCCGCTCGCGCGCGGCCGCGCCGTCCTCGTCGACCACGGTCACGGCGCCGACGACGATTCCGACGGCGTCGTTCCCGATCCGCTCCCTCATGACGGCAACCATGTCCGGGTTCGCGGTGCCGCCGATCTTGAGCTCCTGCGCGACCTGCCCGGCGAGCGCCGCGGTCCTCGCTCCCCAGGTGCCGATCATCAGCGGCACGAAGCTCCGGTGCGGCTCGAACTTCAGGCCCGTCCCGGGAGCGAGGGTGAAGAGCTCGCCGGAGAAGCCGCTCGTGTCCCCGGCGAGGAGGCGGCGGAAGATCTCGACGGCCTCCCGCAGCGCCTGCACCCGCTGCCGAGCCGCGAGCGCGAGCCGGTCGAGCCACGCCCCCTGCGCGAGCCCGAGGTAGGCGCGGCCACGGGATACGAGATCGAGCGCTGCGATCTGGCCGGCGATCTCGACAGGGTGCAGCGTGTACGGATTCAGCGCCGCGGGACCGAGGCGGATCCGCTCCGAGCTGCGCGCCATCACGAGCAGCGGCGCGATCGCCGGCGGGTACAGCAGGTCGTGGAAGACGGAGACGACGTCGAAGCCGGCGGCCTCGGCGCGGCGGACGATCGAGACGTATTCCTCCGGGCGCTGATCCGACTGAAGCCCGAGACCGAGCTCCACCTACGTGAGGTCCTCGGTGCGCATCACGCGCTCCCCGATTCGCTCGATGCGCATCACCAGACGTTCGTCCGGATCCGGACAGCAGACGAGCGTGTCCTGCTCGAGCCAGTCCTCGTCCGGCAGCTGGCGCTGCTTCGCCGGGAGGAGCGGAAGGACGGCCTGCAGCGCGTACAGGCAGAAGTGCTTGCCCTCGGGGATGCGGAGGCGGCTCGACTCGGTGAGCTCGAAGTAGTCGCCGACGGCGAGGCCGCAGACCGAGCGACCCTCGATCCGCTCGACCGTGACGCGCAGGTCGTAGAGGCGCATCTCCGTCACCGGCTGACCATAACGCGGCGTTGCAATCGCCCGGCGTTTGGTCGAGAGTAGGCGGCTCCGAGCGAACAGGGAGGTCGAGGTGACGAAGAGGAAGACGACGGCGGCAGTGCTCGCACTCGCGGTCGCGGGTGGAGTCGCGGCAGCGACGGCGACGTCCGCGAGCAGGGCAAAGGCGACCACGGCAAAGACCTGCTCGTTCGACCTCCGTGTCGGCGACGTGCTGCCGTTCACCGGCGACCTCGCCGCCTACGGGGCGAACCTCGACAAGGCCGTGAAGCTGGCGATCGACCTGCAGAATGCGACGCTGAAGAGTGCCGGCGTCGGCGGCGACATCTCGGTCGAGCTCGTCGGCTCCGAGGACGGCCAGACGCAGGCGAGCGCGTCCGTCGAAGCCGCGACGAAGCTCGTCAAGTCGGACAAGGCCCAGGTGATCATCGGGGAGATGGCCTCGAGCGCCACGATTCCGATGGCGCAGTCCGTGACGATTCCGAACAAGATCGTCCAGATCTCGCCCACCTCGAGCGCGCCCCAGATCTCGACGATCAAGGACAACGGCTACCTCTGGCGCACCTACCCGTCGGACACGCTGCAGGGGAAGGTGCTGGCACAGGCGGCGCTCGCTGCGTTCGGAAAGGGAGCCACGCTGAACGTCGGCGCCCGCAACGACGCCTTCGGGACGGCGCTGCGTCAACTGTTCGTCGCCCAGTGGAAGAAGCTCGGCGGCAAGGTCGGGGTCAACGTCGCCTGGAACCCCGAGCAGCCGAACTTCGACACCGAGGCCCAGAAGCTCGCCGGCGGCACGCCGGCCGGCTGGGTGATCATCGACTTTCCGGACACCTTCCAGAAGTTCCTGCCGTCTCTCGTGCGCACGGGCCAGTGGAGCGCGAAGAAGACCCTGATGACCGAGGCGCTGCGGAACGGAGACGTCCTGTCGAAGCTCGGCTCGCCGGTGACGGGCCTGCGCGGCACGGCCGCGAGCGCCGCCGGCGGACCCGCGGGAAAGGCGTTCGCCGCTCTGTGGAAGGCGAAGGTGAAGGGCGCCAAGCCGTACACGGGCTTCGAGGGGACGGCCTTCGACGCGGCGAACGTCGCCTTCCTCGCGGCGCTGAAGGGGTGCTCGTCCTCGCCGGCGGCGATCAAGGCCAACCTGCGCGCGGTCTCGGGACCGCCCGGCGCGAAGCTGACCTTCAAGTCGATGAAGACCGCGGTCAAGCTCGTCCTCGCCGGCAAGGACGTCGACTACGAAGGCGCGTTCAGCCCGGTCGACTTCGACGCGAACGGCGACATCGGGTCAGCCGTCTTCGAGATCTGGAGATACGACGGCGGCGGGAAGATCAGCACGCTGAAGACGATCACGTTCCGCGGGTAGACGGCGCTTGTCGTTCGACTACGCGGAGCGGCGGCGGCGGCTCGGCGAACGGATGGAGGAAGAGGGCGTCGGCGTCCTCTTCCTCTCACCGTCCGCGGACCTCGAGTACCTGACGGGGATCGAGCGGCAGCTCCCGAGCTTCGGGCAGGTCGCCTATCCGCACGGCTGGGTGGCGGGGGCGTTCTTCCGGCGCGGCGCCGAGCCGGTGCTCGTCTTCCCGCGCATGTTCGTGGCGTTCGATCTCCGCGACGAGCCGCAGGGAGAGCTCGTCGTGATCGGCGAGACCGACGACGGCGCGGCCATCTTCGAGCGGGTCGTCCGCGGCGTCGGCGACGGCGCGATCGCCGTCGGCGACCGCGTCTGGGCGGAGGCCGTGCTCCGGCTCGGCCGGATCGTCGGCCTGGAGCGCCTCCGCACCGGGTCGCGACTCGTCAACGACCTCCGCCGCGTGAAGTCGGACGAGGAGCTCGAGGCGATGGACAGGGCGATCGCGGCCGTCGAGCGGACGATGAAGGCGGTCGCGCCGCTCGTCCTCCCGGGCGCGACGATGTCCGCGCTCGTGGAGGCGGTCGAGCACGAGCTTCGGGTCGCGGGGTCGCGCTGCCCGTCGTTCCCGACGCACGTCTTCACCGGCATCGGCGAGGACGACTTCGACTCGGGAACCGCGACGGCGCACGAGCCGATCCCCGAGGCGACGTCGGTGATGTTCGACTTCGGCGCCGTCGTCGACGGCTACTGCTCCGACTTCGGGCGCACCGTCTACTGCGGCGAGCCGTCGGCCGAGTATCGCGAGACCTACGAGATCATGCTCGCGGCGCAGGAAGCAGGGCGACGAGCGGCCGCGGCCGGTGTTCCGGCCGCCGAGGTGAATGCGGCGTGCCGCCGTCCGATCGAGGAGGCGGGCCTCGGCGAGCACTTCCGCCACCGGATGGGCCACGGCATCGGGCTCGACGTCCACGAGCGCCCGTTCATCTCGCCGGAGGACGAGGCGCCGCTCGAGCCCGGCATGACCTTCACCGACGAGCCCTCGATCATCATCCCGGGCCGCTTCAGCGTCCGGATCGAGGACGTCCTCGCGTGCGAGAAGGGCGGCGGCCGGAAGCTCGGCTCGTATCCTCCCGCGCTCGCCGCGAACGCGTAGCCCTCCTTGTGCTACATTTTGTGCGTCATGGAGCGTGTCGGAGTGCGGGAGCTGCGGCAGAACCTGAGCGTGTACCTCCGGCGCGTGAAGGCGGGTGAGCAACTCGAGGTGACGGAGCGAGGGCGTCCTGTCGCCAGGCTCGAGCCGATCGGTGCTGACGAGCCTCTCGCTCGGCTCGAGCGGCAGGGCCGGATCGCCCGCCGGGCGATGGGCGATCTCTCGAGAATCCGACCATTGAAGCTCGAGCTCGAGCGTCCGCTGAGCGCAATCCTCGAGGAGATGCGCGAGGACGTGATCTGATCTACCTCGACGCCTCGGCGCTCGTCAAGCTCGTCGTCGAGGAGCCCGAGTCGAAGGCGCTCTTGGCTGCGATCCAGGGGCGAGGTCCATATCTGACGAGCGTCCTGGGCGAGATCGAGACGGCGCGTGCGTGCGGTCGCGCGAACGTGCCGGCGGAACAGGTCGAAGAGCTCCGTCGAGGCCTCGTCCTCGTCGAGCTCGAGGAGGACATTCGCTCCCTCGCGTGCGTTGCTCTCCCTCCCCGACTGAGAACGCTCGACGCGATCCATCTCGCGACCGCCCTGGCACTCCGCGAAGATCTCGAGGCCTTCGTCACCTATGACGTCCGGCTCGCGGAGGCGGTCGAACGGGCCGGACTTCCGCTCCTCGCTCCCGCGTAGGGCAGACGGTAGGCCGAGGCAGCGCGCGGGGGAACGAGGAGTTCCCCCCGCGCGCTCACCGATCGTCTACCTCGGCGCCACCTGCGTGACGTCGACCGAGTAGGTCGCGTTGAAGACCGCGTTCTTCAGGTCGGTCGTCGCGACGAACACCTGCGTCGGCTGGATCAGCGGGAAGAACGGCCCGCGCTGGTTCAGCTGCAGCTGGATCTGCCGGTAGATCACCTGGCGCGCGGCCGGGGCGGTCGTGACGAGCGCCTTCGCCGCGAGCTTCTCGATCGAAGAATCGGAGCCCTTCGCCCAGCCGGCGCGGAGGCCGACGAGCTGTCCCGGCGTGAACACGAGGTAGTCGGCGGGATCCGGGTAGTCGGGGCCCCAGAGCGAGAGGCCGAACGCCATCTTCCCGTCGCGGTACTTCGTCAGCCACGTCCCGGTCGGCGAGCCCGAGAGCTCCACGTTGAACCCGACCGCCTGCAGGTTCGCCTGCACCTTCTGGGCGAGCGTCGTGAACGGGACGCCGTTGATCGTCAGATCGCTCGGATACTCGAGCGTGACTTTCTCCGAGCCGACGCCCGAGGCCGTCAGCGCTGCCTTCGCCTTCGCCACGTTCTGCTTCACCGCGGCCGTTCGCGGCAGCGCGCCGAGGAACATCGACGGGATCACGCCGGGAGCCTGGATCGCGCCCGGTCCGGCGACCTGCACGATCGACCGGTAGTCGAGGGCGTAGCGCACCGCCTGCTGGAACTGCTTGTTCGCCGTGACGGACGAGATCGCCGCGTTGTTGTTCGCGAACAGGAAGAACATCCACGTCGACGGCTGCAGCGAGACGTGGACCCGGCTGTTGGCCGTCAGCGACTGCGCCTGCGAGGCCGACAGGTCGATCGCGACCTCGTGCGAGCCGCGCTGGATGTTGATCAGCTGCGTCGGAGCGATCATGTTCCGGAGCACCACGGTCCCGAAGGCCGGCTTGCGCGCGCCCCAGTACCGCGGGCTCGGGACCATCGTCACCTGCGAGGTCGTGCTGAACGACTGGAGCACGTAGGGCCCGCTCCCGGCGCCGACCGAGGCGGAGGAGTTCAGCCATTTCTCGGCCTTGTCGGCCTTGCTCGCGTTGGCCGCGTCGGTGCCGCCATGCTGGCGGACGAGCTTGGAGTTGACGATCCCGGTCGACGGGTTCGCGAGGATCGCCGGCAGCGCCGTATTCGGCGTCTTCGAGTGGAGGATGACGGTGTACTTGCCCTTCGCGGAGGGCGTGACGCCGGCGAGCAGGAAGGACGGGTTGCCCTTCAGGTTGACGAGGCGCCGGAGCGAAAAGGCGACGTCGGCCGCCGTCAGCGGCGTGCCGTCGGCGAAGGTGACGTTCTGCTTCAGATTGAACGTGAACGTCTTCGCGTCCTTGCTCGCGGTCCACGACTTGACGAGAAGCGGGATCGGACGCGCGAGGTCGTTGCCCTTGTACGTGAACAGCGTGTCGTAGAGGGCGCGGTCGACGATCGAGCCGGTCGGATCGAAGGCCCGCTGCGGATCCGTCGTCTTGATCGTGAACGAGTTGTCGATGACGAACGTGGGCGCGGCCTTCGTCGCTCCCTCGGCGGTGACCGCAGCTCCAACGAGCGCGGCGATCGCGGCGAGCGCCGCCGCCCACGTCGCGCGCCTGGCAGAGAGTCGTTTCACGTCGTCTTCCTCCTGAGATCGATTGTGGGCTCGACGTTAGTGGACGAGCGTCGGGGCCGTGGGTTTGGCGCGGTCGGCCGGAGCGAGGGGATCGGCGCCCGCGGGCTGCAGCCAGCACGCGGCGAGGCGCCCTCCGGCCAGCTGGACGAGCTGCGGCTCCTCTACGGGGCAGCGATCGAACGCGTAGGGGCAGCGCGGGTGGAAGCGGCAGCCGCTCGGCGGCCGCCCCGGGTCCGGCACCTCGCCGGGCAGCGCCTCCGGCAGGAACCCGCTCCCGTCCGGGTGGGGTATCGCCTTGATCAGCGCCTCACTGTACGGGTGGAGCGGGAGCTTCCAGAGTTGCCGCGTCGCCCCGCTCTCGACGATCGTCCCGAGGTACATCACGTAGACCTCGTGGGCGACGTGGCGGACGATCGCGAGGTCATGGGAGATGAGCAGCAGGCTCAGCCGGAGCTCGCGCGAGAGCCCGACGAGGAGGTTCGCGAGCTGGGCCTGCGCGGACGCGTCGAGCGACGCGAGCGGCTCGTCGAGGACGATCACGGAGGGATCGGCCGCGAGCGCGCGGGCGATCGCGATCCGCTGGCGCTGACCGCCGGAGAACTCGTGCGGGTACCGGTCGCCGGCGCCGGCGGGAAGCCCGACCAGACCGAGCAGGTCGCGCACGCGCCCCGTGCGCGAGCGCCGGCCGACCAGGGCGACTGCTGCGAGCCCGTCCGTGAGCTGGGCTGCGATCGTTCGCCGAGGGTTCAGCGACGAGTACGGGTTCTGGAACACGAGCTGGAGCCGGACGAGCTCGCGCGGCCGGGCGCGGCGGGTGAGCGGCGTCACCTCCCGACCGTCGAACAGCACCTGCCCGGACGCCGCGGGCACGAGCCCCACCGCGGCGCGGGCCAGGCTCGATTTGCCGCAGCCGGACTCGCCGAC
>Ga0070741_10012805_pt1 | contig 15037 bp, 15 predicted proteins | sample Coa_R1_4_FD_66440 | JGI IMG/M metagenome (GOLD analysis project Ga0070741, IMG submission 66440) | Surface soil microbial communities from Centralia Pennsylvania, which are recovering from an underground coalmine fire - Coalmine... | ecosystem: Environmental > Terrestrial > Soil > Unclassified ... | reverse complement strand
AGCTTCGAGCGCATGAGAAGCGGCGGCGTGCCCATCGCCCCGGCGGCCAGGATCAGCACCTTGCACTCGATCTCCGGCATCGCGCCCGCGGAGCGCTTCGTCTCCGGGTCGACGGCGTTGCCGCCGACGATCCAGCGGTAGGGCCGGGCGCTGGTCTGGCGCACGGTGTTCACCTGCGTCAGCGGCCGCACCCGCACGCCCGCCGCCCGCGCCGAGGCCATGTAGTTCGTGATCAGCGAGTTCTTGGCCCCGAAGATGCAGCCCGTGTAGCACCACTTGGCGTTGACGCAGCGCTCGGGGCTGATCGCCAGCGGCACGCGGTCGCACGTGTGGCCCGCGTTCGCGCACATCGCCGCCCAGACGCCGCCCGACTTCGAGACCTCGTCCCAGGTCGGCCGGCTCACGCGCAGGCCTGCCTCGGCGCGCGCGTAGTACGGGTCGAGCGAGCGGCGGCTGATCGCCCGCGGCCACATGCGCCGGGTGGGCCCGTCGTCCGGGCGACGGTCGGTGCGCTCGAAAGTCTCGGTCGGGGCCCGCAGCGAGGCCGCGAGGTAGAGGTTGGAGCCCCCGCCGACCAGGTTGGCGACCACGATCTGGGCCCCCTGGCCTTGGATCAGCACGTAGATGTTCGAGAGGTGGTCGACGTCCATGGACTGGCGGAAGTCGGTGTGGCCGTAGCTCAGCCCGCGCTCGAGCACCACTATGCGCGACGGATCCTCCCCCGCCGCCACGTAGAGCTCCGCGAGCCGGAAGGCGGCGATCGAGCCGCCGAAGCCCGAGCCCACGATGCAGACGTCGGCGCGCTCCCGGCTCACGGCAGGTAGCCCTTCCGGGTGCGCTCGCGGGCGAGCCTGCGCCGGTAGGAGAAGTCCGCGTAGCCGTGCGGCGCGATGCCCGGATGCCCCATGACCGCGTAGCCCGCCGCCGTCCTGGCGGTCGCGTTCACCACCGTCGCCGCGGCGCAGAAGGCCGTGAACGGGACCGCCGCCGCGGCCTCCCACACCACCCTGGTCGGGTTGGAGAAGTCGAGGCCCACCAGGCAGACGGCCTGGCGGCGCTCGTAGTCCAGGTCCAGGAAGTCGCCCCCGTGGGCCGCCGAGAGCGCCTCGAGCTCGGCCAGGAGCGCGGGCGCCAGCGTCATCAGCCCGATCTTCGGGTTCTTGGCCAGCCACAGGGCGTCGGCGTACACGGCGCCGTGCTCGGGGTCGGCGCCCAGGATCGCCTTCGGGTGGATCGGCCTGCCGCTCTCGGTGCGCAGGCCCGGCACCCGCTTGCCGGGGATGATCGTGTCGAAGAACGCCTGCAGGGTCGCGTCGGTGAGGAGCGGCGCGGCCCGCGCCGCGGCCGGCCGAGCGAGCTCCTCGAGGGCGCCGAGCGCTGAGAGGACGAGCGCGCCGGCGCCGAGCGCCGTCGCGCGCCCGATCAGCTCGCGCCGCGAGAGCTCGGCCGCGACCTCGTTCCTGACCACCGCACCCGCGCGGGAGTCCGCACCCACGGCGAGCAAGGTAGCGCCGGCCGGGCAGCCTCGCAAACGGCAACCCGCGAGAATGCGCGCGTGGACCAGGAGCGGGCCCCCTACCTAGAGGCGCTGGAGGCGTTCGTAGCGCGGAATCCGGGCCGGCTCCACGTCCCCGGCCACAAGGGCGGCGTCGCCGCCGACCCGGGGATGGTGGCGGCGCTCGGGAGCCGGGCCATCGAGCTCGACGTGCCGGCGCTGATCCCCGGGATCGACGTCCCGCCCCCGAGCCCGACGCCCTTCCAGCAGGCGCAGCGGCTGGCCGCCGAGGCCTGGGGGGCGGGGCGCACCTGGTTCCTCGTCGGCGGCGCCTCCCAGGGGAACCACGCCGCCTGCCTGGCCCTGCGCCACCGCGGGCGCTCGGTCGTCATGCAGCGCAACGTCCACTCGAGCGCGATCGACGGCGCGATCCTGGCCGGGCTCGAGCCGCGCTTCGTGAGCCCCGAGCTCGACCCCGAGCTCGGCGTCCCCCACTGCCTGACCGCGGACGAGCTCGAGCGGGCCCTCGCCGGGCTCGACGATCCGGTCGGGGTCCTGTGCGTCTCCCCCACCTACTTCGGGGCCTGCGCCGACGTCGCGGCGCTAGCCGAGGTCGCCCACGCGCGGGGGGTGCCGCTGGTCGTGGACGAGGCGTGGGGCGCGCACCTCCACTTCTCCGACGAGCTGCCAGCCGATGCCCTCGCCAGCGGCGCCGACATCGTCATCTCCTCCACCCACAAGATCGTCGGCAGCCTGACCCAGTCGGCGATGATCCACGTGGGCAGGGAGAGCCTGGTGGACGAGCACGTGGTCGACCGGGTGGTGACCCTGCTCGAGTCCACGAGCCCGAGCGCGCTCCTGACGCTGTCGCTCGACGCCGCGCGGCGGCTGGCGGCGACGCGGGGCCGCGAGCTGCTCGCGGCGACGCTCGCGGCCCTGGCCGAGGCGCGGCGGCGGATCCGGGCGATCCCCGGCCTCGGCGTGGTTGACGAGCGCATCGCCGGGAGAGCCGGGGTCGTGGGCTGGGACCCGCTGCGGCTTACCGTGGACGTGCGCGGCACCGGCGCCACGGGGCACCGGGTGGCCGCGCTCCTGTCGGAGCGCGAGGACCTGAACCTGGAGCTCGCGACGGAGACCGTCGTCGTCGCCGCATTCGGCATCGCGGGCGGCGCCGCGGAGCTGGCCGAGCGCCTGGTGGCCGGGCTCGAGCGCGTCGCCGCGGAGCTGGGCGGCGACTCCCGCGGGGAGCCGGTCCCCTTCGCGCCGCCGCCGCCCTGGGGACCGCTCGAGATGAGCCCGCGCGAGGCGTTCCTGGGCCCGCAGGAGGCGGTGCCCTTCGAGCGGGCGGCGGGACGGATCGCGGCCGAGGCGCTTGCGGCGTACCCGCCCGGCATCCCCAACGTGCTGCCCGGCGAGCGGCTGACGCGGGAGACGCTCGACTTCATCGCCGCGACGCTGGCCCACGGCGGGCATCTGCGCGGAGCGAGCGACCGCAGCCTGCGGACCGTGCGGGTGGTGGTGGCGCGGTGAGCGCCGTTTCCTGGGGCGCCGACTCGGAGACCGGGCGCCTGCTCGACGTCCTGCTCTGCCCGCCCGACAACTTCCGCTGGCTGCCGACGAGCGCGATCTCCCGGGCCACGCTCGAGAGCGGCCGCCCGTTCGATCCCGCCGCCGCCCGCCGCCAGCACGAGGACCTCGTCGCCGCCTACGAGGCCGCGGGCGTGCGCTGCCACTTCCTCGAGCCCGATCCCGCCCTGCCCTACCAGGTGTTCGCCCGCGACTCGAGCGTGATGACCCCCTGGGGCGCGTTCGTCACGCAGCTCAAGCAGCCCTGGCGGCGGGGCGAGTACGCGCCCGTGATCCGCTTCTACGAGGGGGCCGGCGTGCCGGTCTGGCGGATGGCGAGCGCCGGGGCGATCGAGGGCGGGGACGTGATGCTGATCGAGCCCGGCGCGGTGGTCATCGGCAACGGCGAGGAGCGCACCGAGCACGCGGCCGCGCGGCAGCTCGCCGCCTGGTTCGAGGCCGAGGGCTGGGAGGCGCGGGTGGAGCCGATCCCGGGCGTGCTCGTCCACCTCGACGTGCTGATGGCCGTGGTGGCGCCGAAGCTCGCCGCCGTCTGCACCGAGCACGCGCCCGGCGGGCTCGTCCGCTGGCTGCGGGGCCGGGGCTTCGAGATCCTCGACGTGCCCGCCGCCGACGCCTGGACGCTCGGCGTGAACGCGATCTCCCTGGGCGGCGACCGCGTGCTCACCGGGGCGGGCGCCACGGCGCTCAACGAGCAGATGCGGGCGCGGGGGCTCGAGCTCGTCGAGCTCGATCTGGAGGCGTTCACGCTCGGCGGCGGCGGCGCCCACTGCCTCGGCCAGGCCCTGCGCCGCGAGCCGGGGGGCTGAGCTTGGACGCCCCGCTGCCCGACGCCGCGCGGGTGATCGCCGACCTGCGCGAGCTCGACCGCCGCACGGGCGGCGCGGGAGGGGCGCGACGGGTCGCCTGGACGGAGGCCTGGGCCGAGGCGCGGGGGTTCCTGGGCGAGCTGCTCGGCGAGCTCGGCCTCGCCCCCGAGCAGGACGAGGCGGGGAACCTGTGGGCCTACCTCGAGGGCGAGGCGGAGCCGGCGCTGGCGCTGGGCTCCCACCTCGACTCGGTCCCGGGCGGCGGCTGGCTCGACGGGGCGCTCGGCGTGATGGCCGCGGCCGGCGTCCTTCGCGCCTGGGCCGAGGCCGGCAAGCGCCCGCCGCGGACGCTGGCGCTCGTGGACTGGGCCGACGAGGAGGGGGCGCGCTTCGGGCGCAGCCTGCTCGGAAGCTCGGCGTTCGCGGGCACGCTCGACCCCGCGGAGGCGGCGGGGCTCCGCGACGCCGACGGCGTCGCCCTCCCGGACGCCCTCGCGGCCCACGGAGTCGAGCTCGCCCGGGCCCCGCGCGCGGCGGGCCGGCGCGAGCGCCTGGGCGCCTACCTCGAGCTGCACATCGAGCAGGGGCCGGTGCTCGAAGCCGAGGGCGTCCCGGCCGCGGCGGTGCGCGGCTGCGTCGGCATCGAGCGCCACCGCTTCGCCTTCCGCGGCCAGGCCGCCCACGCCGGCACCACGCCCATGGAGCGCCGGCGCGACGCCGGCCTCGCCGCCGCCGACGCCGCGCTTCGCATCGAGCGCCTGGCGCGGGAGCGCGGCGGCATGGCCACGACGGGCGCCCTCGCGCTGCGCCCGGGGATCGCCACGGCCGTCCCGGGCGAGGCGGCCCTGACGGTGGACCTCCGCCACGCCGACGCCGACGCGCTCGCGGCGATGCTGGCCGGCGCCGAGGCGGCGGCGCGCCGGGCGGCGAGCGAGCGCGGCTGCGAGCTCCGGCGCGAGCCGATCTGGCGCATCGAGCCCGTTCGCTTCGACGGCGAGCTGGTGGCGGCCGCGCGCGAGGCCTGCCGCGAGGTCACCGGCGCCGAGCGGGTGCTCGTGAGCGGCGCCCTCCACGACGCCGCCGAGGTCGCCCGCGTGCTGCCGGCGGCGATGGTCTTCTGCCCCTCGAGTGGCGGCATCAGCCACGCCCCCGAGGAGGACACCCCCGAGCAGGAGCTTGCGGCCGGGATCGAGGTCTTCGGGCACCTGGCGGGCCTGGTCGCCGCGGGGGCTGGCCCGCTCGGCAGGGCCCGGGCGGCTCGCCGTCCGATCCGCGAAACGAGAGAGGAGGACCGATGAGCGAACGCAAGCCGCTGACCCGCGAGCAGGAGGAGCTCTGCGAGCGGGCGCCGGCCGACTACTCGGACCTGAGGGCGCTCTTCATCAACTGCACGCTCAAGCGCAGCCCCGAGGTCTCCCATACCCAGGGCCTGATGGACGTCTCGATGGAGATCATGCGCCGCAACGCGGTCGCGGTGGACCTGGTGCGCGCGGCGGACGAGGAGATCGCCACGGGCGTCTGGCCCGACATGACCGAGCACGGAGCCGACCGCGACGCCTGGCCGGCGATCTTCGAGCGGGTCATGGCGGCCGACATCCTGGTGATCGGCACGCCGATCTGGCTGGGGGAGAAGTCCTCCGTCTGCACGCGCGTGATCGAGCGCCTCTACGGCAACTCGCACCTGCTCAACGAGGCCGGGCAGTACGCCTATTACGGGCGCGTCGGCGGCTGCCTGGTCACCGGCAACGAGGACGGGGTCAAGCACTGCGCGACCGAGATCCTCTACGCCCTCCAGCACCTCGGCTACACGATCCCCCCGCAGGCCGACGCCGGCTGGATCGGCGAGGCGGGGCCGGGGCCCTCGTACCTCGACCCCGGCTCGGGCGGGCCCGAGAACGACTTCACCAACCGCAACACGACGTTCATGACCTGGAACCTCCTGCACCTGGCGCGCATGCTCAAGGACGCCGGCGGGATCCCCGCGCACGGCAACCAGCGAAGCGAGTGGGACGCCGGCTGCCGCTTCGACTTCCCGAACCCGGAGCACCGCTGAGGCCGCGCCGGCGCGAGGCCGCGGGGGCGGGCGGCTGCGGCGGGCGCGAATGCGATGAGATAGGAGCATGAGCCTCTACGAGAAGGTCGCGACGCTGCCCGTGCGGGTCGAGTCGTACGCGCTCGAGGACAGGGACCGCGAGTACGCGTCCGGCTTCGTGCGCCCCTCGACGATCGTGCGCCTGCGCGGCGCCGGCGAGGAGGGGATCGGCGAGGACGTGGTCTACGACGTCCTCGACCACATCGCCCACCGCGACGCCGGCCCGGTGCTCGACCTGAGCGGGCCGCGGACGCTGGGCGAGCTGTGCGAGCTGCTCGGCGAGCTCGACCTGTTCGCCGGCGCGCCCCCGGTGCGCGAGCCCTCGCGCCACTACCGGCGCTGGGCCTACGAGAGCGCCGCGCTCGACCTGGCCCTGCGCCAGAACGGCCTCGCCCTCTGGCAGGCGGTCGAGCGCGAGCCGCGCCCGGTCACCTTCGTCTGCTCGACGCGCCTCGGCGGCTTCGGCGACGACCCCGCTCCATCGACGACGGAGCCGATCCGCCGGCGCCTGGCGAAGTACCCGGGGACGCGCTTCAAGCTCGACCCGGAGAACGACTGGACGCCCGAGCTGATCGCCGAGATCCGCGAGCTGGCGGGCGTGGACGTGCTCGACCTCAAGGGCCTCTACAGCGGCACGCCCGTGGACGTCGAGACGGACCCGGAGCTCTACCGCGCCGTCGCCGAGGCGTTCCCCGAGGCATACCTCGAGGACCCCGACCTGAACGACGACACCCGGCCCGTCCTCGAGCCCCACGCCGAGCGCATCACCTGGGACGCCAACCTGCACTCCCTCGCCGACGTCAAGGAGCACGCCCGCAAGGCGATCAACTCGAAGCCCTCGCGCTTCGGGTCGCTGGCCGAGCTCTTCGCCGTCTACGAGTGGTGCGAGGGAAACGGCGTCGCCATCTACAGCGGCGGGCAGGGCGAGGTCGGCGTCGGCCGCGAGCAGATCCAGTACCTGGCCTCGCTCTTCCACGCGGACTCGCCCAACGACTGCGCCCCCTCGGGGTACAACGACCCGTCGGTGCCCGACGGCCTGCCCACGAGCCCGCTGGAGCCGCGCCCGGCGCCGACCGGCTTTCGCTGGGCGGGCTAGCCTCCCGGCCGAGCCCGAGAAAGGAGACCCAAGTGGCAGAGAGGTCATTCGCCGCAGCCCTGAACGACCAGATCGCGAACGAGTTCAGCGCCTCGATGCAGTACATCGGCGCCGCCGTCTACTACGACGCCCAGACGCTGCCCCGCCTGGCCGGATTCTTCTACCGCCAGGCGGGCGAGGAGCGCGACCACGCGATGATGATGGTCCAGTACCTGCTCGACGTCGGCGAGGGGGTGCGGATCCCCGACATCGCCGGACAGCGGACCACCTTCGATGATCCGATCGCCCCGGTGCGGATGGCGCTCGAGCAGGAGCAGCGCGTGGGCGACGAGATCAACGCCCTCTTCAAGCTCGCCCGCGACACGGGCGACTACCGGGCCGAGCAGTTCATGCAGTGGTTCGTCAAGGAGCAGGTCGAGGAGGTTGCGCTCATGCAGGACCTCCTGAACGTGGTCGAGCGCGCGCGCGACAACCTGCTCCTGGTCGAGGACTACATCGCGCGCGAGGCGCCGGGCGAGGGGGAGGACCCGACGGCTCCGCCGGTCGCGGGCGCGGGCCGCTAGGCGGGCGCCCCGGGCGCGGCCGGAAGCGGCGCGGGGCGGCCCGCCGGGCGTCAGACTGGCGCCCATGCGCGAGGACGCGGAGCCGCGCAGCCGGGCCGAGATCAGCCGCCGGCGCCTCCTGGGGGCGGCGGCGGCCGGCGCCGCCGGCTACGCGCTCCGCTCGGCGCCCGCCGCCGGCGCGGCGAGCGGGCGCGACGTGGACGTGGTGGTGGTCGGCGCCGGGATCGCCGGCCTCTACGCGGCGCGCGAGATCGCAAGGGCCGGCCGCTCGGTCGCCGTGCTCGAGGCCCGCGGCCGGGTCGGCGGGCGCACGCTAAACCATCCCCTCGGGCGCGGCCACATCGTCGAGATCGGCGGCCAGTGGGTCGGGCCGCAGCAGAAGCGGATCCTCAAGCTGATCTCGGAGCTGGGCCTCGAGACCTTCAAGACCTACAACCGCGGCAAGTACGTGGACTACCGCAACGGGATCCGCCTCACCTACTCGGGGCGCATCCCGCCCACCGACCCCGCGGCCGACGCCGAGGCCGAGGCGGCGATCGTCGAGCTCGACTCGATGGCCCGGCAGGTGCCGCTCGACGCTCCCTGGACCGCCGAGCGGGCGCGCAAGTGGGACAGCCAGACCTTCCAGACCTGGATCGACGGGCACATGGCGACGCCGGGCGGCAAGAAGCTGCTCGCGCTCGGCATCCAGGCGGTCTTCGCCGCCGAGCCGCGCGACCTCTCGCTGCTCTTCGTCCTCTTCTACATCCACTCCGCCGGCAGCCTCGAGAACCTGATCAACACCGCCGGCGGCGCCCAGGACAGCCGCATCGTGGGCGGCTCGCAGCTGATCTCGATCCGCATGGCGCGGCGGCTGGGGCGCCGGGTCGTGCTCGAGGCGCCGGTGGAGGAGATCGTCGAGCGGCGCGGGCACGCCGAGGTGCGAAGCCGTGCCGGCACCTGGCGGGCGCGCCGGGTGATCGTCGCCGTGCCGCCCGCGCTCGCCGGGCGCATCCGCTACCGGCCGATCATGCCGGCGCTGCGCGATCAGCTCACCCAGCGGATGCCGATGGGCACCGTCTTCAAGTGCATCGCGGTCTACCCGACGCCCTTCTGGCGCGCCGACGGGCTGGCGGGGCAGGCGACCAGCGACAGCGGCGCCTCGCGGGTCACCTTCGACAACTCCCCGCCCGGGGGCAAGCCCGGCGTGCTGCTCGGCTTCATCGAAGGCGAGGAGGCGCGCTACTGGGAGACCCAGCCGGCGGCGAAGCGGCGCAAGGCCGTGATCGACTCGTTCGTCACCTACTTCGGGGAGAAGGCCCGCACGGAGCTCCGCAACTACTTCGACAAGAGCTGGGCCGAGGAGGAGTACACGCGCGGCTGCTACGTCGGCTACGCGCCACCGGGCGTGCTGCTCGACTACGGGCGCCACCTGCGCGCGCCGGCCGGCCGCATCCACTGGGCCGGCACCGAGACGGCGACGGTGTGGAACGGCTACATGGACGGGGCCGTGCAGTCGGGCGAGCGGGCGGCGGCCGAGGTCCTGGCCGACCTCTAGTCAGTGCAGCACCCGCGCCTCGCGGCTGCGCCACGCGGTCGCGCGCCAGTTCTCCGTCTGCTCCGCCCGCGACCACTCCGGAAGCGGCAGCGCGAGGCCCTCGGAGAGCGCCTCGGCGTAGGGCTCGTAGAGCGCCCGCAGCTCGTCGAGCTTCGCCCGCGAACCGGCGGCCTCGGCGACGTCGAGGCCGGCGCCCGCGAGCTTCGCGCGCAGGCGCTCGAAGGTGGCGTCATCGAGCCGCTGGGCACCGCGATCGCCGGGCGCGGCGCGGAAGGTGTGGGCGAGGTCGGCGAGCGCATGGCGGCCGATCGCGAACGTGACCTCGGCCGCCGGGGTGCGCTCGGGGGCAACCGCGACCGCGAAGGCGGAGGCGTCGACCACGGTCACGAGCGCCGCGAGCCAGTTCTGGTTCACGTGCTGCGAGCGGTAGAACGCGAGGAGCGGGTAGGAGAGGTGCGTCTCCATCAGCTCCGCGGTCCACTGCTCCCAGTCGGCGAGGTAGGAGTCCACCTCGGCCCAGCCGCCGCGATGCGCCGAGCGGTAGAGCAGCGTGCCCGCGCTGGGCGGGCTGCCCGCCCGCGGGTCGAGCTGCGAGACCGCCACCTCGCGCCGCGAGTAGGCCTGGAAGAGCGCCGGCAGGTAGCCGATCACGCCGAACAGCACCGCGTAGCCGCAGATGGCCTCGGCCAGCTCGATCGCCCTGGCGCCGCCCGTCACCCGCAGGTCGGTGGCGGCGCTGAAGAAGCTGCCCGCGCTGTAGTAGAGGTCGTCACCGAAGCCCGTGCCTGCGGCGCCGATCAGGTGCACGCCGAGCGCCCACTGGAGCACCGCGAAGCCGCAGATGATCCCCACGACCCAGGTGGCGAGCATCGCGAAGAGCCCGAGCGGCCCGAAGAAGCCGAGCCAGGTGTCGCGCTCGGGCCCCCGCGCGAGGCCCGCGATCGCCCGCCAGCCGCGCCAGAGGCGAGTCAGCACCCAGCGCGCGATCCGGGGCTCGCGGCGAACCCGCTGCGGCGAGAGGAACGACAGGAAGAACTCCGCCAGCATCAGCAGGATCAGGGCGACGGCGGGGATCGCGGCGAGCGCGCGCATCGCGATGACGATAGATGGGCCGGCCCCCGGCGGGAGGGTGGCCCTCAGCAGGTGAGGTGAAGCGCGGCCGCCACCGCGGCCGGGTTCTTCGCCGCGAGCTCCTGGTAGCGGGCCACGGCCGCGGGGGTCGGCAGCGCCTCTACCTCGGTCCCGCGGCGGCGGAGCTCCTCAACCACGGCCGGGTCGGGGCGCAGCTGCCCCGCGTAGCCGCAGCCCAGGATCAGCCGCTCGGGCAGCTCGTCGAGAACCCCCGAGAGGTCCTCCAAGGCCAGCGAATGGCCGTCCCGCCGCCACCAGTCCGGCACCACCCGGCCGGGCAGCACGATCACGTCGCGGCGAAGCTCCTCGCCGTCGACGACCACGCGCCCGGGCCTGTAGTCCTCGATCCTGGGCACGCCCTGAGCGTACCGCCGCCGGCGCGGCCGAACCGTACAATCAGGCTCCCGGGCCGAGGCCAGGCCACGGAGCCCCGGGGGCGTAGCTCAGCTGGTTAGAGCGCCGGCCTGTCACGCCGGAGGTCGCGGGTTCGAGTCCCGTCGCTCCCGCTCTGAAAGTCCCCGCTCGCGGGGACTTTTTCGTTAGAGCCGCTTTTCGGCGTCGTCTTGCGATGGGGTGTGGATGGGGCCGTTAGCGCGTCGAGTGCGTCGAGAACGCCGCGGTTCGCGTCCGGGAAGAGGTGGCCGTAGAGATCGAGCGTGACGCGGATCGACGAGTGCCCCATCTGCGCTTGCAGATACTTCGGGTGCGCGCCGGCGGCGACCATCAGCGCGGCGTAGGTGTGCCGCAGGTCGTGGAAGCGAAAGCCGGTCAGCTTCGTGCGGCGGACTGCAGGCGCGAAGACGCGGTGGCGGAAGTTGTCGTCGTTCAGGATGTGGCCCTCGGGCGAGGGGAAGACGAGGCCGAGGTCGTTCGGCTCGCGCGCGAGCAACTGGCGCCGGAGGACCCGGACGGCGGTCGTCGAGAGGTCGACGCGCCGGCGCGAGGCGCGCGTCTTCACGGGCACGAGCTCGCCGGCGTAGGTGCCGTTTTCGACCGTGACGGTCTTGCCCTCGAGGTCGAGGTTGCGGTCTCGGAGCGCGAACAGCTCGCCCTGGCGCAGGCCGGTGAGCGCCGCGAGCATGACCATGTTCCCGTAGGGCACGCCGGTGTTGGCGGCGAGCTCCTCGACCTCGTCCCAGTCGAGGAAGCGCATCTCGCGCGGCTCGCGTCGCGGCGCCTTGACGCGAAAGACGGCCTCGTCGACCAGGTGGCCGCGCTCCTTCGCGTTCGCGAGCAACTGCTTGAGCACGCGCAGGGTGAGCTCGGCCTGGCGCGGAGCGCGCTTCGCGAGGGCTGCGACGTGGTCCTCGACGGCCGCGGGGCGGATCTCGTCGAGCGGCACGGCGGCGAAGGCGTCGAGGTGTTGCATCAGGTCGCGCGCGCGGTGAAGCGAGGATGGGCGGACGCGGAGCGCGTAGCGGTCGAGCCAGCCGGTTGCGAACTCGCCCAGCGTTTCGGGCGGCGCCTGGTAGAGCGCGCCGAGCGACGCCCGACGCTTCTGCTCGAGCACGAAGCGGTCGGCGTCCTTCTTGAGGTCGAACGTGCGCGAGCGCTCGCGGCCTCCGGCGTCGATCCAGCGCGCGCGGTAGCGCTTGCGTCCGTCCCGTAGCCGGTACGACTCGACGTGCGCCATCGCTACTCGAACAGCCTTGGCTGCGGGTCACCCGCCCGCCTCGTCGCGTTCGCACGGGTCCGCTTCGTCTTCGGCTTCGCCTCGCGGCGCTTGGACCGTGGCTCGGCCTCGCGATGGTCGACGATCCAGCCGCGCACCTCGTCGCGGTCGAAGCGGCGAGTGCCGCCGATCTTGTAGCTCAGCAACTGGCCGGAGGCGGCCTGGTCGTAGACCCAGTTCTCGTGCACCCCGAGCAGCTCGGCGACCTCGCGGACGGTCATCATCACTCCATCGCTGCTCCCTTCTCGGAATCGGAAGAAGGGAAGATAGCAAATATGGGTCACACATCAAGAACGGGTCGTGCTACCGCTATGAGTAGTAGACTTGGCCCCGTGCACCGAGGCGGCGAGCTGATCCGAGAGGCGCGGCTGCGAGCCGGCCTCACCCAGAAAGAGCTCTCGGAGCTGACCGGCCGCGAGCGCTCCGTGATCGCCCGCTGGGAGCAAGGTGTGATCTCACCGCCGCTCGACAGCCTGCTGCAGATCATCCACGCCTGCGGCTTCGACCTCCCGATGACGCTCCTCCCGATCGACAAGAGCGCCGATGACGAGCTCCGCGAGGCACTGCTGGAGACGCCGAGCGAACGCGTCGAGCGGCTGATCCGAGCGCGCGGGTCGCAGCGTGCCCAGCCGGGGCGCTGAGGGGAGAAACGTGGCCGACCGGGCTTCCGCGGACTTCGACCCCTACGAACTTCTCGCCGCCCTCCAAGCGCAGCGGGTCAGCTTCGTCGTGATCGGCGCCTTCGCCCGTGTCGTCCGCGGCACCCGCGAGCTGACCGGCGGAATCGACATCACCCCGTCGCTACGCGATGACAATCTCGACCGCCTCGGGGCCGCGCTCGACGATCTCGACGCCCGTCGGGTCGACGGGAAGCGGCTCGACGTTCACCGCCTGACCAGACCCGTGGTCGAGCTCGAGACACGCGCCGGCGAGCTGAAGCTCGTCCCGGAGCCGGCCGGGACGCGCGGCTACGACGACCTCCGCCGGCGCGCCGACCGAGAACCGCTCGGCCGGGGCCTCCGACCTCAGATCGCATCCACCGACGACCTCGCCCGCATGCTCGGCGCCTTCGACCGCGAGCAGGACATAGACCGCCTCCTCCGCCTACGCCGCCTGATGAACCTCGAGCACCAGCTCAGCCGCCAGCTCGGCCGCGGCATCGAGCGCTGACACCTTCGCGATGACTCTGCGCGTACAGCAACTGCCGACCCCGATAGCAGGCGAGACGCAGATGCATCCTCTGATGCAGGCCGCCTCACCATTGGTGTACGGCCGTACGGCGCGGCGGTGAGGCGTGGCGAACCGCCGGCGAAGGCGCAAGAACGACAAGGAGCGGCGCCACGCCCCGAAAGCCGTCAGACCGCTCGTCACGACCGACGGCTGCGTCGGCGACGTCAAGCGACTCGTGTATTCGCGCGAGCAGGCCGCGCACGCGCTCGGCATCAGCCTCGCGACGCTCGACCGCCGCGTCGTCCCAGCGATCGGAACTGTCAAGACCGAATGGGGTACGCGCCTGATCCCGGCGACCGAGCTCGAGCGCTATCTCGCCGAGCGCACAAAGCAGCCACAAACGCACCGAACGCCGGGCGCGCGCGCGGGTCGCAGGTCGATGCTCCCGCCCGAGTTGGTCGCGCGCATCCAACGGGAGCGCAGCGACGGAGCCAGCCTCGCCGAGATCGCCCGGCGCCTCAACAGGGACGAGATCCCGACTGGCCAGAACGGACGCCAATGGTGGCCGTCTACAGTCCGGGCCGTCCTCTCCGAAGCCAAGGGATAGACGTCACTGCAAGCGTGGACGCGCCATGACGGAGCGCGTCGTCGCACCGTGCCTCGTGACGAAGTTGGCTCGAAGTCGTTGCACCTGACGAACGTCCGGGCGTGCACGATTTTTCCCGTTGCAGCCCGGCGAAGTCTTCCACTCCCCGCGAGACCGCCTTAGCGATCTCGGAGTTGACGCGCTCAGCGTGGAGGAGCTCATCGCCCTCGTCTTGCAGAGGGGTCGACGAGAGCAGGCCGGCCTAGAAGCCGCGCGGGAACTTGCCCGGGAGTTCGGAACCGTCTCCCGACTCGCGACAGCCGAGCCGGATGACCTCATCGCTTGCAGGGGCATCACACCCGACGAGGCAGCCGCTCTCGTGTCAGCCTTCGGCTTGGCACGCCTCGGTACCCAAGAATGTTCCCCACGAAGGCTTGGGTCGGCCGCTGATGTCGCCGCCGTGGCGATGCGCGAAGTCGGAGACGCCACGCGCGAGCGGGTAGTCGTGCTCGTCTGCGACGCAGCCAACCAACTACGCCAGGTCGTTCGGGTCAGCGAGGGGAGCATCGATCGCGCCTTGGTGCCCGTGAGAGAGATCCTTCATGTCGTCCTTCGCCGCGACGGCCGCGCGTTCGCCGTCGCGCATAACCACCCATCAGGCGATCCCACTCCGGGCACGGATGATGTTCGGGTGACTCAAGAGCTTCGAGCGGCGGCGAAGGTCGTCGGCCTTCGCTTCCTTGACCACGTCGTCGTCGCACGGGGCTCCTGGCGAGCTATCAATGAATGCCCGCGAACGCCTGGTTTAGCGCAGAGACTCTGAGCGCCTCGAGCCTTGCCTCCACCTTCGACCGCACCTTGTTCGAGGCATTGGCAAGCTCCGAAGTCTTCGCAACGTGCGCCTGTCCGCTAAGCGGCGGGAGCCACACCTGATGGTCGAGGATGGCCTCAGGTTGCACCCGCTGCCGACGGACGCCTAGACCCTTGCTCTTGGCGGCAAGAGCCTCCCAAGTTGACGGGGAGCGAAAGTACGCGGCGAGGAAACGAGGAACAACGCGACTCGTGTCGATCTCGAATGATGGGAACTCATTGGAAACGAAGTAGCCGTCGAAGGGTTCTTCGACGAGAGCGTAGGCACCCTCGAACGCAAACAGGCGGCTGTAGATGAACTGACCGGCGCGCAGTCAAGTCCCAGGACGTGGTGTAGGAGCGGGCGTCCACGACCGTCGGTAGGTGCTTTGGCTGCTCAGGCCGCCTCGAGCTCTTTCACCTCCGCTTCGATTTCTCTGCGATCGCCCT
>Ga0070741_10012804_pt1 | contig 15038 bp, 11 predicted proteins | sample Coa_R1_4_FD_66440 | JGI IMG/M metagenome (GOLD analysis project Ga0070741, IMG submission 66440) | Surface soil microbial communities from Centralia Pennsylvania, which are recovering from an underground coalmine fire - Coalmine... | ecosystem: Environmental > Terrestrial > Soil > Unclassified ... | reverse complement strand
CTCGCCTCTTATGTTGCGTGCCATTTTCTTCCTTTTTTTGTTGGTTTTGCTTTTTGTTTTGTTCCCGAAATCCCTATCGTTCGTGGTGTCCCGGCTAATGGGCACAAATGACATGTTGTATAGCGCTAACCATTCTAATTCTGTGCCCAAGGGGCGCTGACCCTCCGGCAAGGAACATGTCAAAAATTCCCGAAAATTATCAGTGCAGGGCCATTTTGCGAAAACCATGGGCTTACGGTCATCGAGCCGATTTACGTGAGCTGAATCTGCGGAAAACTCTCCTTCCGTGTTGTGGCCGTAGGGGTTCCGCGGAGCGAAAGTGCAACGGGCGGCGCATTCGGTGCAGGCCGGTACATGAGTTTCCGAGGTCATAAGGCAAGACTTCCGACAACGAAGAAACTGCGACCTGTCACAGCTTCGGGAGACGTAGCGGTTCAGGCTGTCTGTATTCGAAATCAAGCGCGACTTGGTGGAGGGGGCTGAGTTTCGAATCCGCCTTGGATTGGAGAATTGGCCAGCACAAGTGGCGTCTGGGTGCACGCTAAGGAGATCGGCCGTGGCAACGTAATTTGGAATCCCCCAGCCCGGCACCACTGCTCCGCAGCCGAGAAACGCAAAACAACCATCCTGTTGCTCGGCTTGCCCGATTGCCTTCCCAGTTGTTGGTGCAGACCGATTCATGAGGTTTCTCCCTTCTTCGTCCGCTTCTCATTCTTCGCCTTCACCTTCTCGCGAATGACTTTGGACACCTTCTCCAGCCACCTGACGTCTTTCCCCAGTTCTTCGACCTCCACCGTAGCAAAGAACATTGGAGCTCCCTTCGCTGGATTTGCCAGGGGCTTTATGAGTTTGGCGTCGATGATGAATCGCACCGCGTCAGTGTCACAATTGACGCGCCCCGCGAATTGCTCTGTCGCGAGGCGAAATGGCAACCTCCGCCAGCAATTTACGGCAGCAGACAGTTTTTTAGATTTTCTGGCCATAGTTCAAAATCCACGTAAGCGCGGTTGCACGTTCGCCAGGCCTGGCGCGCACCGCTTGGCCCAGGGGCTCGTCCCGCATTTTTCAAAAAAGTTTTTCATTTTTCGTTCCACACCCTAACTCACGTTCTGGCAGACGGATCCATTTCGGACTCATATGGAAACATATGAGTCGGATTATATGGATTTCATATGTGAATTGGCGGATGGTATATACCAAATGGCAATCTCATATAGCTTCAGTTGCAACCGCTTTAACTCACCGAAGTGGGTGTTTACAACCTTTCGATTTATGGAGCAAAGCAGGGCGAGGTGTCGCTATTTAGGCTGGTGGCGGAGTCAGGCAGATGCGGCAGGCTGGACAAGCCACCCCAAGATATATGAATCAAAACGCGAATGCCCAACGATCAGACGATACCGTAGTATCGTACTACGATAGTGGCGCTCGCTCAGAAGAAGAGAACACCAAAGGCGTTCGCCGACCTGGATATTGTGATGCCCGGCTCAGGGGTCTTACAGACTCGTGGGTTGTTTTCAAAAGATCGCCGGTTAAGGTCCCGGAAGAAGTCGAGCGTGTTTCGCAGGGATACCCGCTCCTCCTCGGCTTTCTTTACGTGGACCGCAGGAACGGTTTCCGGTTGCGCGTGCAACAGGAACTTACCCGCGCAACGCCACAAACCAGTCGGGTCTATTGGGCCGGGCGACTGGATCAGTACAAATGGGACCTACCGTATGATCAGATAAAGAACCTGCCGCTCCGCGAGTGCGAGCGATGGGAAGCACACGCCTTGGGTCTGCCCCCATTCCCTGTTCGCATCGTAATGGCAGGGCACGTTAATTCTGCCCTTTCTCGTTGTCGTCGAATACAAGCTTTGGACATTTTTCGGACTCCGGGGCACCCGGACATAGTCAAGGTCTGGAACAAGGTTGGCGACAATCCCCGAGGAGAACAGATTCTGGTTCTTCTGGAGAATGAGAAATCCGAGTCCCTCTTCAGCGGGACACTCGTTTTCCGGGCGGGGTCAGTTGCAAACAAGGCTGGCACCAGAATTGATTGTGCCCTTTTCGAGTTGGACGGGGAGGTCGGGCTATTTCGTTTGGACAGTTCAACCGGGGATGCAACCAAGTCCTCATAATATCGTACTACCGTATTATCAACATGAAGCAGGTCATTACTAAAGAGGATGTTTCGAGCGCCATGAACGATCTCAACGCTCAGGGCAAAAAACCAACCTTAGTCGCGATTCACGCAGTTCTGAACCACCGGGGGTCAATGTCGACCTTGGTGCGACTCAAAGGGGAAATCGATGCTGAAGCACAACGGCCGACGGATTCAGCTGAAGCGTTGGAAGCATTCCGCGAAGTATGGGATTTAGCGCGCAATGAGGAGCGAAAAGAACAGGAAGGGGCTGCATCTGACCTGCGACAGAGCCTTCAAGCTCTCGCGGCGGAGAATGAACGACTTGAAGGGACGGCTACCGCCGCCCAAAAGCGGGCCAAGGAACTGGAGGAGGCGAAACTTACGGCCGAAGCGGATCTGCAGTTGCTGAGCACCAGCGCGGAACGTGATTTGAGCCGAGCGACCTCCACCATAAGGGATGCCGGGTTGCAGGCGGCAAAGGCGCTTCAAGACCTTGCCGATGCCCGAGGTGCCCATGCTACCCAAATGGCCGCTTTGCAATCAGACCTGACCACGGCGCAGCGCACCGCCCACGAATTTGAGCTGCAACTGGTTCGTGCGAATGCATTGTTGGAGGCCAAAGGTCTGCCAATCGAGACGTTACCCGCGCCAGCACACTGAATACTAAAAAAACCGATGAACAACCTGGGCGATTATTTTGGTGAACTGATAAAGCGAGAGGGGAAGCCAAAGATTCAGTTGGCGGCCCGATGGGCTCGGAAAGAAATCAGGAGCATTGCGCGGTGTCTCCGTAATGCCTTCGTGCGGTGTCACTTTCACGAGCATCCGCTCGTGATTGGCTCAAACGTCACTGGACAGGCCTTGGGCAACCACCTGGCTGACTATTTTGCAACGCAGATGGATCAAAACCTCATAGTTTTCAAAATTCAGAAGTGCGCGGGCCAGGGGTACCCCGACCGTCGTCTCTTACGTGCGGCGAACCAGCGATCATACGCCTTGGAATTGAAGGCTACGCGCTCGTACGAGCCGAAGTCCAACCATCGAGTGATACTCACCTGTTCGACCCGCAAGCTTCGTCGGCATTTTACGGCGCCCATCAATCACCTCCTTGTGACGATCTTCCATAAAAAGGAACGCAATAAAGTCTGGATCAGGAATTTCCGAATGGATTTCCTCGAACCTTGGACAAAAGTGCGGGTGCGCTTGGAAGCCGCAGTAAGCCAACACCTGTTGGCCAAAAGCGCGCACCCTAGTTGTTGGGGAGTGAAATTGGAACCTGCCAAGCTGGTATATCGAAAGCGACAGCCCTCCCGGAGGAACGGGACCGTGCGCATGGGCCGGCGCAAGAGAAATGTGAAGTCGACGATGCCCCAGGCGAAATCCCCGCTGAGTGATGTCATCCCACCTACGGTCGATTGTGTAATCCTGCCTCCTCGTGCTGCTACGCAGCCCGTTGCGCGCGAAGCATCGCACGCAATTAAGGGCCCGAACAAATTACCGATTAGCCTGACAGGGAAAGACACCCCTTATCTCTCCAAATCTGACTTCAAGATCGCGCGCACCTGTCCCGCTAAACTTTATTACAAAAAGCTGCGCTATCCAACGATCCTGGACGATGACCCCTACATGGCATCGCTGGCCGATGGCGGGTTCATGGTGGGCAAGCTCGCCCAGATGCAATATCCCGAGGGCGTATTGGTTTCCACATTGGATCCGTGGGCGGCGGTTGAGGAGACCAAGCGGTTGCTCGAAAATAATCGTGTTACCATCTTCGAGGCGGCGATTTACCACGAACATCGGCTGGTTCGAATCGATGTATTGCGGAAAAACGGCAACGACTTTGATTTGATTGAAGTAAAATCCAAGGCGGGTGATTCCAACGAATTCCGGGCGGGGACATTGTTCACTGCCGGCAAGGGTGGGATCCGCTCGGAATGGCGCGATTATCTTGAAGATGTTGCTTATCAAGCCGGCGTGTTGCGGTCGGCATTTCCGAGCGCGGTTGTCCATTGTTTCCTGCTGACACCAGACAAAGCGAAGACCGCTCGCCTGGATGGGCTTTGCCAGCGTTTCCGAATCCGTCGGGAGGGACGCTCCGTGGAGGTGGATGTGGTGGGTAATCCCGCAGACCTGGCGCGCGAAGATATCCTTACGGTTTTCCCGGTCGACGCGGTGGTGCGTACCCTGGCTCTAGCGGTGGCGTCGGCGACCAAGCAATTTATGCCCAGGCTGCTGCCGAAGCTGAAGAAACTGCCTGCTCAGATCGGTTACGGCTGTCGGAACTGCCAATACCGCATTGAGAATGGTGTTGGGAAGAGCGGATTTGCCGAATGTTGGGGCTCGCTCGCTTCGGTGAAGCCGCATGTGTTCGATCTCTATCAGGTGCGGATGGCCAAAGGAACCGATGGCGAACCGATCGTTAATGAGTTGGTCGAACATGGGAAGGCATCGCTGTTCGATATCCCAACTTCAGCCTGCGACAGCGCTTACGGTCCGCGGCAGATCATCCAGTTGAAGCACACCCGATCGGGCAAGGAATGGATTTCTCGGGCACTGCGGGCCGAGCTTGCCGGACTAAAGGGGCCGCTGCATTTCATCGATTTTGAGACTTCCACCGTGGCGCTTCCGTATCATAAGGGCATGCGCCCTTTCGAGCTGGTCGCCTTTCAGTGGAGCTGCCACACCTTGACGACGCCGGGCACGCAGCCGAAGCACCAAGAATGGATCAATTGTGACCAAGCGTACCCGAACGTTGAGTTCGCTCGCAGTTTGCGCCAGGCCGTCGGGGACAAGGGCGTGCTCATGACCTGGTCGAACCACGAGCGCACGACGCTACGGACGATTGCCAATAAAATCGGAGACTACTTTCCTGCCGAATCGAAACTGGCCGCTTGGCTGCAAGGCGCAGCGGATGGCGAGCGGATTGTGGATATGTGTGCGCTGGCCAAAGACGGCTATTTTCATCCCGAGATGAAGGGGTCCCTCTCCATTAAACATGTGCTGCCGGCAATTTGGCGGAACAACGCTGAGTTTCGTGAAGTGCCCTGGTTTCGGAGATATGCCGCGACGAAGGATGGTGCCGTTTTGAATCCGTATGAAACGCTGCCGCCCTACCCCATCGGGGAGAAAGACGAATTGGTGAACGAAGGCACCGGGGCGATGCGCTCTTATCAGGCGATGCTGTACGGGGAGGAAAGCGCCGATGCCAAGACGAAGGAGAATTGGAAACGACTCCTGCTGCAATACTGCGAGCTTGATACTATGGCAATGGTCATCATTTTTGAACACTGGTGGCGGGGCGGTCTCGCATCGTGCGCTCAATCGAGGAATGAAATGTTTCCCGGCGAGACATCAAGCAAGTAAATGCCCATTCCTTCAAATTCGGAAAGGACCCTTTCGACCTTGGGCCAATTCTCCTCGAACTGTTCCCTCTTTTCTACCTCCCATTCGGCCCACACATTGGCCGGAAACTCGGGGCGCAAATCAAGATATGCCCCCGCGAAATCTAAAATGAAGGGTCGTTTTACGATGGTCATTTCTAGCACTCGCAGCTCGTCGTCGAATCGGAGAAGTTGTGGCACATTGAAACCCAACACCGTAGTTATGTTCGTTGTTTCAAGTCGCTGATACGTCAGCTTCTCGCGCCTGTACGCTTCCTCAAAACGCAAGATTTTGACGGCGACATCCGCGGGTTTGGTCTTGTGTTTGGCAACCAGAACAATACCGTCTTTTCCCGAGCCAAGTGTCTCGGCAAATTCGAGTTGATAACGAGCCGCGTAAGGGCGAGCGTTAGGTACTAAGAATTCATTCATGATCGCAGAACAGACTTATGGCGCGCATTCCGCCCAAGTGGAAATGCGGCTGATCCTCAACGGTGAATCGATCAGCATCACGCACATGGGGCCTGATTTTGTATTGATCGACTCCGCCAGCAGCCATCCGCCCTGCGAGGGCACGATCGTCCTGCAAGTGGACCAGGCCGAGCGCCGTTGGATTGTTCGGCTACCCAGCGGTATCTCGCCAGGCTTAAAGCGTGTTGAGATCGCAGGCAACGAATAATCCTCGGTCCCCAAGCTGCGTTCGTTGAGGTCTCTCTCGTATCTCCGAGTCGCATAAAACAGGCCGCCCACGGATCGGGCGCAGAAGAGAACCTTTTTCCATCGAATCTCATGTAAGGTGTCACGCATCTTTCACCGTTCTCGTCAACGGAAAACTTCGCGATCGGCGATCGACTACGTGCGTCTGCAGTGAGCACACACTGGGCGAATCTCGCAACGGCAGCACGAAGGATGAATTCTTGAAACGTCCGGCTGTGCTGTGTCTGGTGTTGCTGTCTAGCAATGTCAAAGTCTTGAGCCAGTCGCTTTTTTGGCCACCGCCAAGCCATTACGCATAATTCGCCTATTTTCGACAGCCACGGGTCTGGAGTGCTGGCCTCGCCAGCCGGACTTGGAATGATGAAGTCGTTTTGCATGACTCAATTTTGATTGTGCTTACCGCCCTTACAACCGTACAACCGTGTTCTGATCGGTTTGATACATACGTGATATGCTATGCCGCGTAAGCCTCGATTCATCCATCCTCTGCGACAGGTGAGAACTTGTCTCGGTCACTCGCAAGCGGCCTTTGCCAAGATGGTTGGCTGCTCGACGATAGCCATCCAACGAATCGAAAACGGTTCCCTCCCGCTGAGCCACAAGATGGCATATACCATCATGGAAGCCACTGGGGCTGATCCGGTTCATCTCCGCGCGGGCGCAAGCGGAAAAGCAATGGACATGATGGGGCGTGAATACGCTAAGGATTCCTACGAGTTTTTCAGAAACGTGCTGCCATGCACCGACGACGAATGCCGGCTCTTGCTCGGCAAGATTATTTCCTATGCGGAACTCCTTCTGATCGCTTCCCAACGAGGGACACAGTACAAGACGCGCGCAGTGTTCGCGGAAACAGTGGAAGCACTCGAAAACATTGCTGAAGCCTTCAACCTAAAACGAAGCATTCACAGTTTTCTCATTGAGAAAGGCAGTGTGGACAAACGCAATTACCGAGTCAGTGATTTGCGAAAATTTCCTGAATTCGCACGTATCATTGGTTTCGAGGACGACAAGCGCTTTGCTCCCGACAAACTCGTTCCACATGTTCGGCCCAGGGGGTGGATTCCAGACTATTTTCTAGATGAGGAACCGGTTTTGCCCCCCGATGTGGAGATGAAACTACGCCCCAATGCAGTATATATAATTGACGCAGAACGCCCTATTCCAAAAGCGTTGAGAGAGATAATCGACCAAGCCCTTTACTGGAAAATCAAGGAATTCCGCCTCGACCTGACCTACGCAGCGCGAAGAGCATAACTTACAGGTGAGCCTCAACGCTTGGGATGGGCACCATTTGTTAGCGCCCGACGGGCTCGGGACCGCGCCGACTATTGAATCAATTGAATAGCGCGAGGTGCCTTCAATCTTTTTATATCAGGGACTTGAAAATCCAAATCGATCACACCCTTGCGCTTAAGTTCTTTGAGCACAGGTGCGCTATGCCGGTTCGTCATACCGGCCTCAATGCAAAACCTCAAAACGTCCGCCTCAGTTGTCATCTTGCCCGCAATTATTGCCGCGCTCAATTCGCTTTCGAACTCACGCTGCTTGTTTGGTCGCATCACATCGAGGTTCAATAAGCCTTCGCCGGGGCTAATGTTCTCGCGCTCAATATCAAAGTTCGCCTCGCCTGCGATTTCGTCGTTGGCCCAAGCCACTTGCAGAAACTTGTGGATGCCTAGCGGATGCCGGCTGCCGAATATCAGCCCGTAGATGTTGCTCCTCTTTCTAATCGAAAATCGTCCCAGGAAATACTCTGCACCGGGAGGAACCAACTTGCGGTAATAATCCACCGCCGCGCGATGGACGTCGTAAGAGTCGTCGGGTTTCTCGATCTTTTGCTTGATGGCAGGGTGATCGCGAAAGCGATACAACGTTGACGACGAGAGGAAGAAAATAAAATCCGAGGTTTGGAAGGCTACCAGTTTTTTGAAAACTTCATCAGTAACTTCATCAACCCCGTATTGGTCGATAATTAGCAGCTTGGCGGCGCCGCGACCTGATAAAACCTGCTCGTTGGCACGCAAGGCATCCCTAAATGCCAGCGCCTGGCAATCAATATTGACGCCCGGAATGGACCAATTCTCATCGGCGAGGGTCCTTTTGAGCGTGTCTATTTTGTCAGCATCCCGGTCATACAAATGAACAGTAATTCGAACCTTGTTCCAACCTGCCATCCCTCTTTGGTGGTAAGTTCGAAGTTGAGTGAGAATCCGCAATGGTGATCCGAGAGCACCGGCGGAGTCTTTTCCCGGCCCACTGAAAAAATCGAATATTTCAACTTTGTCGAATTTCGGCTCGGGGGAAGAAACGAAGACCGGAATCCATTCTTGGGCGTACAGCTCGAAGATTCGCAGCTTTGTGAGCGTGCCGGGATCAAACGGCTTTTCATGAAACCCCTTGGCCATGATTTTCAATCCATGCAAAGCGATGACAGCAGTCCCGCCCTTTTATCCAGACTTGCCACTGCATTTCGGCGGGTGGCTGGAAAATCATCGTAAGTTCTTCCATCGAGTTTGCGGCCGGTGTCGCTCTTTCTCACGCCGCCCCATTGTTTAAAAAAGAACGGAATTCCATGTCGCTGGCACTCGGCATGCACCTGCCGCACCCACGAAGCCTCTATCGGCCTGGCACCGGGCCCGCTTTCCCCACCGACAATCACCCAGTGAATTCCCCTCAAATCCATTCTGCCCAAATCTTCCAGCAGCGGTTCAACGGACAGAAATGCGACTGCCGGTTTCGATTCCCTGAGCTTTTCAATCCGCGGCAAACCGTGACGGCGGTTCTCGACACTGACCCCCCACCAGATGTGCGGCGATGCGGCCGCGTCACGCAGTTTGCCTTTGAGCAGTGCCGTCATCCGATCGGCCCGTTTTGTCAGTATCTGATAGGTATGCCAATTTGCAGCCAGCATCACGCGGCAAACCTTCTCGATGTATTCGTCAGGGACGCCTTCGTGGAACAGGTCGCTCATGGAGTTGACGAAGATCTTCTTGGGTTTCGACCACCGAATGGGTTCGCCCAGCTTCTTCGGCACGAGCCGCAAATCGAAACCGAATTCAAAGGGATGGCCGGGAACACCTCGAAACCGCTCCGCAAGGGTCTCGGCGTAGCAGTGCAGACAACCTGGACTGACTTTCGTGCAACCCCGGACTGGGTTCCAGGTCGCGTCAGTCCACTCGATTTTCGAATTGTCACTCATTCACGGGCTCGAATTGTGCATCCAGGTGTGGCCTTCTAGCGAGACAAAGCGCAACCGGCGCCACGCGAAACTACTGCACTCGCTATTGACGGCCCGAGCAATCCTGAATACTATCCATGTGGATAGTATGGAAGAATTGACGAAACGTCAACAGCAGATAGTCGATTTCGTTCAGGCCGAGGCAGATGCTGGGCGCCCGGTACCTACGCTGCGCGAAATTGCCCGGCAGTTCGGATTCCGCGCTCACCGGGCAGCGGCATGCCACTTGGCTGCGATCAGGCAAAAGGGATTCATCCAATGGGAACCGGGCAAAGCTCGGTCATTGAGACCGAAATCTCCACTCAACCGGCTTCGATCCAGAATTGTGGATATCCCGGTTTTTGGGTCTGTTCCTGCCGGCTTCGCCGAAGACCGAGAGCAGGAACCTGAGGGGTGCGTGTCCGTCGACGTGGAAACTATCGGGTTTACGCCGAGCCGGACCGCATTCGCCTTGCGGGTGACGGGTGATTCAATGATCGGCCGGCACATCGTTGCCGGCGACATTGTGATCTTGGAACACGGTCCTGAGCCCCGCGAAGGCCAAGTGGTGGCGGCTTTGATTGACGGAGCCACCACTCTGAAGACATTCTTACGCCGGAATGGGAAGCCTTATCTCAAAGCCGAAAACCCCAAGTTTCCTGATTTGATCCCGGCACAAGAGCTGGTGATTCAGGGGGTCTTCAAAGGTCTCATCCGAAAGCCAGCCAATTGAGGGAAATCTATCCCCTGCCGACGGTTTACTTTTTTAAGGTACTATGCTAGGCGACTGGAAACGATTGCAGGAAGCACTCGGTCGGATACACCCCGAAGGCGAGCACGGGTTCGAGGGCCTACTTGCGAGTTTGTTTGAAGCTGAGACAGGTAATCGGTTCTTTTTGGCCCGCAAAGGCGATCAACCTGTCGGAGATGCTTATAGCCCAACGGCGGCAATTGCACTGCAAGCGAAGCGCTATACCAGGGCGAGCATTTCTGAAAACGAAGTTGAAGGCGATATAGACCGTGCTCTGCGCGAAGCTCCCGCTCTTGAAGTATTCGTTGTTGCGGCAACCAGGAATCTCGGCCAACTGGCCGCTCGGCTTGCTCACAAGACCTCTGAAACTGGACTTGAGATCGTGCCCTTATCGCTCAGTAACGATCTAACTGAGATCGGAGCCCTTTGTGTCGAACATTGGGACTTGGTTCAAAAGTTCCTGCCCGATTTAGGCATGGACTGGCAGCCGTGGGCGACGGCGCAGAAGGCGAAACCGGAAACTCAAGCTGCCCTTGGGAGGTTGAGAAAGGACCTGCTTGGACTAGCGACGCGAAAGTTGGTCAGTGAGAAGACCCGGGGGCAATGCGCCGAACGTTTCCGTGGCGAAGGCGTCGGGTCGCGGACACATAATCGCATTCTGCTGGGTGAGGCAGTGGCCCGCACCAAACTGGTGAAGCAATTGCATGACTGGTGGTGTAACCAGAAAACGCCGATCGCGGTCTTGGAGGGCGAGGAAGGAACCGGAAAGACTTGGGTGGCGGCAGGATTCTGTGAAAGCCTGTTCGGCTGTGAGACTCCTGTCGTTTTTTGGTTAGACAGCCTCTCATGGGCGCCAGCCGCAACGATGGAAGAGATCATAAGGATTGCACTCCAAGGGCTCTTTGTCCCTGACCCGCCTCTCCGCGAACGTTTCCAAAGAAAGATCTTCCAGGTTTGGCACCAGCCGGTGCTGCTGATCCTCGACGGAGCCAATGAGCGTGACGCCTGGAAGGCTGCGGAACGGATTCTGCAGGATTACTCTGCACACCGCGCGTCCTTTTGCGCACGAATCCGCCTACTTTTCACTTCCCGTCCACTGGAGAGCCGGACGGCTAGTCACGTGTGGACAGGGTGTGTCGCTATTCCGGTCGGTGCCTTCGATGATGAGGAATTCACGGCGGCCTTGAAGAAAGCTGCACCGGAAATCTCGCCGCGGGAATTCACAAAGACAGTGAAGGAATTGGCTGCCATTCCTCGTTATTTTCGCCTCTGCGTTCGTTTGCGGAAGCAATTGGCTTCCGTGCAACATCTGAGCAAGGAACTGCTGCTTTGGGCGGACTTGCGGGAGAAACTTGCCAGCGGAGACCCGCAGTTCCGCGCGATCGAGGAGACTCTTTCTGGCAAGCCGGAAGAAATCCTCGCCCAGTTGGCCAAGCAGGTCGGGTGGCCTGTGGACGAAGTCCCTTCCGTGGCCACCCAGGAGCTCTTGCATGTCTTCCCAAATTTCCTGAAGGCTCGCACGGATTTGATGGAACAGCGCATCGTCCTAAATGCTGACTTCGACTATATCGGGTTGAGCTCCGATCATGTCGTATTGGGCTGGGCGTTGGCGCTTCGGAATCTGGCTGCGCGATGCAGCTCAGAACCTCCTGAACAGTTACGACAACGCCTCCTGCGCGAGTTGGAACCTGCGGCGTCAAATGAGGACAAAGTCCGTGCCCTTCATGTAGCCGCCTTGCTGAGCTTCATGAGCGAGGGAACCGGCAGAGATTCAGGGGTCTTCGCTCGAGCCAGCTTATTGGATTTGTGGGCCTCTCATCACAATGCTTGGGTGAAAAGTGAAGCTCTCCAGTTCTTTGTGCAGAGTGATCTGCCCGCTTTTGCGCTTGCAGTTGAATCGCTCTTCCGAGGGCACCTTCCTGGCGGTCTGGAAACCACCCTCATTGCCCCTCTTGCACGACGTTGGCGGGACCGAAAAGACGCCGACCGGGAATTGCACCAAGTGCTGGAGCGCTGGCTCAAGCTCATTTACCCAGGCGACGTTAATGGAAGCAAAATTCGAGATGAACAACCTCCAGGAGGGCTTATCGCAGCCGCGACACCGGAGCAACTGCGCCTCTCTTACGCTGCCATCAGTATTATTTCATTTCGTCCCGAGTCGGACTTGATTCCCGCGCTGGCTGCTTGCCATAGATCCCAGGACTTTTGCTATGTAGACTATCCCGTCAAAGAGCTGTCGCGCCGCTACTGTATCAAGAGCGCCAGTGAACCACTGGGGGTTTTGCTCAGATGGGGCTACACCGAGTCCATTATAACAACCATTTGCAAGCTTGCATCAAAGCTCGAACCTAACGGCAGAGAAGAACTGCAATGGTTTGCTCGACTGCTGAGAATGACCTGTCTACCAGACGAAATTGGCTTGGCACGGGATATATATACCGGCAATTCGGCGACATCCGCTCAAGCAGTGGATAACTTTCGACAGTTCTTGCGCGGACCAGAGAGCAGTGGTCGTCGGGTTTTGGGTTTGGGAGGACTGGAGCGTTTGGCCTTGCGCCGGGATCTGCCCGAACTTGAAGACGAGGAGGTGCAAGCGCTTTGTGCCGAAACGCGGCGTCGTCTGGCAGAAAATATCGCTGCCGCGATCTACCCTGGCACTTGGGAAAACCGAGAAATAAAGGATTTGCTCCCGTGGTTGGCGCGATACGCCCCAGCGGAGTTTGAGGCAACATGCCTTGCACTATGGAAAGGTGCCGTTAACAGCAAAGACCCAGTGCCTGGCTTGGTGGGCCTCGACGATCTCCTGCCGCCAGCCGACCCAGAAGGCCAATTGGTTCAGACGATTCTCGGGCGTGGTGATTCCCTTGTCAGCCATCCCAATTTAACTGCCATTGTCGGCTCGCTCACGGCAACGATGTTGCTCCACGCTGATTTGAGTCAGTTGATGGAGTGGTTAAGTCTCATCGAAAACAAAGTCTTTGAGAGGGGCCATGGTCCAGTGATTGGCCTTTGTCCACTCCCTGATCTGTTCAGAACCCTGGCTCCCGCCAGCTTGGCTGATTTGGCTCGACAGCGATTTGATCAGGCCTTCGTGGCTATCACTGCGCATCCCTCGCAAGAAGAGCAAAAGCAGGCCGCGCGCCATTGGCTGCAGATTCATTCCTATGTGGCGCCAGCAACGAAGGAAGCAGGAGAATGGGCCTTGCGCCTTGCGGACCAAGTCGGGACGGATAGTGAACTGCGCTACCCCTTGTTCATTCTGCTTTCCGAATGCAGCGACCCAGCGGTGGTCCTGCGAGCCGTCGCTCACCCGGCGTTTCGCGAATATCAGGTCGGGCTTTCGGCTTGGCGTTGGACAGGCCGCCTATCCCCCAAAGCGAATCCCCCAAAGGATGGTTTGTCTCTGGAGAAACTCCGGGATATCGCCTCCCTCACGGTTTCGGGTCGACTATTGGCAAACTCCGGGGAGAAAAACGAAATCTCCAAGTGGGGAAGAGCGCTGGCAAGAGCTGCACTTTTGGCCTTGGAGACACATGGCCCGGATTGGTCTCCGCAATCTGCGCTCGAATTCCACGTGGACGAAAAATCCAATCTGGTGAGGATTGGCTTTAAGTGCCCGTCGGATGGGGGAATGACTTGGCATGATATCTCCAGCCCGATTTGGGGCATTGATCGATACGTGAAACGCCCAAGCCCCAACCAAGAGGATTATGATGTCGCGTGTGACCAGTTCTACGCCGACATGCAGAAATGGCGTGATTCAATCAGGCGGGAGTTTGTGGGCTTCAATGCTGCCTGGCCGCTGTTTCGCTGGAGCGAGCTCGAACCCGATGTCTTCGCCGGCTTTGCCGAGCAGTTTTTGGACAAGCTCGCAAACAAGGATGTAGGCGCCAGGCTTGATTTTTCATTTTTCAGTTCATGCGTTGCTATTGGATTGTTGCGCGTTAAGCCGGATCGCCCACTCCAGTTAGAAGAAAGTGGGAAATTAAGGGCTGATACCCAAGTTATTAGCTTCCGGACAGCGATAGCGTGGGAAATTAGAGAGTTATGGTCGGGTGAACTCAACGCCCATGCCGAGGTGCGCAAAGCTCGGCACCACTTGCTCTGGGACGCATCGCACGACGAAACTTTGATGTGGCATGCAGTAGCAGCCCATACAAGCGGAAACGACAAGGAGATAGCACGATTTGCAGCGGAATGCTTGGTGGCGGAAGCGGCTCGCGACAGGGCGCTCGGGGTGACGTTGCTCGCGTTTCAAGCTGACACGGATTCAGGCGCCACCCTCGCCCAACGAAGGGATTCGGATCCCAGCTTCTGGATCCGCGAACATGCTGCTTGGTGTGCGGACGTCTGGGCAACTGAGCGTGCTTGCAGATTACGCTATAAGGAAATCCTACAAGCGCGATCTCTGGCCGAGCTGGCGGCCGGCCTTGCCGAACTGGGCGAGGTATTCACACCAATGACGCGCGCATGGTGCGCAACTTTAGAGAGGGAGGCTAGCTGGCCATGCAACGATCGCCGAATGAACGCGTATCTTGAAACGTTTTGGTACCACTGGAGCAACACAAGCTCGCATAAAGAAAATGTGGCCATTTGCGGCCGGAAACTTCGAGAGCACTGTCGTGGCGAGCGCTTGAAGGACGGCGTCACCAGCCGCCAATCACCTTGGTGGAGATTGGGGGAGGCCTGAACATCAAAAGGAGACCGGCGGAGTGAGAGCCAGAGATATCGAGGCGGCGGCGAGTTCCATCCACAGTTGGGGGGCGATCGTCGTATTGGGGGCAGGAGTCTCTTTTCAATCCGGTTTCCCTTTGACCCGCGACTTGCATGAACTCCTGTGGCATGCGTT
>Ga0070741_10012803_pt1 | contig 15040 bp, 17 predicted proteins | sample Coa_R1_4_FD_66440 | JGI IMG/M metagenome (GOLD analysis project Ga0070741, IMG submission 66440) | Surface soil microbial communities from Centralia Pennsylvania, which are recovering from an underground coalmine fire - Coalmine... | ecosystem: Environmental > Terrestrial > Soil > Unclassified ... | reverse complement strand
CGTCGGTGCCGACGCACTTCCTCTCGCACTGGGTGCGGGCGGAACAGGTCTTCACATGGGAACAGGGCGTCCGCAAGCTGACGTCCGACCCGGCCCGGCTCTGGGGGTTCGCGGACCGAGGTGTGGTCGCCGAGGGCTACGCCGCCGATCTCACCGTGTTCGACCCCGGAACGATCGCGCCGGCGCTGCCGGACGCGGCCCGCGACCTCCCTGCCGGCGCGCTGCGGCTCACGCAACGGGCGACGGGGATCGACGCGACCGTCGTCAACGGGCGCGTGCTCCTCGTGGACGGCGAGCCGACCGGGGACCTCCCCGGCCGGCTCCTTCGGGGACGGCTCGCGTAGGTCGCGCTAGACGCCGCGAGTGCGGCGGACGCCGGCCTTCTTGAGCACGGGCGCTGGCACACCGGCATCCCGCCACGCGCCGTACCCGATGCCGCGCTTCTCGCCGAACTTCTTGGCCACCCTCACGAACGCGGCCTCGAGCTGCTTGATGTCCTGCGCGCCACTGTTCGCGAGGCTGGCGAGCCGGTTGCGCAGGTCACGGACGTCCTGGGCGGCGGTGAGCCGGGCGACGCCGGACGCGTGCTTCAACTTGGCCTCGGCGGCCTCGAGGCGGGCCTGCAGCGTCGCAGGCGAGACCTTACGGCCCCGCTGCTTCGGGACGTGCAGCGCCGAGAGGTAACGGTCGACGACCGCGGAGACCTGCCGTCCCTCGGCGAGCGCGGCTTTGTGGGCGGTCGACATCTTGCGCGGCCCGCGCTTGGCGGCCGTCTTGGTCGTCTTCCTGACCGCCCGTTTTCCCGCTTTCTTCGCGGGCCGGGCGCTCTTCGTCGCGGTGCTCTTCTTCGCCGGCGGCATGCGTTTCCCCTCGTGTCGCCAAATATGTCGGGTGTTCGATTCCTCTTCGAAGTCGATCTTGACGTGCGATTCACGCCAAGTCTCGTGTGCGGGTATCCATTTTGGACCATCTCAACGACTTGAGGACGGAATCGGGGCCGCCCGTCACGAAATCGGCCCGTCGGTTGTCTCTCATCGTCGAGGGCGCGAGTCGGCGACCGGGAAGGGACGGACGGGCGATGGCGGCGATGCGGAGGGCCGGTGAGCCGGTCGTGCCGTCGCTCGTCTGCCCGTCGTGCGACCGGACCGTCGATCTGGGGGCCGCCGTCGGCGGGCGGGTGGTGTGCCGGGGCTGCCGCCGGGATCTCGACCTCGTCGCGCTCGTGGACGCCCTGATCACGCTGGTCGACGACCGCCGCGCCGCCGACGACCGGGCGCTCGAGGTCGCCGAGGCCCTGGGGTTCACCGACGAGGAGCAGGTCGTGCTCGACCTGCTCCTGCAGGGCTACCGGGTGAAGCAGATCGCGATCCGGACCGGCGTCACGATCTCGACCGTCCGCAAGCGGGTGCGGCGGCTCCTCGCGAAGACGGGGACGACGTCACAGGCCGAGCTGGTCGCCGTCTGGCGCCACGGTCGGCCCGCCCGGCCCGCCGGTCAGTCCGGCGCCGCCACGGCGCGGCGTTCGAGGAGCCCGCGCACGTAGGCAGCCTGGCCCGCGTGCGCGACGTCGTCGTTGACGACGCTGACGAGCCGGACGCCGAGCGTCACCGGCGGGTCCCACGACTCGTCGACGACGCGGTCGAGGTCGGCCGCCTCCACCCCCGCGACGAAACGCAGCGTCTCGGCGTGCACGGCGTCGTAGTAGCCGAGGAGCTCGTCCACCCCGGCGCGCACCGAGGCGACCTCCGCGCTGCTGTGGCCGTACCCCGTCGCCCGTTCGTCGAACGGAAGCCCGAACCGCTCGACCCAGCGTTGCGTGATCCACACCTGCTCGGTTCCCGCGACGTCGGCGACGTGGTCGTCCTGGATGCGGGTGAGGTGCCACACCAACCACGCGATCGAGTTCGCGTCGGGGTCGGGACGGAACGCGAGATCCGACGGTGTGAGGCCCGCCACCGCCCCGTGCACCATCCCCTGGATCCGGCCGAACGCGTCGGCCAGCAGCGCGGCCGTGTCCACACATACCTCCTCGCTCGCGTCCCCGGGAATGTATGCCCGCGCCGCCCCGCCACCGAACGCCGTGCAACGCGCCACGCCTCCGGGCCAGGATTGGTGCGTGAGCGACGCGGGGGAGCTGCTGCGGGCCGACTACCTGGCGTGGCTCCGGGAGCTCGGGGCATCGCGCCGGTTCGGCGCCGGCGACCGGCTCGGGACGGCCAACCTCGTCGACGACGCGGCCCGGGCCCGGGCCCGCGACGCCATCCGGACGGGGCGCTCGGCGAGCCTCGCCCGCCCGCTCGCCGACGGCCCGAACTCGCGGTCCGACGACCGGCCTGCGTTCGCGCTCGAGGTGTTCCACACGGACGGACCGATCGGGGCCGGGAGCGACCACGTCGAGCTCGACTGCCACGGCACCGTCAACACCCACCTCGACGGGCTCAACCACATGGGGATCGACGGCACCTGGTACGGCGGGTACGCGATGGACGACCCGAGCGCACCGTCGATCGCCGAGTTCGCCGCCGCCGGGCTCGTGACCCGGGGTGTGCACGTCGACATCCCGGCGGCACGCGGCGCCCCGTGGGTCGACGTCGACGAGCCCGTCACCGGCGCCGACATCGACCGGGCGCTCGCGGCGACGGGCACGACGTTCGAACCGGGCGACGCGCTCCTCCTCGACATGGGGCGCGACCGGTTCGAGGCGGCCGGCCACGTCATGGAGGGCCCGCGCCGGCCCGGCATCGGCTTCGACGGCGCCCGCTGGATCGCCACGCACGGCGTGTCGCTCCTCTGCTGGGACTTCATGGACGCGTTCCATCCCGGCGAGCCGCTCGCGGCCGTGCACATGCTCATCTGGGCGATCGGCCTGGTGCTCGTCGACAACTGCGACCACTCGCGCCTGCGCGACACCCTGGCGCCCGAGCAGGCGACGGGCGCGCTCGTCGTGGGGCCACTGCCCATCGCGGGCGCGACCGGGAACAACGTCAACCCGATCGTGCTGCTGTAGGCGGGGGCAAATCCATGAGGCCCGTGTGGCTCCCGAGTACCGTCGGTACCCGGTGACCACCATGCTGACGGTCGTCGCGACCCTGGTGGTGGCGCTGCACCTCGCCGCCATCATCGACGTCGTGCTGATGCCCGCGTGGGCGTGGCGCGGGGCTGCCGACGCGCCCAAGCGGCGCTGGGTCGTGCGGCTCGCGCTGATCCCCGGCTGGGCCGTCGTCTACTACCGGTCGGCCGACCGGCGCGAGGTGCGGGCCCATCTGTTCCGGTGCGGCGGCGTCGAGCCCGACTGGCACGCCCGGCACGCGCCCGAGGTCCGGTCGCTGTCGCTCCTCGAGGGCGCCATCGCCACCGTGAAGGACCGGCGGCTGGTGCGTGAGGTCCTCGACCCGGCGCCCGGCACCGACCTCGTCCCCATCCGGTGGACCCCGCCCGTCGGGACCGCCGGGCCCGCGCTCCCGGCGCTGCGCGAGCCCGGTGAGCCCCGTGAGCCGCGTGAGCTGCTCCCGCCGATCCGCTGGTACGCGGCGGACCACGAGCCGCGCGCGCTTCCCGCGCCCCGGCCCCGCCTGCGCCTCACCGCCTGACCCGTGGCCGGCGACCCGCCCGACGACTGGGGCCCGACCCTCGACGACCTCGCCGAGCGCCGCGCGCTCGCGCGCTCGATGGGCGGCGACGAGCGGCTCGAGCGCCACCGCGCGTCGGGCAAGCTCGACGCGCGGGCACGCGTCGCCGCGCTGCTCGACCCGGGCTCCTTCCGCGAGCTCGGCACGCTCGTCGGCGACGTCCCCGCGGATGCGTTCGTCGCCGGTTCGGGCACGGTCGACGGCCGGCCGGTGCTCGTGGGCGCCGAGGACTTCACCGTCGTCGCCGGCACCATCGCGGGTGGGAGCAACGCGAAACGGTTGCGCATCGCCGAAGTCGCGCTGCAGGAGCACGTCCCGCTCGTGATGATGCTCGAGGGGGCCGGCTTCCGTCCGACGGACACCGCGCACGGCCGCTCGATGACCGACCTCCTCATGCAGGTGCAGTGCTCGGGTCGCGTCCCGATGGTGACGCTCGTGCTCGGTGCGTCGGCCGGTCACGGTGCCCTCGTCGCGCCGATCTCCGACTTCACCGTCATGACGGAGCAGGCCTCGATCTTCACCGCCGGGCCGCCGGTCGTGAAGCAGTCGACCGGTGAGGACGTCGACAAGCTCGAGCTCGGTGGCCCGGCGGTCGCGGTTGCGAGCGGGCTGATCCACAACGTGGCCGCCGACGACGTCGCCGCGTTCGGGATCGCGCGCCGGTACCTGTCGTACTTCCCGTCGAGCGCGTGGTCGTACCCCGGCTGGGTCGACACCGGCGACACCGAGCCGCGCCCCGTCCCGGAGCTGCTCTCGATCGTCCCCCGCAACAACCGGCGCGTCTACGACATGCGGGCCGTCATCGACGTCGTCGTCGACGGCGGCGACTGGTTCGAGGTGCAGCCCGGCTACGGACCTGCGGTGATCTGCGGGCTCGCCCGGCTCGGCGGGCACGCGGTCGCGATCGTCGCGAACCAGCCCAAGGTGATGGCCGGGTCGGTCGACGCCGACGCGGCCGACAAGGCGGCGCACTTCATCTCGGTGGCCGACTGCTTCCACCTGCCCCTCCTGTTCCTGGCCGACAACCCGGGCGTGCTGCCCGGCACGCAGTCGGAGCGCGCCGGCGTCCTCCGCAAGGGCGCCCGCATGTTCGCGGCGCAGGCACTGGCGACGACGCCCAAGGTGCACCTCACGCTGCGCAAGGCGTACGGGTTCGGCTCGCTCGTGATGGCGCTCGCGGCGTACGGCCACCAGACCGCGACGTTCGCGTACCCGGGCGCGACGCTCGGGGCGATGGGCGCCGACGCGTCGAGCCGGGCGATGCGCTCCGACGAGGACGAGGCCGCGAAGCTCCGCGATCTCGAGCTCACCGCGTCGTACCGGTCGGCGGCCCGGCTCGGCTTCGACGAGCTCATCGACCCCCGCGAGACGCGCGAGGCGCTGCTGGGCGCGGTGCGCCTCGCCGTCGCGCGCCGCCAGGAAGTGCCCGTGCCGAAGGCGCGGTACGGGATCATCCCGTGAGCGAGCGTGAGACCAGCCGGGTCCCCCCGCTCGTGGCGAGCGGGGCCCGAGCGGCCCGGCGCGAAGCGCCGAGAGCGGGGAAGTCGTGAGCGAGCGTCCATACCATGGGAAGTGGTACGAGGAGCTCGAGGTCGGGCTGCTCGTCCGTCACGCGTTGACGCGCACGATCCTCGATGCCGACAACGTGTGGTTCTCGACGCTGACGATGAACCCGTCGCGTCTGCACCTCGACGTCGACTACACGGAGCACGAGACCGAGTTCGGCCGGCCGCTCGTCAACAGCCTGTTCACGCTGGGCCTGCTCGTCGGGCTGTCGGTGCTCGAGACGACGCACGGGACGACGGTGGCGAACCTGGGCTTCCAGGAGGTCGTCTTCCCCGTGCCGGTCTTCGCCGGCGACACGATCCACGCCGAGACCGAGGTGGTCGCGGCACGCGAGTCACGGTCGCGCCCCGACTGCGGGATCGTGACCTTCGAGCACCGGGCGTTCAACCAGCGCGACGAGCTGGTCTGCCGCGCCCGCCGCGACGCGCTGATGCGCAAGCGACCCGGGGGCGGGGCGTAGCGGCCCGGGCCCGGCGGCTTCGCGAAGCCATCACATTCGCCCTACAGGACCCTCACCGGCCGCGCCGATCGTGTCGGTATGCGAACTCCCCGAAGGTTCGACCGACGGCTCGGCGTGCTCGCCGTCTGCGGCGCGCTCGCCGTGGGCGTCGCCGCCTGCGGCTCCGGATCCTCGGCGAGCCCGCCCCGGCGCCCGCCCTCGACCACGGCGGCGGGGCCCACCACGACCGGCCCGGCTCCGGCCGGCCCGGCTCCGGCCACCGCCCCGGCCGCCGCGAGCCACGAGGAGCTGGCCCAGGTCGAACAGCAGCTCGCCGGCGTGCCCGGGCTCCTGAGCCAGGCCCAGCAGGCGAACTCGGCGGCCGACCCCGACCAGGCGCGCGCCGCAGAAGGAGGCTGAGATGTCGCGGCTCATCCGACTGCTCTCGGGCGCCGCGGCCGGCGCGGTGCTCGCGGGCGCGACCGTCACGCCGGCGTTCGCGTCCGGCACCGGTCAGACCCCGCGGCCGACTCTCGTGCCCCGCCCGGCTGTGACCGCGGGTACGGCGAGCGCGCCGGCCTGCCGCCCGTTCACGGCGCAGCGCCAGCGCGCCCACACCGACGTCGCGATGCGCCTCACGACGCTCGACCAGCTGACGACCACGATCATCGCGGCCGGCGACCCGTACGGTGTGAACGGCGGGCAGCGCGCGGCGCTCGGCGATGCGAGGACCGGCCTGGTCGCGCTCGACGAGAAGATCCAGACCGGCTGCTACACGGACCGCACCGCACTCGACGCCGACACGCGCACGATCTTCACGGGTTACCGCGTCTACTGGCTGCGCGTCCCGCAGACCCACATCCTGGAAGCGGCCGACCGCCTCGGCGCGGCCCGCCAGACGCTCGGAGCCTCGGCGGCGAAGCTCGCCGGTCTCGTCGGCGACAACGCGAAGGCGAAGGCCGACCTCGCGGCGATGAACGACGCGCTCGCGAACGCGGACGCCCACGTCGGGAACCCGCCCGCGCTCGGCGGCTCGGTGGGCGCGGTGCCGGCGTTGGCGCCCGCCGTCGACATGACGGCCGACGTCGCCGCGCTGAAGGCGGCGCGGCGCGACCTCGAGGCGGCCCGGAAGGCGCTCGACACGGCCCGGCGCGACGCGCTGCGGGTCGTCGCCGACCTCGGAGCGAACCCATCGGCCTGATCCGGTGCGTGCACTCGGGGATACCGGCCATCCCGTGGCCGTTCTCCCCGGACGAACGTGAGGTGCGGTAGAAGGGGGCATGGCTCCTGACCCCCGCACCCCCGTCGTCGTCGGCGTCGGGCAGCTGACCTGCCACACCGATACCGGCGAGCCCGCCCTCGAGCCGATCGACATGATGGTCGAGGCGCTGCGCCGCGCCGAGGCCGACACCGGCGCCCCCGGCGTGCTCGCCGCCGCGAGCAGTCTCGGCGTCGTCCGCATGCTGTCGTGGAGGTACCCCGACCCGGCCGCGCTCGTCGCCGAGCGCCTCGGGATCGGGCCGCTGCAGACCGTCGGGACGGCGCCGGGCGGCAACATCCCGCAGACGCTCCTCGGTCGCAAGGCGGCCGAGATCGCGGCCGGCGACCACGACGTCGTGCTCCTCGCCGGTGCCGAGGCGTGGCGCACGCTGACCGCGGCGCGCCGCGCCGGCACCGAACCGGCTTGGACCGTCCAGCCCGACGACGTGCACCCCGACCAGGAGATCGGCGGCGCTTTCGTCGCGTCACACGCCGCGGAACGCGCGCGGGCGATCCAACATCCGATCCAGATCTACCCGCTGTTCGAGAACGCGCTGCGGGGTGCCGCGGGGCGGTCGGTCGCGGAACACCAGCGGCACCTGGGCGAGCTCTACGCGCGGTTCAACCGGGTCGCCGTCGACAACCCCTACGCGTGGGACCGGCGCGCGTACACCGCGGAGGAGATCGCGGTCCCGTCGGCCGGGAACCGCATGGTCGGCTTCCCGTACACGAAGCTGATGTGCTCGAACGAGCAGGTCGACGAGGCGGCGGCCCTCATCCTGTGCTCCGTCGCCAAGGCGCAGGAGCTGGGGATCCCTCCCGATCGTTGGGTCTTCCCGCTCGGGATCGCCGAAGCGGCGGCGCCGTTCGTCTCCGAACGCCACGACCTCGGCGGCTCGGTGATGGCCGACGCGGCAAGCGAGGCACTCTGGAAGCTGACGGGGCTCGGGGCCGACGACATCGCGCACGTCGACCTGTACTCGTGCTTCCCTTCCGCGGTCCAGGTGCAGGCGAACGCGCTCGGCTTCGGACTCGACCGCCAGCTCACGGTGACCGGCGGGATGCGCTTCTCGGGCGGTCCGTGGAACAACTACGCCATGCACGCGATCGCCACGATGGTCGGCGTGCTGCGCGCCGATCCGGGCGCGCGGGGGTTGTGCGGCGCGAACGGCGGGTACCTCAGCAAGCTCTCGCTGGGCGTCTACTCGACGTCGCCGCCTGACGAGTTCCACGTCGTGTCGGCGCAGGAGGCGGTCGACGCGGCGCCGCGGCGCGCGGTCGACGAGGCGCCAGAGGGGCGGGCGACCGTCGAGAGCTACACCGTCATGCACGGCCGCGACGGCCGGCCGACCGACGCGATCGTCGCGTGCCTGATGCCCGACGGCCGCCGGGCGTGGGGGACCATCACCGGAGACGACGCGACGCTCCGGGCGATGACGACCGAGGAGGTCATCGGCCGCACAGCGGCGCTCACGCCCGACGGCCCCGCAACCCTGGAATGACCGGCGCGCCGTAGCCCACCTCGTCTACGCGGCGCTGCACGAGCTCCCGGGCCTCGTGCCGGGCTGGCGCGACGCGCAGCACCGCGAGGTCAACCTGCGGATGTTCCGCGGCGTCCTCGACCCGCTCGTCGACGCGGCGCGGTCGCTGCGCCACGTCACGCTCCTCCAGGGGATGAAGGCGTACGGCGGGCACCTCGGGCCCGCGCCCGTCCCGGCGCGCGAGCGGGAGCCGCGCCACCCGCACCCCGACTTCTACTTCATGCAGGAGGACCATCTGCGCGAGCGGCAGGAGGGCGCCCCGTGGTCGTTCACGATCCTGCGTCCCCAGGTCGTCTACGGCGTGTCGCTCGGGAGCCCCATGAACCTGATCCCGGCGATCGGCGTCTACGGCGCCGTCCGCCGCGAGCGCGGCCTCCCCCTGGCGTTCCCCGGTGGTGCGCCCCGGGTGTCGGAAGCGGTCGACGCCGCGTTGCTCGCCGACGCCATCCACTGGGCCGGCGATGCACCCGCGGCGCAGGGCGAGACGTTCAACGTGACGAACGTTGACGTCTTCACCTGGCGCGGCGTCTGGCCCGCGATCGCGGAGACGCTCGGCATGCCGGTCGGTGGCGACGAACCGCAGCAGCTCGCGACGACCATGTCCGCATGGGAACCGGTATGGGCGGACGTCGTGCGCCGGTACGGGTTGCGCGCGCCGAGCGAGCTGGAGCGGATGGTCGGCGACGCGTTCGTCTACGCGGACCTGCTCTTCGGGTTCGGGACGGAGCGCGTGACACTTCCGGTCCTCGCGAGCACGGTCAAGATCCGCCGGCACGGCTTCGGCGAGTGCACCGACACCGAGGAGATGTTCTGCCGGCTGTTCCGGCGCTACCAGGAGCTGCGTCTCCTGCCGCCCGCCTGAGCCGCGCTCACGACGTCTTGGGAACGTAGGCGTCGCCGCTGAGGAACGTGCACACGATGTGGGCGACGGCCATCAGACGCTCCTCGCGCCCGACGTCGACCACCCGTACCTCGGCGACGCCGAGGGTGTCGCCGAGCCGGAGCACCTCGCCGACGGCACGAACCGGTCCCACCCGTCCCGACGCGAGGTACTGGACCTCGACGCTCGACGTCGCGAGCGGGCGGCCGCTCGCCGCCGCCAGACACGACGCACCCGCCACGTCGACCAGCATCGAGACGAGCCCGCCGTGCATCGAGCCGCCGGGGCCGCGCAGGTCGTCGGTGAGCTCGATCTCGACTGCGAGCCGGCCGTCCACCACGAGCCGCCGCGTCGTGATCGCGTCGAGGAACGCGCAGCCGAGACCGCGGGACGTCGTCAGGTCGGTCATCGGGTGGATGCTACGCCGGAGGCTGAAACAGCCACTCCTCCATGAGCGCTCGCATCGCCGCGTCGACGTGCTCGATGCGCATGCCGAGCGGATCACGGTGGTAGGTGAAGGAGACCGGCGCGACCGCGCCGTCGCGGCCGACGATCTCGAGCGGGCACCGCACGTCCGCGAACGTGGCCGCGTTCGCGACCAGGTCGTCGGAGAAGAAGCCGATGTGGTGCAGGTTGGAGTGCTCGTTGCAGACCCACGGCGTGCCCGGCTGCTCCTGGATCAGCTCGAGGTAGGGCTCCTGCGTCGAGTAGCAGATCCGGTTCGGGAGGACGAGGTCGTTGCCGTCCGCATCGCGAACCTCGATGTCGTTCTCGGCCACGGGGCCCCATGCGCAGCCGAGGAGCTCCGTGAACCGTGCGCTCGCGGCGTCGAGGTCGGCTACGACGATGCCGACGTGGAACATCCGGCTGCGGCTCACCGCGGCAACGTACCAGCCGTCGTTCTCTGAACGTTGCGCTTCGAAGAGCGACGCGAATCGTTCAGAGAACGAGAGGGCGCCGGCCGGTCAACCTCCGCTCGCGGCTCCGCCGCCGCCCTGGCCCTGCCCCGGGCTCTCGGCCGGCTTGGGCGCCGTGGTCGCCGGGGGCGCGGTCGTGGCCGGCGCCGCCGTCGTCGGCGTCGTCTGCGGCGGGTTGATCTGCACGGTGGGTGGCGGGGTGGTCGGCACGAACCCGTTGGCGTCGAAGCCGGACGGCGATCCGGCGTGACGGCCGCCCTCGTCGACCGCCGAACCGGGACGGCTGCACACCGGCCCGGGCGGCGGGAGCGGCGCGACCGGGGCGCCGGCGAGCTGGGCCTGCATGAACGCGTGCCAGATCGTCGCCGGGATGTTGCCGCCGAACCCGGCGCCGCCGACGTTGGCGTCCTTGTTGCCGTACCAGACGAACGCGACGAGCTGGCCGTACGTCCCGCCGTAGAACGCGGCGTTCGACTTGTCGTCTGTCGTCCCGGTCTTGCCGAACACCGGACGGTCGCTCAGGTTCGCGCGAGTCCCGGTGCCGCCCGTGACGACGCCCCGCAGCAGGCTGATCTCGCAGTCGGCGACGTCCTGGCTCAACACGCGGTCGCCCTGCGGGCTCTGCTCGAAGATCGTGTTGCCGTCCGGTCCGACGATCTTCTGCACGAAGTACGGCGTGTGGTGGACGCCGCCGCTGGCGACGGTCGACATGTACGTCGCCATCTCGAGCGGCGTCGCCTCGATCGTCCCGAGCGTCAACGTGAGCACCGGCCGCAGGGTGCTCTGGACGAACCCCATCTTCTTTGCCATCTCGAGGACGTTCTGGATCCCGACCGCGATCTCGATTCGTGCGAACGCGCAGTTGATGGACTGCGCCGTCGCGTCGCGGATCGAGTGCACCCCGCCCTCACCTTCCGCGTTCGCGGTCTGACCCAGACCCTTGAACGAACAGGGGGAATTGCCCGAGACGCTGTCGTTGGGGGAGAAGCCATTGGTCAGCGCGGTCGCGAGCGTCACGACCTTCCACGTCGATCCCATCTGGCGGCCCGGTGGGTGCGTCGCGATGTTGTACTTGTTGGTGCTGTAGTCGGGGCCCGGGATCATGGCCTTGACTGCCCCGGTGTTGGGGTCCATGGCGACGAGCGACGACGTGAAGCCCGGCCTCGGGTTGCCGGCGAGGACCGAGTCGATCGCGTTCTGCGCGTTGGCCTGGGCGTTCTGGTCGAGCGTCGCGTAGATCTTCAGGCCACCCTTGAGCACCGCGTCGCTCCGGGCCTGCGGGGTCGAGCCCAGCGCGTTCGCGTAGCGGGGATCGTTGACGAGACTCTCCTGCACCTGCTCCGTCCAGGCGTCGCGCGGCCGGAGGTCGTCGGTCGGGCGGAGCGCGGGGTCGGGGAGCGGCTCGGTGTTCGCGGCCGCCGACTGCGCCGCCGTGATGTAGCGCTCCTTCTGCATCTGCTCGAGCACGAACTGGCGTCGGGCCTGCGCGGCCGCGGGATTGACGAACGGGTCGTAGGCGGAGGGGTTGCTGATGAGACCGGCGAGCAGCGCGGCCTGGCCCAGGGTGAGGTCGGGCAGCCTGCCGTCGACGACGAACGGCCCGGCCCGGGAACGGAAGAAGCGCTCCGCGGCGGACTTCACCCCGTACGCGCCCTCACCGAAGTACACGGTGTTGAGGTACTGCTCGAGGATCTCGTTCTTCGTATAGACCTTGTTGAGGCGGAGCGCGAGCATGATCTCCTTGATCTTTCTGTTGAGATCACGCTTCGACGAGAGAATGCGGTTCTTCACGAGTTGTTGCGTGATCGTCGAACCGCCCTGCTCGATCTTCCCGGAGGTGAAGTTCTTGAGCGCGGCGCGGAAGACCGCCGCGAGATCGATCCCGTCGTTGGTCCAGAAGGTCTTGTCCTCGGTCGCGATGACCGCGTTCACGAGCACGGGTGGGACGTCCGTCAGGGTGACCGCCTCGCGGTTCTGGGTCCCCAGGACCCCGATGGGGTTGCCGGCGGAGTCGTAGACCGTCGAGCGCTGGTCGAGCTTGCGCAGGTTGGAGACGGCGGGCGTGGTGTAGGCGTTGCCGTTCCAGATGGTCGAGACGCCCGGGATCAGCGCGGCGAGGCAGGCGCCGACTGCGATGCCGCCCAGCACCGTGGTGATGACGAACCCACGGAGACACCGCAAGAGCGACCGCACCGAACGCTCCTCAACCCCTGCACCCCTGCACCCGGCAACCCTGCACCCGGCAACCGCTGCTCCGGTCGCCCGGACGGCCGGCGCTGATCCGCATGATAAAGGAAAAACGCCTGGTTGTCTGCCGGTTCAGTTGTGGATTTCCCGCTCCTCAGATCGGCTTCCAGACCGGGTCGCGTTTCTCGACGAACGCCTTGCCCGCTTCGGTCATGTTGCCGGTGAAGCACCCGAGCACCTGGGTGCGGTTCTCGAGCTCGATGGCGTGGCGCAGGCTCGGCGCGTCGAGGTTCGCCCAGAAGCCGAGCTTGGTCATGAGGACGCCGTACTCGCTGTTGGCCGTGATCTGCCCGGCGAGGTCGGTGGCCGCGGCGAGGAGCTCGTCGCGGGGCACGACCCGGTTGAGCATCCCGAACCGGGCGGCCTCCTCGGCGGCGAAGCGGCGGCCCGTCAGCATGAGCTCCGCCGCGATCGTCGGTCCCACGACGCGCGGAAGCGTGTAGCTCGTGCCGACGTCGCACGAGGAGAGGCCGACGCGGATGAAGTGCGACGCGAAGAACGCGTCGTCGCTCGCGACCCGCAGGTCGCAGGCGAGGGCGAGCGCGAGCCCGCCCCCGACTGCGGCGCCGTGCACGGCCGCGATCACCGGCTGGGGCAGCTCGTGGATCGCCAGGATCAGCTCGGCCAGGTTCTCCTGGGCGTAGTGGATGGTGCCGACGGGGCCGCGGTCGCGGGCCTGCTCGGGCTGCACGTCGTCGCCGGTCATGTTCGCGCCGGCGCAGAAGCCACGACCATGGCCCGTGAGCACGACGGCCCGGACGGTCCGGTCGACCCGGAGCTGCGCGAACGTCGCCTTGAGCTCGTCGACCATGCCGGTGGTCAACGAGTTGTACCGGTCGGGGTCGTTCATCTCGACCAGCGCGACGTCCTCACGGAGCGCGCTGCGGTTCACCTTCGCCATCTGTGTGCACCCCTGCTTGTCGTTCGAGTTGGTCGCCGAAGACCCGGACGATACGCGTGAGCGTCTCGTCGGGGTCGCCCGGCATCGTCATCAGCCCGGCGCGCCGGAGGGCGGCGAAGCCGTACACGCACGAGAACACCATCCGGTACCAGTGCGACGCCTCGGCCGAGTCGAGCCCGTACGACCGGAACACGACCGTGAGCGGCTCCATCGCGGCGGCGACCGCGGCCCGCAGCTCGGGGTCGTCGCCCGGTGCCCGCATGGACGCCGCGTAGAGCCCCGGGTGCTCGGCCGCGAACGACACGTAGGCGCGCACGATCCCGTCGATGGCGTCGCGCCCGGCGACGCCGATCGCCGCCCGGCGCAGCCGCTCGGTGAGGCGCGCCAGGGCGTGGAGGGCGAGCTCGCGGCGCAGGCCGTCGGCACCGTCGACGTGGGCGTAGAGCGACTGGGTGCGGACCCCGAGGCGGGCCGCGAGCGTCGCGAGCGTGGGCGGCGCGCCGGCCGGGTCGGACTCGAGGAGCTCGGCGGCGGCGGCGACCACCCGCTCGCGGTCGAGCCCGACCTTGACGCCCATCGCCGAACCGTATCAGACTGATGTCTGATGACATCAGTCTCCGCGCCGGAGATGCTCGACCTCGCCGCCGACGACCCCGAAGCGCTGCTCGATCTCTACGCGCGCAACGGCTGGGGTGACGGGCTGCCGATGGTCGCCCCGACCCGGGAGCGGGTCGACGCGATGCTCGCCGCGCTCGGCGACGTCGACCCCGACGAACCGCTCGCGACGCTCCCGCCGCGCTTCGGAGCGGCGACGCGCCGCATCGTGGCCGTCAACGCGGTGCTGGCGGGGTGCCGGCCCGAGTACCTGGCGGTGATCGTGAGCGCGGTGCGGGCGCTGGCACGCCCCGAGCTCAACCTGCGCGGCGTGAACGCCACCACGCACCCGGTCGCGCCGCTGCTCGTCGTGCACGGCGACGTGGTCGACGCCGCCGGCTACAACGCCGGCATCGGCACGTTCGGCCCGGGGACGCGCGCGAACGCGACGACCGGTCGCGCCGTGCGGCTGGTCCTCCTCCACGTCGCCGGCGCGGTGCCCGGGCCGGGCGACGCGTCGACCCAGGGCGGCCCCGCGAAGTACTCGTACTGCATCGCCGAGAACCTCGCCGCCACACCGTGGGAGAGCTACCCGGCCAGCCGCGGCATCGACGCGCCGTCGGCCGTCACCGTGCACTGCGGCGAGGCGCCCCACAACTTCCACGACATGGAGAGCGAGGAGCCGGCGCGCATCCTCGACAAGTGCGCGTCGGCGATGGCGTCGCTCGGGCAGAACAACGCGCCGGTCTCGGGCGGCGAGTACTTCGTGGTGCTCGGACCCGAACACGCGGCGACGGCCGCCGCCCACGGCTGGACCCGCCGCGACGTCAGCGCGTACCTCTTCGAGAAGGCGCGGCTGCCGGCGACGATCCTGCGCCGCAGCTTCGACGTCGTCTCGTGGGAGCCCTGGAAGCTCGCGCTGGGAGACGGCGACCTGGTCCCGATGACGGGCGACCCCGACAACATCCGCGTGCTCGTGGCGGGTGGGCCGGGGAAGCACAGCAGCGTGATCCCGAGCTGGGGTATCACGAAGAGCGTCACCCTTCCCGTCGAGCCCTGATCCCGG
>Ga0070741_10012802_pt1 | contig 15040 bp, 12 predicted proteins | sample Coa_R1_4_FD_66440 | JGI IMG/M metagenome (GOLD analysis project Ga0070741, IMG submission 66440) | Surface soil microbial communities from Centralia Pennsylvania, which are recovering from an underground coalmine fire - Coalmine... | ecosystem: Environmental > Terrestrial > Soil > Unclassified ... | reverse complement strand
TCGTAAAGACGGTAGGTAAGATCGGAATTCTGCTGCACTTCCACCAGAACCGATCCGGGGCCGATGGTGTGCACGGTGCCTGCATCCACATAAATCAGGTCGCCGGCTGTGAGGTCAATCCACTTAAGCAGTTCCTCGGCCCGAGTTTCAGCGATGGCCCGCTCCAAGGCCGCAAGAGTGACCCCATCTTTGAGTCCAAGAGCGATCTGGGCGCCGGCCTGGGCTGAATGCACATACCAGCATTCGGTCTTGCCGTTGGGCTCGCCCTGCCGGCGGGCCCCCTCGTCATCAGGATGCACCTGGACCGAAAGTTTCTCGCAGGGGAAAAGAAACTTGATAAGCAAGGGAAAGCGGCTGCTGCGCGGAGCGGCTTCGCCCACAAGATCACACCCAAACCTGCCGGCCAGCGTGGCCAGGTTCTCACCGGCAAACACGCCGTTCACGACCCGGCACTCATCGCCGGTGAGCCAGACCTCGCCTACGGGTGTCTGCTCCGGGCTGCGCCGGTGCTGATAAAGCGGCGCTAAGTCGCGCGCGCCCCAGATGCGCTCGACGAATTGTGGAGCCAGCAAGAATGGATACAACTGAGACATGACAGTAGAAGGATATTGTATTTCAAAGCACTCAGTACTCGTACTCAGAGGGCGGGACGGCAGCAACTCTGTTTAGCTTAGAGAGTAACAGGATGCGGGTAGTTGCCCTTCCTTAGGATGGATTAATTAGTCTCCGGAGAAACATCGCCCTATATAATGAGAGACCAACGCTCACAATTACACATCCGAAGCCACCTGCCCCCAGAACCAGTATGGGTGGCCCGTAAAGCATTCCTAATACTGCGACTCCGAGACTCTTTTCACCCGGAGCCTGTGCCTGCTCAGCAGATATCGACCATTCCAGTGTCAACCACAACATTAGTGCCATGACGAGCAATATGACACCAATCCAAAATGCAACCGACCGCAATGGATTAGTCGTTTTCGCTTTCATTCCAGCTGCTGGTTTACACCGTGGCAAAGAACTTCTTCATCCGTTCCAGGCCTTTATCCAGCTCCTGGCGCGAGGTGGCATAGGAGATGCGAATGTGCTCCTGGGTTCCAAAAGCTTCGCTCGGTACCGTAACTACATGCGCCTCGTGCAGCAGCTTGCGGGCGACGTCGGCCGGTGAGTTGATGCCCTTGCGTCCGAAGAAAGAAGATACGTTGGGATAAACGTAAAAAGCGCCGCCAGGCTTGACGCAATGGATACCCGGAATTTCTGCCAGACCCTCCAGCACGCGGTCGCGCAGGCGAATATAGTCGGTGCGCATCTCTGCAATGCACTCCTGCGGGCCGTTCAACGCAGCCACGCCTGCCTTTTGCACGATCGAGGTGCTGTTCGAGGTGGATTGCGACTGCAGCTTTTGCATTGCCTTGATGACGGGTCCAGAGGCCAGAGCATAGCCGAGCCGCCATCCGGTCATGGCGTACGTCTTAGAGAGCGAACCGATAATTACGGCGTGCTCTTTGGTCTCGTGGTATGCGCCCACAGAGATATGCGCTCCGGAAAAATCCAGGTAGGAGTAGCACTCGTCGGCAATCACGTAAACGCCGCGCTCATGGCATAACTGCATGATGGCGCGCATATCCGCAGCCTTCACCACCGCGCCGGAGGGGTTGGACGGCGAGTTTAGGATTAAGGCCTTGGTACGCGGGGTGATGGCCTGTTCGATCATCTGGGGCGTAAGCTGGAATCCGTTGCTCTCATCCGTTTCCACGTATACAGGAGTGCCGCCAGCGTACTGGATAATATCTTTAAATGAGACCCAGTATGGGATAGGCAGAATGACCTCATCGCCGTGATCCACCAGCACCTGGATGGCGTTGAACAGCGCCAGCTTTCCTCCGGTAGAGGCGATGCACTCTTCACGGTTGTAATTGGATCCGAAGTCGGCAGCGTGGCGTTTCACAATGGCATCGCGCAGCTCGGTGATCCCGCCTACCGCAGTGTAACGCGTGAAGTTAGCGTTGATAGCGGCAATGGCAGCATCCTTAATATGCTGCGGGGTCGAGAAATGCGGCTCGCCGGCGCCGTAATCCACCAGGTCGGCGCCCTGTTCGCGCAGCTTGGCGGCTTCGGCAACGACTGCCATGGTGGCCGAGACCTCAATGCGGTTGATTCTATCGGAGAGAAGTTTGGCTTTCAGTGCTGGGGTCGTAGTCATAAAGTGTTATTTTACTTTTAATTGCAATAAATTGAGCGTTCACAATTCAAAATTTGCCATTCAATTTTTCCCGGAGCTGCTTTTCCACGGGCTCCGGAACAAGCCCGGTGACCGAGCCTCCCAGTTGGGCAATCTCGCGCACCAGCCGCGAACTGAGATATGAATATGAGAGCGCCGGCATCATAAAAACCGTTTCCAGATGCGGCTGCAGCTTGCGGTTCATCAATGCCATCTGCAACTCATACTCATAGTCGCTGATGGCTCGGATGCCGCGCAACACCGCCTGCGCCTTTTTCTTGACCGCATAATCCACCAGCAGGCCGTCGAAGGTGTCTACCTCGACGTTCTTCCAGCGTTTGCCGCGCACGATGGCCTGCAGCATCTCGCGGCGCTCGGCCACGCTGAACAGCGGCTGCTTTTCTGAATTACGCAGAATGGCAACAATCAGCCGGTCAAAAATTTTGCTGCCTCGTTCAATTAAATCAATATGTCCGTTGGTCAGCGGATCAAACGAGCCGGGATAGATGGCGATGACTTTGCTCAAAGCTCGGCCTCAGGCACGCACAAAACCGGAAGCTAGATTTTAATTCCCACCAGTCTATTGCGTCCAACGAATTAAAGTATTTTTACCACGGAGACACCCTTCGGCAGGCTCAGGGCAGGCTCCGGCACGGAGAAAAGCAATGGGGCTCAGTTGCGATTGAGCCCCATGCCGTGGAGAGATGCCAGCTCTCGTGAAGAATCTGTAGCTCCCGGTAAAATTACTTCCTGGCCGCCAGCTTGATCGGCGGCTCGGCTTTGGAATGGGGTGCATCCTTGGCATGGCCATGGGCGGCAGCCTGGGCCGCGGCTTCAGAGCCATTGGTGTGTCCGCCAGCAGAAGAATGTTCTTTCAATCCCACGGCCTTGCGGACTTCGGCTTCGAGCTTGACGGCAGCGGTCTTATTTTCTTTCAAATAGGTCTTGGAGTTTTCGCGGCCTTGGCCGATGCGCTCGCCGTTGTAGCTGTACCAGGCGCCCGACTTTTCCACGATGTTGTGCAGCACTCCCAGGTCGAGCATGTCTCCCAGCTTGGAGATACCCTCGCCATACATAATGTCGAACTCGGCCTCGCGGAAGGGAGCAGCGGTCTTGTTTTTTACGACTTTAATCTTGGTGCGGGACCCGACCACGACGTCACCCTCTTTCAAGGCCTGAATGCGGCGGATATCCACGCGCACCGAAGAGTAAAACTTCAGGGCGCGGCCGCCGGTAGTAGTTTCGGGATTGCCGAACATTACTCCGATTTTTTCGCGAATCTGGTTGATGAAGATCATGCAGGTGCCGGTCTTGGAGACGATGCCGGTCAGCTTGCGCAGGGCTTGCGACATCAGGCGCGCCTGCAACCCCATGTGGCTATCGCCCATCTCGCCTTCGAGTTCCGCTTTGGGAACCAGGGCGGCCACCGAATCCACGACCAGGACATCAATGGCGCGCGAGCTGACCAGGGTCTCGGCAATTTCCAGCGCCTGCTCGCCATAGTCAGGCTGGGCAATCAGGAGATTGTCTACATCCACCCCGAGTTTTTTGGCGTAGATGGGATCAAGCGCGTGCTCGGCGTCAATGAAAGCCGCCATGCCGCCGGCCTTTTGCGCCTCAGCCACCACCTGCAGGGCGACAGTGGTTTTGCCGGAAGATTCCGGTCCAAAGATTTCTACCACGCGTCCGCGGGGAAAGCCGCCCACTCCCAGGGCAGCATCGAAAGATATGGCTCCCGTGGGAATCACCGAGATAGGCAGAACCTCTCTCGACCCCAGGCGCATAATCGAGCCTTTGCCGAATTGTTTTTCAATCTGAGAGAGTGCCAGATCGATTGCTTTGCCGCGTTCGTCGGTGGTTGCCATGGGAGAGCTCCTTCATTCGTTAATTCGATTGCCGCATTATACACGTTCGGGGCAAAAGAAAGCGAATAAAAAGCGAATTTATGGATAATTAAGTTTAGCGAATGTGGCTGCTGATTTGCGCAGTTCCAGAAGCACAGGCCAGCTAGCGGCGCCGGCGCGCAAACGGCGCAGGTGCCGGCTTCTTGCTGGCGTCGTAATCTTTGGGATAGACCACTACGCTGCGTCCCGGGCCTTCCCCCGCGCTTTCTGTCCTGAGGTCGCTCTGGTCCCGCAATGCCAGGTGGACAATGCGGCGCTCGCGCGAACTCATAGGCCCAAACTGGTAGGGCATGCCGGTCTTACGGACTCGCTCGGCCGCCACCTCGGCAGCTGTGCGCAGCTCTTGCATACGTGCCGCCCGGTAACCGCGGCAATCGAAGCTGATCTTGGTGTGCTCATCCGGCCCAAGGCGCAGGCTTTCATAGGCCAGGGTCTCGAACGAGCGTAGCAGTTCGGCCCCACGGTCAAGCATGTATCCGCTGTCAGGGCCGGCGAATTCCACCAGGATCTCAGGGACGTCTTCGAAGGCGGCCTCCAGTTGTGGATCGACGGTGATGCGGTATTTAAGCTTGAACCCGCCGGTGGCGATCAATCCTTTGAGCAGGTCGTTGATCTTGTGGGCAGCGGCTACTTTGTCAGCAATGGGCATGCCGTTCGATTTTACTATGGGCCGCGTTTTCTGCCTCAGATGTTCGGGCCGTGCCAGACCTGATTAACCATGAGGCACAGATACTTATCTACGTTCTTGTCCCATACGCTGGGTTGGTGAGCACAATGCCGATGCCGGCCACTTGCAGCACCAGTTTGGTAGCCGCCAGCAAGCCGCCCATCCCTCCAGGACCTAACATCAAATCTGCCAAATGCGGTATCCACGATATCCCCACCACGGTAAGTACCTCAAGAATCGTGAACAGCAGATACACAATGCGCGCCCAGGTGCGGCCCGCCACCACTTCGGCGGTAATGAACCACCAGATCACGAAACCAACTACTGACAAGATGGGAAGACGGGCCAGGGCAAAGCCGGGAGAGACGCGGTGCCACGCGAGCACAGTGGCCACGCCATCGAGGATTAACGCCAGCCAAAGAAGATTAACGCCGATTGCCGCGCGATTAGACCGGGCCATTGTTGGTACTTTGCCTCATGTAGAAAGCATTCTACACATTCATCAGCCAGAATCATTCGCGTTTAGCGTGAGCCGCTCTTTACTATTTGTTTTTCTTGCGAAGGCGTTTGAGTTGCAGTTCCTTAATCTCTCGGCCCAGGGGGGTCTGGTTCATGGCCCACTGTTGCACCAGTGAGATAAGGTTGCTGGTTGCCCAATAGAGCGCCAGGCCGGCGGCCACGGCCCAGGTCATAAAGCCGAACATCAGGGGCATCATGATGTTCATCATGCGGCGCTGGGCGGCGTCTATACCCGGCTGCGGCGTTGCGCGCTGCACGATGACCATGGAGATGATGGTAAGCACGGGCAAAAGATGCAAGGGATCGGGCGCGCTCATGTCGTGAATCCACAGCCAGCTCGCCTGGCGCAACTCGACCGTATTGGCCAGCACGGCATAAAACGCGTACAGAATGGGAAGCTGCAACAGCAGCGGCAAGCAGCCGCTATACATATTCACGCCTTCGGTCTTATACAGCGCCATGAGCTCTTGCTGCTTCTGCTGTTGCTTCTCCTGGTCGCGCAGTCCGTACTTCTCATATTTCTTGTTGATGGTCTGCACCAGGGGCTGAATCTTCTGCATCTTGAGCGAAGTCTTCATCTGGGTAAGGCGCAAGGGCAGGAAAACCAGATTGATGATGAAAGTCAGCACGACAATGGCCCATCCCCAATTGGGAATTAGGTGGTCATGCGTCCAGTTGAGCGCGCGGAAGAGCAACTTGGCAAACCAGCCGAAGGTTCCAAAATCAATGACTCCTTCGAGGTTGGATCCCGAGCCCGGTTCGCCATCCAAGCCATAGGACCGTACCGAGTCCAGCACATCCACGGCCTTGGGACCGACGAAAAGTTCCGCCTGGGTAGTTCCGCTGGGATTCGCTATGCCCAAGCCTAACGCGTGCACGACCTCTTTCTCGGTCGATTTCGGATTGCCTGGATCTTTAGGGATCTCGATCGGCTGGTGCAGCGTCACCATCATGCATGACTGCGGATTCGCCGGCATGAAAACCGCGGCGAAGTATTGGTCGGTGACCCCCGTCCAATAGGACGGACCAGGAATGGTATTGCCGTCTGACACCCAGGAGTTCGCTTTGAAAAAATGCTTCTCGAATGCCGCTTGCCGCTGGATGCCCTCTGGTGTTTGCCAAACCATGCGTCCAGTGGCGTAGCCGGCCGGTGTCTGCTGATCTCCCAGTGAAGAAGGCCACACAGGATATGCCAGCACAGTCTGGCCGTTGCGCGTGACCGAAGTCTCAATCTTCACCACATAGGAGTGGTCAAAGCTGAAGTGCTTGTGAACAACCACATCCTGGTCGGCATAGTCGAAGGTAAGACTATGGGGTGCATCCAGGTGAAGTATAGGAGCGCTGTCTTTCTTCACGTCCAGACTTTGCGTGCCACGGCCGCTCTCTTTCTCGGCGCTTCCAGCAATATAGAGCGCCTCATTCAGCCTCTTACGCAATTCAGCATCATAGGTCCAGAGCGAAAGCGGTAATCCCATCTTTGCCGCGGCAGTGGCGTTAATCAGCTCGAGAGGATTGCCTTTATCGTCCTTGTACTTCTTCAGCATCCACGACTTTACCTGCGCGCCGCGATTCGTGAAGGTAATCTTGTACAAGCCATTTTCTACCACTGTCTCTGTCTCAGACTGTGCCTGCTTGATAGCCACAGGAGATTGAGATGGACCCTTGGCCGTGGGAGCGGCGTTTGTTGGTTGAGGCTGACTTTGGGTTGCAGGCTGCGTGGGCTGCTGCTGTGGTGGCGGCTGATTTTTTGTGAGTAGCGAACTCAGCGCCATCACAAGCACGAATGCCAACACCATGTACAACAGGAAGTTTTTGTCGCCCATAGCGCCCTGATCGGGCCGGTGTTGGTATTCAGCCATAAGAAGCAGCTCTCAGTTCCCAGTTCTGGGTTGCCAGTAGTCAATGTTTAGCTTGGGATCGCACGATGGATGCAGAATTGAGTCGCATTTCTGGCGATGGTCCACCACCCGTGGCACAGGATCATAACCGCCGCGCGCAAAGGGCTGGCAGCGCACCAGACGCCATAAGGCCAGTACGCTCCCACGAAACGCGCCATGGTGTTCCACCGCTTCAGCGGCATACTCCGAGCACGTAGGAACAAAACGGCAGGCGCCGGGCAGCATGGGCGAGATGATTCGCTTGTAAAAACGCAATCCGAATTGAAGAAGTTTCTTCATTTGTCAAACTGTCAACTTTCGTTCTGCGTGCCTGTGCTCGCTTCAACTTTTACAAACGCCCGCTGCACTTCATCGGCAAGCTGCGTGAAAGCGGCGTCGAAGGCCGTTTTCTTGGGATTAATCACCACATCCACGGGCGCTGTCAGGCGGAACAGATGCTGGCGTACCGCCTCGCGCACCCTTCGCCGAATGCGATTGCGCACTGCTGCCGGTCCCAGGGCGCGCCCCACAGTGAAGCCCACTCTCGCGGGACCCTCCGGCCCGGCGGAAGCCTGCGCGCGCCGCAGGAAAAATACCGTCATGTTGCCGGAAAAATGTCTCCGCCCGGTCTTGTACACTTTTTCAAAATCGGCGTGCTTGAGAAGGCGTGCCGTTTTGGGAAACCCTTGGATTGGCGCTTGCTTCGCGCTCACCTGGCTACTCGCGAAAACCGGGCTTCACCGTGACTCGCTTGCGGCCTTTGGCGCGGCGGCGCGAAAGCACGGCCTGTCCGCTCTTGGTCTTCATCCGGCTGCGAAAACCGTGTTTTTTCGACCGCCGGCGGCGGCGAGGCTGGAATGTGCGCTTCGGCATGGAACGTCCTGACTCCTACTCTGAAAATTTCACAATGGACAAACTATGAGTATAAAGGAAGCGCGCCACATGCGGCAATTCAAAGGCAGTTTTGGTTTCCGTTGTCGGTTTCCCGGACCGCTCTGCGATGCAAATGAATGCTGAAAAAACTTTCGCACGAGCGTGCGGAAAACGTGCGCTCCGGTTTCGGCCGGTTGCACCATTCTTCGGCATTGACGAATGCGCTGCTTCCTTGCAGAATCTTTCATCGTGTTTTAACAATGGTTTTTCCGCTCCGGTTGCTCGCAATTCTCACGCACGAAAATTTTTTTCGTGCTAGGATGCAACTAAAGCGGTAAGAACTGTATTCACCTTCTTTCAATTTCCCCAGCCCCGCGCCAACCAGCGCGGCACAAGTTAAGAGTCACGCGTGAACCGGAGGCCGTTGGATTCGTCGCCTTTGCGCCCCCGGAGGGTATGGCATTGTTTGAATAAGGTTTTAATTGGCCACGCGGAAGGTTCACTGCGTGTAAAAGTCTCCTTGGAAACTGGAATCGTCATGTCTCTTTCGTCGGCAGCAGCAACCGCCAGCGTCAATCCGTGGATCGAAATCCTGGGCGCGCTGGAAAAAAAGATTAACCGGCACTCCTACGACACCTGGTTGAAGCCTACGCGTTACAGCCACGCGGAACAAAAAAGGCTTTTCGTGCGTGTGCCCACGCCCGAGTTCCGCCACATCGGTGAAAAATATGCCGATCTCATTCAAGAGGCCATCGAGGCCCTCGGTCTGGCATTCGATGACGTGGAGTTCATCACGCAAGAAGAGCAAGGTCCTCATGCCCTGGTAGGCGAAAGCGCGCGCTTGCACAGCACAACCGTGCGTGCCGACGGCGGATTCGCTCCTGCTTCAGCGCACGCGCATTCGGCCCCGGGCCGCGCCACACAGGTGCGCTTCGACTGGGATTCAGCCGCGCAACTAAATCCGCGTTATACCTTTGAGGCCTTCGTAATCGGCGGCGGCAATCAGTTCGCCCATGCCGCGGCCCGGGCCGTGGCTGAGCGTCCTTCCAAGGCTTATAACCCGCTGTTTCTGTACGGCGGCGTCGGAATGGGCAAGACTCACCTCATGCAAGCCATTGGACACGAGGTCAAGCGCCGCCAGCCCGAGGCTTCCATCTGCTACCTGTCGAGCGAAAAGTTTACCAATGAGATGATCAACTCGTTGCGCTACGACAAGATGATCAGCTTCCGCGATAAGTTCCGCAATGTGGACGTGTTGCTGGTGGATGACATCCAGTTCCTGGCGCAGAAAGAGCGCACGCAGGAAGAGTTTTTCCACACCTTCAATGCGCTGCACGAATCCATGAAGCAGATCGTTATTGCCAGCGATCGGCCCCCCAAAGAGCTGGCCGAGATCGAAGACCGGCTGCGCAACCGCTTTGAATGGGGATTGATCGCCGATATCCAGCCCCCGGACCTCGAAACCAAGGTCGCCATTCTGCAGAAGAAAGCCGAATCGGAGCGGGTAAGCCTGCCCATTGACGTTGCCCTGTTCATTGCCAGCAACATTCGCAGCAACGTGCGCGAGTTGGAAGGCGCCCTGATTCGCCTCATCGCCTACTGCTCGCTCACCGCGGTTGAAATCACCACCCAAACCGCCCAGCAGGTGCTCAAGAATTTCATCGAAGCGCAAACCAAGAAAATCACCATCGAATCCATCCAGAAGGCGGTGGCCGAGCAGTTTGGACTGCGTGTGACCGAGATCAAGGCCAAGAACAACTCGCGCGCCATCGTGTATCCGCGCCAGATTGCCATGTATCTCACCAAGCATCTCACTGAGGCATCGCTTCCCGAAATCGGGCGGCAATTCGGCGGCAAACACCACACCACCGTCATGCATTCGGTTGAAAAAATTGAGGAACAACGCCAATCGGACAAAGACCTGAACCGGCTGCTCAATAAAATCACCGAGACATTGAACGGATAACGGGTCCTGTAACAGGATGTTCGCTGCCTGAAGCGAAAAATTGTCCAACAGACAGTTTTTGCGAATCCCTTCCGCGGTCGCGCCAGCCCGTTGAAGGCGAACTGGGATTGGTGTCTCTCGGTCGTTGACAGGTTAGTAGCCCGCTTCTATTCGGAGCATCTGTAACCGGCTCTCCCGTCACACAATCTATTTACACAGGGTTGCCGTCTGAAATGCGGTAATATTGAACGCTTGATTAGCGCGCTTTTCCAGGTTTTCCACTTTTCTGCGGGTTCTTCCTCAAACACCTCTGTGGAGGCATTGTGGAAGTTGTGCAGAAAACGGGAAAATTAGAAATAAATGGTCGCGTTATCCTCGCACAGCACCGATGAGCGGCCCGGATTTAGACAGTGTGAAATAGTGGAAAGCAGCGCAGAATGCGGTAGTGAGCAGGTTTTGCACATTTCCCCAGGGCCTACTATTACTGCTGTTTTAAGATATTATTTTTGATATAAGTTAGAAAGAAGAAGTAGCTCAAATTCTTCAGGGAGCCCAGGGTATGGCCACCACCGGCGCGGGAGCAGAAGCACAGGGAGCTATGGAAATTATCGTCAGCAAAAGCGATCTGCAAAAAGAACTGACAGCCACTCAGGGCGTGGTCGAGCGCAAGACCACAATTCCCATCCTCTCCAATTTTCTGTTTGAGGCGGCGGGAGACAAGCTTTCTATTACCGCCACAGACCTCGACCTGAGCTTGCGTACTTCCTGTCCAGCCAAGGTGAAGAAAGAAGGCTCGTGTACGGTGCCGGCGCGCAAACTCTACGATTATGTGAAGCTGCTGCCCGATGGTGAGATTGCAATCAAGATGCTGGAAAATCATTGGGTGGCAATTCGTTCAGGGCGCTCCAATACCAAAATGGTTGGCATGGCGCGCGCCAACTTCCCGGCCCTGCCGCACTTCCCTGGAGCGGATATCGTAAAAATACCAGCCCCGATTCTTCGCACTTTGATTGCGAAAACCATATTCGCCATCAGCAATGAGGAATCACGTTATACCCTCAACGGCGCGCTCATGGTGCTCAAGCCCGACTCCATTACCATGGTCGCTACCGATGGACATCGGCTGGCTCATATTGAAAACAGTAAAGCCAAATTTAAAGTCTCCGGCGAGATGAAGACCTTGGTGCCGAAAAAAGCCATGGCCGAGTTGAATACTCTGCTGCAGCTTGGGGAGGCGGATGAGGTCGAATTTGCCCGCGACGAATCCACGTTATTCTTCCGTGTAGGCTCGCGCCTGCTGACCTCGCGCCAGCTCACCGGACAATTTCCCAATTACGAGGCGGTTTTGCCGCGCGAGAACAACAAGATTGTTACCGTCAAATCGGAAGACCTGGCCGGCGCCATCCAGCGTGTTGCTCAGTTCGCCGATGAGCGCTCGGGCGCCATCCGCATGCGGTTGGATAAAAATGAGATCAAGATTTCATCTTCATCCACTGAGACCGGCGAATCCGAAGATACCATCGAGACCGCCTATAACGCCGATGCTGTGACTATTGGTTTCAACTCCCAGTATCTGCTCGATTTCCTGAAAGTCTCGAGCGGCGGCGAGGTGCGCATGGAACTGAAAGATTCACAGTCGGCCGGCCAGCTTCGTCCTGACATCAAGGAAGAGGATTACCAATACCGCTACATTGTCATGCCCATGCGAATCTGAAAAGCGATTTTCAGTTCCCCCGGTTGTAAATTTCAGGCAAGAGGAAACTCCCTTATGACAGAACCAAGTTATGAAGAGCTAAAGGCCCGCCTTGCGGAGTTGGAGAAGCAAACCACAAGCCGCCGCACCGGATCGCTCGAATTCCGGGTCAGCGAAAAGGGCGGCGTGAGCGTCTACGGTTTGGGAAGATTTCCGGTCACGTTGTACTACGAACAGTGGGTTCGGCTGCTTGAACAGGCCGAGAAGCTGGGTTCTTTCCTGGAAGAAAATAAATCAAAACTCAAGATGAAAGAAAAATCCTAAAAAAACAGCAGCCAGTTTTGTGTTCTCCATTGCAGATTTTTTCAGCAAACCTGATTTAAGCCGGCAGGGTTGAGCGGAAAAGGCAGGCTCTTGTAGCTGGCTGATTCTAAAAGCGCATCGCAGTAGTTACTAAAAGATAAATAAGGGATTATCTTAACCTCCTGCATCTGGCTGCATTTCGCCATTTGAAAACCCGCTTTTTCGGCTGTATAGTGGATACTTCCGTCGGCCATCTCTAGCTTAAAAGAAGTCCTCGCAGCTTCACTTCCTATACTTCTTTTTCCAACGCAGGCGGAATTCGAACAAGAGCACGTCGTTCAGGAGGGCAACGTGAAACGGCTCGGGCTATTACCCGTTTTTGTCGGATTGGTGTTTGCCGCCATACCCTTGCTGGCGCAGGATTCCGAATTCCGGCCCGACTATGGCGCTCTCAACGGAAGGCGTTATATGAACGGCTATTTCGGTTTTTCCTATCGTTTTCCAGAAGGCTGGACGGGCACTGCCTTACGCTACCCCGCCATTGGAGAGAGCAAGATGTATCCGCTCTTCTCCTCCAATCCCCAGGCAGCCGGTACGACAGACGTACGCTATGTCAGCATCAATGCCGATTATTTACCGCCGACTACCGCCATCAAGACTCCCAAGGATTTTCTGGATGTCGCCGTCAACGCGCAGTCCGGCTCCTTTGACTCGCTCCATACCGACAAGCGTTACGTTTTTGGAGGGAAACAGTTTTACCGGGTAGACATGGTTGCCAAGCCGGAACCCGGCAGCCCGGTCTTTTATCAAACGCAAATTTCCACCCTGCTGAAAAGCTACGCCGTCACGTTTTCTTTCATGGCTGCTAACAGCGATGACATGGAAGAGTTGGTGCGCACCATGGAATCGCTCAACTTCTTCGAGCCGGGCGTGCTTGCCAATATGCCGATCCAGCCCAATCCTCAGGCTACGCCTGTGGCGGCCAGCATTGCGCCAGCTCCGTCGCCCATGACTACCACCGTAGCTCAAGCCCCGAGTGCAGTCCTGTCGGCAACAAGCACCGCCACCCGGCCAATTGACACCCCCACGCCAGCGGCTTCTACAAGTTCGGCTACAGAGCAGGTTGTGCAGACCCCCAGAGAAGCGCCTGTACCGCCTCCTTCTCCTGCGCCGGTGAAAGCTGCCGTGCGCCGGCCTGCGGCAACCGTTTCCAGTTCGGCCTCTCAGGTTCCTACAGCCGAAGTCCCGCTCAATACAGTTGTGGCGGCCTTGCCCGATAGAATTCAGGAAGCCCCGGTCACGGTTGCAGAGTCATCCGTTACTGCTGCGCCGGCTCCGTCGAGTAGTGCGATGTTGGCGACTCCCGCACAGATGACATCCAATACGGTGGCATCGAGTGCGGCCGCATCCGCACCTGCGCCACAAAGGTCTTCGAGTCCTGCAACCACTGAGCCTGGCGCCCATGCTGCGCCTTCAGCCCTGATCCAGACCACCTACACACCGCGTAAGGCTTCCGAGACGTCCACAGCACAGGTCCCTGCATCGTTGAGTCCTTCGCCCCCCGTTAATCAGCCAGCCGTGCAGTCCAAACCGGCTCCAGCGTCGGCACCCATATCTGCGCCGGTAACCACGGCTGCGCTTGTGCCCCCAACGCGTTCGCCGAACGTCACCCAGCCCACCGCCGAACAGACCATAAATACTCCAAGAGCTGAATTAAAGCCGGCTCCGGCTGTGACTGCCATGAATGCTGCTCCCGCTTCCATCAGCCCCCCCGCGGGGAGTGCGCCCATGCGGCTGCATGTTTCGGCGGCCACTCTCGATGATTACATCACTCGCAAAGTCGCGCCCGTGTATCCACTCATTGCCAAAACGGCAGGGGTTGAAGGGATAGTTGTGCTGGATATTGTTATCAACACAAAGGGTGAGCTGGCAGACATGAAAGTAATAAACGGTCCGGCAATGCTGGCCCGCGGAGCCCAAGATGCCGTGCGCCAGTGGCGCTTTAAGCCTTACGTCGTGGATGGCACTCCAGTGGAAATCGAAAGCCAGGTCGCGATGAGTTTCCGTCTGGCAAGATAAACCGTAAAAGACTCACCGCGGATTACACGGATTTTCGCGGATTGTATTTTTATAAATCTTGCTTTCTTCGTGTCCTTATCATCTGCCCTTCGTGTCCTTTGTGGTTATGGTTTGCTTTGCGCTGGGTCTGCCGTTTGACCGCGTTTTCCCTGACATTTATTCTGAATAATTCACTTGTGTGAGGCACAGCCGGCTGTGCCTTGCCTTTTATCTCCTTATGCCGCACGAACTGGCGAAAGCCTACAATCCGGGCGCCATCGAGACGCGCTGGGCCGAATACTGGGTCCAAGAGAAGCTGTTCTCGGTGAGCGGGCCGCCCCAGCCGGGTCAGCCCGTCTTCACGCTACTGCTGCCGCCACCCAATGTCACCGGGCACTTGCACATGGGACACATGTTCGAGCATACCGAGACCGACATCATCATCCGCTGGCGGCGCATGTCGGGTTATTGCACCTTGTGGCTGCCGGGAACCGATCATGCCGGCATTGCCACCCAGTTGATGGTGGAGCGCCAGCTCACCAGCGAGGGCGTCAAGCGGCGCGATCTGGGACGCGAGAAGTTTGTCGAGCGCGTATGGCAGTGGCGCGAGCACTACGGCGGAGCGATCCTCGGGCAGATGAAGCGCCTGGGCGACTCGGTAGATTGGTCGCGCGAATACTTCACCATGGAGGAGCGGCTCAACGTTGCCGTTCGTGAAGTCTTTGTGCGCCTCTATGAAGAGGGCCTGATCTATCGTGGCAAGTACATCGTGAACTGGTGCCCGCGCTGCATGACCGCGATCTCTGACCTGGAAGTGAAGCACGAGGAGACCACGGGAAAGATCTACGAGATTCGTTATCCAGTAGTGGGAAGCAAGGAATTTATCACCGTAGCCACGACCCGTCCCGAGACCATGCTGGGCGATACCGCTGTCGCCGTCAATGCCAGGGATGAGCGCTACAAGCATCTGCACGGCAAAAAAG
>Ga0070741_10012801_pt1 | contig 15041 bp, 14 predicted proteins | sample Coa_R1_4_FD_66440 | JGI IMG/M metagenome (GOLD analysis project Ga0070741, IMG submission 66440) | Surface soil microbial communities from Centralia Pennsylvania, which are recovering from an underground coalmine fire - Coalmine... | ecosystem: Environmental > Terrestrial > Soil > Unclassified ... | reverse complement strand
GGACGTGCTCTGGACGCTCGCCGATACTCGCGCCCTACGGCAGGAGGCCGCCCGTGGGTAACACTATTTTGAGGCACCGATCCCGGCGCTCGGTAACACCTACTTCTGAGGCATCACGCCCTCGGTGCTACTATGCGGGCCGGACCCGGACCCGCGGGCCAGGAGGACACTCATGCGGAAGACCGCGCTGCTGGTCGGCATCGCCCTCGTGCTGCTCACCGGGCCGGCGGCCGCGCAGGTCCCGCTGCCCTCCGCCCGCCCGGAGCAGGTCGGCCTCTCCACCGAGCGGCTCGGCCGGCTCGGCCAGGTGCTCCGTCAGGAGATCGAGAAGGGCAAGATCCCCGGCGCGGTTGCCCTGGTCGCCCGCAAGGGCCGCATCGCGTACTACCAGGCCTTCGGGGCGCCCGATCCGGAGACGCGCGCGCCCATGACCCGCGACGCGATCTTCCGGATCTACTCGATGACGAAGCCGTTCACCTCGGTGGCCATCATGATGCTGCAGGAGGAAGGGCGGCTCGCGCTGAACGACCCGGTCTCGAAGTTCCTCCCGCAGCTCACCGCGCTGCAGGTCGCGGTGGAGAAGAAGGACGCGAGCGGCCAGACCACCGTCGAGCTGGTGCCCGCCCGGCGCGAGATCACCATCCAGGACCTGCTGCGCCATACCTCCGGCTTCACCTACGGCGGCCGCACCACCAACGCCGCCGTGAAGGAGGCCTACGCGCGCGAGGGCGTCGACGCCCGCGACCTGACCAACGCGGTGCTGGTGGACCGGCTGGCCAGGGTGCCGCTCGCGCACCAGCCCGGCGCCGCGTGGGAATACAGCCGCTCCACCGACGTGCTGGGCCGCGTGGTGGAGGTCATCTCGGGCAAGACGCTCGGCGAGTTCTTCGCGGACCGCATCTTCGGCCCGCTCGGCATGAAGGACTCCGGCTTCTGGGTGCCGCCGGCCCAGCAGGGCCGGGTGGCCCAGGCCTTCGCGGTCGACCCGGCCACCGGGAACAAGATCACGCTCATCGACGTCACGACCCCGCCGCGCTACGAGTCGGGCGGCGGCGGCGCGGTCTCCACCGCCGCTGACTACGTGCGCTTCGCCCAGATGCTGCTGGACGGCGGCCGGCTCGATCGAGCGCGCCTGCTCGGCCGCACCACGGTGGCGTTCATGACCACCGACCACCTCGGTCCGATCGCCGCCACCATGCGGCGCCCCGGCTACACCTTCGGGCTCGGCTTCCAGGTCCGCACGGACGTCGGCCTGGACGGGCAGTCCGGCTCCATCGGCGAGTACGGCTGGGCGGGCGCCGGCGGCACCTACTTCTGGGTGGACCCGAAAGAGAAGCTGGTCGCGATCCTGATGACCCAGGCCCCCGGGCCGTCGCGCGTCTACTACCGCCAGCTCTTCAAGGAGCTGGTGCAGCAGGCACTGGTCGATTGATGACTGAAGCGCATGACGTCGAGATCACCGACACGCCCTACGCCCGCCCCGGCGGGCTCGACCTGCTGGCTCGCATCTACCGGCCGCGCGGCGAGGCCGCGGCGCCCCGGGCCGCTATCGTGTACGTGCACGGCGGCGCGTGGGCACGCTCCGACCGCACCGCCGACGCGATCCTGTGCACCGCCCTGGCCGCCTCGGGCCGTGTGGTGGTGGCACTCGACTTCCGCCAGGCGCCGGATCATCGCTTCCCGGCCGCGATCGCGGACGTGGCGGCGGGGATCCGCTACGTGCGGGCCCATGCCCGCCGCCTCGGGGTGGATCCGGCGCGCGTCGGCCTGCTCGGCAGCTCGAGCGGCGGCCACCTGGCGCTCCTGCACGCGGTGCGCCCCGCCGCCCCCATCGGGATCGGCACGCCCATCGTGACCCCGGACGGCTCGCTCGACGCGGCGCCCGCCGACGCCTCCGTCTCCTTCGTGGTGGCGCTCTATCCGGTCGCCGATCCGCTCGCGCGCTACCGCTACGCGCTCTCCCGGGAGAACGAGCCGGCGCCGCCCGCGGGCTTCGACCCCAAGCGGCTGGTCGCCTCGCACCGCGCGTTCTTCGCCGACGAGGCCGCGATGGCGCAGGCGAGCGTGACGCGCGTGGTGGCGGGCGGGCTCGCCACCGCGCTGCCCCCCACGTGGATCGCGCAGCCCGACCTCGACGACAACGTGCCCGCCGCGATCACCCTCGCCTTCGTGGACGCCTACCGGCGCGCAGGGGGTCGCATCGAGCACGCGCACTTCCCGGACTCCCGCCACGGCTTCGCGCAGCAGGAGAGCCCGGCGACCGACAAGTGCGTGGCCCAGGTGCTGGACTTCGTCGGCCGGCAGACCGGCCGGCCGGGAGCGTGACATGGCGCCTTCCCTCGACCTCCTCAAGCAGATCAACGACGCGTTCAACCGACGCGACGTGGACAAGATCCTCACCTTCTTCGCCGACGACGCCACCTTCCAGATGGCCCGCGGCCCCGAGCCGTGCGGCCGCCGGGTGCAGGGCAAGGCCGCGATCGGCAAGGTGCTCGCCGACCGCTTCAAGGTCATCTCCGACATGCGCTGGGAGCACATCGACCACTTCGTGACCGGCGACCGCGCGGTGACGGTGTGGATGGTGACCGGCACCGGCTCGGACGGCGAGAAGCTCAACTACCAGGGCTGCGACCTCTACCGGTTCCGCGGCGACAAGATCCTCCACAAGGACACGTACTGGAAGCAGGTCGAGCAGCGCGACCGCCTCTGAGCGTCGCCGTGCGGACCGTCCTCACCAACGCCACGCTGATCGACTGCGTGACGCCCCGGCCCCGGCCGGGGGCGAGCGTGACGATCGAGCGCGGGCGCATCGTCGAGGTCCAGGACGGCCACCGCTCGCCCGACACGCGCGGGGCGGAGGTGGTGGACCTGGGCGGCGCCTTCCTCCTGCCCGGCCTGTGGGACGTCCACGTCCATCCCGACTACCTGGCCGGAACCGGCGCCTCGATCGCGGAGCAGACCGCGCTCTTCGGCTACCGTCTGATGGAGGCGCTCACCGAGAGCGGGATCGTGGGGTTCCGGTGCGCGGGCGCGGCCCACTTCATGGACGTGGCCTGGAAGCGCGCGTTCGCCTCCGGACAGTACGTGGGCCCGCGCCTCTTCGCGGCGGGCCACTTCCTCACCACGACCGGCGGCCACTTCCTCACCTCGGGCCACGCGCGCGAGTGCGACGGGCCGTACGGATTCGTCACCGCGATCCGCGAGCAGATCAAGAACGGCGTGGACCACATCAAGCTGAACCTGAGCGGCGGGATCATGGGGCCGGCGTGGGACCAGCACTCGCGCTCCTTCCTGCTGCCCGAGGAGCTCGAGGCCGCCTTCGCGATCTGCCGCCAGCGGGGCTTCCCGGTGATGGCGCACGCCACCAATCCCGAGGCGGTCGCGGCGGCGGCGCGGCTCGGCGCGCACAGCGTGGAGCACGGCTACATCCTGGACGACGCGAGCCTCGAGGCCCTGCGCGCGCACCGGGCGTGGTACGTGCCGACGCTCGCCATCACCCAGCTCACGCCGGACCAGGCGCGCGATGCGTGGGAGAAGCGCTGGGTGGAGCAGCGCAACCTGGCCCCCGACCTCTGCCGCCGCGCCGACGCGGCGGCGGGGGCGCACCGCGAGGCCTTCCGCCGCGCGCTCGCCGCCGGCATCCCGATGGCGCTGGGCTCGGACATCCGTCCCCTGCGCGAGGCCGCCCTGCTGGAGCTGGGCCTGTGGGTGGCGACCGGCGCCACTCCGTGGCAGGCGCTGCTCGCCGCCACCCGCCACGCGGCCGCCCTCTGCGGCGTCGGCGACGCGCTCGGCACCGTGGAGCCGGGCAAGCTAGCCGATCTGATCGTCGTCGCCGGGAACCCGCTCGAAGACATCACCAACCTCCGCCGACTGCGCCTCGTCCTCAAGGAAGGGCGCATCGTCTCGGACAAGCGCACCGTGGAGACCCCGCCATGACCGCGCTCGATCCCGTGTGGGCCACCGTCGCCGAGCTCTCGCAGGCCTTCGGCGCGCGCACGCTGTCTCCCGTCGACGCGGTGGACGCCCTGCTGCGGCGCATCGAGCGGCGCGACCGCGATCTCCATGCGTTCATCGCGGTGTACGCCGACGAGGCGCGGATGGCGGCGGAGGGCGCCGAGCGCGCCATCCGCTCCGGCCACCGCGTCGGACCGCTGCACGGCGTGCCCATCGCGCTGAAGGACCTGATCGACCTGGAAGGGCGCATCACCACCGGCGGCTCCAAGGTCTGGGCGAACCGCGTGTCGCCCACCACCGCCACGCTGGCCGAGCGGGCCATCGCGGCGGGCATGATCGTGCTCGGCAAGACGCACACCGTGGAGTTCGCGATGGGCAGCTGGGGCACCAACACCCACATGGGCACGCCCCGCAACCCGTGGGACCTCAGGGTCCATCGCACGCCGGGCGGATCGTCCAGCGGCTCCGCGGTCGCGGTCGCGGCCGGGCTCGCGCCCATCGCCATCGGCACCGACACCGGCGGCTCCGTCCGCCTGCCCGCGGGCTGGTGCGGCATCGTGGGCCTCAAGGTCACCGCCGGACGCATCAGCACCCACGGCATCCTGCCGCTGTCGTCCACGCTCGACACGCCGGGGCCCATGGCGCGCTCGGTGGAGGACGTCGCGATCCTCTTCCGCCTGCTGAACGGCCCCGATCCGCGCGATCCCCAGACGCTGCTGTGGTCTCACGCCGATCCTCTCCCCACGCTCCGGCGCGGGGTGGCCGGGCTCCGCATCGCGGTCATGCCGGAGGCCGAGCGCGCCGGCGTCGACCGCGAGATGCTCGCCGCCTTCGACGCCTCGGCCGACACGCTCGCCCGGCTGGGGGCGCAGGTCGTCCGGGTCGACCTGCCGCGCCGCTTCAGCGACTACGCGGCCGCGACCGGGCGCATCATCGGCGCGGAGGGCTACCGGTTCGTGGGTCACCTGGTCGACGACGAGTCCCTGCCGCTGGACCCCCACGTGCGCCCCCGCATCCAGCTCGGGCGCGGCGTGTCCGCGCGGGACTATCTGCTGGCGCTGGCCGAGCGCGAGGCGCACAAGCAAGAGATCGCGGGCGCGCTGGCCGACGTCGACGCGCTGCTCACGCCCATCGCGCTGACGCCGCCCATTGTCATCGACAAGGCCGATCAGGGCGGGACGGCGGCCCACTTCACGCGACCGGTGAACTACCTCGGCCTCTGCGGCCTCGCGATCCCCAACGGCTTCACCGCGGACGGCCTGCCGCTCGGTCTGCAGATCGTCGCACGCGCGGGCGACGAGGCCACCGCGCTTCGCATCGGCTGGGCCTATGAGACCGCCAGCGACTGGCGAGCGCGGCGTCCGCCCGAGCGCTGAGCATGCAGCGCGCCGCGTCGCGCTGCGCCGGCGGGTGAGAACTTTCTCCGTGTAAGTTTGTCGGCACCGGGGAAAAACGACAGCCCTTCTCGTCCCGGTCCGCCCACCATTTCGGCCTGCTTTTCCGCCTGCCTCCGCCCCGACCGGTGGTGGTCCGCCCGTTGCTATACCGCGGCAGGAGGTGCCAATGAGTCATATGGATCACAAACGAAGGGCATTCGCGATCGTCCTCGGAATCTTGCTGCTGACGCTGGGCACGCACGGAGTCGCCCACGCCACCCTGATCCCGAGCCTCGAATCCGTGGCTCCGAGCGGCGGCAATTTCCTCTGGACCTACACCATCGCGCTGGCGCTCGATCAGAGCGCGACGCAGGGAACCCCGCAATCGGCCAACCCGGTCATCCCGTCCGCCGGCGTGGGAGACTTCGTCACCATCTACGATTTCCGGGGCTTCGCGGGTACCTGCTCGGCCCCCAGCGGCTGGGTGTGCCAGGCGCAGGCAGTCGGGTTCACGCCGAACACGCAGACACCGGCGGATGACCCGAGCGTGACCAACCTCACCTTCACTCGCACGGGTTCCACGCTGGATGGCCCGATCGCGGACCTCGGCGACTTCACCGCCCTCACGTCCCTTTCCGATGAAACCCTCGGGACGTTCACCTCTCGCGGCACGCGCCGGATCGGTGCGCCGCTCACGATCGGCACCAAAATCGACAGCGTCGGCCCCGTCAGCGTTCCGGCCCCGGTTCCCGAGCCGGCCACGCTGATCCTGCTCGGCACCACGATGGCGGGGCTGGGCTTCACCCTTCGTCGCCGGCGTCGCGCCGGTACGTAACGCCTCTCACTGACCAACCGCGCCCCGCGGGACGGCGTGCGCCGCCCCGCGGGGCGCTACGGCGTCGCAGCAGGCGCCGTCCCGGCGCGCCTTGACAGGTGACGCGGCGCGGCCCAGGATGTGTCGCGATGCCGGCGGCGCCTCCGTTCCCTCGCTCTCGGCCCGGCCTCCGCCGGCGCCGTCCCGAACCGGCGCCGTCTCTCCTTCCTCCCGGCCGGGCCTGACATGGCCGATCTGTCGCGGGCCTACGACGTGCTGGTGGTCGGCGGCGGCAACGCGGCGCTCTGCGCCGCCCTCACCGCGCGCGAGATGGGCGCGCGCGTGCTCCTGGTGGAGCACGCGCCCCGGGCCATGCGCGGCGGCAACAGCCGGCACACCCGGAACCTGCGCGCGATGCACGCGGCCCCGACCTCCGTCCTCACCGAGGCCTACCCGGAGGACGAGTACTGGGAGGACCTCAAGCGGGTGACCGGCGGCGCCACCGACGAGGCCCTGGCCCGCATGACCATCCGGGCCTCGGCGGAGGCGACCGCGTGGGCGGAGGCACACGGGGTCCGCTTCCAGCCCTCGCTCACCGGGACCCTCAATCTCTCGCGCACCAACGCGTTCTTCCTGGGCGGCGGCAAGGCCCTGGTCAACGCCTACTACCGCACCGCGGAGCGCCTCGGCGTCGACGTGCTGTACGACACGGAGGTGCAGCACCTCACGCTCGAGGATCGGCGGGTCACGCAGGCGGTGCTGAGCAGCAAGGGCTTCCCGGAGACGGTGCGGGCCGCCGCGGTCGTGGCGGCTTCCGGCGGCTTCCAGGGCAACATCGAGTGGCTCAAGGAGTACTGGGGCGAGGCGGCGGAGAACTTCCTCATCCGCGGCACGCCGTACGCGCGGGGCCGCGTCCTGCGCGACCTCCTCGATCAGGGCGTGGCCCGGGTCGGCGATCCCACCCAGTGCCACGCGGTCGCCATCGACGCGCGCGCGCCCCGCTTCGACGGGGGCATCGTCACGCGCCTCGACTGCATCCCGTTCGGCATCGTGGTGGACCGCGACGGCCGGCGCTTCTACGACGAGGGGGAGGACCTGTGGCCGAAGCGCTACGCGATCTGGGGGCGGCTGGTGGCCCAGCGGCCCGGGCAGATCGCGTACTGCATCGTCGACGCCAAGTCGGAGCGCCTCTTCATGCCCTCCGTGTTCCCGCCCGTCCGGGCCGGCTCGATCGCCGAGCTGGCCCGCGCCTTCGGCCTGGAGCCCGCCGCCCTCGAGGCGACGGTGAAGGACTTCAACGCGGCGGTGCGCCCCGGCCGCTTCAACGGCAACGCGCTCGACGACTGCGCCACCGTCGGCCTCACGCCGCCCAAGACGCACTGGGCCCGGCCTCTCGACACGCCGCCGTTCATCGGCTACCCGCTGCGGCCCGGCATCACGTTCACCTACCTCGGGGTGCGCGTCGACGAGGGCGCGCGCGTGCTCATGCAGGACGGCCGCCCGGCGGAAAACCTCTGGGCCGCGGGCGAGATCATGGCCGGCAACATCCTCGGCAAGGGCTACCTGGCCGGCTTCGGCATGACGATCGGCACCGTGTTCGGCCGCATCGCGGGGCGGGAGGCCGCCGCCCACGTCCGGGCCCATGCACGCTAGCGCGGCGCTGCAGGACGCGGGCCGGGCGATGCAGGTCTGCAACGCCTGCCGCTACTGCGAGGGGTTCTGCGCGGTCTTCCCGGCCATGGAGCGGCGGCGCGAGTTCTCGCCGCTCGACCTGGCCTATCTCGCCAACCTCTGCCACAGCTGCCGCGCGTGCTTCTACGCCTGTCAGTACGCGCCGCCGCATCCGTTCAACGTCAACCTGCCCCGGACCTTCACCGACGTGCGGGCCGAGACGTGGCAGGCGTACGCGTGGCCGGGCTTCCTGGCCGGCCTGTTCCGGCGCAACGGCACGGTGGTCGCGCTCGCCACCGCGCTCGGCATCGCGCTGGTGCTGCTGGTCACCGCGGTGCTCCGCGATCCCGCGGTGCTCTACGGGGTGCACACCGCGCCCGGGGCCTTCTACCTGGTGATCCCGGCGTGGGCGATGGTGTCGGTGGGGTCGCTGACCTTCGGGTTCTCCATCCTGGCCCTCCTGATGGGCGCGGTGCGCTTCTGGCGCGGCACCGGCTCGGGGCCCTTCCCGCGCCCGGCCGCGTGGGCGCAGGCGCTCCGCGACGTGGCCTCGCTCCGGTACCTGGGCGGGGGCGACGACGGCTGCAACGACCGCGACGAGGGCTTCTCCCAGGGCCGCCGCTGGCTGCATCACGCGCTCTTCTACGGCTTCGCGCTCTGCTTCGCCTCCACCACCGCCGCCGCGTTCTACGAGCACGTGCTGGGCCGGCTGTCCCCGTTCCCGCCGACCAGCCTGCCGGTGCTGCTGGGCACCATCGGAGGACTCGGCATGACCGTCGGCGCCGCCGGCATGCTGTGGCTCAAGATCGTCGCCGATCCCGAGCCCGGCGCCCCGCGGCTGCTCGGCACCGAGTTCGCCTTCGTGCTCCTGATCCTGCTGACCGCGGTCACCGGCCTCGTGCTGCTGAGCTTCCGCGCGACGACCGCGATGGGCACGCTGCTGGCCATTCACCTGGGCTGCGTGCTGGCCCTGTTCCTGGTGATGCCCTACAGCAAGTTCGTGCACGGCGTCTACCGCGCCGCCGCGCTGCTCCGGAACGCGGCGGAGACGCGCGCCTCCGCCGCTCCGCGCTGAGCCGGGCGGCGCGATCAGCCCCGCCTCGACTCCTTCCCGTTCCGGTGCACGAGCGCGACCGCGGCCTCCGGGGTCAGCACCCGGAACATCATGGTCTCGACCAGGAACAGACGCACCGTGGTGTCGGTGTGGCTCTGGTAGGCGATCGAGAGATCCCGCCCCACCGTCAGCTCGAAGTCGCCCCCGCGGAGGCTCAGCACCACCGCACCGCTGATGGCCGGCGCCCACACGATGGGGCCGTCCACGAGCTTGCGCACCACGTTGAGCACCGGGTAGCCGCCGTCGCCCACCGCCTGGGTCAGGCCGGTGTACGAGCGCGGCCCGAGCGCGATCGCGTACGGACCGTCCACCCCGGCCAGCCGGAGCAGCCGCGTGGCCTCCGCGATCGTGTGCGGGTAGGCCTGGTAGTCGTCGGAGATCGGCAGGCTCGGATGCGCGGAGGCCTGCTCGATGCCCTGGATGCCGCCGGCGGGATAGCCGTGGAAGATCGCGTTGTCCTCCGCGTAGGCGATGCGGGTGGCCGCGTCGATCAGGGGCTGGAGCTCCGGGTCCTTGGCGCCGCGCTCCACTGCGTCCATCTCCTCCCGGGACAGATCGAAGTAGGCCCGCAGCTCGATGAGCGGCAGCACCTGGCGGCGCGCGGCCTCCACGTCGGGAACCGGGCCCTTGGCGAGCTTCTCGCGCCGGCCGGTGTTCACGGAAGCGCCCGTGGGCCCGAGCGGGCCCTCGAAGTCGACGAGCTTGCGGCCGGCCAGCTTCAGCTTGAGGACGCGGGTGGCCTCCGCGTCGACCTCCTGCCAGGCCGCGTCGGAGATGGGGGCCAGCTCTCGCTTGAGATTGTTCATAGCCCCTGGCCCCCCTTCAGGCTGCCGATCCCGAGGGAGCCGGCTCCGCCCGATGCCGAGGGCTGCGATGCGCCCGCCTCCCCACCCGTCGCCGCCTGCTCCTTCCCGACGATGGAGCCGGTGCTGAAGAGATATTCCTTGAGATGGGCGTCCATGGTGGGGTCGCGCCGGCGGTACCACTCGAGCACCATCGCGAAGTGCTCCTTCTCCTCGTCCCGGTTGTGGGCCAGGATCGACTTCAAATCGGGGTCCGTCGCCGCGTCGACGCGCTGGTCGTACCAGTCGGCCGCCTCGAGCTCTTCCTGCATCGAGGTCAGAGCCCGGTGATTGTCCTGGGTCTCGGGCCTCAGCTTCTCCTCTGATTCGTGGTAACCCACCGAGTTCGCCATCCGCCTTCCCCCGAGAGGTGGTTCGTTCAATGCGTGGTGGAGCGTGGGAACCCCGTCACAATACTCCAGACGCGGCGACGCGGCACGCGGTTCCCACACCCGGCTGCGGGACGCAAAATTACCTGGAAAAATGCTGCTGTACTACCCTGGGGTTCATGGGGCAGCCCACCCCGACCGGGCCGGACGGCGAGCACGCCGCCGCCGGCGAGTTCGCGCAGGCGGCGGACAGGCTCGTGCGGGCCGCCGTCCGGATCCTGGGCGGCCACCACGCCCGCCTGTATCGCTTCGAGCCGGATCCCGCCGCCCCTCGGCTCGTCGCATTCGCGGGTCGCGAGGGCGTCCGCCCGACCGCCGGATCCGCCGACGCGGAGATCGCCCTCGCCCGCCTCGCCTCCCGCGTCGGAACGGTCCGCGGCACCCCCGACATCCTGACCGAGCCCGGCTGCCCGCTGGACGCAGCGAACCGCAAGGCGATCCGGAGCCAGCGCCTGGGCGCCCTCGCCGCCGCCCCCATCGCGGCCCGCGCCGGCCAGACGGGCGCGCTCGTGCTCGCCGATCACACCGGACGCAGATACACCGAGGACGAGCTGGCGCTGCTCGCCACGCTGGCGGACAGCGCAGGGCTGGCGCTCGACAACGAGCAGATGCAGGCCACGATCGCCCGCGAGCGGCAGGAGGCGGCGGAGCTGGCGCTGGTGGGGAGTCTCATCGGCGAGGACCTCGACTCCGCCGCGGTCGGCCAGCGTATCGCGGAGAGCGTGCTGGGCCTCCTCTCCGTCAACAGCGCCGCGATCCGCCTCCTGCAGCCGGATGGGGACCTGCACGCGATCGCGCTGGGCGGCCGCGCCAAGGAGTACGCCGGGCGCGGGGAGATCGTGCCGGCGGGCGCCGGCATCGTGGGCCGCGCCGCCACCGAGGGCCGCCCGGTCTGGACCGAGGACATCCGCGTCGACGGTAGCTTCGAGAATCATCCGATCCTGCGCGAACGCAACGTGTCGGTGGGCATCGTGGCCGGCCTCGCGGTGCCGATGCGGGTGGCCGGCCGGGTCATCGGCGTGCTCTCGGTGGGCAGCGCCGAGCCGCGCCGCTTCTCCCAGCCCGAGATCGACCTCCTGCAGCGCTTCGCGGACCAGGCCGCGCTCGCCATCAGCAACGCGCGCTCGCGCGACGCGCTGGTCAAGCAGGCCAAGCGCCTCGAGATCCTCCACGACATCGACATCGCGATCCTCTCCGAGACCGCTCCGGCGGCGATCGCGGAAGCGGTGCTCATGCGCCTGCGCGACCTGCTGGGGGTGCCTCGCGCGATCGTCAACCTCTTCGACTGGACGACCGGCGAGGTGGAATGGCTGGCCGCGGTCGGCCGCCATCGGATCCACCGTGGCGGTCGGGTCCGGTACTCCATGGCCATGGCGGGAGACGTCGAGGCCCTGCGCCGCGGCGAGCCCCAGGTGGTCGACGTGCGGACGCTGCCGCCGAGCCCGGAGGCGGAGGCCCTCCTCGCCTCGGGGGTGCAGGCGTACATGGTCGTGCCGATGATCACCGCCGGGGAGCTGATCGGCTCGGTGAGCTTCGGCGGCGACCAGGCGCGCTTCCCGGAGGAGCAGGTGGGCGTCGCGCGCGAGGTCGCGGCCCAGCTCGCGGTCGCCCTCCACCAGGCGAAGCTGGTGGAACGCCTCCGCACCTCGTACGCGGAGCTGGAGTCGGCGCAGGCCCAGCTCGCCCAGGCCCAGAAGATGGAGGCGATCGGGCAGCTCGCGGGCGGCATCGCGCACGACTTCAACAACCTGCTGACCGTGATCGGGGGCCGGTCGAGCCTGCTCCAGATGCGCCTGCCGCCCGACCACCCGGCCCGCCGGGACATCGACCTGATCCAGACCACCGCCCAGCGCGCCGCCGGCCTCACCCGCCAGCTGCTCGCGTTCAGCCGCAAGCAGGTGCTGGAGCCGCGGCCGGTCGACCTGAGCGCGCTGGTGGAGGGCGTGACCCCGATCCTGCGGCGCCTGATCGGCGAGCACATCGAGATCGTGATCCTGCCGGAGGGAGACCCCGGCAAGGTCATGGCCGACCCCGGCCAGATGGAGCAGGTGATCGTGAACCTGGTGGTCAACGCCCGCGACGCGATGCCTGACGGCGGCACGCTCACCATCGCCACCGCCGGCCGCACGGTGGAGGAGCCCGGTCTCCGCGTGCAGGACCAGGTCGTGCCCGCGGGCCGCTACGTCACGCTCAGCATCCGCGACACCGGTTCCGGGATGGACGCGGCGACCGCGGCGCGCATCTTCGAGCCGTTCTTCACCACCAAGGAGCCGGGCAAGGGCACCGGGCTCGGGCTGTCCACCGTGCACGGCATCGTGCACCAGAGCGGCGGCTACCTGGACCTCGAGACCGCGGTGGGACGCGGCACCACGTTCACGATCTACCTGCCCCGCATCCCGGACGCGGCCGCGGTGCCCGCGACGGGGGCGGAGCCCGACGCCGAGCTGATCCGCGGCTCGGGGACGATCCTGCTCGTGGAGGACGACGAGGAGCTGCGCCGCCTGTCCGCGGAGGTGCTGACCGCCTCGGGCTACGCGGTCCTGGAGGCGTCGGACCCGCTGGAGGCCCTCACGCTGTGCGAGCGGCGATCGGAGCCGATCGATCTCCTGCTCACCGACATGCTGATGCCCGCCATGCGCGGACCGGAGCTGGCCGCGCAGCTCTGGGAGAGCCGCCCGGCCTTGAAGGTGCTGATCATGTCCGGCTACACCGAGAGCGGGGCCACCGACGGCCAGCCGCGGTGGCGCTTCCTCCAGAAGCCGTTCACGCCGCAGAGCCTCAGCGAGGCGGTGCGCGAGGCCCTCGCGCCGCCGGCCCCGCCGCGCGCCTGAGCCCTTCCCGGAGTCAGAAGGGGCAGACCTGTCGCCCGGGCTGCCCGCAGTAGCCGAACTGCACCTGACCGGTGGCCACGAAGCGCCGCAGCAGCGCGAGCGAGAAGGACATGTCGCTCACCAGCGCGGCCTGGTGGCACAGCAGGCAGTCGCCGGGCAGCTCGAGCGCGAGCGGCCGCGCCGTCGCGGGATCGAAGCCCGCGAAGGTCCACGTGCCGCTGCCGAAGCCCGCGCGCGTCTTCTGCATCACGTGGAGCGTGTGCTCGTCCTTGCTGCGGACCAGGCGGCCGTCCGGGCCCTTCTCGTAGATCGACGCGCCCGTCTTCGCGTCCCGGCCCACCACCCGGGCGCTGTACACGTCCAGGGCGAAGAGCGCGCCCACCGGAAACTCGGAGAGCCGGGGCTCACGCTCGACCGCCTCGAAGGCGTCGCGCGAGACGTAGAGGTCGCGCGAGAGGCCGTCGACCCGATCGACCCGCGCGTACTTCACCAGCGTGGTCTTGTAGTCCCGGGGATACGGCACCGCGGGCGGCGACTGCGCGGCGGCGGGCCCGATCAGCGCGAGCAGCGCGACCACGGCCCCGCGACCCCACCAACGCTTCACCGGCGCTCCCTCTTGCTTCGTGGCGGCTCTCCCCTCGCCCGGCGGCGCCTCACCCCCGGCCCGCGCGGTCGGGGCTAGAAAGGCGCGTCCGCCCGCCGGCTGTCAACCGCGGGCGGCGGTCGCAGGCCCGGCGCCAGCATCTTGTAGAACACGGTCGTGGCGCACAGCCCCCCGGTGGGCCAGAGCGCGAAGTCGGGGATGACGCCGCACCGCTGCCAGCCGAGGCGCGGGTAGAGTCGTTCCGCGTCGCCGCCGGTCACGGTGTCCAGCACGAGCAGCGACTTGCCGGCGGCGCGCGCCGCCTCGTCGGCCGCGCCCATCAGCCGGGCCGCGATGCCGCGGCGGCGGGCCCGCGGATGCACCAGCAGCTTGGCGATCTCGCCCCGGTGCGGCTGGTTCTCGGGCATGGCCAGCAGCACCTGGACGGTGCCCACGACGCCTGCCGTCTCGTCCTCCGCCACCAGCAAGATGCGATCGCCCCGGGCCACGCCATCGACGACGCCACGCCAGAAGGCCTCCGCCCGCTCGCGCGAGAGGGGGTGCATGAAGCTCACCGACGCCCCGCCCGCCACGCACGAAATGAGCACCTCCGCGAGCGCGGGAACGAGCCGGGTGGCCTCCTCGGGCCGGACGCGCCGCACGACGACGGCAGCCGTCATGGTCTCCTCCGGGGGGCGTGACCATTGCCGGTGATGGCCACGAGGTAGCGGGCGGCCTTGCGCCCGGGATTGCGATACGCGGTGGGTCCGGTCACCTGCATGGCGAGGCAGTCGCCCGTCTCGAGGCGGTGTCGCGCGCCGCCCAGCGTGACCTCGACGCTGCCGTCCAGAACCCACACCTGCTGATGCATGGGCACCTCGCGCACGGCGGACTCGTAGGCGACCCGCGCGCCCGCGGGCAGCTCCACCTCGACGAGCTGGAGCGGCGCCGCCATCCCGGGCGGCGAGAGATTGCGGCGGCGGTAGCCGGAGGCGGGGTCGCGCCACCGGGTCTGATCCTCGCGCCGCGCCACCGGGCTGGCGGCCGCCTGCGGGTCGTCGAAGAGCGCGGCCAGCGAGACGCCGAGGCTGGCCGCGAGCTTCTCCAGCACCACCGCGGTCGCGCTGGTCTCCCCCCGCTCGATCAGCGAGATCATCGAGCGGCTCACCCCGCTGTGCCGGGCCAGGGCCTCGAGCGAGAGCCCCCGCCCCGCGCGAAGCCCGCGCACGCGGGCCGCGATGCGCCGGTTGACGTCGGCCGCCCCGTCTCTCATGGTGGATGGATATTCCAGTATAATGGACGCCCCTGTCAAGCGGCTCCGAGGGCGGCCGAGATCCTCCCGGGGAAGGAACGCGGGCGCGCGAGGGGGTCCCGTCCCCGGCGCTTAGCCGGCCGTGGTTCGCTGGGCGGGTGCGGCGGCGATACGGGCCGGCGCGAGCTTGAGCAGCGCGAGGCACCTCGGGC
>Ga0070741_10012800_pt1 | contig 15042 bp, 15 predicted proteins | sample Coa_R1_4_FD_66440 | JGI IMG/M metagenome (GOLD analysis project Ga0070741, IMG submission 66440) | Surface soil microbial communities from Centralia Pennsylvania, which are recovering from an underground coalmine fire - Coalmine... | ecosystem: Environmental > Terrestrial > Soil > Unclassified ... | reverse complement strand
ATGAAGACCATGACCTAAACAGCAATTTTAATCTTATTTTTGCCGATTTCGGCACACAAGACCCTCGTAGCCCTGGCGATCCAACTAAAACTAATGTCCAGCCGGTCTTTATATTGCCGCTTGGTACTAAAGTCCACTCGTTGGTTGACGGCGTGGTGGCTGATGTTAAGGGACTCTATAGCGGTGATTCAACGATCTGGGTAACAGCCAATGGCCAGATGACCAGCTACATTTACGAAACCGAGCACATTATTAATCCGATAGTTAAGAAGGGAGATAAAGTAAGCGGCGGGCAGGTTATTGGCGAAGTTAGCACGCACAGTTCACAATATCATCCGGGCTTTGGTATCGTCGAGATTGGTATTCTACATTCCAGCGGCACCCAGGCGCAGCATATTTGCCCGTTTCATTACCTTGACCCCAGCATTAAGGCGGATATTGACAAGAAAATTTTGGCTGTGCACAAAGCCTGGACAGACTATGTAGGTATGCCGAACCTTTACGACGACGCCCACAGCGTAGAACCGGGCTGTTTTGTGCTCGGTCCCGTCAACGGATGAGTGCTCATAGTAATGGTCGGCGTCCACGAAAGAAGCTAGCGTTTAAATAGCCTTAAAGCCCGCCCGCAGGGAATATTTAACTTGCCTGTCCCTTAGCGAATACTTGGCATGTTAAGTATTCTGCTTCGAGGTTAAGTATTTTAGCGGGTGTAGGTTTTGGCGTTAGAATCAAAACCGCTGACTTGGTCGGCACTTTTGTTTTTAAATACTTCGAATTTAAGTTTCTGTTTATCGGTCAATTGAGCTAGGACTGTTCCCAGCACTGGCCCGTTATTATTGGCTTTGGGACCTTTAACAAAGTCTGATTGAGTCCACTCGCTACCATCCGGTTTAAGATATTTGCGCTGCACTAGCTCGTACTTGACGACTCCGTTATCTTGGCCGACCTTGGCTGGATCAGGGCTGCCAGCTTTGGCAAAATATTGCCGGGCGTCGCTGCCATCACCTTTTGAAGAGTCAGGGTTAGTACCCGGATAGCTATCGTAATTACCGACCGAGACAACAGTCGCCGAAGGATCATAAAGATCGGGCGCTATCGATAGGTGACCTGTCCAATATTGGCCACCGGGCGGCGTACTATTATTGTTGTAACCCCCGCTGCCTTCCAGGAACCAGTTGCCAATAAGTTTGCCGTCAACATCATAATCGATTTTGCCCTGTATGGGTTCAACTGTACGCGGATCTTTTGTCTCCACAGTGCTGCGGAGGTCGGCAGTGTAGTAGGGGAAGGGATTATCGGTGTAGATTTTCCAGACCTCGCCCTTGTAGGTGGCTGGATTGATAAAGCCTTTGAGCGGTTTTTGGGTGTTCCAGACAGCAAAGTCAAGAGTTTGGCCACCAATGTGGCCGATCAACTGGCCGGCTTTGACTTGGATCGGCAGGTGTTTGTCGTCAATACCGGACTCAACGCTAGTTACAAGGTCGTAGTAGTAAAAGAAGGTACAGGAGACACTAAATACTAGACGGATTCGACCATTGCTACCGTTCTCGGGCGGATGGACCTCGATGCCAGTAATTTGAGCATCGGCCATAGCGTAAACGGGGTATTTATCCTTAGATGAATTAAAAATTGTTGGTGAGAAATATTGATGGTCGATCGGCGTCACATGTCCACCAACAGTCAAGCCATAAGGGATGAGAATATTAAAGTCATTGGCATCCATAGGCAAGTGAGTAAAGGTGGTAGTGCCGCTGCCTTTGCAGTAGTTGTTACTTAGTTGTTCGCCGGCTTCTAAGGCACTTTGACCGCTAGGTGTTGCAGTTGATACTGAGGACTGGTTGGTAGTTTTACTAGATTTGTTACTCGAATATACTTTCCAGCCAGCAAAGCCAACAACGGCAATAATCACAATTAATAAGAATAGGCCCAAATGCGCAATGCCTGACTGAGACTTGCTACGATTTTTAACCATAAGCTTAATGTTAGCTGAAATTCAGCTAGAAATAAATAAAAGATTTACCTTGGGGACAGCAGGGAGTGTTTATTGATAAAAACAATAAAACATGTTAAAACATATACTTATGCCTGAGAGAGTTGTTCTCGAGAATAGGGAAGATGTAAGAACGGCTACCTGTTTAGCCTCTGGTTTACTGCATGAAGAAGTCCAAATACCAGATGGCGAGATACCAGAGGTGGGGACTGATGGCTATATGCTGGAGAGGTCAGCGCTTAGCGCTATATTGATTGCTAAAACTGTTGACCGCTCAGTAATAGCCGATGGTTCTGAACTTGGGTATAGATTTAGCAGCAAAATGCCAAGAGGCCTTGCTCCTCAAGCAGTACTAGCTAGGTGGATACAACGCCATAACCACCGCATACTTGATGATTTGATTAAAACTGATCCGGCTCTAGCGGTGATAGCTGAACGCTATCAGGATTTGGCCGTACCATTTAAGTCGGAATCCATCAGGCGAAAACCTCAGGACATCAGACGAGAGGTTTTGCGGTTTGATGGAGTTGTTCATGAAGCTGATGCCTGGCTGCGCGTCGCTAGTGTTGCCGCCTCTTATCACGATATCAATTTAGAGCGCGAACATGCTTTGCCGTTTGTCATCGCTAAGCTTCCAACGATGCAAATAACAGCCAGAGGTGATATGGCACTCCAAAATGTTCGAATGGCCATAAGAGAAGCTGGTGATGCTCTCGGTACACTGCATAATTCTGCTGATCCAATGGATCACGTGACCAGATATAAAGTCTTGAGAGTATATGTCAAAGAAAGAACAGGGCATTGGTTACCGGCTCAGAACTTTGAAGAGCTCTATGAAGTTGCGCAAAACCCTGTCACTGGCATAAGCCTTTCCGAAAAGCCAAAAGGTTTTGGTGAAATTAAACCATTTCGCAATACGGCTTATGGGTGTCCGGCGTCATATCGATTAAATAGCAGCAAGGCAGAGGACTTAAGGGTATCAGCCTTAAATAGGCTATTACGGGCTGGCGTTGCTGCTATGGCGCAGCAGAATGTCTTCAGGGAATCATTGGGCACAAAGTCAGTATTTGTACCCGACGCCCTTCTGAAACTTAATGCCAATTTGATGCAAGCTGAAAGAGAGGCTACCACTAAACCTGTTGCTGAACGTCAAGAAAGACTAGTAGCCTTGGCAGGAGTCCACGCATCATTACTGCGCGTCCGTTCTGCTGTTGCTTAAAAAAACTTGTCTGCAGCTAGGTACGTTTCTTGCGCAGCATTAGTCGTAAATTAGCCAAATAATGATAGGGGTTTAGGGTGGGATGAGACTTTAAGTATTCAAGATGAAAATTGACAAAAGAAATTTGGTTGCCCGGCCATTTAGCAGAATCGCCACGAAACGTCGGCTTAGTAATATATGTCGAACTAGATTCCATCAAATTTAGTTCTCCGACTATTTCGTCCATCGCAACCTCGTTAATATAACCCGGTCGCTGTTGAGTTGCCATTTAATACCATTATCCTCCTTAGAGGGAAAATAACCTAATTGGTACATCTGGAGCTAAGGTGTATAATAGAGGTAACTAGACAACTGCAACACTAAACGTCCAAGAGGGAGATCGGTAAAGATTGTTGTTGGGCTAAGCAATAACAATCAATGGAAAGGACATAAGATGTCAATTTTTACAGACCGTTCCTATCAGGATGAGCCAAGCCAGCCAGCTGGTGATGCTCCAGCTGGAGCACCGGCCGACGACGGCAATCCAGCCGAGGCTCCCCAAGCCCCAACCGCGGGATAGGCAGTAGTGCGCATAGAAGATCCGGCTAGAATGCTGGATCTTCTAATTAAGATAAGTAAGAAGGAAATATCATGGCAGCTAAATTATATGTAGGCTCATTGGCCTACAGCATTAATGACGACCAACTTAAGGAGCTTTTTGCTACCGCCGGGACTGTAGTTTCGGCACAGGTTATCATTGACAGAAACTCTAACCAATCAAAAGGCTTTGGCTTCGTAGAAATGTCGAGCGATGAAGAGGCCCAAAAAGCTATCAAAGAACTTAACGGCAAAGAAGTAGATGGCCGGGCAATTATGGTTAATATGGCACGTCCCAAAGAGGACCGCCCACAGAATTCTTTTGGTGGCGGACATCGCGGGCAATCTCGCGGTAGGTACTAAATTTTCCAGAAATAAGCTAGATCACCCGAATCCGGCTTGACTCTACAAAAATCTACCTAAATCTGAGATATTAGTTACCTGAAGATTTATGAGCAAGGATTTAAATATTGTCGAGGCCCTAAAGAGCGGCGCCGTTGGGCTTCTGCCGAGCGATACCATATATGGACTGAGCTGCTCAGCACTAAACCAACCAGCCATTGAGCGAATCTTTAAACTCAAAGGTCGTGGCTACGATAAGCTGTTTATTGTTTTAATTTCTGACTTTGATCAGGTGGCTGAACTTCACCTTGATCCTCAAGGATTTGAGCCTGTCCGTAACATTTGGCCCGCCCCACTCACACTGGTAGTGGCAACCTCTGACCAAACTCCAAAATTTCTGCGCCGAACCACCAATTCTCTGGCGGTTAGAATGCCTAATAAAGATGATTTGCGTAAACTACTTCGTAAAACTGGCCCTCTTGTAAGTACTAGTGCCAATCCCTCCGGCCAGCCGCCAGCCGAAACTGTAGATCAGGCCAGAGCCTATTTTGGCGACCGGCTTGATTTTTATGTTGATGCCGGGCCGATTAAAGGACAGCCCTCAACTGTTGCCAAAATTAATGACGGAAGAGTAGAAGTTTTGCGACAGGGGGCATACAAGCTTAGGGATTAGGAGTAGGATAAAAAAAAGGAGGATATATGGTAAAAAAATGGAATAACCGCAAGATAAAGGGCGGCAACTCGATGGCGCCGGCCTATTTTTTAGGAATGATCGGTTCGGCAGTCTACTACTTACACACCAGTACCGGTTTTTGGAGTAGTATAGCCGCTTTGCTTAAAGCATTGGTCTGGCCAGCCTTTCTGGTCTATCACCTGCTTGGCCTATAAATCCTTAACAAGTTAAGGATTTAATTAAAAGATTTAGCTGCCTCGACCGGCGGAATATTTGTCCTCGACATCGTAAGGACGGTCTGTCCAACAGCTACAGCGACTTGGCCATTTAATTCTGCGACTGGTCTTGCAGCCTCAGCTTCCCGTTCATTTTTTATTTGTCCGTACAAATAGTGTAGATAGTTTAATAAACCTAATCCTTCAATTCCCTCAAAACGTTTGTTTGCCAGCTTCCACTCAAAATATGTGACTTCTTCGTCGGATAGACGAGCTGCTTCGGTTTTATAGTCCTCGCTGCGTGCATTATGGCTGGTAATCCCAATTCTGCCGTCCTGTGCAATAATCACTTCCCATTTCTGGTAAATTTTTTTTCCACCACCTCGTAAATATTCAGTGACTTCGTAGTTATAATTGCCACTGCGGTCAATAGTAAGCGTTTGTGTGTTTGGGCCGACTCCGTGCATTTCGGTCCCTGCAAACTCGCGTTCGATAATAGGACCAGCTGCGACTTCCAAAACCTGGTCCATCAGGGTTAGGGCTTCGGTGGCTACAGTAACTGGTTTCTCTGCTCTATTTTCTGCTTCAATTGGTTCTGTTTGAGTCATGTTTTCTCCTTGAATAAATAAAAAACCTCCCGGCCGGGAGGTTGATCGCATAGTTTTTAGTAAATTAAACCAAGAGCCTCCCAACGGTTTCTATACAAGAACCGGATGAGGGAGAGAAGTTCTTATTTATATTGCAGCGGCTGTTCATGATTTATCTATTTACTGCCTTAAGTTTTGGAAAGTCAAGAACAACGTGATCATAGTTACTTACTTACCGGGTTAGTTTGCTAGAATTTAATTAATGAGTGTGTTTAGGAATATTGCGCGGTTTTCTGTACGCTGGCGCTGGCCAATTATTATTGTCTGGATCGCGGCTGTACCATTCCTAACTGCTACCCTGCCAAATATTAATGATGTAACAAAAAACAGTACTAAAGACTTCTTGCCTAAAAATAGTCCGACCGACCAAGCATCTAAGCTGGAATCTGCCTTTCAGAAACAAGACACTGCCAGCAATGCCGTTATTGTTGCTAGTCGCAAAAGCACCAAGCTGTCAGATGCCGATAATGTTGCCCTGCAGCAACTAGTTAACAATGTTAAAAAGACTAAAGAGATAACTGAGGTTGATAATCTAGGCGTAAGTGCTGATGGCCAAGCTCATGAGTATTTGGTTGGCGTTAGCGGTGCAGCTTTTGGTAACGGTGCATTTAAAATCGTTGATGATTTACGAACAACTATTCATAAAAGTAGTTTGCCGTCAGGCCTTAAAGTCAATTTAACCGGTGATTTGGCGGCTTCTGTTGATCAGGAAAACGCCAATAGTTCAGGTCGTAACAAGACCGAAATCTATTCGGTCGTACTGATCCTTGTATTGTTGCTTGTGGTCTTCCGCGCAATATTGGCGCCGATTGTAACTCTACTGCCAGCCGCTCTTGCTTTAATGGTTTCCCAGCCGATTATTGCTGAAGCAACGCACGCTGGCGTCCAAGTTGGGTTTATAACTCAAATATTGCTGATTGTACTATTGCTTGGCGCGGGTACTGACTATGGCTTGTTTTTGGTCTTTAGGGTGAGGGAAGAAATGCGCACTAAAGGTCTAACTGCCAAAGAAGCTGTTGTTGAAGCCCTAACCCATGTGGGCGAATCAATAACCTTCTCTGCGGCTACTGTTATTGCCGCACTACTTTGTTTAATGTTGGCAGTCTTTGGACTATATAGCGGTTTAGGCCCGGCATTAGCCATAGGTTTAACAATAATGCTGCTAATTGCGTTGACGTTTCTGCCGGCCTTACTTGCCGTAATGGGACGTGCAGTTTTTTGGCCAACCAAAACTAATCAAAGTGAAAACAAAATTGGGCTATGGGGCAGGTTGGCTGACCGGGCAATCAAGAAACCGGTGCTAATATTGGCCCTAGGCGTTTTGATACTTGGTGGGTTATCGTTGGGTCTTGTTGGCTACAAGGCAGCCGGCTTTGGAGACGTTAGTGCGCCGTCTGGTAGCGACTCAGCGACTGGCCAAAGTGTAATTGAGAAGCACTTCCCGGCCGCCAATAATAACCCACAGCTAGTAATATTTCGATTTAAAAGCTCTGTTTGGGATAATCCTGCAATAGTTGCTCAAGTTCAGGACAAGTTATCGGCTTCAAAAACTTTTAGAGCTGTTAGTGGGCCGCTTAATGCTAACGGTTTTACACTCACCCCAGAACAACTCCCACAGATACACGGCAGCGGTTCCCAGTCGGAAACAGCCCTTGCCCAGTTCATTAGTAAGAATGGAAAAACAGTGCAGTATTATGCGATATTAAGCGCTGGTAAAACCGGAAGTGCAGAGGCATTACGCGCTATACCCACCGTCAGATCCGAAATTCAAAATATTGCCGCAGAAGTAGGCGCGGATGAAAACAGCATATATAGCGCTGATTCTGTAGCATATGACATTAATCAAACTACGAACAAAGATCTACTAAAAATTATTCCCGTAGTTCTGCTAGTGATCGCTGCTTTACTAGCAATACTTCTCCGCAGTTTAGTAGCTCCTTGGTATCTAATTGCTACGGTCGGTCTAAGTTATCTGGCTTCTTTGGGTCTGGCGATGATTGTTTTTGTCCATTTCCTTGGTCATGATGGATTAAATTTTGTTTTACCGTTTCTAATGTTTATCTTTGGCATGTCTTTGGGACAAGACTACAACATCCTTGTAATGAGTCGTATTAGGGAAGAGACACATCATAGCAAGTCATTATTCACAGCTATAACTAAAGCTGTTGGCATAACCGGTACAACTGTTACCTCCGCGGGTCTAATACTGGCTGGCACATTTTCTATATTTGGCATTGTTGGCGGCAACGAGCAGGGGCAGCAAATCGGTTTTGGCGTGGCGTTTGCAATCTTATTAGATACCTTCTTTGTCCGTACGCTGCTGGTCCCGTCTATAGTTGCTTTACTCGGCAAATGGAACTGGTGGCCATCAAGCCTGCATCGGACAGTTAAATAAGTAGAAAATTTATGCCTAAACTACTTTTTACAAGCAATACTCATCCTCTACCGTTTTCTGATTTAATAATCCAAAATGGCCGAGCATATGTAGCAGGACAAGTCGGCTTTGATAAGGACGATAAACTAGCGGACAATATCGAGGACCAGACAAGACAAACACTCGAGAATCTAAAAGCAGCCTTACAGCGTGGCGGTTTAGGACTGGAAAATATAGTTAAGGTGGGAGCATTTTTAACAAATAATGAAAATTTTGCTGGGTTTAACAAAGTTTATGCCGAATACTTTCCTAAGGATAAGCCGGTCAGGACCACAATATTTTGCGCTCTTGCAAAACCAGATTTTTTAGTGGAAATCGACGCAATAGCTGAGCTATGAGGGTTTTGGTATTTGGCGACAGCAATACGCAGGGATTTTGGGATATAGACGGTGGCTGGGCAAGCAGGCTTAGAAAACACTACGATATTAGGACGATTAAAAGATTACACAAAAATAAAGACTACCCGGAATTCTACAATCTAGGAATATCCGGCAATAAGACAGTTGATGTACTCCAAAGATTTGAAGATGAAACAAAATCGCGCCGCTGGAAGAATGAAGAATTTATTATAATTTTTGCAATTGGTCTCAATGACACCACCATAATGGGCGGTTCTGAGATTTCTAATACGGACGTCTACCGTGAACAGCTGGAGCGGTTATTGTCTGAAGCTAATAAATATTCGGACAAAATACTTTTTGTTGGCCTGACGCCGGTAGAAGAAAAGTTAACTAACCCGGTACCGTGGGATAAAACTATCCACTACACCAACGATAGAATTTTTCTGTTCGAAAATGTCATGCGGGATGAATGTCTTAAGCACCATGTACCACACGTAGCCGTTATGGAGGAAATGCAGGACAGAATAATCGCTGGCCAGAAACTACTTGAAGATGGGCTTCATCCAAATAGTGAAGGACACGAACTTATTTTTAAGCTTGTGCTACCCCAACTTGAGAAACTTTTAGCTACTTAGCTGATAACTTGATAAAATGCTAATGTATCTTTAAAGATGTAACTAATGGACGAACAAAAAAATCAAGAAACAGAACCAAAACCCGTAGATCGGACAGCAGAGGAAGCAACCGAACCAGAGCCAAAGCCTGCTAAAAAAATATCTATCGGAGGTTCACGCTGGCATAGACTTAAAACTTGGTACGTATCCCACAAAAAGCTCTCCATCCCACTAACGGTCCTAGTTCTCTTACTCCTACTTGCGGTTGTGCCTTGGACAAGATATAAAATTGGCGGGCTATTTATAAAGAAGGACGTACTGGTATATACGGCGGATTCTAAATCTGGGTCTACAATTTACCAGGCCGGTGTCACGCTGGATGGCAAGCGACCCGGTGCGTCCGGAAAACCGCCGTACCCATACTACTTTAAGGGTGTTTCTATCGGCAGACACAAGATATCTTTTGGGGCGAGCTATTACAAAAGCTCACAAAACGTTGTGACTATAGATGTAGGCCTCTCAAAGAACCACAATATTAAGATACTAGGTCAGGCAACGGGACGTCTGGTTACTATAAGGTTAACAAATAAAATTAGCGGTAAAGCCGTGCCTAACTTACAGGTTAAAGCCGGCAAGTCAGTAACTAAGACAGATTGGAAAGGCGACGGCAGTGTTGTGGTTGATCCTAATTTAACATCTGTACAGGTAGAGATTTCTGGACAAGGGTATAACACTTTTGTGACAAAAGTACCCGTAAACGCCGGTGAGGTCAATTTTAATCAAGTTGTGGTTGTCCCTGCGGGTAAGATTTACTTCCTTTCAAAACTTAGCGGCAAGATTGATGTGGTTAAGACTGACCTTGATGGCGCAAATCGGCAGACTGTCTTAGCTGGCACTGGCAATGAAGATGACCAAAACACTGTCTTGTTGGCTTCAAGGGACTGGAAGTATCTGGCTCTCCTGTCACGCCGCGCGGGAACATTTGACACCCTATATTTAATAGATACTTCTAATGACAGTTTAACTGTAATAGATGAAGGCGATGTTACATTTGACCTGCTGGGCTGGAGTGATAACTACTTTACTTATGTGGTCCATAGACCAAGTGTCTCTGCATGGCAGTCAAATGCTTCATCAATTAAAAGCTATAACGCCCAAACCAAACAGCTAATTTCATTAAATAGTACCTCCGCCACTGGTTCTAGTAACGCTGATGCGGTGTACGAAACCTATATTATTAAACCAATATTATTAGATAACGTTATTGTCTACGAAAAAACTTGGTATAAATACCCTGGATATCTTACGGTAGACGGACATACTAATTCGCTGAATGCAATCAAGCCAGACGGTACTGGGAGTAAACAGATAAAAATACTAGATTCCGCAAAGTCTTATTTTGGCGATATGGTATTCCATAGCCCGAGCAGTGTCTATGTTGGAATTAGTAATGTAGATGGTTCTGCAGGGTCTTACTATGAGCTTAATTTAAGTGGCGCGCTGACCCAGAAAGATCTGACTAGCGATGACGTATTTAAGACTTACCCGACCTACTTATTCTCACCAAATGATAAACAAACTTTTTGGGCTGAACCAAGAGACGGTAAAAACACTTTGCTCATTGGTGACTCAGACGGATTAAACGGAAAATCCACTGCTAGTCTCAGTGACTACAGCCCTTATGGCTGGTATACCGACACCTATCTCTTAGTGTCAAAAAATTCTAGCGAACTTTACATTATGCCGGCTGATGGTACGAAGAATCCAACCAAAATAAGCGATTACCATAAACCGGCACAGTCATTTAACGGTTACGGCGGTGGTTACGGCGGCATCTAAGCCTATGCCAGAACTCCCGTTACAGGAAATATAGAAAAAACTGCATTGATGGCTAGAGTGTAGAAAACTTCAAGGTTCTGGCGACAAGCGATAATACTTAACAAGTTAAGCAAAATCGTAACCGTGATCTTCTTACTTATGCTAAAATAATGATAAGTAGGCAATAGCCTTTAAAAATAAAACCATAAAAATGAATCCTATATCACAACCAGCTCCTCAAGCCGCGCCACTCTTACACGACATATTGCCGCCTAAAGAAACCGCCAGCCAACCCGCTCAGACTCCAGTGGGCACAACTGTTCAACCTGAATTTGTTAACGATATACCGGTACAGAACCCGCTTGGTACAGCGGAGGCTTCCAGGCCGGTTGCGACAGCTAATCCTATTGCTCAGGCCACAAAATCCATAATTAGGAATGTCAGCGGACAGGATAAAGAACTCGACCAAATACTAAAAGACGTAAATAATTCTGTAAAACAAATTGACAAGCCGGCAGAGGCGCGCTTTGCGAATTTAAAAGGCGCTACTTCTCAGCCAGCTACTGTTCAGCCCAATACCAAAAGCAATAAAAAGACTTCAGCGATTCTTGCTACCGCTGTTGCATGTGTAGTAGCTGTGGTGCTTTCTGTCTCAGCCATAATGATTTACAAAAAATGAGACTCACAAAATTTGTACATTCATGCCTGCTTATAGAAGCCGATAACAAAAACGTACTTATAGACCCAGGTAAATTCACCTATGATAGTCGTCTCTTGAACATTAGCAGATTACCGCGGTTGGACTATATAGTTATCACCCATGAGCACACAGACCATTACAACGAACCGTTGCTGAGAGTCCTGGCTCAAAATTTCCCACATGCAACCATCATTACCAACAATGATTTGATTACTAAGTTACGCAAGTTAAAGCTGCCTAATCAGGTAGAAGGTGGAAGTGATGAAACTTTGACGGTTTTTGAAGCTGCGCATGAAGTTCTTCCTTTAAAGCTTCCCAATGTTATGAACATTGGTATTCATATAGGTGATGATATAACCTGCCCAGGTGATTCCTTTGCATTTAAGCACACCAGAAAAGTCTTGGCGCTACCATTAACGGGACCATGGGGCAGCCTAAAAGATGCACTTAATTTTGTAGTTAAGCTTAAGCCTAAAGTAGTTATCCCAGTTCATGATTGGGAATGGCATAAAACTGCCAGGGAAGCGCGTTACGAAATGTGCCAGAGCCTACTGACTAAAAAAGGCATTAAGTTCCTTGAGCTAGAGAACTCTGTTCCTATAGAACTTTGATAGACTAGGGCTATCATGCAGGACCAACTTGAAGGAGTCCTTCATAAGGCAATTATTAATCATGTTTTTCCAGGAGCTGTTCTTGGGTATACCACAAATGGCCAAAGAAATATTTTGGCTGCTGGAAGCCAAACTTACGAGCAAAGTTCTAAAACCGTAGATTCAGAAACAATTTACGATATAGCTTCGCTAACTAAAGTTATTCCTACAAACTCGTTAGTTCTTAAGTTGGTTGAGCGGGGCAGTTTGTCGCTTGATGACCAGGTTATCAAATTTATTCCTGAGCTTAAAAACCCCGGGCGCGAGACTATACTTGTTAAACATTTACTAACGTATAGTGTTATTTTTGCTTTGCCTCATCGCCTATCTGAATATGCGTCGCAGGGAGCAAAAGCTATTTTTGAAGCTATATATAACGCACCACTTGGAGATCAAGTTGGGGTGACTGTACTTTATACTGACGCCCCTGTTATTTTAGCTGCCCAATTAGTAGAACGAGTCACTAAGAAACCATTGGATGATTTAGGAGATGAGCTGTTATTTAAACCTCTAAATATGCTTCATACCACATTTCACCCGGACAAATTCGATAAATCCTTAATTGCACCATCTGAAATTGTTGATGGGAGGGAGTTGAAAGGAGTCGCTCACGACGAAAAGGCCCGAGCTTTGCTAGAAGATGGAATTATGCCTGGTCACGCGGGAATTTTTTCTGACATTTCTGATTTATTAAACTTCGCCGAAATGCTTCTTAATAGAGGGCGATTTGCCGAAAAACAAGTATTTAATCCTCAAACCATACTAGAGATGCATACTAATCAGATTAAAAATTCTGATTACGCTGCTGGTTTAGGTTGGCATATAAAAAAGCCTGACTTTATGGGTAGTAAGGTGTCGGATCAAGCCTTTGGCAAAACCGGCTTTACCGGCCCAGCCATATTAATAGATCCAGACAAGAAAATTGCTATGGTTTTGCTGACTAATAGCACGTATCCGCATCGTTCAGCCGATAGGGATGGTATTAATCAAGTTAGACGAGAACTGGCTGATATCATTTTCAGCTAAATTCTTTACGGAGCCATTCATCTATACCACCAGCGCCACCGGCAGAAAAGCACAAAACTAAATCACTATTTTGGGCATGAGCTTTAATTTTGTTTTTAAGAACTTGATTGAGTAGGGCGGTCTGAGTGTGAGTCTGGGATTTAGAACTAAGAAGCCCTTTTAAATCCTCGGTGGATAGTATTGGTAAATTTGGATCTTCGCGGGCTAAGTATGTCGGTATAATGTAAAGCTGCTTAACGTCGTCGAAAACGTTCTTCAGGTCCTCTTTTATAAAGTGTTGGCGCAGGTTATGTATGCCTTCATACACTACAACTACGTTATCGCCAGCCACTTCTTGAGCTAACTGCAAAGCTCCGCGAATTTTTGGTGGTGTGTGGGCGTAGTCTGTATAAATATTAGGTGCTATTTCTTCAAACCGTCGTGATAAGCCTGGGAATTTATTAAGAATCTCTACTAATTGGTCTAGCGGTACATCAACTATTTCGTAAATCGCCTTAGCCGCTAGCCATGCATTTTGTCGATTAACTATTCCGGCAAGCTTAAACTTAGTTATTAGTCTGTCATTTTTTTCCAGTATAAGTTGATCTTTAGTGGCAGACACTCCGAGTTTAAGACTATCATCTCGCCATAAGACAGTATGTTGGCTTTGATTGATAAAATCTCTAAACGCTTTATAGTATTCCTTTCGAGTTGGATAAGTATCCGGATGGTCCCAGTCAATACCAGATATAAGGCTTATAAAAGGGTGAAAGGCCAAGAAGTTATGATCGTATTCATCGGCTTCATAAATAAAGTATTGGCCCTTTGGGTCAAAATGACCCATATCTTCATTGCCAACTTTAGCCCCAACACTAAAGCTTACCGGTATTTCTAGTTTTCCAAATAGCCAAATTAACATAGCAGTAGTTGTGGTTTTGCCATGAGTCCCAGCAACCGCTACGAGCTTTAGATTATTTTGCGATAAAATCTCATTTAATAATTCGTCACGCCTTGAAGCTCTAATTCTATTTTTTTTACAGAAAGCTAGTTCTGGATGGTCCTGCGCAAGAGACGATGTATAAACAAACCAGTCTATGGGACTTTTTTGATGTATTTGAGCAATTTGCTCTGCAGATTGACCGACATGGATATTATCTATCCCCTTTCTACGTAAATTGTCGATTGAATAGTTGGCTTTTTGATCTGAACCACTCACTTGATAACCTGCTTGTTTGGCGATTAGCGCTAGTGGGCCAATCCCTGCTCCCCCAATTCCCGAGAAGAAGATATGCATATTAATAGGATATCGGAAATAGAGATAAAATGTATCATAAGAACAGCCAATGATAAAAAAAGCACTATCATTTTTGGGACAACTTCCGCGAAATGTATTTTTGGGGTTGTTTATAGCTAGCGCCATTATTTGTGTGTGGTCATTGCGCGATAACAACCTGACAATGGTCAAGCTAAGAAATGCTGTCTATGATGCCGATAAGAACGGGGGTGACATTAATGCTGCATTAAACAAGCTACGCGTATATGTTTACGGACATATGAACACTAATTTATCAAGTGGAACCAATATTAAACCGCCGATTCAGCTTAAGTACACTTATGAAAGGCTTCAATCTACAGCACAGCAACAGGCGACAAATGTCGATCTTTATACCGATGCCCAGAATTATTGCCAAGAGAAAATACCTGCTAGCGTATCGTTCTATGGCGCAGGGCGGATCTCATGCGTTCAAGACTATATCCTGAGCCATGGCGGGAAAGCTGCTCCTAAGATTCCATCAGCTCTCTATGAGTTTGATTTTA
>Ga0070741_10012799_pt1 | contig 15042 bp, 11 predicted proteins | sample Coa_R1_4_FD_66440 | JGI IMG/M metagenome (GOLD analysis project Ga0070741, IMG submission 66440) | Surface soil microbial communities from Centralia Pennsylvania, which are recovering from an underground coalmine fire - Coalmine... | ecosystem: Environmental > Terrestrial > Soil > Unclassified ... | reverse complement strand
GCCTGTGCTAGGCTCGTCTCGATGCGGTTCCTCTTCTGGGGCTTCAAGTCGTCGCGCGAGCTGTTCGAGGACACGCTCGGCGCGCTCGAGCGCGACGTGATGCAGCTCGCATGGTCGCGCGCCGAGGTCAGCGTGCGCGACGCCTGCGAACGCCTCGGATCGTCGGTCGCGTACACGACCGTGATGACGACGATGGACCGGCTGTTCAAGAAGGGACTGCTGCTGCGCCGGAAGGCCGGGCGGGCGTTCGTGTACCGCGCCGCGGCGACGCAGCAGGAGCTCGAGAACGCGGTGCTGTCGTCGCTCGTGGATGCGGTGTCGGAGCGCGATCGCGCGCTCCTCGACGAGCTCGAGCGGATCGTGCGCGAGAAGCGACGCGCGCTCGACGGGAAGAAGGCGCGATGAGCGGCGGGTACCTGGCGCACGGGTTGACGCTGGCGCTCGCGTGGTTCGCCGTCGCCAACGGGCTGGCCAGCGCCGCCGTCGCCCTCGCCGCGCGGCGCCTGGTGGCGGACGACCGGTCGCGCACGGCCGCCTGGTGGCTCGCGCTGCGATGCCTGCCGGCGCTTGCGTCGATCGCCTTCGTGGCGGCGGTCTTCGTCCCGTCGTACGTGCGTTTCGAACCGCGCGAAACGATCGAAGGGTTCGACGTGACGCTGACGCTCTGCGCCGGCGCGGCCATCGCGCTGCTGCTCGCGTCTGCCGCGCGCGGCGCGCGCGCCTGGCGGCGAGCGGCGCGCCAGGCGTCGGTCTGGATGCGCAGCGCGCGTCCGCTGGAGCAGACGGCAGGGGTTCCGGCCTTTACGCTCGGCGCCGCGCCGGCGCCCCTGATGGCGCTCGTCGGCGTCTTCTCGCCGCGCGTGTTCGTCAGCCAGCGGCTCGTCGACGCGCTGACCGGCGACGAGCTCGCCGCGACGCTGGCGCACGAGGCATGGCACGCGCGGTCGCGCGACAACCTGAAGCGTCTCGCGATGCGGCTGCTGCCCGACGCCCTTGCCGGCACTGCCGCCGCCGCGGCCATCGAACAGCGATGGGCGTCGGCGGCCGAACACGCCGCCGATCGCGGCGCCACCGGCGGCGACGCCGCCGCGCGGTGCACGCTCGCGTCCGCGCTGGTCAAGGTGGCGCGCATGGTGCCCGCGGCGCCGCCGGCGCTCGAGCCGATCAGCACGCTCGTCGGCGGCAGCGATCTCGCGTCGCGGATCGAATCGCTCCTGAGCGACCGGCCGGCGGCCGGCGGCTCGCGCCGGCTGTTGTGGCCGGGCGCCGCGGCGCTCGCAGCCGCGGCAATCGTGTACGCGCCCGCCCTGCGCGCCGTCCACGAGATCACCGAGCTCCTCGTCAACTCGCTTCCCTGAACCACGCGACGGAACTTCTTTGACACCGCGATCGTCCTGGTGTCACGATACCCCTAAGATAATTATGGGAGAGATGCTGCCCGGCACGCTCGACATGCTGATCCTGAAGGCGCTCAGCCGCGGCGAGCTCCACGGCTACGCGATCGCCGAGTTCATCCACCGCGCGTCCGACGACGTGCTCGGAGTGGAAGAGGGGGCGCTGTATCCGGCCCTCCACCGGCTCGAGCTGCGCGGCCTGGTCGCGGCCCAGTGGGGAGCGTCGGACAACAACCGCCGCGCGAAGTTCTACACGCTGACGGCTGCCGGCCGCCGCGAACTGGCGCGCGAGCGGGACTACTGGACGCGGGTCGCCGGCGCGATCACGCGCGTGATGCGGACGGCATGACGTCGATCTTCCGGCGCCTCGCCGCGCTCGTCCGCCGCCGCCGCCTCGATCGCGATCTCGACGACGAAATCGCGTTCCACCTCGCGATGCGCGAACAGCAGTACCGCGACGGCGGCGCGACCGAGGCCGACGCGCGGACAGCGGCGCGCCGCCAGTTCGGCAACGTCACCGCGGTGAAAGAGCGCACGCGCGACGTGTGGCTGTTCGGCGCGCTCGAAACGGTCGCGCAGGACGTCCGCTACGCTCTGCGGACGCTGCGGCGGTCGCCCGCGTTCGCGGTCGTGGCCGTCTTCACGCTGGCCGTGGGCATCGGCGGGAACACCGCCATCTTCAGCCTCGTGGACGCGATCCGCCTGCGCGCGATCCCGTTCGGCGCCGCCGATCGCCTCGTCACGCTCTGGGGCACGATGCAGCGCGCCAAGGCGGAGCGGCGCGGCACGTCATATCCCGACTACCTCGACTGGCGTGCGGGCACCCGCAGCTTCGACGACCTGGCGGCGTTCGACAGCCAGACCGTCACGCTGGACACGGGCGACGACCCCGAGCGCGTCAGCGGCGAATGCGTTTCGGCGTCCTTCTTCCCGCTGCTCAGCGTCGCGCCGGCCCGCGGCCGGACGTTCCGCGCCGACGAGGACGCGATCGCGTCGCCCGTGCGCGTCGTCCTCCTCGGCGACGGGCTGTGGAAGCGGCGTTTCGGCGCCGACCCGAACATCGTCGGCCGATCCATCGTGCTCAACGGCCAGCCCTACGACGTCGTCGGCGTCATGCCGCCCGGCTTCAAAGGACTGAGCGACCGTGCCGAGGTCTGGACGCCGTTCGCGCGCTACGCGCCGGCGGCCGCCATGGCCGAGCGCGGGAACCGCGGCTTCGTGGTGCTGGGGCGTCTCAAGCGCGGCGTTTCGCTGGACGCGGCGCAGCGCGACGCCGACGCCGTCGCGCGGCAGCTCGAGCAGGCGTATCCGAAGACCAACGCGAAGCGCGGCATCGAGGTGAGCTCGATCGAGGACGAGCTGTTCGGCGGCGTGCGCCCCGCGCTGCTGACGCTGATGGCGGCGGTCGCGTTCGTGATGCTGATGGCGTGCGCGAACGTCGCCAACCTGCTGCTCGCGCGGTCGGAGGCGCGGCGGCGCGAACTGGCGGTGCGCGCCGCCATGGGCGCCGGCCGCGGGCGGCTGCTGCGACAGTTGATCACCGAAGCGTGCGTGCTGACGGCGCTGGGTGCGCTCGGCGGCATCGCGCTCGCGCGCGCGGCGATCCCGCTGCTGCTCGCGCACAACCCGATCGCCTTCCCCAGCTTCGTCGCGCCGCACATCGACGCGCGCGTCGCCGCGTTCACGATCGCCGTCGCCGGCCTGTGCGGGATCGTCATCGGGCTGGCGCCGGCGTGGTCTTCGCGCGGCGCCGACCTGGCGGCGTCGCTCAAGGAAGCGGCGCGCGGCAGCGACGGCCGCGCCTCGCGCCGCATCCGCGGCGCGCTGGTCGTCGTCGAGGTGGCGCTCGCGGTGGTGCTGCTGGTCGGCGCGGGCCTCACCATTCAATCGGTGAGGCGCATTGCCGCCGTCGATCCCGGCTTCGATCCGCAATCCGTGCTGACGCTGCACGTGAGCATCCCCGCCGGACGCGGCCTCGCCGAAGTGCGCGAAATCGTCGATCGCGTCGGCCGGGTCCCCGGCGTCAGTTCGGCCGCGTTCGGCAGCGACGTGCCGCTCGACGGCCGCGCCGCCGCCACGCTGTATTCGGTCGAGGGGCAGCCGCCTCCCGACCCGGCGCAGTTCCCGCGGACCTATGCGCACACGGTGTCGCCCGATTTCTTCGCGGCGCTGCGGATTCCGTTCGTGGCGGGCCGCACCTTCGACGACGCCGACGTGCGGCCCAGCAGCCAGGCGATCATCGTCAGCGAGCGGATCGCGAAGCGATTCTGGCCGGGCCAGGATCCGATCGGCCGCCGGATCAAGTTCGGCATGCTGCCGAACACCAACCCCTGGTTCTCGATCGTCGGCGTCGTCGGCGAGGTGAAGTACCGGGGGCTGCCCGACAACCCGACGGCGGATCCGGACGTGTACGCGCCGTTCGTCGATCGCCGATCGCAGGTGGCGCTCGCGGTGCGAACCGGGCTGCCGCCCTCGTCGGTGGTCGACGCCGTGCGCACGGCGATTCGATCGGTCGATCGCGCGATTCCGATCTACGGCGTGGCCACGATGGGCGAGTCGATGGCCGACCAGACGGCGCAGTCGCGGTTCCTGATGTGGCTCATGGGCGTGTTCGGCGCCGTGGCGCTGCTGCTCGCGGTGGTCGGCATCTACGGCGTGATGTCGTACCTCGTCGCGCAGCGGACGCGGGAAATCGGCATCCGCGTCGCGCTCGGCGCCTCCGGGCGCCAGATCCTCTCGCTCGTCGTCGGCAACGCCGTCCGGCTGATTGCCGCGGGCGTCGCCGCCGGCATCGCCGGGGCGCTGGCGCTCCAGCGGCTCGTCGCGTCGATTCTCTTCGGCGTCACCGCCACGGACGGCGCCGCGATCCTCGCCGTGACCCTGCTCGCGATCGTTGCGCTGGCGGCGTGTTACCTTCCGGCCCGGCGCGCGGCGCGGGTCGATCCGCTGATCGCGCTGCGGTACGAGTGATCGGCTAGCCGGTCGCGGCCAGCGGCAGATCGATCGCGAAGGTGCTGCCGGTGGCGCGGCTCTCCTCGAGGCTCAAGGTGCCGCCGTGCGCCTCGGCAATCCATCGTGCGATCGGCAGTCCGAGTCCGGCGCCGGATCCGCTCCGCGCCGCGTCGAGCTGCACGAAGCGGTCGAAGATGCGCACGCGGTCCGCTTCGGCGATTCCCGCACCTTCGTCGCGGACGCGGATCGTCACGTGCCGCCCGTTCGGCGAGACCTCCACGCGGACCACGCCGCCCGCGCGCGTGTGGGCCACGGCGTTCTGCACGACGTTCAGCAGCATGCGCCGCAGCAGATTCTCGTCGCCTCGCAGCGGCACGTCGCTCGGCATCGTCGTGCGCACGGCGACGCCGCGCTCGCGCGCGATGACGTCGACGGCGCGGCGGCACTCGTCGACGAGGTCGTTGAGATACAGGCTCACCGGGTGGAGCGGATAGCCGCCGGCGTCGGCCCGCGCGAGCACGAGCATGTCGTCGACGAGCCGCGCGAGGCGCTTCGCCTCGGTCGCGACGATCGCAATCGTGTCGCGGTACTCGTCGGCGCGCCGATCCGGACGCGCGAGCGCGACGTCGGCCGCCGACTGAATCACCGACACCGGCGTGCGCAGCTCGTGCGAGGCGTCCGCCATGAACTGCCGCTGCACCTGCAGCGATGCGCGCAGCTCGGTCACGAGCGGCCCCGACGTCGCCAGCCACACGCCGCCGCCGGCCGCGAGGATCAGCACGATCGGGATGCCGATGAGCATCGCCTGCCGCAGCTCGCGCTGTTCGCGCCGCGTATCGTCGAGCGGCGCCGCGACGAGGAGGAGGAAGTCGCGGCCGCCGATGCGGACCTGGCGCCGGTTCGCCCGGAACGCGTCGGGGTGCAGGTCGAAACCGCTCCACGCGGCGGCGAGCACGCGCCCGCCGGCGTCGACGATCGCCATCGGGCGGCCGGGAGACGCGAAGGTCGCGCGCGCCTCTTCGGCCGCGGCGAGGGGATCGGTCGTTTCGCTCATCTCGTCGCGGAGCACGTTCTCCAGCGTGCCCGACAGGGCGCCGAGCTCGCGGTCGACGCGGCGCACCCCGGTGCGTCCCTGCTGCCACACGAGGAACACCGCGAACGCGCCGAGCGTGACGAGCAGCACGATCGCGTACGAGACGACGACCCGCCCGCGCGTCATCACGCTTCTCCGCCGCCGTGGCCCGGACCCGGCGCTCCGACCTGGAGTTGATACCCTTCGCCGCGCCGCGTGCGGATCAGCGACGACGCGCCGGCGCTTTCGAGCTTGCGGCGCAGCCGCTGGATGTACACGTCGACCACGTTCGACAGCGGGTCGTACCGCTCGTCCCAGACGTGCTCGGCGATGTCGGCGCGGCTGGCGACGTCGCCGGCGCGCCGCGCCAGATACTCGAGCAGCGCGTACTCCTTCGCGGTCAGCTCGAGCGCCCGCGACCCGACGCTCGCACGGTGCGCGCGCGTCTCGAGCACGAGCGGCCCGATCGCCAGGCGATCGGGCAGCAGCGGCTGGCCGCCGCGGCGGATCACCGCACGCAGCCGGGCGAGCAGCTCGCCGAAGTCGAACGGCTTGACGAGGTAGTCGTCGGCGCCGGCGTCGAGCCCGGCGATCCGCGCATCCACGGCGTCGCGCGCGGTCAGCATCAGGATCGGGACAGTGCTGCCGCTCTGCCGGATCGTGCGGCAGACGGCGACGCCGTCGCGCAGCGGCAGCATGACGTCGAGGATCAGCGCGTCGTAGTCGGTGGTCGCCGCCTGGAACACCGCCGCCTCGCCGTCGGCCGCGAGATCGACGGCGTACGCCTGCTCGCGCAGCCCCCGGGCCAGCACCTCGGCCGCACGCGGCTCGTCCTCCACCAGCAGCACACGCACGCTAGCGTTCCAGGAAGAACTGTATCGCAGGCGTGACGAGCAGCGACAGCACCATCGAGATCAGGATGCCGCCGATCACCGCGATCGCGAGCGGCTGCAGCATCTGCGAACCCTCGCCGATGCCGAGCGCCAGCGGCAGCATGCCCGCCGCCGCGGCCATCGCCGTCATCACGATGGGCCGCAGGCGGCGGCGTCCGGCCTGCACGATCGACGTTTCGAGCGGCAGCCCCTGCGCGCGGTATTTCTCGTTCGCGTCGAGCAGCAGGATGCCGTTCTTCGCGACGATGCCGACCACCATGATCAGCCCCATGAACGACGAGACGTTGAACGTGGTGCGCGTGACGAGCAGCGCGAGGAACACGCCCGAGGTCGACAGCAGGGCCGACGAGAGGATCGCGACCGGCGCCGTGAACGACCGGAACTCGAAGAGCAGCACGAGGAAGATCAGCACCACCGCGAGGACGAGCACCGTGGTGAGATCCCGGAACGACTTCTGCTGCTCCTTGAACGTGCCGCCGTACTCGACGCGGATCGACGGCGGCAGCTTCAGGTCGGCGACCGTTTTCTGCACCGCGGCCACGCCGGTCCCCATGTCCACCCCTTCGAGCCGCGCCGTCACCTCGACCAGCCGCTGCAGGTTCTCGCGGATGATCTCGGTCTGGCCGGGCAGCTCGTCGATCGATCCGAGCGACCCGAGCGTCGCCGACGACCCGGACGAGCTGACCACCATCGTGTTGCTCATCGACTCGAGCGACGCGCGCGCCCCCGGCGGGTAGCGCACGCGCAGCGTGTACGGCCGATCGTTGATGACGACCGGCGCGGTCGCCGGTTCGCCCTCGACCATCGCGACGGCGACCGTGCCGAGCTCCTCCGGCGTGAAGCCGGCGCGATCCGCCGCGTCGGGGTTGACGAGAAATCGCACCGCCGGTCCGCTCGTCGTCTTCTCGATGCCGTCCTCGACGTCGACGATCGCCGTCTTGCCGCCGATTTTCACTTTTTCGAGGGCATCGCCGACCTGGGGCGCCCACGTCGCCAGGAGATCGGGATCGTCGGCGAACAGCTTGACGACGACCGGCTCGGGCGCGCCCGTCAGGTCGCCGATCATGTCCTGCAGCACCTGGATGAACTCGGTGTCGAGGCCCGGCTCCGCCTTCTGGATCTTCGCGCGCACGTCGCTGATCACCTCTTCGACGCCCCGCCGGCGATCGGCCTTCAGCTTCACCGAGATGTCGCCGGTGTTCGGCTCGGTGACCGCGGCGAGACCCAGCTGCAGCCCCGTGCGGCGCGACGTGCTCTCCACCTCCGGCGCCTCGCGCAGGATGCGCTCGACGTGATCGAGGACGCGGCCGGTCTCCTGCAGCGAGCTGCCGGGCGGCATCACGTAGTCGAGAATGAAGCCGCCTTCGTCGAACTCGGGCAGCAGATCGCTGCCGATGAAGCGGTAGCAGCCGTACGAGACGGCCACCAGCACCGCCGCGAGGGCGACGAGGCCGAGGCGGTGATGCAGCGACCGCCGCAGGACGCGCTCGTAGAACTGCACGATCGGCCCGAACACGCGCCCGTGCTCGGCGTCGTGCTCGTGCGCGGCGCCGTGCTGGTGCCGCCGCACGAGCCGCGTGCTGAGGTTGCTCGTCCACACGAGGGCGAGCACCAGCGACGTCAGCAGCGCCACGCTCATCGCGATCGCGAGCGCGCCGAAGAACGTGCCGGTGACGCCCGTAATCGTGATGAGCGGCAGAAACACGACGATCGGCGTCAGCGTCGAACCGATCAGCGGAACCGTCAGCTCCTTCAGCGCGCTCGCCGTCGCCTGCAGCGGCCCCTCGCCGTTGTCGCGATGGAGCACGATGTTCTCGACGACGACGATCTTGTCGTCGATGACGAGGCCGACGGCCGCCGCCAGGCCGCCGAGCGTCATCAGGTTGAAGCTCTGCCCGAGCAGCTTCATCGCGATGAACGTCACCACCATCGTCACCGGCACGACGAGGCCGGTCATCACGGCGGTGCCCCAGTCGCGCAGAAACAGCCAGATGATGAAGCCGGCGAGGAACAGGCCGACGACGATCGCGTCCCGCACGCTCGCGATCGACTGCTCGACGATCCCCGACTGATCGTAGAACGGCCGCAGGGCGACGCCGGCCGGCAGGCTGCGCTGAATCGCCGCCATCTCCGCGTGGACCTCGTCCGCCACCTGCACCGTGTTGCTCGCCGGCTGGCGATTGACGCTGAGCAGCACGGCCGGCTTTCCGTTCGCGCTGACGACCGTGTACTTCGGCTCGGTTCCGGGCGCGACCGCGCCCACGTCGCGCACGCGCACCGGCACGTTGTTCGCGTGCTTGATGACGACGTTGCCGATGTCGTCGACGCTGTGGACCTGCGCGTCGACGAGGCCGAGGAACAGCTGATGGTTCCGGTTCAGCAGCCCCGGCGAGTCGATCACGTTCGTCCGGTTGATCGCGCCGACGATGTCGGCGATGGACGTCCTGGCGCGGAGCATCTGCGCCGGATCGACCGTCACATGGAACTCGGGGCGCTGGCCGCCCTGCACCAGGACGCTCGCGACGCCGGGCAGCGCGTTCAGCCGCGGCTTGATGTCGTAGGTCGCGAGTTCCCAGAGCTGCGTCTGCGGCACGGTGTCCGAGGTGAGGCTGTAGCCGATGATCGGAAAGCTCGCGAAGTCGAGGCGATGCGTCTGGACGTCGACGGTCGGCGGCAGCGCGTGCTGCACGCGCGACACGGCGGCGTCGACCAGCTGCAGCGTTTCGAGCATGTCGACGTTCCAGTCGAAGTTCAGGTCGATTTCGGCCGACCCCCGGCTGGTGATCGAGCGGACGTTCTCGAGGCCGGGCACGCTGCGGACCGCCTCCTCGATCGGGCGCGTGATCGCGACCTCCATCTGCTCGATCGGCATCACGCCGTTGTCGACCGAGATGATGATCCTCGGAAAGTTCGTCGTCGGGAAGACGGCGACCGGCAGCGTCAGCGCCTCGTAGACGCCGACCACCGCCAGGATGCAGATGAGGAAGATGATCGAGGTCGAGTGGCGCGCGAACCAGTAGCGCTCCGGCCGTTCGCGGTCGTCGGCAGCGTCAGTCATTACGTCTCTTCGACTTCTTCTTCTTCCTTCGCCGGCGCGATCTGGACCTTGGTCTTGCTCAGCACCTCGGGTTCGAGCTTGAACAGCTCGAACGCGCCCGTGGTGGCGACGCGCTGGCCGCTGTCGAGGCCGTCGGTCACCTGCGCCTTGCCGCCGTCGCGGATGCCGACCGTGATCTTGCGGCGGTGCGGGACGTTGTTCTGATCGATCACGATCGCGAACGTCGCGCCGGCGGGGCTGGTCATCACCGCCTTGTCGGGGATCACGAGCGCGTTGTCGACGCTCTGCGCGACGATCTCCACCTTGACGCTGGTGCCGGGGCGCAGCGACCCTTCCTTGTTGTCGGCCTGCACCCACACTTCGACGGTGCTGTTGGCCGCGTCGAGCGCCGGGCTGACCTGCGTCACGCGCGCCGCGAACGGGATGTTCCCCGGCCCGACGATGGTCGCCGCGTCGCCCACCTTCAACTCCGCCGCCTCGGCCTGCGAGACGTGCGTCCGCGCGATCATCTGCGAGGTGTCCATGACGGTGACGATCGGCTGTCCGCTCGGCGGCGTCTCGCCGGCGTAGAGCGGCAGGTCGGTGACGACCCCGTCGATCGGGCTGGTGATGCGCGTGTAGGCGAGCTGCGCCTGCGCCGACTCGAGGCGGCCTTTCGCGGCGTCGCGCTGCGCGGCGGCGGCTTTCAGCTCCTGGTCGCGCGCGAAGCCGCGCAGGTCGTCGAGCTTCTTCTGGGCGGTCTCGTAGTTCGTGCGCGCCTGGCTCAGGGTGGCGCGCGCGTCGTTCACTTCCTTCTCGGCGATCGCGCCCTCGCGGAACAGCCGCTGCCGGTTGTCGAACACCGCCTGCTGGGCGTCGAGCGCGTCTTTCGCCGCCTTCGCGTCGAGCTCCGCTTTCTGCAGCTCCTGCGGCACGGTCGCCTTGGCCGTCGTCTCGTACGTCGCCTGCGCCTGGTCGTAGGTCGCGCGGCTCTCGGTCGCCGCGCCGGCGAGATCCTGGTTCTCGAGCTCGAGCAGCAGCTGCCCCGCCTTCACCTTCGATCCGCGCTGCACGTACGTCTTCCTGATCGGCGCCGCGATCTTCGGGACGATGGCGGCCTGCTGCCGCGGGTAGATCAGCCCTTCGCTGCGGATCGTGCGCTGGATCTGCGACAGCAGCACCGGCGCCACGTCGACGGTGACGACGGGCGCCGTCTCCGCGTCCTGTTTGCCGCGGCACGCGACGAAGGTCACGCACAGCACCGCGAGCAGCGCTCGTTTCACGTTCATATCGTTTCGTTCGCGGGGTCGGGCGCGCCCCGGCCTACATCCGTCCCGTGAGCGTCTGCAGCTCGGCGAGCGCCACGCGATACCGCACCTGCGCATCGTCGGCGGCGTTGCGCGCCTGCACCAGCGTGCTCTGCGCGTCGACGACTTCGAGCGCCGTCGACTCGCCCGCCTCGTAGCGCAGCGTGGTCAGCCGGAGGCTTTCGGCGGCGAGGTCCACGACGTGCTGCAGGCTGTCGACCGCCGCCTTCGCCGCCATCGACTCGTTGTACATCGAATACAGGTTCGCCATCAGCTGACGCTGCGTCTGCGAGAGCGCGACCGCGGCCTGGCGCTCGCGCGTCTGCGTCTGATGGAGCTTGCTGCGGAGCCCGCCCCAGTCCCAGACCGGCACCGACAGGTTGACGGTGACGAAGTAGCCGAGCGTCGGCAGCTCGCCCGCCTCGGGGTTGTTGATGTTGACCGCGTGGAGCGCGAATTCGTTCGCCTCGATGCCGTAGACGCCTTCGAACGAGAGCGTCGGAAAGAACGCGTTGCGCGCCGACTGCACGTCGCGTCCGGCCGCGCGCAGCGCCGCGTCGGCCGCGGCGACGTCCGGGTTGTTGCGGACCGCCATCTGCCGCACGTCGTTGAACGGCGGCAGCGCCGGCGCGGCGGACAGATCGTCGACGACGCTGAAGCTCTCGTCGAGCGCGGGCGAGATCAGGACGGCGAGCGCGAGGCGGGCGCCGTCCATCGCCACCTGCGCGTCGCGGAACGCCTGCTGCTGCTGCTGGAACGCGATCTCGGCCTTGATCGTGTCGGCGCGCGCCACCTGGCCGAGCCGCTGCTGCTCCTGCGTCGTCTGCAGGAAGCGGGAGGCCTGCTGCGCGGCCTGCTGCGCGGTCGCGTACTTGTGCTGCGCGGCGACCAGCGCGAAGTAGCTGCGCGTCACGGTGACCGCCAGCCCGCGCTGCGCGACCTCGAGCTTCGCCTCCGCCATCGCTTCGGCCGCCCGCGCTTTGCCGAGCGGCGTGCCCATCAGCACGTTCGGCGAGATCTCCTGGTGCAGCACGCCCCACGCGCGATACATCGTGACGCCGTCGAGCGACACGTAGCGGCCGTTGGGGACGACGTTGTTCGGCGTCGGCGAGTTGCCGAGGAACTGCGTCGTGTAGCTGACCGACGGGAGCAGCGATGCGCGCGCCTGGACGCGATCCTCGCGCGCGCTCTGCGCATCGGCCGCCGCCGACAGGAACGCCGCGTCGTTCTGCTTCGCGCGCGCGAGCGCGTCCTGCAGCGTCACGACCGCCGGCGCAGCGGCCGGCGCCGGCGGCTGCATCAGCGTCAGCGCCCCGCCTGCGCCCGCCGGCTGCGGCGCGGCGGGCTGCGGCGCCGCGCCGACGGTCGGGGCGGCGGCGGCTCCCGACTGCAGCGCGAGAATCAGCAGCGAGGCGATCATCATTTGCCCACGATCACCACTTTGAACGAATTCGGCAGATACGGCGGACGTCCGCCGGTCGGCGCGGCCGGGCCCTGCTTCGCCGTCGGCAAATAGAGCTTGTGCGTTTTCTCGTCGACGGCAATCGTGCGGGCGCCGCGCTCGGTCGCGATGTTCTCGAGCACGTCCCACTTGCCGCCCGACTGCGCGACGATCGTCAGCGTACCGTCGCCGTTCGAGCTGAACGCGTAGCCGGCGCCCGCGTCGAACGCGGCGCCGTCCGACCCGGCGCCGATCGCCGGCGTCGCGACGACTTTGCCCGCATCGGGATCCACGACGGCCATGACGCGGTTCGAACAGACCGAGAACAGGCGCCGGTCCTTCGCGTCGTACGCCATGCCCGACGGTCCGTCGCACGGCGCGAGCGAGAACTTCTTCGTCACGGCCGCCTTCGCCGCGTCGATTTCGACCATCTCGCTCGTGTCCTCGAGGTTGTTGTAGACGTGCCCTTTGCCGTCAGAGACGGCGAATTCGGGCTTGCCCGGCAGCGCGATCGTCGCGGCAACCTTGTTCGTCTTCGCGTCGATCACCGTCGCGCTCTTCGATCGCCCGTTGAACACGAAGACGCGCGCCGTTCCCCGGTCGTACGTGATGTCGTCGGGGTTCTCGCCGGTCGCCACCTTCTCGCCGATCGGCTTCAGCGTCTTCAGATCGAAGACCGTGACGTTGTTGCCGCGCCCGTTGCTGATGAACCCCTTGCCGAGGTCCGCGGCGATGGCGATGCCGTGCACGCCCGGCGTGTCCGGGATGTCGCCGACGACTTTGTTGCTGTCGATGTCGACGACAACGACGTGGCTCTGGTGAGAGACGTACAGGCGCCGGGCGGCGCTGTCGACGGAGAGATAGTCCCACGCGCCGTCGCCGCCAATCGGAATCTCGCCGAGGATGTGGTAACCGGTTCCAGCGGCGAGCAGGAGCGCCGCCACCATCAGTCGTCGCATAGGTCCTCCGTCGGAGGAACTATACGACGCCGAAGATGAATGGACGATGACAGGAGACGAGAACGGGCCGCGGTCGAGCGCGAGCCGTCGCCTACGCCTCTTTCTTCTTCTTCGCGGCCCGCTTGCGCGTGCCGGCGGCCTTGTGCGGCGCCGGCTCGCTGGTCGCCTGCAGCGTCACGAGGCGTGTGGAGAAGGTGCGCCGGCCGTGTTCGTCGAAGTCGATCACCGTGTGGTGCTCGTTGACCTCGACGAGGGTGCCCGGACCATAGGTGGGCTGCACGACGCGGTCGCCTTTGGACCAGTTCTTCATGATGCGCTCGCCGCCCGCCTACCAGCGCGGCTCGCGGCGGCCGCCGCCCGAGCCGCCTTCGCGGTTCCCGCCGTAGCCGCCGCCGCCGCCAAATCCGCCGCCGCTCGGCTTGGGTCGCGCTTCGTTGACCGTCAGCGCGCGTCCGCCCATCTGGTATCCGTTGAACTGCGTCGCGGCCTTCTGCGCTTCCTCGTCAGTGGCCATTTCGACGAAGGCGAAGCCGCGCGCGCGACCGGTCGCCGCATCGCGCATCACGCGCACCGATTCGACGGACCCGGCCTGGCTGAAGAGCTCCTGGAGCTCGGCTTCACCGGTGGTGTAGGGGATGTTCCCCACGTAGAGCCTGCGACCCATACCTTCTACCCTCTCCTCGCGGTGGCGTCCGGCTAAGCAATCACGGGGAGGGGGCGAGTCGGGCAATAGGCTCGTCTTCTCTCGGCGCGGGCGAAGCAGGCGGGACGGACCACCAAGGCCGCGTAGTCTACTCAATGGCCTGACGGAGGCGCAAGCGGCCGGCCTCTATAATCCGGGTGATGTCGATCGCGCTCGGCTCGGAACGACTGCTCGCGTCAGCCGCCCTCGACGGCCGCCGCGTCGGAATCGTGTGCAATCCCGCGTCGGTGGACGCGTCGCTGGCCCACATCGTCGACCGTCTCGCCGCCCACCCGCGGGCGCGGCTCGCCGCCATTTTCGGGCCGCAGCACGGGTTCCGCTCCGACGTGCAGGACAACATGATCGAGACGCGTCACGGCGTGGATGAGCTTCGGCGCGTCCCTGTTTACTCGCTGTACAGCGAAACCCGCGAGCCGACCGCCGACATGCTCCGCGACCTCGACGTGCTCGTCGTCGATCTGCAGGACGTCGGCGTCCGCATCTACACCTACGTCTACACGATGGCGCACTGCCTGATCGCCGCGCGGCGCCACGCGCTGAAAGTCATCGTCTGCGACCGGCCGAACCCGATCGGCGGCGCGCAGCTCGAAGGTCCGGTGCTCGTCCCGGGGCACGAGTCGTTCGTCGGCATGTATCCGATCCCGATGCGGCACGGAATGACGATCGGTGAGCTGGCGCGCCTCTTCAACGAGCACTTCGCGATCGGCGCCGACCTGGAAGTGGTGCCGATGGACGGCTGGCGCCGCGACATGTACTTCGACGCGACGGGCCGCACGTGGATCATGTCGTCGCCGAACATCCCGACGTTCGACACGACGCTCGTGTATCCCGGCACCGTGCTCTTCGAGGGGACGAACGTCAGCGAAGGACGCGGCACGACGCGCCCCTTCGAGCTCGTCGGCGCGCCGTGGGTGGTCGCCGAACCGTTCGCCGAGCGGATGAACCGCCGGCGGCTGCCCGGCGCGTTCCTGCGGCCGGCGCTGTTCGAGCCGACGTTCCACAAGCACGCGAAGGTCGGCTGCGGCGGCTGCCAGATTCACGTGATCGATCGCCGGACGTTTCGCCCGGTCGAGACCGCGGTGACGCTCCTCGAGGGGTTCCGGAACGAGGGATCGGGACGATTCGCGTGGAAGGATCCGCCGTACGAGTACGAGTACGAGCGCAATCCGTTCGACGTGCTGGCCGGCTCGCCGGTGCTGCGCGAGCAGATCGAGGCGGGCGTGCCCGCCTCCGACATCGCGCGGTCGTGGGAGGCGCCGGTCGCGGCGTTCGCCGGGCTGCGCA
>Ga0070741_10012798_pt1 | contig 15043 bp, 14 predicted proteins | sample Coa_R1_4_FD_66440 | JGI IMG/M metagenome (GOLD analysis project Ga0070741, IMG submission 66440) | Surface soil microbial communities from Centralia Pennsylvania, which are recovering from an underground coalmine fire - Coalmine... | ecosystem: Environmental > Terrestrial > Soil > Unclassified ... | reverse complement strand
CTCGACTGCGACCTGGTCGAGGAGTTGAAATGGGGCAAGCCCTGCTTCACTTACCAGAAAAAGAACGTCGCGATCATTATTCCGCTAAAGGACGCCTGCGCGCTCTCGTTCTTCAAAGGCGCCTTGCTAAAGGACCCGAAGCACATTCTGCAAAAGATCGGAGAGGCGCAGGCGGGCCGCTGGATTAAATTCACGTCTCCCAAAGAAGTTTCGGCACTGCAGGCGACCCTGAGGAGTTACATCTACGAAGCCATCGAGGTCGAGCAGTCGGGAAAGAAGGTTCCCCTCAAGCAGGCTTCGGAGTATGTGGTTCCCGAGGAACTGCAAGTGAGGCTGAATGCGGCTCCGGAGGTGAAGGCGGCGTTCGAAGCCCTGACGCCCGGACGGAGGAAGTCGCACATCTTTCATGTCTCGGGCGCGAAGCAGGCGAAGACGCGGGCAGCGCGGGCGGAGAAATGTGTTCCAGTGATCTTAAGCGGCCGGGGGTTCAACGAGCGCACAGATTGAGCCCTCGCCACGGGACATTTGCGGCAAGCCCAAATCGTTGGCGTGATCCACCGAGCGGCAGGCCGCGATTTCATATAACGTCGCATTACCGGAAGTTGACAGCTTATGAGAGAGAAGCCTGCGCGCAGTGATGAGTTCGATTCGTGGGCCACCTTCAAGAAGGTGTTCGGGCGTATAGCCGGCTAATGGTGTGTCGAGGCTGAAAGCGCCTTCCTCGCAGAGTTTCATAACGACGTACGCGAAAACCGGCTTGCTCATTGACTGTGCCGAGAAGAGAGTGTGATTATCGACCGAGCTTGCGATGCCTTGTCTTTGACGCAGAATCCTCTTTGCCACGCGAGTCTCGAATTCCTGATGATCGCCAGTGACAGACCGGCAATCCGAAACTCTTCCAGGAGTCGGGGTAATCGTCTTTCCAGATCGGCGATGGCGGCTGCCCGCAGCTCGGCTCTCCGTCCTGGACCGACCGGAGGCCGGCTTGGCTCGACAACCGTGCGGGTTTTGAGCCAATGTCACCGCCCCGAGAGCTTTCGCGCCCTGAGCGAGGAGCCTCCTGCGCGACCTCAGGTACATGATTCGACTTTACCTGCCCGTGCAACAGCGCTTTCGTCAGCAAGCGGAATCCGTACCTCGGCCGGGTTCTGCGGCTGCGGACTGCCGTTGGCGGCCCTAGCGCCTGACAGGATCACCCACAGCTCGCGCGTTCGCCGTCAAGACGATCTTTGAGGGGCCAGGCGTGATTTTGCTTCACAGGCACTGAACTGATAGCATGCTCGCATGAATCGCCACGTTCTGGGGATGCTTCGGCACATGATCGCATTGGTGATTTGTCTGTCCACCTGCCTGCTCGCAGCCGACAAGACTCCCTACCGTCCACAGGTTCCAAAGGCGTGGATCGAAGCCGAGTTGGAGCAGATGGATGTCCCCGTGTCGCAGCCCGCCTACTCGCAAAAGGCAGTGTCGCCGGAATACTACTACCGGATTCCGGTAACGCCGATTTATAAGAGCTATCCGGTGTACGCGCCGGGCCGCGCGCCGGTTGAATATATGGAGAAGCTCAAGCGCCTGCCGCCGGAACTCGCCTTCAATCCCGCGCGCCTCAATACCAAAGAGGACTGGATCCGCGCGGGTGAGATCGTATTCGATGCTCCGACGGTGTACGACGCAGAAGTCAACATGGACGAAGTCGCCAGTGCTGCCTGGTATTCCGCCACCGGCGTGCCAATCGCGAAGGACGGTACCATTCCCTGGGTACGCTACGTCATACGCGGCACCGGGAATGTCGAGGTTGGGAACCTGTCCTGTGGTTTCTGTCACACGCGCGTATTGCCGGACGGGTCGGTGGCGAAGGGAGCGCAGAGCAACTTCTCCTTCGATAGGGCGATTGCATTCCGGGAGCGGCGTAGGGGGAAGCCAAGCGAGATACGCAACAATTGGCTGGGGCTGTTTACCGTGCAATGGGATCCGAATATGCAACATCGGCTGGAGCAGAGCTCGGTGGAGGAGATTCTGGCCGCCCATGAAGCGATACCGCCGGGAGTGTTCGCGCGCAACAGGTCGAACCCTTTTTATCCGCCGGCAGTGCCGGATCTGATCGGCGTCAAGGATCGCAGATATCTGGACCGGACGGGTTCCACAAGGCATCGGGGCATTGCGGATCTGATGCGCTATGCATCTCTGGCGCAGGGAGTTGAGTTCCTCTCGAGCTTCGGGGGATTCATTCCGAGTGGAGAGGAGAAGTTTTCGAAGTTGCCTTCTCCGCAAACTCAGGAGCGGTTTAGCGACGAACAACTCTATGCGTTGGCGATGTACCTCTACTCGCTGCAGCCTCCCCCGAATCCGAACCGGCTTGACGCAATGGCTCAAGCAGGGCATCAGGTTTTCCAAAGAGAAGGCTGCGCGGTCTGTCACGCACCGCCACACTACACCAACAACAAGCTTCTGCCCGTGCGCGGCTTCCGAATTCCCCAGGAGCACTTGAACAAATACGACATCCTGAACGTGCCGATCGAAACGGATCCCAGACTCACACTTGGCACACGACGCGGCACCGGTTATTACAAAGTGCCGTCGCTGCGTGGCGTGTGGTACCGGAGCGCCTTTGAACACAACGGCTCGGTGGCTACACTGGAGGACTGGTTCGATGAGCGCCGGCTGCGGGACGACTATATTCCCACCGGGTTCAGGGGCTACGGTGTGAAGACCCGGGCTGTGCCGGGCCACGAGTTTGGGCTGAAACTCCCACCGGCGGATAAGAAGGCGTTGATTGCCTTCCTCAAGACCCTCTGACGGGGTCAAACGGGCGAGATCGCCGCGATTGCTCAGTTCCGGTCGTACATAGATCCTCCCTAGCCGGGTAGCGTTTAGGCACGTATATTTGAAGAGTCGGACCCACCTGGCTGGAAAACCTGTTGACTGCCTGCTGAGACGTGCGTGAAGTTCGGTCGGGGGGATTACGCCTCGTAAAGCGCCGGGATCCATTCATTCACCCACTTTTGTTACACGGCTCGCCTGAAGCTCCAAGTCAGGGTTGATGTCGGGGGGCCGCCCCACAGCGTACATTGGATCAGCCGATCAAGGCACTACAGCGAGATCCACCCGCGCCGGATGCAAGTCAGCGTCACGGACGCGATAAGGATCCAGAGAAGTACGCCCATCACCAGCGGCCGCCATCCGATCTTCGCGAGCGCCGGGCGGCGAAGCTGCGACCCAATCAAAAACAGCGTGATGGTAAACCCGATCCGGCCGACATTCGTGATCCCGCCCCAGAGCGCCTTCTCCTGCGGGAATGCGCCATTAATCCACGTCGCCACGGCGAAGAACAGAATGAACCACGGCCACACGATCTTTACCCGGCTGCGCAAAGCAAAGGCGCTGGCCACAACCATGGGCACGATCCACAACGACCGTACCAGCTTCACCGTTGCTCCGATCGTAAGTGCGAGCGGTCCGTAGCGCATACCGGCACCCACGACGGAGCTTGTGTCATGGATCGCCAGCGCGGCCCAGAGTCCGAACTGGGTTTGCGACAACCCCACGGCCGCACCGATCAGAGGGAAAATCAGCAGCCCGATCGAGTTCAACACAAAAACCGTACTGAACGAGACCGCGGTCTCTTCCTCGCGCGCATCGATGATCGGGCATACAGCGGCGATCGCACTGGCGCCGCATATCGCCGTACCGGCAGAAATAAGAAACGCCGAATTGAAGGGCACTGCCATGAGCCTTCCGAGCACGACGCCGGCCGTCACCGCGAGCAGAATCCCGAGACCGGTGTAGACAAAGGTCACGCGTCCGGTCTGCAGGACGGTCGCCGACGTCATCCCGAAGCCCAAACCCACGACGCTGATCTTGAGCAAAGTCTTCGAAATCGAAAATGATTGTTTAGGCCACGGATTCAGGCCTATCAGGCCGATCGCCAAACCCAGCGCCAAGGCGGCGGGCGGCGAACACCAAGGGAGACAACAGGCCAGGACAGCGCAACAGTACAGAATTCGAGCTACGATTTGGGTCCCCTCCCATCAGGATGTAAAATATCACATACCAAACGGAAAGGGAAGTATCTCGAAGGTTATCAAATGTCGCGGAACAGCGCTTCGATCTCCGCCTTCTGCCCATCCACGAGGGGCAGCAGCGGCAGTCGCGTAGGCCCGCCGTAGAAGCCCTTCAGATCCATCGCGTACTTCAGCCCCTGGATGCCGTACTTTGGCGCGACCCCGGCCGCCTCGACGATCTGCTGCTGCGCCACGCACGATCCTTCGATGTCGCCCGCGCGATACTTCTCATAGATACTCTGCGTCCGCTCCGGCGCGGCATTGGCGAAGGCGATAACCCCGCCCGTCGCCCCCAGCCGCAGGCACTGGTGAAACTTTGCCGACGGTCCGACCACCACGGCAAACGTCGCGGGCAGGCCCTGGATCAGCGCACCGATTTTATCCAGATCCGCCGAGCTCTCCTTGATCCCCACGATGTTCGGATGCGCGGCGAGCGTCGCCACCATGTCCACGGTCAAGTCGATCCCGGTCATCTGCGGGAAATCGTAGATCACGATCGGCAGGGGCGACACATCGGCCACCGCGCGGAAGAACGCGATCTGCGTCTCCGGCCGCGCCATCTGCCCGCGATAGTAATGTGGCGTAATCACAAGGGCGGCATCGTAGCCGACGCCGGCCGCGTCCCGAATCTGGCTGAGTGTCTCCCGCACCGATTCGGCGCCGGTTCCCGCGATCAGCACCTTGCCGCCGGCAGCTTCGCGCACGGCGGCGAAAAGGCTTCGTTTCTCCTCTTTGCTCAGGAACACGGCCTCGCCGGTCGATCCGGCGACGACGTAGCCGAGCAGGCCCGCGCGATTATACGCGGCGATGTTCCGCCGCACGGCGTCGAATTGAATCTCGCCGTCCTGGTCGAACGGCGTACAAATCGGGGAAATCACTCCATCCAGGCGCACAGAGTCACTATAGCAATGACGCGCGCGGCATGCCGCCGGGCGCCGGCGCTCCGCGCGTAATCGGGCCGCGGCGGCGGCCGGCTCTCCATTCCTTTCCGATATACTGGCGGACGGCATGATCACCGGGCCAGGGACCGAACCACATTCCATCGCTGCCGGCGGGGCGCTCGCCGCGCGCACGCGCAGCCGCGTCACTCGCCGCCTGATCCCATTCCTGGTTTTCATCTATTTGCTCGCTTATCTCGACCGCGCGAATCTCAGCGTGGCCAAGCTCGAGATGCAGCAGGAACTCGGATTCACTGACGCCGTGATCGGTCTGGGCGCGGGCATTTTCTTTCTCGGCTACCTGCTCCTCGACATTCCGGGCAGCCTCATCGTCGAGCGCTGGAGCGCGCGCAAATGGATGGCGCGCATCATGATCTCTTGGGGCATTTGCGCCACCCTGATGGGCTTGCTCGGCACGCGCCTGTTCGGCTCTCTCGGCCTTACCACCCAGTTCTACGGCATGCGGCTGCTGCTTGGCATTTCCGAGGCCGGCTTTTTTCCGGGCGTGATCGTCTATCTCACGCACTGGTATCGCGCCGAAGATCGCCCGCGCGCGAAGGCGTTCTTCATGGTGACGCAGCCCGTCTCCATCGCGCTCGGCGTGCCGATCTCGCGCCTCATTCTCGAAAATGTCGCGTGGGGCGGCCTCGCCGGATGGCGCTGGGTCTTCATCCTGGAAGGCATTCTGCCGATCCCGATGGGGCTGATCACGCTGTGGTACCTCACCGACCGCCCGCAAAACGCGCGCTGGCTGCCCGACGACGAGAAGCAGTGGCTCACCTCAACTCTTGCCGAGGAAGAGGCGCGCAAAGCGCCGGCAGGCCGAATGAGCGCGGTCGACGCGCTGCGCTGCCCGCAAACGTACCTTCTGATCGCGGTCTATTTCCTGGTGGTGGTCGGCAACCAGGCGCTGATCTTCTTTCTCCCGTCGATCACAGAAACGATGAAATCCATGCGCGTGGCTATCCGCACTGCCGCCGCCGGCGCGCCCTACGCGTGCAGCGCGGTCGGGATCCTGCTCAACGGCATCCTGGCGCAGCGCACAGGCAAGCTGCGTTGGCATACAGCCGTGCCCATGCTCGCGACCGGCACGCTGCTGGCGCTGGTCGGACTGACGGCTGGTCACGCCTGGCTGACAATGGCGGTCTTCTGCGCGGCCGGATTCACGTCGCAAGCGTATCTGCCGGCGTTCTGGACGTTGCCGGGCACGCTGCTGGGCAAATCGGCCGCGGCTGCGGCGACCGGCCTGGTATGCCTGGGCAACGTCGGCGGATTCGTGGGACCCTGGTTGTTTGGATATCTGAAGACAATTACGGGGCGCTACGACACGGGCCTGTATGTGCTCGCCGGCTGCATGCTGCTGGCCGGTGCACTCGCTTCGCAGGTGCGTATCGCAAGGCCCACGAGCCACTAAAGAATGACACCCAAAACGAAACCTGAAGAACTGCGTAGCTTCCGCTGGTTCGGCCCCGACTCCATGCGCGCCATGGGGCATCGCTCCCGCATGATGCAGCTCGGCTACCGCACGGAGGATTTCACCGGCAAGCCGGTCATCGGCATCATCAATACCTGGAGCGAAATCAATCCCTGCCACGCGCACTTGCGCGAGCGCGCCGACGCAGTTAAGCGCGGCGTCTGGCAGGCCGGCGGTTTCCCCGTCGAGATCCCCGCCTTCTCAATCACGGAAACGTACATGAAGCCCAGCCCGATGCTCTACCGTAACCTGCTGGCGATAGACACCGAGGAAGCGCTGCGCAGCCTGCCCATCGACGGCGCCGTGCTCATGGGCGGCTGCGACAAAACCACGCCCGGATTGCTGATGGGCGCGATCAGTATGAACCTGCCCGCCATCTATCTGCCCGCCGGCCCCATGCTGCGCGGCAACTGGAACGGCCAGCCGCTGGGGAGCGGCACCGATATCTGGAAATTCTGGACCGAGCGCTGCGCCGGCAACGTGAGCGACGAAGACTGGAATGACATCCAGGGTGGCATTGCCCGCTCGCCCGGCTTCTGCATGACGATGGGCACGGCGTCCACGATGACGGCCATCTCCGAAGCGCTCGGTATGACGCTGCCCGGCGCCTCGTCGATTCCGGCGGCCGATTCCAACCACGTCCGCATGGCCATCGAAACCGGCCGGCGGGTAGTCGAGATGGTTTGGGAGGGCCTCACGCCCGCGGACATCCTGACCATGGACGCCTTCCGCAACGCCATCACCGTAGACATGGCGATCGGCGGCTCGACCAACGCCATCATCCACCTGGTGGCGCTCGCCGGACGCCGCGGCCTCGACATGCCCCTCTGCATCTTCGACGAGATCGCGGCCAAGGTGCCGGTCCTGGCGAACATCCGGCCGTCCGGCGAGTTTCTGATGGAAGACTTCTACTACGCCGGCGGCCTGCGCGCCTTGATGGCCGAGATCCGCGACCTGCTGAAGCTCGATTGCGTCACGGTGAACGGCAGGAATATCGGAGAGAATCTGGCCAATGCGCACGTTTCGAATCCCGATGTGATTCGCGAACGGAGCAAGCCGTTGCTCGAAGTCGGCGGGACGGCGATCCTTTACGGCAGCCTGGCGCCCGACGGCGCGGTGATCAAGGCTTCGGCCGCGGATCGCAAACTGTGGAAGCACACCGGCCCGGCGGTGGTGTTCAAGAACTACGACGATCTCGACGCGCGCATCCATCGTGATGATCTGAACGTTGACGAAAACTCGGTACTGGTGCTGCAAAATGCCGGCCCGCTGGGAGGGCCGGGCATGCCGGAATGGGGAATGCTGCCGATCCCGAAGAAACTGCTGCCGCAGGGCGTGCGCGACATGGTGCGGATCTCCGATGCGCGCATGAGCGGGACGTCGTACGGAACCTGCGTGCTGCACGTGTCGCCCGAGAGCTACGTGGGTGGACCGCTGGCGTTGGTCCGCGACGGGGATCTGATCAGCCTGGACATTCCGAATCGCAAGCTCGACCTGCTGGTCCCGGAGGAGGAGATGGCGGCGCGGCGCGCAGCCTGGAAGCCGCCCGTTTCGACAGATCGCCGCGGTTATCTGGCGCTCTACAAGGAACGGATCACGCAGGCGCATAAAGGTTGCGATTTCGATTTTCTGGGGCCGGTGGATGGGGCGCAGGCCGAGCCCGAGATTCACTGACCTAGAGCATCCCGAGCGGCACATCGTGATCCGGCGCGGCAAACGCCTGATCGATCTCCGCCACATCCTGCGGGGTCAACTCCCATCCCGTGCCGCCGGCGTTCTCGCGTACATGCTCCACGCTGCCTGCCTTCGGAATGGTGAACACGTCCGGATCGCGCGTCAGAAAGTTCAGCAGTACCTGTCGCGGCGTGCGGCTGTGGCGTTTGCCGATCTCCTGTAGAACGCGGCCGCCCGGAAATTTTCCGTGCCCGAAGGGGCTGTACGCAACCAGCGCGATCCGGTGCTCCTTGCAATACGGAAGCAGCTTACGTTCGATGCCGCGGTCGCGCAGGTGATAGAGAACCTGGTTGGACGCGATCCGCCCGTTTCGAGCCGCCCCCTGCGCCTCCCGCACATCCGCCACGTCGAAATTGCTCACGCCGAAGAAGCGGATCTTTCCGGAGTCCGCCAGCGCCTCCATCGCCCGCATCGTCTCCTGCAGCGGATAGCCGCTGCGCCAGTGCAGGAGGTAGAGATCGAGCCAGTCCGTCTTCAGCCGCGCCAGGCTGCGCTCGCACGCCGCCATCGTCCCTTTGTACGACGCGTTCGAGGGCAGCACCTTGCTCACGAGGAACACTTCATCGCGGCGGCCGGCAATCGCCTCGGCCACCAACTCCTCGGCGCGGCCGTTGCCGTACATCTCGGCGGTATCGATGTGGGTCATACCGAGATCGAGCCCGGCGCGCAAAGCTTCCACTGCGCGCCGCTCTTTCTCGCGGCTGCCCTCCATATCCCAGGTCCCCTGCCCGATGACGGGGACCTCGACGCCGGTCCAGCCGAACGCGCGCCGTATCATAGTTACGCCCGCAATTCTCCGCGAAGCACCGTGATTGCCTGGCCGCCGAGCAGGACGCGATCGCCATTCATCCGCACCCTCACCACACCGCCGCGGGCGGACGCCTGGTATGCCATCATTTCGGTCTTCCCCAGGCGCGCGCTCCAGAACGGTCCCAGGCAGGAATGCGCCGAGCCTGTCACCGGATCCTCGGGAACGGCGACCGCCGGCGCAAAAAATCGCGACACGAAATCGTAATCACCCGAGGAAGCGCGGCTGGTCACGATCACGCCACGGGGACCGAGAGTTTCCAGCAGCGCGAAATCCGGCTGCAGCCGGCGCACCGCCGCCTCCGATTCCAGTTCCACGATGTAGTCGAATTTGCTGCGGCCAACGTACTTCGGCATCGCGTGCAAACCATGCGCCAATTCCGCGGGCGTAGCCGCGGGTGTATCGGGAGTCGCCGGGAAATCCATCTCGATCCATTCTCCCTGGCGTGTGGCGGCCAGCCAACCGCTGCGCGTATGAAAGCGCGCCGGCTGATCCGAAGGTAAGTGGCCTTCCTCCCAAAGCACGTGCGCGCTGGCGAGCGTGGCGTGCCCGCAGAGATCAACCTCGGCCGCGGGGGTGAACCAACGCAAGTTATATCCGTCGCCCCGCGGATCGAGGAACGCCGTTTCGGAAAGATTCATTTCGCGCGCGACGTTCTGCATCCAGGCATCCGGACGCGGCGCCGCCAGCAGGCACACCGCGGCGGGGTTGCCGCCGAAAGGAACGGAGGTGAAGGCGTCCACTTGTGTAATGGGAACAGGCATAAACCAATTTAATCGCGAATTGATGCGGCCGGAATGGTTTACAATGATCAAAAGAAAACCGATCCCTGGTTGCTGCGTCACAGAGGGTTATATGCACCGCTTCCTTCCCGCTCTCGTTCTCTTCGGCTGGGCCGGCCTTGCCTCCGCCCAGGTAACGTACTCCAAAGAAATCGCCCGCATTTTCCAGGCGAAGTGCAACCAGTGCCATCGCGATGGCGATGTCGCGCCCATGGCGCTCAAGGACTACGAAACGGCCGTCCAATGGAGCCGCGACATTCTGAACACAGTAGTTAACGGGTCCATGCCGCCGTGGAAGCCGGTCCCCGGCTATGGCGATTTCCGCGACTCGCGCGCGCTCACCGACGACGAAAAGCAGACCCTGATCGACTGGCTCTCCGGCGACATGCCCGAAGGCGACCCCGCCGACCTTCCACTGCCGGTCGAATCGAATAGCGAGTGGCCGCTCGGACAGCCCGACGTGGTTCTGCAGATGGCGCAAGGCTTCACGCCGCCCATCGGTCAGGACGTGTACCGCTGCTTCGTCATTCCGACTACGATGACCGAGGACACGGACATGACCGCTATCGACTTCATTCCAGGCGACCGGGAGATCGTGCACCACATCATCATGTACCAGGACACCACCGGCACGGCGCAGAAACTGGATGGTGTCGACGGCCAGCCGGGATACACGTGCTTCGGCGGTCCGGGGATAGACCTGAGTCTGCAAACCGACGTGATCGCCGGATGGGCGCCGGGACAGCGTTTGGCTTTCCTGCCCGACGGCATCGGCATTCAGGTGAAGAAGGGCGGCGCTTTTATCATGCAGGTGCACTACTCGCCATCACGCTCGACCGGCGAAGACGTCACGCGCATCGGCCTGTATCGCGCGACCTCGAAGGTGAAGAAGCATCTGTTCGAGGTGCCGATCGTAAACGACACATTTACCATTCCTGCCGGTGCCGCCAATTACGTCGTCAAGGCCGATTTTACAATTCCCCTGTTCTTCGATGCCCAGACCATCAATATCTATCCGCATATGCACCTGCTGGGCCGCCAGATCCAGGTCACTGTAGATGTGCCGGGCAAGGACACGCAGCCCATGATTTACGAGAATGACTGGGATTTCCGCTGGCAGGGCTCGTACACGTATAACCAGCCAGTGTCGTTGAAATCCGGCTCAACCGTTCACCTGACGTGCACGTTCGACAACTCCGAGAACAACACGAACAATCCGAACAATCCGATTGTGGCGGTGGGTTACGGAGAGCGCACGATCGACGAGATGTGTATTGCCCTGGCAGGCGTGACCTTCGACAACGAAGCACTGATCGCGCCGTTTCTCTCCAAGAAGCCGTTCCCGCGGATCAGCACGTCGGTGGAGCCCGGCCCGATTAAGCCAAGTCCGATTACGCACAGGTGAGCGGCCTGGCGGGACGGGGATAGGACGCGGCGGTCAGGCGAGAGCGATTGCCCCATCAGACCACGCAACGTGCGCGATTGCGCGGCCATGGGGCGGGCTTAGGCTGGCCGTCACGCGAAGCTTCGATTCCTTTTCGATTTCCAAAACGCAGGTTTGTAGATGAGGAGCTCTGGCGCTTCGACCGCTTCAGCTGTCCGACATGCCCGGCACACAAAAAATCCGGCCGCGGAGGAAAAGCCGCGGCCGGAGAGGAAAAAAGCGTCCCGTTGTAATGCTCCTTACGACCTGATCTCTTCGTCTTCGATTACAACTTCTTCTTCCTCCAGCTCTTCGTCGGCATCCTCCGCGGCATCGCCACCCATGATCGATTCCGCAATCTCCGTCAATGTTTCGTCCGTGTCCTTCTCCTCGTCCAACGTTTCCTGCAGCAGCTCCGCCATCTCCACTTCGCCGAGCATGGATGCCATTGTTCTGGCCGTGCCGTATCCGGAAATTTCGTAGTGCTCCACTTTTTGTGCGGCGGCGATCAGGGCCGCATCGAGGACTGGCGATTTTTGCAATTCCCTTATCAGCTTCTCGCCCTCGCGCAGCAGTCCCTGCATTCCCTCGCACTCTTTGCTGCCCGGCTCCTCGCCCATTTGCGCGAAGATCTGATCCAGCCTCTTGATCTGCTGTCTCGTCTGCTCCAGGTGCTGTTCAAAAGCGTCGGCCAGTTCCTCCGCCGAAGCAGCCTGCTTCATCTTCGGAAGCGCCTCCACGATTTGCCTCTCGGCGTCATAAAGATCGTTCAGCTCATCGGTTAAGAGATCCTCAAATTTAGCGTCCTTCATAGTTTGTCTCCCGGCGCTAACATCGCCAGCACGTTCAAGGCCGTGCGCCCCCGCGGTCACCGTTCGGAGGCACGATCCACAAGTAGATGTTTCGGCCGCCCACAGTCTCACGGCGATCAGGCTTCCAGTCGCCCATGTCGAAACCGTGCGAGACGATCCGGGTCCCCGGTTTTAGATCGTGGAGTAACTTCGGCTTGAGTTTCAGATTTATCGATGGAAGCAGATACAGTGTAACCACCGTGGCGGGAGCGATGTCCGCCTCGAATAGGTCGCCTCTCCGGAAGTTCACCAGATTATCGACCTTGGCCTTGCGGGCATTCCCGGTGGCTTCGGCGATACGTTCGGGATCAATGTCAATTCCGACGGCATGGCTGCCGTACTCTTTGGCCGCGGTGATCACGATCCGTCCATCGCCGCACCCGAGATCGTACACCACGTCACCGGGCTTCAGGTCGGCCAGCTTCAACATCCCGTCTACGACTTCTTGCGGAGTCGGGACATACGGTACATCGGGCTGCCGTTTCGGCGCATCCTGGCCGTATGCTGTTACAGTCGCCGCACAAATGAGAAGGATCGCACCCGGCGCGACGCATCGGATTCGGCTCTTCACAATTCACCTCCGGTTTGACACCCCAGCAGTGTAAACCAACCCGCGCATGCGTTACATGAGATCTTCGAGCTAAAAGACGCTCGCCGCACGATTGCCGCACTGCACTTGTGTGCAACGTCACCCCGCGCGTCGTGCTCGTCCGTAAACCCACGTCGTGTTCGCCGCTTCGCATGGTATCCATCGTTCCAGGTGACAACCATGAGAAAAACCAACGGTGCGGGACGCAATCTTGCAATGCTTCTGGGCGGATTGGGCGCCGGGATTCTAAGCAGCCGTCTGCTGCCCCCCCTGATTTCGGCCGCGATGGGATCCCGCCGCGTGCGCACGGGCGGCGATCCCTTCGAGCTTTTAATCAGCGATCATCGCCGTATCGTCAGCCTGCTCGATCAGATGCGTGTATGTAGCCCTGATTCGGGTATGCGGCGATCCGGCCTTTATCTGATGCTCAAGCGCAAATTGGCCAAGCACGCTATGGCCGAAGAAGATGTAGTTTACCCGCTTGTTCACGGCAAGGCGGAGAACGGCGATGCTGGCAAACATCTCTACGACGAACATGCCGACATAAAAATTCTGCTCTTCGAACTGGAGGAGAAGCTCATGAAGCACGCGGATTGGGGAGACCAGGTGACACGTCTGCGGGATGTGGTGCAGCGGCATGTCAATGAGGAGGAGACTATCGTCTTCCCGCGGCTTCGGCAACAGCTCGGCCGTGATCAATTGCCGCAAGTGTCCGGGCAGATCTCGCGCGAGGAAGCGCTGATCGTGTAAGCCCACTCGCAAGGGTATTCCTCGCGCCTCGCGGGCTTGCCATACCCGGGGCGCAGTGATATGCGGCTCGCTCCCCAAAAAAGGCCGCAGGGGCTGCACCCCCCGCGGCTTTCGGGAGTGACTTAAGGGACAACCTGAAGACGATACTCGGGAGAATTTTATTTACAACGCTTGTGGAAAAATCAAATCAGCCGCGATTTCGCAGTTTTCCCGCGATCAAGCCGATGGCAACCCCCGCCAGCACGGCGGCTCCCATCTTTTGCCGCTCCCGGAGTGCTACGAAGCGCGTCCCGGCGGGCGTTATCTCGATATAGCCCGCGGGAACGCCGCGAAATCCCATGCCGCCGCCCCCGCCATGCCCCTGCCGGGACTCGTTCTCGCCGAACCCCCCGCCGAACCCGAACGCCACGCTCGCAACCGGTATGACCGTCTTATCGCCGCTCACCACGGGTTCGCCGTAGACCGATTTAGCCCCGATCTGCTGCGCCATCAGACGAAGGTGCTGAAACATCTCCTGGATTTCCATACTTCTCCCGCACTTACCAGTACTTCAAAATGAGAGCCTTGGTCTTTTGCACGCCTTCCACGGGATCGCCTTTGCCCTCGTACTCGATGGATAGCGGCCCCGCGTAGTTCAGCTTCTTCAGAATGCCCAGCACGCGGGGAAAATCGTACTCCTCCGCCTCGCCGTTCTGGTCGAAGACGTTCACTTTGACGTGCGTCACCATGGCGTAAGGCGCCACCGCCGCCACTTCCTCGTATTTGTGCTCGGTCGGGAAATTGCCGAAATCCACCAGGGCACCCACCCATTTCGGATCGGTGGCTTTGATGATCCGCACGATGTTCGCCGCCGTCTTCGATACGCCGCCGTGATTCTCCATGCACATCCGGATCTGCAACTCTTTCGCCAGTGGAATCAGCTGTTCGTTGAAAGCCTTGACGACACGGTCGATCCCAGCCGTATCGTCGGCATTCTCGCGCCCGGTGTTGCCGACGTTGATGCGAACGATCTTCGCGCCGAGCCTTTTCGCGGCCCGCATTTTGCGCTTGTCGGCCTCGATCTGCTCGTTGCGTTTGGCTTCGTCGGCGATAGCCAGGTTGCCTTCGATGATATACGACGTCACTACGCGCCCGGCGGCACTCACCGCGGCTTTCACCTGGTCGATGTAGGCATCGTCCGTGGTCTTGAAAAACATGTCGTTGTACGAGATGCCGGGGATGCCCTGCTCTTTGTAGAATGCCGGAACGCCGGGCATGTCCAGCTTGCCCGAGCGGATGAGATCCCGAAAGCTCCAGGTCTCGCACGCGAGGACATTGCCACCCCGCAGCTTGGGGTCGGCAGCCGCCGCTGTGTAGCCGAGCAGCAGCGCCAGAACAGTCATTTTCAATTTCATGGCGGTACGCCTTATGATAGCTGTTCTATGATCGCACTACTCAGCGGCGTGCTCGTGGAAAAGCATCCGAACCAGGCCATAGTGGACGTGGCCGGCGTAGGTTACGACGTGACCATACCGGTCTCGACGTTCTCCAGCTTGCCCGACGCGGGCGCAACCGTGCGCCTGCGGATCTACACGCACGTCCGCGAAGAGGCCCTGGCACTTTACGGCTTCCTGCGCGAGGACGAAAAGGCGCT
>Ga0070741_10012797_pt1 | contig 15045 bp, 11 predicted proteins | sample Coa_R1_4_FD_66440 | JGI IMG/M metagenome (GOLD analysis project Ga0070741, IMG submission 66440) | Surface soil microbial communities from Centralia Pennsylvania, which are recovering from an underground coalmine fire - Coalmine... | ecosystem: Environmental > Terrestrial > Soil > Unclassified ... | reverse complement strand
AAGACGGGAGCGACGGGACTCGAACCCGCGACCTCCGGCGTGACAGGCCGGCGTTCTAACCAGCTGAACTACGCCCCCGCGCGCGGGACAGTGTAGCCGCGAGCCGCGGGGCACACTGTCGCCGCCGCCAAGCCCACGGCCCCCCGTCGCCGCCGCCAAACCCGCCGCCCCGCGACCGGCCGGCCCCGCGACCCGCGCCCGACCTCCGCCGCCCGGCAGCGTCCAGCGGCGGCACTAGCCTTCGATCCGCGTGACGCGGGTCGACTGGATCGCGCTTGGCCTCGTCGCGCTCGCCGCGCTCGCCGGCTTGCGGAGGGGGCTCGTCGCGAGCGCTCTCGCAATCGCCGGCGTCGTCATCGGCGCGATCGTCGGTGCGCGCGTCGCGCCGCACCTGCTGCCGCACGGCGACGACTCGCCGTACACGCCGCTCGTCGCGCTCGCGGGCGCCGTGATCCTCGCGGGGGTGCTCGAGTCGGTGGGATCGATGGTCGGATCGCTGTTTCGCGCCGGCTTGCGGCTGCCGCCGTTCCGGGTGCTCGACTCGATGGGCGGGCTCGTGCTCGGCGCGGTCGCCGGGGTCGTGATCGTGTGGGTGGTCGGGGCGGCGCTCCTGCTGATCCCGAACCAGCGGTCGCTGAGGCGCGAGGTGCAGCGGTCGGAGATCCTCCAGCGCCTCGACCGGATCGTGCCGCCGCGGACGCTGCTGAACGTGCTGGCGCGTGTCGACCCGTTCCCTTCGATCAGCGGGCCGGCGCTGCCGAGCGAGCCGCCGCCGAGCGGGATCGCGGCTGCGCCCGCGGTCCGCACGGCGTCGAAGAGCGTGGTCAGGGTGCTCGGCACCGCGTGCGGGCTCGGCATCTCCGGCTCCGGCTGGGTGGTCGCGCGCGGGCTCGTCGTGACGGCGGCGCACGTCGTCGCCGGCGAGCGCGATACCGTCGTCGTCGCGCCCGGACGGACGCGCCGGTATCGCGCCGTGGCCGCCGCGTTCGACCCGAAGAACGACGTCGCCGTGCTGCGCGTGCGCGGGCTGACCATGCGGCCGCTCGCGACGGCGGGGCCGGTCGCCGGGACGCCGGTCGCGATCGTCGGCTACCCGCTGAACGGGCCGCTCCGCGCGACGGCCGGGCGCATGGGGCAGACGAGGCGCGTCTCGACGGAGGACGCCTACGGAAACGGCCCTGTCCGCCGGACGATCTCGAGCGTGGCAGGCGTCGTCCGGCACGGCGACTCCGGCGGTCCCGCGATCGACGGCCGGGGACGCGTCGAGGCGACGATCTTCGCAGCCAGGGTCGGCGAGGCCGGCGGCTACGCGATCCCGACGCCGATCGTCAGGAGCGCGCTCCGCCGGGCGACGGCGCGCGTCTCGACCGGCGAGTGCGCCCCGTGACCCGCGAAGCCTGTGAGCCGTGACCCGTGAAGCCGTGAAGTTCCCCCTTCCGAGGAATGGCGCTAGGCCCCGGCCGCGCGCACGGTGAGGGTGTCGGACGGCCCCTCTCGGAAGGGGTCGGGGAGAGGGCTCGACACGGAGCGGGGCCGGGCGGCGGCCCCGCTCCCCTTTCCAAGGGATCGCGCTCGCGGGACGCGCCGCCGATGCTTGGCGCGAGCTCCTTTCCAGCCGAGGGACTGACGGCAACCAGCCAAGGCTTTCGGGAGTCCGTGCGGGCGGCGGGCCTTCGGGCCCGCCGCGTCTCACCACCCGCCTGTCGCGGGTCACTCGTGGAGGACGCGCCCCTCCATGCCCCCGGCGACGACGACGATCTGGCCGGTGACGTGCCCCGAGACCTCGTCGGAGGCGAGCGCGACGACCTGCGCGGCGACGTCCTCCGGGCGCGCCACCTTGCGCAGGGGCATCGTCCGCGTGATCCGGCGGACCGTCTCCTGGTCGGCGAGCGCGTCGCGCGTCATCGGCGACTCGGTCCACCCGGGGCAGACCGCGTTCACTCGTGCGCGCGGCGCGACGCGCACCACCTCGTTCTTCAGGCTCGGCAGCAGCCCGTGGACGATCGCGGCCTTCGCCGCCGCGTAGTCGGCGTGGCCGGCCTCGCCGAAGAGGCCCGCCGTCGATCCGACGAGGACGAGCGAGCCGTGGCCGGAGGCGGCGACGACGCGCAGGAAGGCGCGCGCCGTGAGGAAGGTCGTCGTCAGGTTCGCGCGTAGCGTCTCCTCCCACCTCGCGAGCGGGAGCCCCCAGAGCGGCACGTCCTCCTGCGGCCAGACGCCGGCGACCGCGGCGCAGACGTCGACGCGGCCGAGCGCGGAGCGCGCGGCCTCGAACAGCGAGTCGACCTCCCGCTCGCGGGTCAGGTCGGCCGCCAGGCACGGGGCGCCGCCGAGCTCCGCGGCGAGCGCCTGCGCTCGGTCCTCGCCGCGGTGGTAGTGGACGAGGACGCGCGCGCCCTCGGCGGCGAACGCGCGGGCGCAGGCGGCGCCGATGCCGCCGGACGCGCCGGTCACGACGACTCCCAGCCCTTCGAGACCCGTCTTCACGGCACCACGAAAACGTGTTTCCAAATCGCGCCGACCGCGCTAGTATCCGCGCCACAGGTGAGCCGGGCGCAGGTTGGATCCCGGCTCTTTGCGTTCCAGGTAGGTCGTCCACCCCCCGTCCCGCCAGTTGCGCGAGAAAGCCGAGGTGTCGTGCTCACCGTCGACATCGCTCTTCCCGACGTCGAGGAACTCCAGAAGCTCGTACAGGAGGGACAGGAGAAGGGCTTCCTGACCTACGACGAGATCGTCACCGGGCTCGAGGACGTCGAGCTGACCAAGGAGCAGGTCGAGGACTTCTACACCTACCTGATCGACCACGGCGTGGAGCTGATGGAGGGCGAGCAGCACAAGCACCCGCCGCACGAGCAGCCGGCGCTCGCCGAGGAGGAGAAGGGGCCGAAGCTCGACCTCACCGTCGAGCCGTCGCTCGATTCGCTGCGCCTCTACCTGCGCGAGATCGGCAAGGTGCCGCTGCTGACGGCCGACCAGGAGGTCTACCTCGCGAAGCGGATCGAGCGCGGCGACATGGCCGCCAAGACGCAGATGATCGAGGCGAACCTCCGCCTCGTCGTCTCGATCGCGAAGAGCTACCTCGGCCGCGGCCTCTCCTTCCTCGACCTGATCCAGGAGGGCTCGCTCGGGCTGATCCGGGCGGTCGAGAAGTTCGACTACCGCAAGGGCTTCAAGTTCTCGACCTACGCGACGTGGTGGATTCGGCAGGCCGTCACGCGCGCGATCGCGGACAAGGCGCGCACGATCCGGATCCCGGTGCACATGGTCGAGAAGTTGAACAAGGTCGTCCACATCGAGCGGCAGCTCGTCCAGCGGCTGGGCCGCGAGCCGACGCCGGAGGAGATCGCCGAGGAGCTCGAGATGACGACCGAGGAGGTGCGCGACATCCTGCGGATGGCGCAGCACCCGGTGTCGCTCGAGAAGCCGATCGGCGAGGAGGAGGAGTCGGAGCTGGGCGATTTCGTCCAGGACGACCAGGCCGAGTCGCCGTTCGACACCGCGACGCTCTCGCTGCGACGCGAGGACATCGAGCGGGCGCTCGACTCGCTCCCCGAGCGCGAGCGGAAGGTGATCGAGCTCCGCTACGGCCTGAGCGGCCAGCAGCCGTGCACGCTCGAGGAGGTCGGCCGCGCGTTCGGGGTCACCCGCGAGCGGATCCGCCAGATCGAGAACAACACGCTGAAGAAGCTCGAGTCGCTCCCCGAGGCTCAGGGACTGCGCGACTCGGTCGGCTGACCGCCCCGGCCGCGTCGCTCGCCGTGGGCGACCGCGTCAGCCGCGCTCGATCAGATCCTGCTCCTCGGCGCGCTCGTACGGGACGAAGAGCCGGCAGTGCGGGCACTTGAAGCCGGTGTAGCGCGCCGCCGACCCCGTCATCGGGGCGGCGGACTCGAACACCTTCTTGCAGTGCGGGCAACGCACCGTGAAGGCCTCCTCCCGGGCGTGAGGCGCGGCCACGACGCCCAACGTAGCAGACCGGATCGTCCCGGCCGTCGCACGCCCGCGAGCGCTCGCTTGACGCGCGTCAGGAGCCGCCGGGCGTGCCGGAGGCCGCTTGGGAGGCCGCGTTTCGGCTCCTCGCGGCCGACTCGGACTGCAGCATCGACCACGGCGCGTTTACGCGCGTCATAATCCGGTTGGTGGAGCGACGCTGCAGGTATGGACGAAGACGGGCGGCGACCCTCGATCGGCGCCGCCCGTCTCCGGTCCAGGGCGACCTATGGCCAGATTGGGCCGAAGGAGCCGAGGAAGAGGGCGCTCGCAACCGTTGCCGCGAAAACGCAGGCAGTCAGCAGATATGCACGCATGGGATCGTCCTTTCTGATGCCGTTGACCTGACGATCCCGGGCCCGGAATTGACACGAGTGTACGTACAAAAGGAGAGTCATGTCCAAGAACGGGTGGCCTCACGTTGACGAGCCGGCCGCCGTCGGACGGCGTCTGAAGGAAGCGCGGCAGCGGGCAGGGCTCAGCCAGCGCGAGCTCGCGTTCCCGGGCTGCACCGCCGTCTACATCTGCCGGATCGAGCGCGGCGACCGTGTCCCGTCGCTCCAGGTGCTCCGCGAGCTCGCCCGACGCCTCGGGGTCTCGGAGGAGTACCTGGCGACGGGCGAGGAGCGCCGGGCCGAGCACGACCCGCTGCTCGAGGCCGACGTCGCGCTGCGGCTCGAGCAGCTGGAACTCGCCGAGCACCTCTACATGCAGGCGCTCGACTCGCAGCCCTCGGCCCGCGGTCGCGCCCTCGGCGGCCTCGCGCAGATCGACCTGCCCGCGGGGCGGATCGGCGACGCGATCGAGCGGCTCGAGGAGGCGCGCGAGCTCTTACGCGACGAGTTCGCCGCTCACCCGCACGTCGCCGAGGCGCTCGGGCGCGCCTACGCGATGCGCGGCGAGTGGGAGCAGGCGCTCGCGGTCCTGCGCTCGAGCTTCGACGAGGCGCGCGAGCGCGGCGACGAGCAGGCGCAGGCCCGCTTCGCGGTCCTGCTCGCGAACGCGCTGATCGACAGCGGCAACCTCGCGGCCGCGCGCGACCTGCTCGGGACGACGCTCGCGCAGACGCAGCGGTCGGACGACCCGATCATGCAGGCGCGTCTCTACTGGTCGCAGTCGCGGCTGCACTCGGCCGAGAGCAACCCCGACGCGGCGGCCCGCTACGCGCGGCTCGCGCTCGCCGCGATCGAGCTGACCGAGCACGCGTCCTACGCGGCGCGGGCGCACCATCTGCTGGCGTACGTCGAGCTCGAGCGCGGCAACGCCGAGGAGGCGCTCGAGCTGCTCGAGCGCGGGTACCCGCTCGCCGCCCGCGCCGGCGGCGCCGAGGCGCAGTCGCTCTTCCGGCTCGAGAAGGCGCGCGCGCTCATGAAGCTCGGCCGCGGCGACGAGGCGGTCTCGCTCGCGCTCGAGGTCGCAGGGACGCTCGCCGAGTCGAGGCCCGAGCAGGCCGGCCGTGCGTACGCCGTCGCAGCCGAGGCCCTCGCCGAGCGGGGCGATCGGGCACGGGCGATCGAGCTCTACGAGCTCGCCTGCGAGCTCGTGCCGGAGCGCGAGAACTCGTTCCTGCTCGACCTCTACTCGAAGCTGGCGGAGCTGCTCGAGGCGGAGGGGCGCAAGGACGAGGCGCTCGAGCTCCTGAAGCGGGCGGTCGGGCTCCGCGGGCGCATCGGCCAGCGGGCGTAGCCGCCACTCGCCGAGCCGGGCACGAGACACGCCGGGTGCCGACTTGCCGCGCCGGGATCCGCGCGCTCTGGGGCGACAACCCCGAGTGGTTCCAGTGGCTGACCCGGTCGCTGATCGTTCCCACCTGCCGTTTCCTCGCGCCGGGCTACGGCTACGGCGTCGACCGCGTGCCGCGGGACGGCGGGATCGTCGTCGCCGCCAACCACTTCTCGGGAATCGACCCGCCGCTGATCGGCAGCTACTGCCGGCGCACGATCTACTACATGACGAAGATCGAGCTGCTCGACGTCCCGGTCGTCGGCGAGCTGCTGCGCTGGACGGGCGCGTTCGCCGTCAGGCGCGGCGAGAGCGACCGGGACGCGATCCGGCTCGCGCGCTGGCTGGTCGCGAACGGGCACGCGGTCGGACTGTTCATGGAGGGCACGCGCCAGCGCCTCGGCCACCCGGGCCCGGCGCACCCGGGCGCCGTAATGATCGCTGTCCAGGAAGGCGTGCCGATCGTTCCCTGCGGCATCGACAGCTTCCGCTGGTCGCCGACGAACCGACGCGCCTGCGCCGTCGTCTGGGGCGAGCCGATCACGCTCGACGTCCCGAAGACCGGGCGAGGCTACAAGGCAGGTGCCGCGTTCCTCGAGCGCGAGCTCGTCCGCCTGTGGCGGCTCGCCGCGCAGGCGGTCGGCGACGGCTTCCCGCAGGAGCTGCCGGACGGCGCCCGCCGGCACGGCGCCGTCTGGCCCTGGCAGCAGGAGCGGCGCACCGAGCTGCCGCCGTGGCCGGACGAGGAGTGGGCGGCGGGCCCGCGAGGGCTGACGTCGCCGCGCGCCTCGTAAGCGTCTTCCCCGTGCATCCGCCGCGCCCGCGATCGGGCCGGGGCGCGACGCTCCGAGCGAGCTCCCAGGCCTAGGCCCCCGGCGGGGGTGTCGGCGCGGGCGGGGCCGGCGGCGGCGCGGGCGGGGGAGTCGGCGCAGGCGGGGGCGGCGCCGGCTCCGGCGGCACGGGAGGCGGCGCCGCCGGCGGAGGCGGAGCGGGCGGCGCCGGCGGGGGTGCGGGCGGCGGCGCCGGCGGGGGCGACGCGGCGGGCGCCGGGGGAGGAGGCGCGGGCGGAGGCGGCGGCGCCGACGGAGGCGGAGCAGGTGGCGCCGGAGCGGGCGCGGCCGGCGGCGGAGGAGCGGGCGGCGGAGGCGGAGGCGGCGGTGCCGGCGGCGGGGTCGGGGCCGGCGGCGGGGCCGGTGCGGGAGCGCTCCCCTTCGTCGTCGTCGTCGTCGCCGCCGCCGCCGGCGTCGTCGTCGTCGCGCTCGTCGTCGTGGTGGTCGACGTGGACGTCGACGCCGACGAGGAGGGCGAGGAGTAGTAGGCCGAGCGCGGGATCACGTCGTGCCCGGCGAACGACGGCGTCGGGAAGTCCCGGACCGGCAGCGGCGCCACCGCCGGCTGCATGAAGTCGTGCCAGATCTCCGCCGGCAGCGTCCCGCCGAAGACGCTCGCGAGGCCCTCGACGCCGACGAGCGGGATCTCGGCGTGCGGGTAGCCGACCCAGACGCAGGTCGCGAGCTGCGGCACGTAGCCGCAGAACCAGGCGTCCTGGAAGCTCTCGGCAGTGCCCGTCTTGCCGGCCGCCGGCCGCCCGAAGCCGGCGGCCGTGCCCGTTCCCCACTGGATGACGTCCTCGAGCGCGTACGTGACGAGGTCGGCGTCGTTCTGCTCGAGCGCGCGCACGCCGCCGCTGCCGGGAAGCGGGAGCGGCTTGCCGTCCGGCCCGTTCACCTGCGCGAGCGACTGCGGCGCGTGCCGGACGCCGCGCGCGGCCAGCGTCGCGTACGCGTTCGTCATCTCGAGCGGCGTCACGGCCTGCGTGCCGAGCGTGATCGAGCACACCGGCTTCAGCGGCGACTCGATCCCGAGCCTGTGCGCCATCCGGACGACGTTCGGAGGGCCGACGTCGACGACGAGCTGCGCGAAGATCGTGTTCACCGAGTTCGCGGTCGCGTGCACCAGGTCCATCGTCCCGGCCGACTCGTCGGCGTTGTTGTGGACGTTCCAGGGGCCGTCGGGGCCCTCGCAGCGCGGGTCGCCGATCGTCAGCTGCGGCGGGCCCGAGAACGAGGCGAACGGCGAGACGCCCTGCGACATCGCCGTCGCCAGCACGAAGGGCTTGAAGGCGCTGCCGGCGGTGCGGTGGCCCTGCGTCGCGAGGTTGAACTTCAGCCGCTGCCCGCTCGGGACGTCGACGGCCATCGCCCTGATGCGTCCGTTGGCCGGGTCGATCGCGACGAGCGCCGCCGACGGGTCGCGGCGCTCGCGGAGCACGCCGTGCAGGGCGCGGTTCGCGAGCGTCTGCAGCCGGGGGTCGATCGTCGTCCGCACTCGGAGCCCGCCCGAGCGCACCACCTCGGAGCCGAACCGCGAGACGAGCTGTTGCTGTACGTAGCCGAAGAAGTACGGCTGCCGGATCGTCGTGTAGATCCGTCCGGGCCGGAGCCCGAGCCGCTGGCGGACGGCGGCGCGGTAGGTCCGCAGCGAGATCAGCCCTTGGTCGCGGAGCGCACGGAGGACCTCGTTGCGGCGGTCGAGCGTTTCCTCCGGGCGCGCGAAGGGGTCGTAGACGGACGGCGCCTGCGGGAGCCCGGCGAGCAGCGCCGCCTGGGTCAGCGTCAGCTTCGCGGCGTCTCGCGAGAAGTAGGTCTGCGCCGCCGCCTGCGCGCCGAAGGCGTGGTTGCCGTAGTAGACGACGTTCAGGTAGTCGGCGAGGATCTGCCGCTTCGTGTAGCGCTGCTCGAGCTTGAGCGCCAGGCAGGCCTCCTCGAGCTTGCGGTGCAGCGTGTGCTGCTGGTTGCCGATGTAGAGGATCCGCGCGAGCTGCTGCGTGATCGTCGACGCGCCCTGGACGGTGCGGCCGGACGTGACGTCGCGCACCGCCGCGCGCAGGATCCCGCGGTAGTCGAGCGCGCCGTGCTCCCAGAAGCGGCGGTCCTCGATAGCGACGGTTGCCCGCGGCAGCCACGGCGACATCTGCCTGAGCTGGAGCGGCTGGCGGTTCTCGACCGACGGGATCACGCCGAGCAGCGAGCCGTCGGACGCGTAGACGAGCGAGTTCTGGCCGAGCGCGACGGGGTGGAGCGCGTTCGAGGAACAGGTCGAGGCGAGCACGCTCGGCGCCACCGCGACGGCGGCGAGCACTGCTGCGGCCACAGCGAGGAGCAGGAGCGGGAGGAGGAGCAGGACACGGCGGCCCCAGCGGCGGCGCTGCGGGCGCCGGCGAGCGCGGTTCCGCGCGACCTGCCGCAGCAACTCGTCGCCGTCGTCGCGCGGACGGCGGGGGCGGCCGTTGGCAGGGGGGTCGGTCACCGGCGTGCCAGAAGGTGGTCTCCGCCGCAGATGATGCGGAAACGAGCGCGCCCGCCGCGGACCGCCGCCGTCAGGCGCCGGTGCGGCCGAGCGCCAGCTCGACGCTCGGCATCGTCACGAGCCGCGCCTCGCCTGCCCGCGCGGACGTCCACCCGAATGCGAGCCCGGGGCGCTCGATCTGGACGCCCACGAGCGGGCGCGGCGCGCGGCCGACGACCGCCGAGCGCCCTGTCGCCGCGTCGACGACGACGGCCGCCCGCCCCGCCGCGAGCGAGACGATCCCGTCCTGCAGGTCGACGCCGCTCGACGCGCGAGGCACGCGCCACTCGTGGAGTCGTCTGCCGCTCGCGACGTCGAAGACGTCGAGCCGGCCGCTCCGGAGCGCCACGAGCGTGCGGCCGCCGAGCGCGATGCCGGTGGCGGCGCCCGAGTCGAGCCGGGCGAGGAGCCGCCCGCCGCGCGAGCGCACGTCGACCGTGCCTCCGGGCCACAGGATCGCGACGCGGCCGCGGTCGGCGGCGAGCGCGAGCGGCAGCGACGGGCCAGTCGCGACGACGACCGGCCGGTAGCGCGCGTCGACGACGGAGACCACGGCGCGCCCGTCCTCGCGCGCGGCGAACGCGAGCGTGCCGCCGTCGCCGGCGAGCACGGCCGGCGCGGCCCGCCCGAGCCGACCGAGCACCCACTCCTGGCAGAGCGGCGAGCCGGCGACGAGGCGCGAGCCCGCCCCGTCGGCAGCCAGCCACTCGGTCCGGAAGCCGCCGATCGAGAGCGACCCGATCTCGACGCCGCGGGCGCGCGGCGGGCAGGTGGGCCCGGACGGCGCGCTGATCCTCTGCACCGGCCGCCAGCCGACGTTCCAGTAGAGGACGCGGTCGCAGGCGCCGGCGCGATCGCCGACCGCGAGCGCGACGCGGGGTCCGTCCATCGACAGCGCGCGGACCGGCCCGCCGGTGAGCAGCGGCGCCGCCGTCCGCTCGATCGTCCGCAGCACCGCCGCCCGCGGCACGAACTCGAGCACCGTCTTGCCGTCGCGCAGCGCGCGCTTGCTTTCGCCGTTGTGGAAGAGGACGCCGCGAGCGTCGAGCCGCAGCCGGAACGAGCCGCCGTCGGGGCCGAGGAAGCCGAAGAGGCCGTCGCTCAGCCTGACGGCGTAGACGCCGTCGCCCCGCGTCGCCGAGAAGACGGCGATCCCGCCGCTCAGCGCCAGGGTGCGCGGCCGCGCCGGCAGCGGCAGCGTCCGCAGTAGGCTCCCGCCGGGGCCGTAGACCCGCAGCGCGTCCGGCCGCTGCAGCGACCCGCGCGAGACGACGGCCCGGATCCCGGTGCTCGACGCGCTGAGCGCGGCGGGGCCGGGGCGGTCGTCGGCGACGCGGCGAGGAGCGGCGCCGCGGCAGCCGGCGCTCGTCGACCGGTGGGCGCCGGTCGCCGTGTTCCAGGAGACGCGCGAGCACGTCCTGCCGCTGCGGACGAGCAGCTCGGCGACGGCGCCGTGCGCGCCGAGCGGGGTGACGGCGCCACGGAGCGTCAGCATGCGGACACCGTCCGCCGCCGGATGGCAGACGTACGCGAAGGCCGAGCCGGCGGCCACGGCGACGACGAAGGGGGCAGAGAGCGCGACGAGGCGACGGATCGGTATGGCCGCTTCTCTCGGCGGAAGGGGCGCGACCATACCAGACGCGGCCCGGGGATGCCCTCAGCCGGTGCCGGCGAGGGCGTCCAGGCGGCCCGCGAGCTGGCCGAGGCCCCACTCGCGCGCTTTCGCGGCGGCGCGCCGCCACTCGGGCTCCTGGTCCGGCACCGGCGGGAGCGGCGCCGTCGCGTCGAGGGTGGCGATCCTCAGGTAGAGCTCCAGCGCCTCGCGCTCCGCGCCGAAGCGGCCCGCCTCGAGGGCGGCCGCGAGCGACCCGTGCTGCGCCAGCACCTGCGCCGCGGTCTTCGGCCCGACGCCCTGGGCGCCCGGCAGCCGGTCGGAGGGGTCGCCGCGCAGGGCGATGAAGTCGGGAACCTGCTCCGGGCTGACGCCGTAGCGCTCGCGCACCTCGGGCGGCCCGATCCGCGCGAGCTCGCTGACGCCGCGGACCGGCTGCAGGATCGTCGTCCGCTCGCTCGTGAGCTGGAACGCGTCGCGGTCCGAGGTCGCGACGAGCACACGGCCGCCGCGGGCCTCCTCTGCCGCCACCGCAGCGGCGAGGAAGTCGTCGGCCTCGTAGCCCGCGCCCTTCGCGCACGCGAACCCGAACGACTCGACCAGCTCGGGCAGCAGGGCGAGCTGCTCCAGCAGCTCGTCGTCGAACTCGCGGCCGGCCTGGTAGCCCGCGAACTCCCGGTGCCGGTACGTCGGCACCTCGAGCGTGTCCCAGGCGACGACGATCGCGCGCGGCGACTCGTTCTGCCAGAGGCGCACGAGCATGTTCGCGAAGCCGACGAGCGCGTTCCCCGGGCGCCGCCCGGCTCGCCTGATCGACTTCGGCAGCGCGTGGTAGGCCCGGTGGGCGAGAGAGTCGCCGTCGATCGCGAGCAGCGGCCGGGTCGGTGTCGGAGCCATCGGCGTAAGCCTAGTGAGCCGGCGCGCCTCCTCGGCAACGCCCGTACGAAATACAACTCTGCTTTTGCGACTTGCATTCTTCTGCCGCATCGTCTATCGTCCTGTGACCGACGAAGAGGAAGCCGATGCCGAAGACGCCGTCCAATCACCCGATGAGCTCCGATCCCGCCCAGCGAGCGGGACTCGCTGCGCGGGTGCCGGCGCGTATCTGCGACGGCTTCGGGGTCTCGGTCGCTTTTGTTCGGAGGTGCGTGCGCTAGCCGCATAGCCGCATACCAGCTTCGAGCGAAGGCGACCCAACGGGTCGCCTTCGACGTTTCTGGAGGAAAGTCGGTCCTTCTAGAGGCAAGACGGGGGGGCAGACCGAGAGCAGACGACGAGAGCGCTGAACGTCAACCGAAGGACGAGAGATGCGCGCGTGATCGGGCGCGTCAAATAACGCAGCACTGACTGTGTTCGATTTCGCGTGCCATTTTTCGGACTGACACACGAGCAGACGACGAGAGGAGGATGCGATGTTCTCGGACAGGCTCTTCTTCGAGCCGACGCGGGCCGGGCCCGAGGAGCGCTCGGCACTGCGCATCCGCCTCCGCAGCCGTCGGCTGGCGCACGCCGAGGAGCGGGCGCGCTGGCGGGCTGGGGCGGCGAGGGAGCGGGCGGGGCGGCGGCGCCCCGCCCGCGCCGCGTCCGGGGTCGCTCAGGCGGCGAGCGCCTCGGCCGGCGGCGAGAGTCGCGAGGCCGCGATCAGCACCGGGGTCGCCGCCGCCCGCACCGACGTCGCCGCGAGCCGCAGGCCGAGCTCTCGACCGCGGCCCCAGCGCAGGCCGTACTCCTCGCGCAGCCGCTCCGGCAGCAGCCCCGCGGTCGAGAGGCGGTGCGCGGGCACGAGCAGTCGCATCGGCGCGGGCAGCGCAGCCTCGAGGATCACCGCGGCGACGTCGCGAGCCGGCGGCGTGACCGCGATCGGCCCGCTCGCGAGCTGCTCCGCCAGGTACTCGCGGAAGTCGCGCAGCGTCGGCGGGACCGTGCCCGCCGGCAGGCCGAACAGCCGCGCGACCACGGCCATCTCGCGGTAGTAGCGCTCCGCCTCGTCTCGCGTCAGCGGCCGCACGAAACGTCCGTAGACGGCGAGCGAGCACTCGACGAGCGTCCCGTGCACCCAGAGCATCAGCTCCGGGTCGCTGGCGGAGTAGGGCGTGCCCGGCGGGAACGGGCCGAGCCGCTCCCGGGTCACGCCGGCGACGTGCGCGTGCACCCGCTGCACGGCCTCGCCGGCGCGCTCGGCCTCCGCCTTGGTGCCGAACGTGATCAGGTACAGCGCGCGCAGCGTGCGGACGAGGCGCCGCCAGAGGTGGTGCCGGTAGTCCGAGTGCGCGGTGACGCCGGCGGCGACGAGCGGGTGGGCGACCTGCATCAGGACGGCGGGGCCGCCGCCGAGGAACGGCGTCAGCGGCGAGTTCCCGATCCGCCGGATCACGCTCTCCGGCGCGAAGTAGCCATCGCGGCTCGTGAGCCGCTCCGCGTGCGTCCGCGCGCCGGGAGAGCGACGGCGAGCCGCGGGCACCGGCTACGGCGCGATCGTGACGAGGGTGCCGATCGGCGTGTGCGGCCAGACCTGCGCCGCGGCGGCGACCGGCAGCTCGACGCAGCCGACGCTCTGCGGGAAGCCGTAGCTGGAGCGGTCGAAGCCGTGGATCCCCTCGCCGCCGTGGAAGTAGCTGATCCAGCGGATGCCGGGGTCGGCGTAGTGGCTGCCGTCCGGGTTGACGCCGCGCATCGTCTGGCTGCGGAGCCGCAGGAAGACCGGGAACGTGCCGAGCTCCGTCGGCGCCGCGGGCACGCCGGTGTTCACCCGCGTCTGCATGATCGTGCGCCCGTCCTCCCAGAGCGACAGCGTCTGCGGAACCGACCGATGGACGAGGACGTAGCTGTACGGGCCGTCGGCGGGGCGGCCGACGATCGCGTCGCGGAGGAGCGCGTCCCACACGCGCCGCCCGGCGATGCCGTCCGTGCGCAGCCCGTGCGCCTCCTCGAACCGCATCACGGCGCCCTGCGTGAGCACCGTCACCCGGTCGGGCGCCCACAGGGCGCGGAGCTGCGGCGGCACGTCCGGCCAGCGCCAGTCGAACCTTCCCGGCGGCGGCTCGAGCGCGGCGGCCGCCTCGGTCGCGTAGGTCCGCGGGAAGACGTCGCCGCGCGTCGCCGTCCACCGGAGCGGCAGGTAGCCGAGCACGGCGAGCAGCTGGTGGAGCCGCAGCGGGCTGCCCGTCGGCATCTGCCACGAGAGCGTGCGGACGGCGGCGGGCGCCGCGCCGCGCGCGACCGACACCGGCCGCGGCAGCGTCAGGCGTACCCGCGTCTCGAGCGGGTAGCCGTGCGCCGCCGGCCTGAAGACGAGCGTGTGCGCGTCGGGGCGGCTCCACGTGCCGGCGATCGCGGGCTCGAGTCGCGGCGCCGCGTCGCCTAGCACGGCGGCGACCGGACGGCCGAAGGTGAGCGTGAGCGTCGTCCGCGGCTGCAGGTCCGAGCCCGGCGCGGGCCGCACGAGGACGGGGCTCGGGCGGTCGCTCGGGAACCAGGTCACGCGCGCCGGCGGCGACAGGCTCTCCCACGGCCGGGCGGCCGCCGAGACGGCGATCGTGCCCGAGCGGAGCTCGCCGCTCGCCCTGATCCCGGTCGGCACGACGCGGGCCGGCCGGCGGAGCGAGATCGTGCGCGTCACGGCGCCGGCGACGCGGACGCGCGAGACCGGTCGCGCGAAGCGGACCGAGACGACGGCGCCCGGCTTCACGAGCGGCCACCGCTCCGCGAGCCGCGGCAGAGGCGTCCGCACCACGAGCCGCGCCCGCGTGCGCTTGCCGACGAGCCAGCGGAGCCCGGGCGCGCGCTCGACCGTCAGCTCGACGACCACCCGCGCCCCGGGCGCGAGCGGCCGCCCGGGCCACAGCCGGCCGTCCTGCAGCCGGAGCGGCGCCCGGTGCCCGCCGGTGACGGCCTCGGCCGCCACGACCCGCTCGCCGAACGGAGCGAGCGCGATCCGGCCGAGGGCGCGCTGGTCGAGCTCGATCCGCGGCGCCGGCCAGAGGAGCACGGCGGCCCCGACGGCGCCCGCCGCCGCGACGAGCACGAGCAGCGAGCCCCAGAGGAGCAGCCGCGACGGGCGCCGCTGCCGCCGCGCGGGCGACGATCGCCGCGGCGGCCGCTTCGGCTTCACCTCCGTCAGAACCGTCACCGGGCCGGTGTACCAGAAACCGGCAGCGGCTTCCAGAACGCGGCCCGGTCACAGCCCGGTCACATCTCGAGCAGGCGATCGGCGAGCTCGACGCCGATCAGGCGCCGGACGCGATCGCGGGCGGGCTCGCGCTCGGCCGGCTCGGCGAGGTGCTCGAGCAGGGAGTCCAGCGCCCGCGCGCCGCGACCGGGCTCGAGGGCCTCGTCGCCGAAGACGACGCTGTCTCCGCCGCGCCAGCGCGTCG
>Ga0070741_10012796_pt1 | contig 15045 bp, 14 predicted proteins | sample Coa_R1_4_FD_66440 | JGI IMG/M metagenome (GOLD analysis project Ga0070741, IMG submission 66440) | Surface soil microbial communities from Centralia Pennsylvania, which are recovering from an underground coalmine fire - Coalmine... | ecosystem: Environmental > Terrestrial > Soil > Unclassified ... | reverse complement strand
CGGACAGCTCGAACACCCCTCTGATGTGAACAACTCGGCAATGACGACCGGACTCTTCGCGGCCGTGCTGTTCGCGGTGAGCGGCGCGCCATACGGGCCCCACGCGGCGCCGATCGCGACCGCTCCAAGAATCCAGGACCGGATGCCTGTGGTCATACATGTCTCCGAGTGGAGGACGAGGTCGTTCGTCACGGTTCTGCGACATGGATGTCCGGGGGGCTCCGAAATATTCCGGACCGGTCCCGGCATTCACCCTTCAGCGTGTGCGAACACACGTCGAACAGGAGAACCCATGTCACAGTCGAGAAATGCAGGAGCAGCGCTCGCCGTGCTGCTCACCGCCTGGGCCGCGAGCGCGCAGGCGCACGATCACGGAAAAACCCTGGCGGTCACGATGACCAACGATCCGACCGCGAACGCGGTCCAGGTCTACGATGCCGATTCCCGGACGCTCCTCCAGACGCTGTCGACGCACGGCCGCGGCGGCGTGGACGGCAGTGCGCGTGCGGTCCGGCAGGCGGATGGTGAAATTGTCGCCGTGGTCAACAACGGCTCGAACAGCGTCGCCATCTTCCGACGCGACGGCGACGCACTGCGCTTCGACCGCCTCGTCACGACCACGAGCGCGCCGGTGAGCGTGGATTTCGCGAACGCCCACATGTACGTCGCCGGCGCCACGACCGTGGATTCGTTCGCGGTGCGTGGCGACTCGGTCGGGCCGCTGGACGGCACGACGAGTCTTGCGCTCGACGGCGGCGCCACACCCCCGCCTGGCAGCACGGCGCAAGTTCAGGCGATTGGCGCAGACCAGCTGCTCGTCACGCTCAAAGCCGATCCCGATCCCGGCACCGTGGACGTCGTGTCCCTCGACGATCGCGGTCGCGTGACCGGGGCTGTGCACACGGTGTCGGCGCCGCTCGGGAGCCTTACGCCGTTCGGATTCGTCACGTACCCGGACGGCACCGCCGTGATGACGCTGGCCCATTCGAACCAGGACGCGCTGTTTCGCGATGGCGCGTTCGCCTCGGTAAACGACGCCGGCCAGGCCGCGTCGTGCTGGATGACGCGAGACGGGAAGTACATCTTCGTGGCGAATACCGGCAGTCACACGATCAGCCGGTTGATCGGCACCGGGAGTCACGTGTTCGTTGACAATCCCGTCGCAGCCATCATCGCGACCGGAGGCTCGCCGGCGGACATCGACGCCACGTCCGGCGTTCTCGGCGTCGTCGACCATCGGTCCGGTCAGTCTCACCTCTCGCTGTTCACCTACAACGAGTTCGGTGAACTCGCACCGCTGGGTGCACCAATCACGGTGGGCGTGCCGAATGCGAACGGCGTCGCCGTCCTCGTTCGTTCCGATCGCGATCGCAACTGACACAGACAGGCGCGAGGCGGCGCGTCGATCGACGCTCCGCCTCGTTGCGTTCATTTCTCTCCTCGTTGGTTCTCGGCACGCTAGGCGCGAACGGCACTCGTCGCGTCATCGTAGGGACCGCCAGCTCCAGCATCGGTGCGATGGCGTTCTACCAGAAAACAGGACTCCGTCTACACCGCGGCTACGCCGCCGGCCTCACTGAGAATGGTATTCCCGTCCGAGACATGGTGTGGATGGATCAGACGCTCTAGCCCGCCACCGGGTCGCGACGCATGCGCAGCAGTGCATGCGGCCGGCCGGTTGGATCGAGCGCGGCCCGCCCCACAACCCGGAACCCGAGCGCCTCATAAAACGCGCACGCCGCCTCGTTCTCTTCGTTGACGTCGACAGAGAGCAGACCCGCGATCTGCGATTGTGCGTGCTCGACCAAGCGGCGCCCGCCGCCGCGGCGGCGAAAGTCGGGCTCGAGGAATAGTGCTTCGATGCTGTTCTGGCCGAGCCCCAGGAACCCAACCGGCACATCTGCCTCGTCGGTGAGGACCCACAGATCCAGATGCGCGCCGTTTACGAGATCCTCGACCAGCGGCCGATAGCACTCGAGATCCGATTCAGTCAGGAACGTATGCGTTGCGCGGACTGACCGTTCCCATAGCGCCGCGAGTGCGGATCGTTCGTGGTCGCACGGGCGGCGAATCGTCATCGCTGCTTCGACGCCCCGTCGCCGAGGACGAACTCCAGGAGCCCTTGCATATCGGGCGAGACACGGTCTGGACGGATGCCGAGCTCCTCGGTCGGCTGATTGAATCGATTGACCCAGACGGTGGGATACCCAAATGTCTTCGCACCCGCCGCATCCCACCCACCAAACGCGGCGAACACCATTTCGTTCTTCTGAAGGTGCAGCGCATCCATGCCGAGTCGGTACGCCTGCGGCTCCGGCTTGAACGATCGATTCGCATCCGTGCTGATCAACTGGTCGAACAATCCGGTCAGGCCGGCGTGCTCGGCGTTCGCCTGCAGCATGTTCGGCGAGAAGTTGGCGATCGTAATCACACGAACGCCGGCGGTACGCAGGCGTCGCAATCCGGCAGCCGCATCGGGCCACGGCGTCAGGTGCAGGTGCGCATCGAGGAGCCGTTCTTTCGCCGGCGGAGTCAGCTCGAGACCCAGCGCATGGCACGCGAATACCAGTGCGTCCTCCGTCACGTTGAAGAAGTTTGTGTACCGGCCGGTGATTGATCGCAGCCAGCTGTACTCGAATTGGCGCGTTCGCCACAGGGTCGTGAGCTCCCGCCCTCGGCTCGGGTAGAGTTCCTCTGCCGTCGACACAATCGAGTCAGGATTGAACAGCACGAAGTAGTCGAACGCGACGGCGCGAAACCGCGGTGCCGCGGTCATCGCAGCGCGGCTGTGAGCCGCGCTGGTTGCCGCGAGGACGAGCGACGCGGCCACCGTGAGCAGCATGAGCATGTCTACCGGTAAACGACGACGGACACTCATCACTCGACCCCGCCAGTCGCCCAGTCGGCTAACACCCACGCGACCGCGGCACGCTCCTCCGCCGCAAGGCCGAAACGCGAGCGGTCCACCGCCAGGAACTCCTCGGACGGCCACGAAGATCGCATTAGGCCATGCGCCGTGTGCGCTTTCGATTGCAGCAGGTAGTGGCCCGTCTCGTGAGCCAGTGCGCGACCGAGCGCTCGGCCAAGCAGCGCGTCGTGCTCCGCAGCTGTATGGTTACGAGCGGTCGGCGTGCGGTGAATCAGCGCTTCGGCATTGGCGAGGGCGAGGTGGATCGAGCGCCCTGGGCGGCCAGTCTCGAACGTGATCCAGCCCAGCGCCGCCTGCGCGTCCCGCGGTTGCGGTGTGGACGCGTCGATGGTCACCAGCAGGTAGTCGGAGCGAGTCGTGTCCGCGTGCACCGAACGATGCCACCGGAAGACGACGTCGGCAGGCGCCCAGATGGCGCCGGCTTCAGCGAAGATGTCGGCCAGCACCGTATCGCTGACACTGGGCGGAGCCTCAACAGCCACATCGATCGCGCGCGACGCGGCACGGCCGGTTGTGGCAGCACAGAAGAGAAAAAGGCAGGCGAGTGCGATGCGTCTCACGCCGACGATAATCGCCGCGCGTGAATCGAATATTCCCCGGCGCGCTTCCTGAGCGATTTGTGCACTCGAAACGCGAGCAGAATGCACACGACAGCGGCATAAACGAGGGGGCGACGAATGTCCGACTTCACGAGCCACCAGTAGTGCAACACCGCCACCATGCCCGTCGCATACACGACTTTGTGCAAGCGGTTCCACTTCTGACCGCCCAGGCGCCGGATCCACGCCGCTGTTGACGTGATCGCGAGCGGCAGCATCGTCAGCCACGCCAGAAAGCCGACGGTGATGAACGGGCGCTTGTAGACGTCCGCTATCACCGACCGCGCGAGCGCCTCAAGCGTTGTCCACGAGGCGATGCCGTTCGGGAAATCAAGTCCCGCGAACCGATCGGCAACGACATATGTCAGGAAGTGCAGCGTGGCGTAGAAGAAGGCGAACAGACCCGCCATGCGGCGGAACTTCGCGAGCGGGTTCCAGCCCGTAGCGTTCCGCAGCGGCGTGATGGCAAGAGTAACGCAGACGAATCGAATCGCCCACACGCCCGTTTCGTTGGTGATGTCGCTGAGCGGGTTCGCGCTCAGGTTCCCGGTCGATGCGGCCCACGCGAGCCACCCCACCGGCGCGAGCGCCGCAAGAAACACCAGCGGCTTGACGGCGAATCGCAGTGTGCGGTGTGTCATCAGTAGTTCCTTCGAAGATCCATGCCTGCGTACAGCGATTGCACCTGGTCAGCGTAGCCGTTGAACATCAGCGTCTTCCGGCGGAAGAACTCGCCGATCCTGCGCTCGGTCGCCTGGCTCCAACGAGGATGATCGACGGTGGGATTCACGTTTGCGTAGAACCCATATTCGTTGCTGGCCTGTTGCTGCCACGAGTTCAGCGGCTGCCGTTCGACGAACCTGATCTTCACGATGGATTTCGCGTGTTTGAACCCGTACTTCCACGGAACCGCGAGCCGCAGCGGCGCACCGTCTTGTGGCGGCAGCACTTCGTCGTACAGCCCGACCACCATCAGCGCCAGCGGGTGCATGGCCTCGTCCAACCGCAGCCCTTCGCGGTAGGGCCAGTTGAGAATCGGATATCTCACGCCCGGCATCATCTTCGAATCAGCGAACGACGTGAACTCCACGTACTTGGCTTTCGACGTCGGCTCGACCTTCTTGATCAGATTCGCCAACGGAAACCCGATCCACGGGATCACCATCGACCACGCTTCGACGCATCGGTGACGATAGACACGTTCTTCGAGCGCTTCGCCTTTCAGGATGTCTTCGAGATCCATGAAGCCCGGCTTCTTGCACTCGCCTTCGATGCTCACCTTCCATGGCGACGTGACAAACCTGCCGCTGTTGGCGCCCGCGTCGCCCTTGTCGATGCCGAACTCGTAGAAGTTGTTGTAGCTCGTGATGTCGTCCCACGAGTTGACCTTGTCGTCCGGCCTCGGGAACGCGCGGTTGACGTTCACGAGTTTCCGACCGTGAGGCGCGCCCTTGGCCTCGACGACGGCTCCCGCGGCGACGACGGCAGCGGCGACCCGGAGGAAGTCCCGCCGGTTCACGTAGTGCTTCTTGTCGGTGATTTCTGAACTGGCGATGTCGACGGTCGGTTTGATAAGCATGGCTACAGCCGCTTAACCCGAATGTCTGCGGCGATGAAGTACCCCATACGCTCTTCGTAGAACGCTGCCGCGCGCGTGTTGGCGACGTGGTGCTCGAGCGACGTGAACGCCGCGCCGCGCTGACGTCCCCACTCCTCTACGGCGCGGAGCAGCTGACCGCCGACGCCTTGGCGTTGATATCGACCGCTGACCGCGATCTCGGACACGTGGCAGTACACGATCCTGCGGTGCATGAGGTCGGGGGACTTCTCCAGCCTGGCGTCGACGAATCCGACGAGCGTTCCGTCGGCATGCGCGACGAGCGTGATCGTGTCGGCGTCATGCACGAGCGTCCTGCCGGTATATCGCGGCAGGACATCAGCCGGCTCCGGAACCCTGTAGCGCTCGGGGTCCAGAGCGGCGTGGTACCGGGCACTCTCAAGAAACACACGGACGATCGCGTCAGCGTCCAGTGGCTCCGCCGCACGCACCGTGACGGCGTTCACGTTCGATGGTCGAGTCACGATCGTTAAATAGCGTGGCCCCGGAATATTCCGACCGCTGGGTGCCATTCATCGCCAGAGGGTGATGGACCGATGGAGAAACGAGTGACGCGTCTGTACTGGGTGGCCACCGCAACGATGGCGCTGTTCATGCTTTTAGGGTCAGTGGCGGATGTTCTTGCGGTGCCGGAGGCGGCCGCTTTCATGAGGCACCTCGGGTATCCGCCGTACCTGCTGCGCTTTCTGGGCGTCGCGAAGATTCTTGGCCTGATCGTCGTCTGCCTGCCGATGCCGCGCACGCTGAAGGAATGGGCGTACGCGGGTTTGACGATCGACCTGACCGGCGCGCTGTACTCACACCTGTCGGTCGGCGATCCCGTCAACGCCTGGGGCTTCCCGGTGATCGGATTGGTCCTCGTCGCCGCGTCGTATCTGTTGCGTCACCGGGCTCTTCTGGTGCCCAGCGAACGGGCAGTCCGCCCTTTGCTCGGGAACGTTCGACTACGATTCGAGTGATGGTGATTCGGACGGCCGGCATCGCCGACAAAATCGCGCTCGAGGACCTGCAGCGTCGTGCCTCGCTCAACAACCCGGGCGATCGCCAGGCGCTGCTCGATCACCCCGATGCTATCGAGGTGCCTCGGCCGATCAGCTGACCGCATCACAAAAAAAGCCCGCCCTCATACGAGAGCGGGCCCGGAGAATCGACCGAATGCTTTGAACTACCGGTTTATTGACACCGGTCTTTCCATATCAGAAATTCACGCCCACGTTGACCTGATACGTTCGCGGCGCGACGAAGTGCGTCCCGCTGAACGACGACAGGAAGTTGTACAGCGCATCTCTGTTCGTGAGATTGATCACCGTGAATCGCACGTGCAGCTTGACACGCTCCGCGTGGAGAATGTTGTCGGCGCCGATCCCAAGGTCGAAGAGATGCCGCGGCGCGACGCGCGCCGGATTGGTCAGCGGGTCGCCCGTCCCCGCCGCCGGCACGACGAGCCGCGTCGCCGAGAGCGCGCTCGGTGCGCAGTTGGTGATCGGGCTGGTGATCGTCGCGGCCACGCTCCCGCACATCACACCGGCCGCGGCCTGCTGGTCGCCGGTCAAGCCGAGGAGGTCATTGACGTCGCCGATGGCGCTTGCCACCAACCCCGAATCGTAGCGCCACACGAGCGAGGCCCACGCGCCCGTGTGCGGCTCGAACACGTACTGCAGGTGCGTCGTCGTATTGAACTTCTGGTCGTGATCGATACGGAACGAGCAGCCGGGCGTGTCGCAGGGTGGCGATAGCAGCACGCCTCCGACACCCGGCGGAAAGTAAATGGCGTTGGTGTGAGCCATGACGACGTTCGCACTGAACCCGCCGTGCTGCACGAGATCCACTTTCCCGGTAAAGCCATCCAGCCGCGAGCGATCCCAGGCGACCGGGAAGACGATGGGCGTGTCGAAGAGCACGTTGAAGTCGTACGCGTTGTGGGTGCGTTTATTGAAGTAGCCGACGTCAGCCACAACCCACCTGCCGATCGCCTGCTGGATCCCGACCTCGCCTTCGTAGCGGTCACCGGGCGCCGGTGGCGCCGACGTCCCGACCAGCGCCGCGCTCGAGCCGAACCCGCTCGAGAGCAGCAGGTTCTCGTTGTAGGGCGTCTCCATCGTGCGTCCCCACGACGCGCGCAGAATCGTGTTGCTGCCGCCGGGCACGGCGTAGGACACGCCGAGCCGCGGCTGGACGTTCGTCGCCGTACTGAGGCCGTCGTAGTGATCGACCCGAACCCCGAGCTTCAACGTGGCGTCACCGGCCTTGATCTCGTCCTGCACGTACGCGGCCTGCTGCTTGATCGTCGCCGCGCCGCTGAAGGTGAACGGGTGTCCGCCCTGTGTGATCACGTACGGTCCGAACGTTCCGAGATCGAAGTTCCCGTTCTGATCCTGGAACGCCGCATCGGTGGTATCGGTGATACCCATGCTGAAGTTCTCGTTCAGTCGGGTGGCGCTGACGGCGCCCCCTACCTTGACGTTGTGCGCGCCGGAAGAGTACGACACGTCCGCTTTCGCGCCGTAGTTCGTCAGGGTTCGATCCTGCGAGATGCTCGCCGGCGCATCCAGCAGCGGGTTGGCGCTCGGCGAGTAAATGAGATGGTCGTGGCGGACGTAGCCGTTCGCGGTCAGCAGCGTGTTCGAACCGATGACGCGCGTGTAGCCCGGCGCGATATTCACCGTATCGATCGTCTGATGCTGATCGGCGCTGATCGCGTCGTAGGTGTTCGGGACCTGGAACGAGGATCGGCCCCACATGGCGTCGAGATGGAACGAATCGCGGTCGTTCGGATGCACGTCGAGCCGATCGAACAGCGTCTGGTGGTTGCCGGTACCGTGCAACGCCTCAAGCTCCGGCGGATCGAGATACCGGTCCGTCCGCATGCCGCTCACCGACAGGAAATTGCCGATCGTGTGGGAGCCTGCGCCCATATTGAGGTCGCCCGTTGGCGTTTTGAAGGATCCATACTCGAACGACGCCGACCCAGTCGGCTTCGCCTGGTCGAGGCCGGACTTGGTCACGATGTGCACGACGAGGCTGGTCTTGTCGCCGTACTCGGCAGGCGCCACGCCCGTGATCACCTCCATGGACTGCACGGCGTCGGGCGAGATCTGATTGGAGTAGATGCGGCTCTGTTGATCGGTGACCGGCTGGTTGTCGATCGAGAACTGCGTCTGCGCGTGGTCGCCCACCGGATGGAAGAAGCCGTTGGAGTCGGATACGACGCCTGGCGACGCGAGGGTGACGATCTGGTTGAGGCCGGCTTGCGCCTCGATCGGCATCTTGTCGATGCGTGATGTGTCGATATCGGTGTGCGCGGTCGGGTCGCGTTCCAGCAGGTCTTCCGCGTGCCCGACGACCGCGACGGATTCCGTCACCCCGAGCTCGAGCGTCACGTCTACTTCCATCGGCACGCCGGAGCGCACGTCGACGTCGCGCGCGACGCTCTTGAACCCTTGCGCCTCGATCGTGAGGTGATAGGGATTCTGCGGCAGGTTCCGGAACACGAACTTGCCTGCGGCGTCCGTTGTGACGGTTCGGCTGAGTCCCGACACAGGGTTGCTCAGTTTCACCTCGACCGCCTGCATGACGCCACCCGACGGATCCGTGACGGTGCCCTGCACCGTGCCGGCTCCGCCAAGTTCTTGCGCGACACCGGGCGACGCGAACGACAGGCACAGGCTCGCGACGAATACCACCAACGCGGTGCGAATTGGAATCGACGACATGTCAGGACGCTATCTGCCAACCCCGTACCGGTGCGAGTAGAACAACATGAACGGTCGAATAGACGATATGACTGACCCGTTGGACATCATGGATGGATATGGACCTTCAGCATCGATAGCGCGATACCATTAGTTCGTTCGGATCGACCGGTCAGCATAACCGGACGACCACTATCATGCTTTTCTGTTCACGAGCCCTACCCCTTGGGCGTAGGGTGACACCCGTCGCATGAGCGAATTGCTCAACCTCGTCGGCCTGAGCACCGGCGTCGTGCTGTACGCCATGCTGCTCGCGATGGTCGTGCGGCGCGACGCGCACGCGACGGTCCCACGGGGGGTCGATCCTCTTCTGCTCAGCACTGCCTTGCTGGGGCTGCTGTGGAATCTGTGCGCTCTCCCCGTTTACGGCCTCCCGAAACTCGGCGTCCACACCTCGCTCGTGGCCCTCACCGTCGTCGGATTCGGCGCGCTTGGTTTTCTGCCGGCGGTCGTCGTTCAGTCGGTCCTGCGAGGCGAGCACGATCGGCTGGAATCGCCGGCGCGCCGGAGTATCGCCGCTGCGGCCTTTGCGGTCAGCGCCACCGCCGCGGCGCTTCACATCCGGGGAGCCGTCCTCGGACTCACCGTGCCCTCCGCCCTCGGAATGCAGCTGCTGACGTATTCGTACGTCGTGCTCGCCGTGCCGGTGGCCGTCGTGACGCGGCGCCAGCCGGGCGCGCGGCGGGCGTTGTGGATTGCCGCGCTCTCGATCTTTACCGTGTCCGCTCTGCATCTGAGCCAGGCGCACCGCGATGGGTCGTGGCCGGTCGAGTTGCTCGGTCACCACGCGTCGATTCCGTTGGCGCTCGCGATTCTCTATCAGGACTATCCGTTCGCCCTCGCCGATCTGTTTCTGAAGCGTGCGCTGACGCTGCTCGCCCTCATTACGGCCGCGTTCCTCAGCGTCACGTCGTTTCACACCAGCGCGGCCGCGGGCGGAGTGGGCGGCGTTCGCGAAGTCGGCAGTCTCGTCGTCTTGTGGGTCGCGACGGCGTTGTTATATCCGCGCCTGGAAGCGGGCATCGGATGGTTCGTCGACACCATCGTGCTCCGGCGTCCCGACTACGACACGCTGGTGAGCACCATCGCGAAGCAATCGCGCGACGAACAGGACATTCCGCATTTGCTCGATCGCGCGTGCGAAGCGCTCGCGCCCGCCCTCAGTGCCCAGACCGTCACCTGGGAAGAGATCGCCAGTGACGCTATCGCGGCGGACGTGGAGCCTGCGCGTCGGTCCGCCGATGTGATCGTCCCCGCAACGGAAACGCCGCAATACGTGCTCAGAGTCGGCGCGCTGACGGGCGGACGTCGGCTTCTCTCTGACGATTATGCGGCGCTCCAGTCGATTGGCTCGATCCTCGGGCGTCGAATCGACGCGATTCGTCTCGGACGCGAGCGATATGCGCGCCAACTCCGCGAACAGGACATGGCTCGGCTGGCGACGGAAGCCGAACTTCGGGCGCTGCGATCGCAGATCAATCCGCACTTCTTGTTCAACGCGCTGACGACGATCGGTTATCTGATTCAAACGGCTCCCGATCGCGCGCTGGAGACGTTGCTGCGGCTGACGTCCTTGCTTCGCGGCGTGTTGCGGTCCGACGGCGAGTTCACGACGCTGGGCGGCGAGTTGCAGATGGTCGAGTCGTATCTCGACATCGAACGCGCGCGCTTCGAACACCGACTGTCGGTTCGCATCGACGTTCCGGCGGCGATTCGAAGCGTCCCGATTCCGCCGCTGCTATTGCAGCCGCTCGTGGAAAATGCCGTCAAGCACGGCATCGCGCCGACACGAGCCGGGGGCGAGGTCGTCGTGGCCGCGCGCGTGGACCACACGAGCGATGGGTCACAGTTGATTGTCGTGGTCCGTGACAGCGGCCAGGGCGCGACGAAACTCGAGATGAAACGCGGGCGCGCCGAGGGCGTCGGATTGGCCAACATCGAACGTCGGTTGTCGGCGCACTACGGAGGGTTGGCGTCGCTCTCGATTACGACCGCGCGGGGGTTCGGGACGACCGCCGAGGTCCGCCTGCCGGTCCACGCTCCGACGACGCGCGGCGTCGCTTCGAAGGAACACAAAGTCTCGTGAGCGCGAGACTCCGCGTCGTGATCGCCGACGACGAGCGGCCGGCGCGCTCCTTTCTCGCCGCGCTCCTCCGCTCCTTCGACGATGTCGTCATCGTCGGGGAAGCAGCCACCGGCAAAGAGGCGGTCCAGCTCATTGAGCGCGTGCATCCCGACCTTGCCTTACTCGATTTGCAGATGCCGGAACTCGACGGCATCGGCGTCGTGCGCATGCTGAAGAAGTCGTCGATGCCGTTGATCGCGTTCGTGACGGCGTACGACGAGTACGCCGTGCGCGCGTTCGAGGTGAATGCGGTCGACTATCTGCTGAAACCGGTCGAAAAGGCACGCTTGCGGGAAGCGATCAACCGCGCCCAGGAGCGGATCGAGCACGCCGAGATCATCGCGGAACAAAGCGCGCGCGTCGGTGCCGCGGTGGCGGCGTACGAGTCCGCGACCGCGGCGCCTCCACTCGAACGCATCCCGGTCCGCAAACGCGATGAAGTGCTCCTCGTGCCGGTTGCGCACATTGCGTCGATCGTCGCCGACGGCCAGTTACTCCTGTTGACGACGATCAAGAACGAGCATCACTCGATCACCTATCGACTCAAGGATCTCGAACTGCGACTGCCACCCGGCCAATTCGTTCGTCTCGGTCGCGGGACGTTGGCGAACATCAATTGCATCGTGAAAGTGAACGCGATGCCTGGCGGGACGCATGTCGCCGTATTGTCCAACGGCCAGAAACTTCAAGTCAGCCGCCTGCAATCGCGTGTGATTCGCGACCACTTGCTCAAGCTCTGAATGCGGCGTCGCCCCGTTCAGCGAGATGAGCGGACGGTGACGACCGTGGCGTGCAGCCGTTCCAGCGGGCGCGTCACACGCAGGGTAGGCATGCGCGATCGACTTCGATGGCGACGCATTTCGCGTTCCCCTTGCGCTTCTACAGCAGCGCCGGTATATTCACCTGTAGAAGCACAAGGGGAACAATGAACGACCGCGTCGAACTGCCGCAAGGCACGCTGGATCTCCTGATCCTGCGCACGCTGGCGCTCGAACCGCAGCACGGCTGGGGCATTGCGGAGCGCGTGCAACAGATGTCGGGCGATGTCCTGCGGATTCAGCAGGGATCGCTCTATCCCGCGCTCCATCGCCTCGAGCGCCGAGGATGGATCAAGGCGTCCTGGGGCACGTCGGACAACAATCGCCGCGCCAAATACTATGAACTCTCCAGAAGCGGCCGCAAGCAACTCTCCGCCGAACGGGATTCGTGGCAGAAGCTGATAGCTGCGGTGGCCCAAGTGCTGGGCCCCGCCTGAGGAGTCGGCGATGCTGCACGATTGGCTCTTTCGCGTGCGATTCCTGCTCCGGAGGACGACCGTCGAATCCGAAATAGAAGACGAGCTGCAGTTTCATGTCGAACGCCAGATCGAGAAGTATGTCGAAAGCGGAATGAACCGCGACGCCGCGCGCAGGCGCGCGCGCGTGGAGTTCGGCGGCCTCGAACAGGTCAAGGAGGAATGCCGCGACGCACGCGGCGTGTCCCTCGTGGAGACGCTGGCGCAGGATCTTCGCTATGGCTGGCGGACGCTGCGCCGATCGCCAGGCTTCGCCGCTGCGGCGCTCGTCACGCTGGCGCTGGGGATCGGGGCCGGCACCGCGATGTTTTCGGTCGTCTACGGCGTGCTCCTGCGGCCGCTGCCCTTTCGGGACGCCTCGCAGCTGGTCCTACTGAACGAGGCCATGCCGAAGGTCGGCGATGTGAGCGTCTCGTATCCGAATTTTCAGGATTGGCGAAGGCAGAACCACTCGTTCGCCGAGATGGCGGCGGTGAACCCGGTCAAGTTCAACATGGCGGGCGGCAATCAACCCGAGAACATTGACGGACTCGCGGTGTCGCCGAATTTTCTGCCGATGATGGGCGTGCATCCGGTGATCGGACGCGGATTCACCCATGACGAGGAAAAGCCCGGCGCCGCGAGGGTCGTGCTCCTCAGCTACGCGCTCTGGCAGTCGGGTTTCGGCGCGGATCCCAAGGCGATCGGACACACGGTTCACCTCGACAGCCAGATGGCCACCATCATTGGCGTGCTGCCGCCGGACTTTCGCTGGGTCGAGCGATGCGATGTGATGGAGCCGATCGGCGTGTGGGCCACGCACAATGACAGCGCGACCAACCGTGGAGACCGCGGTGACGGACTCGTGGTGGGGCGGCTCGCGACGGGCGTGCAGATGGAGCAAGCCCGGGCGGACATGGAAGCCCTGGCGGCGGCCCTTGCTCGCGCGTATCCCGAGGCCAATGGCCAGAACGGCGTTCACCTGCGGTCGCTCCGTGATGCGTTCTCAGGCGATGTGGGCCCCGCCATGCTGCTGCTGCTGGGAGCCGCGATCTTCGTCCTTCTCGTGGCCTGCGCGAACGTGGCCAATCTGTTCCTGATGCGCGGTCCCGTGCGGGCCAAGGAGATGGCGCTGCGACTCGCCATCGGGGCCAGCCGCGGACGGATCCTCCGCCAGATGCTGACGGAAAGTTTTCTGGTGGCGTTGTTGGGCGGCGTGGCTGGCGTATCGCTGGCCAGTGCGGGCACTCCCGCAATCGCATGGTTGATTCCGTCGGAGACGCTGGCTGGCGCAACCGTGGACATCAATGGCGCCGTGCTGCTGTTTTCGGGCGGCCTGGTGGTGCTGTCGATGTTCGTCGCCGGCCTTGCGCCGGGGCTGTATGCGACACGCGCCAATCTTCAATCGGCGTTGAAGGAGGGCGGCAAAACGACCGGCGCCGGCGCGCGGAATCGATGGCGCGACGTCCTGGCCACCGGCGAGGTGGCGCTCGCGCTGATTCTGCTGCTCGGCGCCGCGCTCATGATGAAAAGCTTGCATCGCCTGCTCGCGGTGGATGCCGGCTTCCGGTCCGAGCACGTCCTGAAGCTGAAAATGGATCTGCGGGCGGCACAGTACGCCACAGATCCGCCGGTGATTGCGTTCTGGCAGCGGACACTGGACCGGGTCCGCGCGCTGCCAGGCGTGGAGTCCGCGGCGGTCGGCACCGCGATTCCACTCACCGGCGACCATTCGCGCAACGACATCTCGATTGAAGGTGCGTTGCCGAAGCCGGGCAGTTATCCGCATCCGGATATTCATATCGTCAGCGAGGACTACGAGAAGACGCTGGGCATTCGTCTCCTGCGCGGCCGCGGCTTCACGCCGGCGGACAAGGAGAACGCTCCACAGGTCGCCATGGTCAATGCGACGGTGGCACAGCATCTTTTTCCCGGCATCGATCCAATCGGCAAGCAATTCACATTCGGCCACCTCGAGGCGGGCGACCCGCCGAACTGGTTAAGGATCGTGGGAGTCGTCGCGGACACCAAGATGTACGGCCTGGCCAATCCGGCACGCCTCGAGATCTACGTGCCGTTCCGCCAGGCGGCGTCGAATGGGATGGTTCTCTTGGTGAAGTCCGGACAGGAACCAACCGCGCTGGTATCCGCCATTCGCAGCGTTGTCGCGTCGATCGACAAAGAACAACCCATTTTCGGCGTCGCGACGATGCAGGACGTGGTCAGCGCGTCGATGGCCACGCAGCGCATCACGCTGATCCTGCTCGGGCTGTTCAGCGGGCTGGCGCTGGTGCTCGCGGCCATTGGCATCTACGGCGTGATTGCCTATTCGGTCGCGCAGCGCGCGAACGAGATCGGAATCCGGATGGCGCTTGGCGCCCAACGCGCCGATGTGCTCCGCCTGGTGCTGGCGCAAGGCGCGAAGATCTCAGCGGCAGGGATTGTGATCGGCGGCGCCGCTTCTGTCGGACTCGCCCGGTTCATGACGAATCTGCTCTACGCGGTGAGGGCGCTCGATCCGGCGACCTTCACCGCGGCGGCGCTCATGCTCGCCCTGATCGCGATGGTCGCGGCGTATATTCCAGCGCGGCGGACGTTGCGAGTGGATCCGCTGATCGCGTTGCGGAGTGAGTGAGGAACAGCGCAGGTACCGGTCACGGCGCCGACCGTCGGCGCACGCACCATTTCGTCGCGGGTCGCGTGCTCGTTGAGCGCGATCGGATGCAATCCCTGCTCGTCGCCGAGGTAG
>Ga0070741_10012795_pt1 | contig 15045 bp, 9 predicted proteins | sample Coa_R1_4_FD_66440 | JGI IMG/M metagenome (GOLD analysis project Ga0070741, IMG submission 66440) | Surface soil microbial communities from Centralia Pennsylvania, which are recovering from an underground coalmine fire - Coalmine... | ecosystem: Environmental > Terrestrial > Soil > Unclassified ... | reverse complement strand
GGCCGAAAGTCGGCGTCCCGAGCGTCGAGTTCGGTTTCGCGAAATAGGGTGTGTTCATGATGTTGAAGAACTCCGACCGGAACTGCAGCCGCTTATGCTCCCGGATGGCGAATTCCTTCGATAGGTTCAGATCGAAATCCACCAGGCCCGGTCCGATAATCGTATCGCGGCCGGCGTTGCCGTATTGATACAGTGGCTGCAGCACGTAGCAAGAAGTGTCGAACCAGCGTTGTAACGTGCGGGCGCCGCCGAGATCTCCGTTACAGACGCGATCGGGCCGGCGGGAGCCCGAGTCGACGTTCGCTTGGTTCGCTGCTTCCAGCGCGCTTTCCGGCATTCCCGACATCAGTGTCACCAGCCCTGCAAGCTGCCAGCCGCCCAGGATAGCGTCCATGGCACCGGGCGCGGTCGAGAGCCATGGCTTGCCACGCCCGAACGGAAGCTCATAGATGTAGCTGGTGACGAACCGGTGCGGCGCGTTGTCGGAACCGAGCCCTTTGTCCGCGCGTATATTATACGGGTTTTGGATAAAAGGCGAAGCGGCGAAATTGTCGGCGAGCGCCGACGCGTTGTCGATCTTTTTGGAGAACGTGTAATAGGCGAGCACCGTCCAGCCCGCCGAGAAACGCTTTTCGAATTGCGCGCGGAACGCCTCATACGTGGATGTCCCGTTCGTCTCTCCACGGAAGATCGGGCCGGGATCCAGCGGATACGGCCGGCGCGAGGTGAACGGGGTCGGACCGGGGATTGCGGCGTTGAAATAATCCAGAATGTCCAGGTGGTTTGCAATGTTGCCGACATACCCCACCTGCGCCAGCATGCCTCGACCAAGCTCCCGCTGGATATTGAAATTCCACTGCGTTACGGCGGCATCCTTGAAGTCCATGGGGGCGGCGTAACCGCCTGAAGTAGAGGTGGCGCCGCCGATCAACGAGGGGACGAAGCCTTCGCGCAAAGTGGCCACTGCGGGCACGGGATTTTGAAAGCTCTGCTGCACCTGGAAGGGCGGCCCTATAGCGTCGTTAAACCGGTCGTTCCAGGTGAGCAGGCTGTGAAACCTGCCGGCCCCTACCCGAATCACCGTTTTCTGCGATCCGAATGGCCGCCACGCGATCCCCAGGCGCGGGTCGAAATCGACCGGGTTGCGAAACATCAGCGAACGCGGGAACCGCGGGTCGCCGCCGAATACGAACTGAATGCGCTGGACACCATCGACCGGACCGACGAAGAACGATTGAATGCGGTTGGCTACTTCGAACGGCTGCCCGTTGTACGAGTACGACAGGCCGTAGATTAACGTCAGGTCCGGCCGCACCTTCCAGGTGTCGCCGAAGTGCGTGTAGACGTGGTTCTCATGCTCGATGGGGTTGGCCGTCTGCGTGGTTCTGCTCAGGTTCCTGGGCAGTCCCAGCAGGAAATCGGCCAGAGGGTCTTTTGTATAGGTGCCATCGAACGAATACTGGCCGCGTTCGGACTGCGATGTAAGCTGAATGATGATGCTCCGAGTGTAGTTCCCGCCCCAGTTGAACGTGTGATTCCCGCGCACCAGAGTCATCGTGTCGCCTATCTCGAAGTGGCGGATGTTGCTGCCGTTCGGCGTGCCGCTGGTCTGCCCGAATCCGTTGAACCCCGTGGCGTAGCTGCTGATCTGAATATTCGGAATGCCGTAGAACTGCCCACTCGGAGTGGCTTGCAGGGAATCGAGCGGAAAGCCGAGAGTCTGCGGCGTGAGGCCCGCGGGTACCGTGTTCTGCGCCAGCGCGTCATACCTGGTATGCCCGAAGCGGACGCTGTTAAAGAAATGCACCGTATTGGCATCGAACCCGATCACCATGTTTTGACCGCTGCCGTGGGTCGAATTCGGATCCACCACCACAAATGCGGGAGAGGAGACGTTCACCGGTTCGTACGTCCACCGTCCGAAAAGGCGCGCGAAGGACTGGAAGTAATGATCGATGCGGATGTTCCCCTGATCGATGGGATGGGTGGAGGGGACGTTTTGCGTGTAGTTCGGATAGCCGGGCCGGTTGGGAGACGGTGCCAGTTTCAAGATGTTCAACGCGATCGGGTCCAGACGGTTTGTCGGAATGATGTTACCGGGGAAAGGTTGGCCCGTATTCGGATCGATAATCGCGGCCGGATGCAGGACGGGATCGTTCAGGATGCCTTGCCTGTCGTTGGCCGTGGGAACGGTTGTGGTGTTGGTGCCCGGCACAACGCTGCGGAAGCCTTCGTACCCCACGAAGAAGAACGTGTGGTCGCGGATGATGCGCCCGCCCAGGGTCGCGCCAAACAGATTCGACCGCGTCTTGGGCCGCACCAGGGCGAATGGATTTCTCGCTTCCAACACGGAATTCCGCAGGTACTCGTAGACCGATCCATGGAAGTCGTTGGTGCCGGATTTACTGCTGAGCAGAACCTGGCCGCCGGCCACGCGGCTCAACTCCGAGGAGAAATTCTGGGTCTCGACACGGAATTCCTGCAGCGTTTCGATGCTTGGAAATATCGAAGGGCTGCCGTACGTCGGGTTGTTCAAGTGCGTCCCGTCGAGTTCGTATTCGTTCATCTCGGTGCGCATTCCATTGAAGGCCACGCCGATGGATGGCCCCGCGGTCATGATCGAGTTGCCGGCGTATTGTCCGGTTGGCGAGACCTGGGAGCCTGGAACCATGTAGAGCATCTGGTCGAAACTGCGCCCGATTACCGGCATCTGCGCCAAACGCGCATTGTCGATAACCTGGCCCAGGGACACGTCCGCCTCACGCAACAGGGGCGCTTCACCGCTGACGGTGAGCGACTGGCTCACGTCGCCCACGGCCATGTTGAGATCGAGAGTGCGGCGGTCGCCGATGTTCATCACCACTCCCGTTCGGATCAGTTCGTGGAACCCGGGCTTGACTACCCTGATCTCGTACGTGCCGTAGGGAAGATCGGCGATGACATAATCGCCGGTCTCGTTGGTGAAAACGGATCTCGTGAATCCCGTGTCCACGTTGGTGGCTTTAACTTGGGCGTCGGGCACTGGGGCGGAACTCGGATCGACCACCGTGCCCCGCAACATGGCCGTGGTAACTTGCGCATGCAACCCGCAGGCGGACGCACAGACAAACGTCGCCAGCGCTGACAGGGAACGAATTCTGGCCGTCATATCCCTCCTCTTCTCCGGTTAGCGGCAGGACACGGACGACCCGCGGCAATTGTCGGATGATAAGGACTATGCGGAATATATTTGCCGAAATGCCAGAGAATGTCAATAGTTTGGCGGTCTTTTGTAGTATGATATGCCTCTAAAGGATACATATGTTCCGGCGCCAGACGGTTACGTCGCAGGTGGTTGACTACGTTCTGGACCTGATCAAAACCGGGAAAGTGCAGCCCGGTGCGAAGTTGCCCACGGAGTTTCAGCTCAGCGCCAGCCTGGGTGTAAGCCGTACTTGCGTGCGCGAGGCCATGAAGTCGCTCGAATCGCTGCGGATCGTGCGGATCCGGCCGCGCGTGGGCGCGATCGTGCTGGAGCCTTCTCCTGCCAACCTGCTCCACGCCGAAAATTTTTCGATCGCCTTGCAAAAACAGCAGACCGATATGCTTCTGCAATTTCGACTGATCATGGAGGTGGGGCTCGCCTCGCTGGCGGCGGAAAACCGAACGGCCGCCGACCTCGCGTCCATGAACGATGTCCTGGAAAAGTATCGCCGGGAACTGGAGTCTCACCAGGCCGACTGCGTCACCGACCTGTCCTTTCACTCCGTGCTGGCTTGCGCGGCGAAGAATCCGATCGCGGTGATGGTTTGGGAGATGCTCTCCTCACGGCTGGCACAGATCCTCAGCCGGACGGTAGTTCTACCCAACGTCCCCGAGCAGAGTTATCGGGAACACCTGAAGATCTATCGTGCGATCAAGGAGGGCAATGCCCGTAAGGCGCGGCGCGCCATGCGCGAGCACCTGGAAAACGCCGACCGGATCTGGCGCCTGGCGCTGGGCTCATCCGGGCAGCGCGAGCAGGACCAGGGCGACGGTGCCGACCGCAATCCCCAGATAGCCGGAAGCGCCTATCCGCTCGCGAAAAAAGCTGACGCCCACGGCCACCACAAATAACAGACCTCCGCCGGTGGCTACGGGGAACACCACATATCCCGGCAGGCCTCCGGAAAGCGCCCCGGCCATTCCAACTTGACCGAATAGGCTGCAAACAGCCATGGCTCCGCCGATTATCCACTCTTTAAGGAAAAGTTTCCGTGTATTCAATGCCGCCAACGCCAGCGCCGCGCCGGCCAGATACCAGATGGTCAGGTATTGGAAAGTATCCGTATTCGCCAGTCCGGCTGCCGCCAAAATGCGCAGGCCGAAGACACCGAGACCGTTCGCTACGAAGGCAATGCACATGTAGCGGAAGTACATGGATCAGCGTTCCTCCTGCCTGCGGTCGATCCACAGCAGGACAAGTGCGGCCACCGTGAGAGTCATGCTTAAGGCACGCTTCGGGGTCACCTGCTCGCGGTAAATGAAAATGGAAAGCGCTGTAGGAACGGCCATGGAGAGGTTGATCAGCAGCCAACTGGTGGAAATCTTGCCGAAACGCACCGCGTGCTGGAAATTCAGGATGGCAAGGCCCGCACACATCCCGCAGAGTGCACCAATCGCGAGCACCCGCCCCGGCACAGCGAGCAGGGTCCCCGGGCTGGAACGGATGGAAGCCGCCAGGCCGAGCAGGAGACTGGCGCAGAGAAAAAGCAGCAGATTGATGGCCTGCGGGCGGCAGCCGCGATGATCGGCCACCTTATGCAAAACTCCCAGCATGCCGAGGCTGGTTACCGCGAGCAGCAGGTGCAGATATCCCATCAGGAGACCTGACGAGTTGAAAGGATGTCGCGCAAGCGGCGGCTGATAATGGCTGCTTCACCCGGCCGCAGCGCCTCCGGGAATATCACGATCTGTCCGTCACCCGCAAATTTCTCGAACACGCAGATGGGTGGATCGTTCTCCTGCAATGCGTTGATCACGCGGTGAGCGTCCATTCCGGAGGCGGCGGCATCGATGTGGATCAGTGCGCTAGGCACTTCGCGTCCGTTCGCCTGCGGATAGACCATACTCGCTCTGATACCCGGCAGATCGAGCACCGCGGCAACGATGCACTGCATATCGGCGGTCCAGCGATCCCGTTCACCCTGGAAATCGCGTGACTCGTATAGCTCGAGGGCGGCCAGCAGCCCTGCGATCTCCTCCTTGCCCACCTTGAACCCCCGGCCGATACCGTGGTGCGGCGGCCCGGCGATACTTCCTTCGGCGATCAGGCTGCGCAGCGGCCAGGTCTCCGGGAACACGTCCATATCCTGGTGCTGCAAGGCTGCGGAGAGAATCAGATCGCGCCGGCCGCAGAGAATTCCCGTCGCCTGCGGCCCACGCAGGTGTTTACCGCCGCTGAACGCCACCAGGTCGGCACCCTCTTCGATGAATGCCTTCAGGTTGTGCGCAGGCGGCATTTCGGCGGCCGCATCCACCAGGACAGGCAGATTGTGCCGGTGTGCAATTTCGGCGTACTGCCGCAGCGGAATCGCGCCCTGGCTGACTCCCGCCTGGTAATACAGCGCCGCCGTGCGCGGCGTGATGACACCTTCGATTTCGTAGGGGAACGTGTAATAGACGAAGCCGGCCTCCACGAAACGCGCACCCGCCGCGCGGACGGCATGATCGTAGTCGTTCCGGTGGGCCCGGTGCACCACGAATTCGTCTGGCATTCCGTGGGCATCCGGCAGGCGGTTCATGCGATCGACGTCAAAACCTGTCAGGCAGGCTGCGGCGCCCAGGGTGAGTGCGGCGGCAGCGCCGCTGGTCACGATTCCGGCTTCAGCGCCGGTGGCGCCCGCAATCACGCGACTTGCTGCATCCTGCAACTCGTCCATGCGTACGCAGCACTCGCCCGCCTGTCGCATCGCATCCAGAACCTCCGGCGGCAGGGCCGCTCCGCCCGCTTTCGTGCTGAAACTTCGGCCATTGATCAGCGCCCGGACACCGAGCTTTTCATAGATATGCATATCAGCACTGGTCGTACGCGATATCGAGCATGCGTGCCGGATTAATCACCGTCATTTGCCGGATCGAGTCTTCCGCCAGGCCCTGCCCGCGCAGCATGGGAAGAAAACGTTGAATAACGTGGGCATACCCTTTTCCGCCGTACGCCCGCAGGTGTGTCTTCAGGCAAACGTCTCCGCCGAGCACGACTTGCCCCAGGTGCCCTTCTGCGGCGAGCAGGCAGACGTTGTGCGCGCGAACCTCATCGGGCGGGTATCCGTTTCCGGTATAGCCGATGTTGTCGACGCTCAGATATACGCGCTGGCGTGCGATCGCCAACAGGCACGTGGTTTCGTACCGGTCTCCCAGGTGGCTGATCACGATGCGGCTGGGATCCACCCCCTCTTCCCGCAGCAGCGCAATCTGCTCCAGGGCCAGTTCTCCAAAATGGGTGGTGTGCGTCATCACGCATGCGCCCGTACGCCGCTGGGCGCGTGCCGCCGCCCGGAAAACGCGCTCCTGTGCCGGCGTGATGTGGTACCGCTCGGTCCCGATCTCCCCGATGAGGCCCGCGCGGATCCCGGTGCCCTCGACACCCTCCGTGAACTCTTCCACGATCAGGTCGGCCAGTGCGTTTGTGTCCCGTTCATACACCAGAGCCGGATACACACTCTCGCGATACCACCCGGAACCCATGACGATGTGAATCCCACTGGCCTCAGAAATCCGGCGGAGTGCGCGCGGACTGCGCCCCAGTCCGCAACTGGTCGCGTCTACTAGGCAGGCGCCGCCGGCCTGCCGGTACTCGGCCAATTCCCGAATCGCCAGAGATTCGTCGTCGAGAATGTTTTCGTAACTGTTGTGGATCCGCCACAGGTCGCACAACAGGTGTTCGTGAGATAGCGTGTAGCCTGCCTGCTCTGCTGGAATCGGTCCCTTGACCGTGATGATAGCCATCGCTGCGCCCTTGCGAAAAACTTCCATATCATACTACAATTCACCTCTAGTGCCATGGGAATGACCTCTGTTGAGCTGTTTGCCTACCCGTGGGACATCCTGGATGAAGGCGAAGCCCCATTTCTCGATCGGTGCCGGCAATTGGGGATCGACCGCCTGCACGTCGCCGTAAGCTACCACAGCGGCAAATTTTTGCTTCCGCGAAACCGGCGCGCACGCGTGTATTTTCCCGAGCCGGGCGCGCGCTACTTTCAGGCTCCTGCCGCAACCTGGCAGGGTGGCCTGGACCAGCCCGTCAGTGAAATGGCAGCCACGGGATGGCTAGACAGGCTCGCCGCCGGCGCCGCCGAACGCCGCATCGAGCTATCCGCCTGGACAGTCTTCTTCCACAATTCCGTGCTCGGCGCCCGCTATGCTGATTTCACGATCGAGAATGCCTTCGGTGATCGCTATCCGTTCGCGCTGTGCCCTAGCCGTCCGGAGGTCAGGGACCACGCAGCGGCAATGTGCCGTTCACTCGCTGTCCTCGGCTCTTTCACTACTATCGATCTGGAGACGATCGGGTATTTGGGATATTTCCACGGTCACCATCACGAAGTCACGGCGGTTCCATTGGGTACGGCAGAGACACTGCTGCTGTCGCTTTGCTTTTGCACGGCGTGCCGCGCGGCCGGTGTATTGGCCGGAATCGATATGGAGCACGCGGCCGGCGAAGTGCGCCGGATCCTCGCGCGCCGGATGGAATCCGATGATGCGGCCAGCGACGACCGGCCCGAGCAACTAGCCAGCCTCATTGTGCTCTGCCCCTGGTTGCAGGAGTTGGCGAGGCTGCGAATGAAGACTGTTACAGCGCTAGTCCAGCGTCTCGCCGTGGAGAGCCGGCCGGCGCGGCTGGCGGCATACAGTTCGGGATTCGTGGGAGCACCCTCCAACGTATGGATGGAAGGACTCTCGTTGCCTGACCTGAAGCCGCTGGTCGAGTGCTTTCACCTCCTCGCATACAGCGCCGATGCGGCCGCCGACAACGCGGACCTGGTTTTCGTGCTCGCGATGCTGGGCGATCCTGAGCTGGTGAATCTCACGCTGAATCTCGGCGAACCCGTGACGTCGACGTTTTCACAGGCGGCGGCCAAGGTGGAATTCGCCCTCCGGCCGGGGGTCCGCCGCTTCTCGTTTTTCAATTACGGCTTCCTCGGCGAGGCGCGTTTGCGTTGGATTCACGACCTGGCCTCGATGGCGCGGGAGCGGCACGAATGATTCCGTTACGGGTGGGGGTAATCGGTTACGGGTACACGGGCGGTATCCACGCGCAGGTTTATGCGACGCACGGGGGGGCGCAGTTGGTGGCCATCGCGGACGCGGACCAGCGGCGGCTCACCGATGTTCCTCCGGACGTTCGGATCTGCAGCACATATCAGGAACTGTTGGAAACCGATATCCAGGCGGTGAGCATCTGTCTTCCGACGCATCTTCATTGCCCGGTTGCGATGGAGGCGCTGGGCCGTGGCAAGCACGTGCTGGTGGAGAAGCCGATCGCCATGAGCCTGGACGAGGCGCAGTGCATGTTGCAGGCAGCCAAAGCCGCCGGCCGCATCCTGTATGTCGGCATGACGCACCGCTTTTACCCCGAAGTGCGGGAAGCGAAGAGGCGTGTTGACGAGGGCGCCATCGGCGCCATAGTTGCCTGCAACGACTGCGCCCTGGAACATCTCGGGTTCCTCTCGCTGCCGGCCTGGTACCTGCAGAAGAGGTTTGCCGGCGGCGGTACGGCGCTCACGTCGGGCATCCATCTCGTCGACCGGGTGCGATGGTTCGCCGGCGATGAGGTCAGCATGGTTACCGGAGCCGCTGACAACCCGTACTTTGGCGCCGATGTCGAAGACGCCGGCCAGATGTTCCTCAGATTCCGCAGCGGCGTCTCTGCGCAGATCACGATGGCGTTCATGCGCGAGCCACACCCGCTGGTGTGCGACCTCCAGCTCATCGGTACGCGCGGCAGCATCACCGTGCACACGTGGCGCGGCTATGAGCTTTGGAACAGCCAGGGACGCGAGGAGCGAATTTTTTACACGGATGAGCCGCACCGCGAGAAGGTGCGGGTGGGTGTCGCCGGCGAGATTGCCGAATTCTGTGCGGCGATCACCGAGGGGCGCGTCCCCTGGCCGTCGGCCGAAGAGAGCACATCGGCGCTGGCGATCGTCATGGCTTACTACCAGGCGGCCGCCGGCGGCGTAGCTGTCGCGCCGGGAGGTGTGAATGGCGCGTGACCTGTTGCTGGAAGGCGGGCGAGTGCTCGATCCATCGCAGTCGTTGAACGCAGTGCTTGACGTCGGCCTGCGCAATGGCCGCATTCAGGAAATTGGCCCGGCTCTCGATCGCTCGGGCTACACCGAGTTCCTCGATGTCAGCGGCAAGTACGTCTGTCCCGGGCTCATCGACCTGCATGGCCACTGGTTTGAAGGAAACCTTTACGGCGTGGACCCGTTGCTTTGCCTGAACTCCGGCGTCACCACGGCGGTGGATGCCGGCAGCACAGGATATTCGAACTTTCCCCACTTTCGCCGTACGGTGATGGACCATGCGCTCACCAATCTTCTGGCTTTCATCCACATCTCGTTCATGGGTCTGCATGCGCCATACGCGGAGGAACTGCTGGACCTGCGATACGCGCGTCCGGTGGAGACCGCGGCTGTCATTGCAAAGCATCGGGACCGTGCGGCGGGTGTGAAGTTGCGCATGGGAGCCATGACCGGCAACCACGGCATGGAGGCGCTGGAAATGGCCCTGACCGCCGCCCGGGAAGCCGCGGTACCGCTCATGGTGCACATCAGCCGCGGCGCCGAGGAAGCGGAAGTGCTGCGGCGCTTGCGTCCAGGAGATATTCTCACCCACTGCTTTCATGGACGGCAGAACCGGATGATTGCGGACCAAGTGATTCCGGCGGCGCTCGAAGCGCGGCGGCGCGGCGTCTGGTTCGATGTCGGTCACGGTTGCGGCAGCTTCTCCTGGCAAACCGCGCGGCGCGCGTTTGAGCACCATTTTTATCCTGATACGCTCAGCACGGACCTGCACCGCTACAGCGCGTCCGAACCGCTTTCCGTCACCCTGCCTCAAGTGATGTCCAAGATGCTCTCGATCGGCATGAGCCTGGAAGAGACTATCTTGAAAACTACCGCTGTGCCTGCCGCAATTCTCGGCCGGGAGCAGGCAATCGGAACTCTGCGGCCTGGTTCTGTGGCGGACGTCCTGGTGTTTGAGGTGGAAACCGGTGATTTCGCCTTTACCGACACGCACCTCGAAGTATGCAAGGGTTCCCGCCGGATCCTGCCGCGGCTGGTGGTGAAGAACGGGCAATCATACGTTGCGGGAACGTTGCCAGTCGCCCTACGCGACCTCTACGAATCCGACGCGGAAGTGTTCCGCGCGATCGGGTGATGAATTATGCGAAATCCGTCTGATGGTGGTGAGACTCGCTATCGAAGATTCTTCGTACTGGTCGCCATGGCAGCCACCGCGTCGGCGGCGGCCGTTGAGCACAAGACAAGGTTCGATCCGGAGATGATTCCGGGAGTCACGGGCGAGCAGATCGCATTTCCGCTCTCCAACGGCCGCCAGATCGTCAGGACGCCCTCGGGGCAATGGCTGCTGGGATTTGATGTACCCGCGAAGGGCCTCTTCGTTTCGTACGGCCCGCCGGGACATACGGAGGGCAGCCGGTTTTCAATACCTGCCTTGCTCGTGGGCAATGGAATTCCGGGTCTACTCGCCGCGGGGTCCGAACCTGGCGGGCTCAGTTTTGCCGTTGCAGACCACCATCTGCATATCGCGTGGTTCGACCGCAAGGGCGTCTGGATGGCGACTGCGGTTCTGCCGCCAGTCATCGATGTCCATACGCTGGAGAACGCGTTCAAGAGTGCGCACTCGGAACTGGTGGCGCCGGATGCTGCCCTGGGCGATATCGCCACCGATGCGCAGGGCCGGCCCGTCCTCGCATATTCCAGCCGCGAGGGCATTTTCGTTGTGGAGGGCCGGAACAGCGCGCGGCAGATCGTGGCGGCAGGAATGGAGCCGGTGATCGAGTTCGACAGCCAGGGCCGCCTGCATGTGGCGTACCGGCTGCAGCGTGAAATGCCGTTCTCGGGCAAGCCGGTCATCAACACGCAGATCGCGTACGCGCCAGGAAGCGGCGGAATGCGGCCGCCGCAGGTGGTGGCTCACGGCATGAGCACTTTTCCTGCCCTCGCGCTGGCGGGCGATCGGCCGCTGATCGCATTCCAGTATGAGGGGCTGCACAGAGTGACCCGCGACAGCGCGAAATATTTGGAGCAGCGCGAGGGCGGCGGCGCGGGAATCGGGTATGCCGCGGATCTTGGCGGCACGTGGAACACCGGGTTCGTTTCGAAAGCCGCCGAAATTATCACGCGCGACCGGTCCCCGGCCGATTCGTTCAAGGGGAGAATTTACCCCATGGTCGAGGAGAAGTGGCGACCTAAAATGGCGCTCGACAAGTACGGCATTCCCTGGGTATTCTGGCCCGACACCACCCGCCGCCACACCTACTTCGCCCGCTGGATGGGTTCGGCGTTCTCCGACGCAGAGGAGTGCAGGGCCGGCTACTACGCGCCCTCGGAGTACCTGACGGCGGAGAAGCGGATGCCCGTCACCGCCTCCGAGATCGGTTTTGCGTACGTAGCCGCGGGACGCCTCTACTTCGGCACAGTACCGGTTCCCTCCGCGTCGGCTGCCGGGAACCGCCATTTTCTTTTTCTCGACATGCTTGAAGTCTCGGCGATGACCGGCGTAACGCGAGAGCTGAATCAATTCCAGAAATATCGTGACAATCCCGTCTTTAGCGCGGGAGCACCCGGCACGTGGGATGACTTCGGCGCCTCGTTCCCGAACGTGCGCTATGACCGCGGCAAATTCACGATGGAATATTCCGGACACAGTACTGCGCCCAACGACCTGAACTGGAATCACGGCATGGCGGAGAGCCTCGATGGAATTCACTGGACGCGGCCGAAGCTGGGTGTGATTGACAGACATGGCAGCAAAGAAAACAACCTCGTGCCATGGGTACCCAACTTCCTCGACCCGAAGGAGCCGAATCCCGCAAGGCGATACAAGGGTGTGCTTGTGGAAGGACTCTGGATAACGAATTTCCACCGGCCCATCGCGTATTCGCCCGATGCCGTCCACTGGGAATTCGGGCCGGACACGGTGAACCTGACCAGTCTGCTCGAAGGCGGCGGCCCTGCTTTCCGCGACGAAATGGATGTTCCGGAGCGGCGCTTCAAGGCCGTTGGCAGGACTATGTCGCAGTCGCATCGCGCGTTGGGGATGATGTGGAGCGCGGACCTGATGCATTGGTACGGAGAAGAAGCGGTACTGGACGTGGAGGACCCGTACGGCAGGCCCGCTGACCAATGGCGCGGCCGCTACGTGGCCAACCGGATTCTCGACCCCAGCGGAGAAAAAGGCGGAGATCAGATATATTGGGGCACCATCTGGATCGAGAACGGCCTTTATATGTGCCTCTACGCGCCGATGCAGTACGACGGCGGATATCAAGGTTCGCTGGCCGTGAGCCGCGACGGGTTCAATTACGTGCGCATCAAAAACGGCGAGTACATACTGCCGCGCGGGCCTGCGGGAGCATGGGACAGCGGCATCATCGCCGTGGGATACGGCATCAACACCCCGCTCCGTGTGGGCGAATCCGTTCGCGTATATTACGGCGGGGCCACCTGGCACCACGGTACCGATCCGTGGCGAGTGCCTCCCGCTATCGGGATGGCCGAACTTCGGGAGGACGGCTGGACCTACATTCAACCCGCGCGCGATTCCGGTTCGCTGACCACCATCCCGATCGCGATGGACCGGGCGCGGCCGCGGAAGCTGTTCGTAAATGCCGACGTGCCAAAGGGAGGAGAAATACGCGTCGAACTTCTCCCCGCGCGCGCCAGCGCTGCCCTGCCGGGCTATGCGCAGGGTGACTGCCGGCCGGTGGCTGGAAGCGCCATCCGCTCCCAGGTGTCCTGGCGGAGTGGCGATGCCCTGCGACCGGCTGCGGGGGAGGTGCGGCTTCGCTTTCTCCTGAGTGGAGCGGGCACACGGCTGTTCAGCTTTTGGTTCGAGTAGGCTCGAGCACCAGCCGCTCGACATCCTTGTGCACCGTGTAGGTGCCAGTGCCCGCAGCGAGCGTGGTTCCCTGTACCGCGTAGGAGAGCGGCAGGTGAAGTTCCCGCCCGTTCGCCCCGCTGAGTGTCATAGATTCGCCTTCCAGCTGGATTTGCCGCAGGCCCTGAGGCCACCGGATCCGCGCTTCCATGGTCTGGCCGATCTGAAATCCCGCGCGGCCGCATTCCACCAGGGCGCGCCAGAAGCTCTCCGTCGATTCGGGACGAATCACCGGCGTGGTAACCACCGCGTCCACATCTTTGCTTCGAATCGCCTCTTCCACCGGCTCACCCGTAACCGCGGCGATGTGGCGCCGCAGAATCTGGTGCACGAATTCGTAGGCGGTCACACCGCGGTCCGGCGAGATCACGGGCCAGCTGTTCTTGCCATGCCGGTTCTCCATTGCGATGGCATCGCGGAGCGAGTCCCGCGCCGCATCCAGCAGCGGCGGCATAACAGCTTCATCGTGCCCGGCGCCCAACATGTGATGCCGCAAGTAAAGCTCCGTCAGGTGTCCCCACAATCCGGCGGTATCCCGCAATTTTTCGAACCAATAGACCAGCCGCTGGTATTCCACCGGCGACAGTTTCGGGCGTGCGGCGAGAATTTCCTCCAGCGCTTCTGCCGCCAGCTTCCCGGCAGCTGTCTTTTCCTGTTTCGCGGCAGCAATCAACTGCTCGTCGGGATGGAAGAACGACTCGGACAGTTTCCGCTTGCTTGGATCCCATTTGCTGAGCGCCTGACCCCACAGGAATTCGTCGACTTGCGAGAGGCTGCCGATCATGTTGTGGTAGCTGATCAGGATCTGGCCCTGGCAGAAGAACGTCTGTTGTGTAATGGCTTCCGTCTTGCGCAAAGCGGGGGCAAGTGCCGGGGCCGCTTCGGCGCCGTACCGGAGTTTCGCCCAGCGCAGCAGAGAGTCGTCGATATCCGCGCCGGAATCCCACAACAACTCGCTCATGTACCAGGCGTTGAATTCATTCGGATGCCCGAAGATGGGCTCCGGCTCCATGCCCGGGAATGGGAAGTCGACGCGCGGAACGATTCCGACGCAGCGCTTATCGATAGCGTGCGCGATGCGCCGCTTAAAGTTCTCCGGCGTCAGTGCCGGCACAAACGTGCGCCCCTGCCATTCAACGTCCAGGCTGAACTCCACCAGGTGCGGATTGGGAAAAGCGCCAATCAACGGTTCGTCCGCGATCGCTCCGCCGTAAAAATCCAGCGGGCAGTACTTGGACATGATCTCCACTTGCGGCGGCAGCCCCGTGTAGGCTTTGCGGATGGTTTCCAACTCGGGGTGGCCGTAGAGGTCGTGCGTGGAGGAGTTCTGAAAAGTCCGCAGGACGATGCGCTTGTTCAACCGCGAACAGACGGCTATCACCTCGTTCAGAACTGCGCTGAGGCGGTCGTGCTGCGACATGCGGGCGCAGCGGTCGCATTTGCAGCCTTCGTCCGTAAGCAGTTTGAAGTTGCCGGATTCGTTCACCGACATCACCAGGCCGTCCACCGAAGGGCATCCTTGAAAGAACTCGATGTATTTGTCGCTTATGAATTTTTTCAGGAACTCGTTCGACAGGCAAACCGGATACCCGGTTCCCTTGACCTGCGGATAGAGCTCCGCGAATCCGGGCGGCAGGTAAAGTTCGTGACTCCACACGTAGAAGCTGAGCAGGTTACGCTGCGAAGCGCGCGCCAGCCGTTCCACCAACTCGATCCGTTGCGGGCGTTCGCCTTTCGGATACAATGCGGCCAGCTTCGGGTAGTTTTCGAATCCGACGATCCAGGCGACGTCCCAGCCGTCGCCCGGTCGGCCGTTAATTTCGACGGAATTCATGCCGTAATCGCCCGCCCGTTTCAGCAAATCCGATTCAATGTAGGCAAGCCGCTCGGCCAGGTTTT
>Ga0070741_10012794_pt1 | contig 15046 bp, 9 predicted proteins | sample Coa_R1_4_FD_66440 | JGI IMG/M metagenome (GOLD analysis project Ga0070741, IMG submission 66440) | Surface soil microbial communities from Centralia Pennsylvania, which are recovering from an underground coalmine fire - Coalmine... | ecosystem: Environmental > Terrestrial > Soil > Unclassified ... | reverse complement strand
CCGTTGTTCCTCCTCAACCTTGGCATCGTAATAACCAGCCTGCACACGACCTTCGTAATCACGTCGTTTCGCCTCGAACGTCTCAAATAGGATTTTCAAATCCTCACCGGCGCCTTGTTCTGGCTGTAAACCAACAAACTGTGCGGGTAAAGAGTTTTTGCGGAATGCGAAGTCTTGTTGGTCGAGGCGCGCCTTGCTGATTTGTGAATCGAGTTGCGGAATTAGTTCGCCAAGGGTTACTAACCGTCCGTTGATATCCGTTTCTCGAATCGTCAATTGCTGAATCTTTCCAATCAGTTGTCGCTCTTCTTCCCGGCGCGCTGGCACGCGTGCTTCATAATTTCCAACAAACGCTTGCGCCCGCGCCAACTGCTCTCGATCCAAAGCCGCCTCCTTCTCTTGCACTTCTTTCTTTGCGCGAAATTCTTTTAATCGATCACTGAGTGAGCTGATTTCACGATTGAGTCCATCCAGGGCTGCGTCTTGGGCAACGAGAAACTGCTCCTGCGTTTTGAGTTCATTTCGCCGATCATCAACTAACTTTGCCGGATATGTGCGCACAAATTCTCGCAGGCGGGCCAGCACGCCTCCCGTCATTTTTTGATCGCTCGTCAATTGACTGATTTCTGAATCTCTCATTGCCGCACGGTTCACTACCCGCGGTAAATTGATTTGGGCCAATGCCGCATTATAGAAGCCCTTCTCTTCTGGCAAAACAACATGCTGCGAGGCCTTCGTATCGCCGATGCCGAAGTCCGCTGGCGAGCCTACCATCACCGGCAGCTCCAATCCCTCCGCCACAATCACCGACCGTGCGGTGTCAAGTTGAGCCGGTGCTTGCACAACGATGCCAGAATAAAGCGCCGGCTGAGCCAGAATTCGGCGGGAAGCTTCGCCCGCCTCACAATATTCACTCAACCATTGATAGGCTGGAATCGCGGACGTGACGCCAGCCAGTCGCAATTTTTCAATCACCAAGTCAATTCCGACAGGTGCGGGAAACGTCGAATTCGGATGATTGCGGCAATGTTCGACAATCCGCCGGTCAGCCGCTCCCTCGACCGTTTTACTTAGTAACGCTCGTTGGCAGTCGTCCATATATTTTTCGAAGACGCTTTCCAGCGATGGATTATACAAATCGGCATTCGGATTTTCTCCGATTTCGCGGATAATTATTGGTTCGAGCCGTAGACGCGTGGCCTGTGTATCTACACCTTCGAGCCACGTTTTTAGCCGTGAAATTTCCGTGGTAATTTTTTCCTTTTGCTCTTGTTTTTCCTCTACTTGTTCACGCAGGCCGTTGATTCGCGTATCCGTCACTGTAATTTCAGCCCCCAAACGGTTCGCATTATCCTGATGCATTTGCGCTTTGCTCTGCCATCGCTTCATCGCTTCCACGCCGGTCTCGGATGGTGGCAGCAACACGCCTTGATCTCGTAAGCGGCGGCGCTCCTGATCGACTTCGTTTAGAAAGGAACGAGTGGCTGCGAGCGATTGGTCTGCGCCCGAAATTTCTTTCGTCGTCTGCAATAACTCACTTTGTAGATTATTTTTTTTTGTCGCTGACTCGTTGCGTGACTTTGTGAGCTGGCTGATTCGATTTTCGATTTCGCCAATCCTCTGGCCAAGTAGATCACTAATCCAGCGTCCAAGTCGTTCGAGCGCTTTGCGGTCCGGCTCGTGTGCTTTTTCCAGCTCTTGCTTTTGGCGCGTGAAATCGGCGATAAGCCGCTTGCAATCTTCTATACGGCGACGGCGATGGGCGACTCGAAGTGCAGCTAACCAAGCTTCTTGTCGGGTCCGTGTTTCCTCCGCTTTTGCCAGCACCCGCTTTGCTTCATCTATCGCGAGCAATCGACGGCGGCGTTCATAATGTTTTTGAAATCTACGATGCTCATCTCGCCGACTGATAGCATCCTTCTTCGCCTTCGCGCTTAAGTCTTTCTCTTCTTCGAGCTGCATGACGTCGGCGCGCAAGTTTTTCAAGTGGGCCTCGACTGAAAACAACAAGCGAGCGCCTTGGTTTCGATAACTCTCCCGCTGCTGACGAAATTGTGCTGCCACATCCAATTCAGTCTTTAGTGCTTCGAGTGCCGCTAAAGCGTGCTGACAAAACGCCGCCGTGGCATCGAGATTAGGCCGAGCAAAGACCTTTTGACGAAATTTCTCGATTATTGCAGTCAAGTCTTCTTTTTCCGGCTTTTCGCCACCCTCTTCCAACGGTCGTAAGGTCTCAAATGCCATGTCGAGAAGTTTTTCGATGAATGTCTCCGCCGATTGGAAATCGAAAAAATTCAATAAACCGCCTTCATCGGCGTTCATTAACAGATGCGTGTGATAGATTTCGGGATCAAGTCCAATGGAATCTAAATGGGTACGCCACTGCCCTTGATGCTCCGTGCGATAGAATTCCAAACCTGAACCACTCTCCTCTCCGATGGCTTGTAGCCGTTCCATGAACAGTTCGAGCGACCCCGCTGGATCGCCCAAGCCGGTCGCGGGAATCTTATCCCACACCAACGAACCGTCAGTGCGAAAAGTGAAAAATACCCGTTTCGGTTCTCTCGCTGAGCGTTTGCTGATCGCTTGGCCAATCACGCGTCGCACGCCGGTAGGAAATTCAAATTCCAATAACACAAATCCCGTTTGTCGTTCTTTCACATATTCCAGCAAATCCGTTTGACGACCGTTATGTCGGCCTAGCCAGTCATTGGAGTGCGGGCGAAGTGTGCTGTAAAGAAACGATAGCATTGTTGTTTTACCACCACCGTTGCGCAGCCACATCACCGCATGGTTGGCGTGCCCTTGCGGGTCTCGAAAATCTAATGTCACGGGGTTGAACCGCGCAGAGTCCGTTCCCAAACCGGCAAAATGAATCCGTGCTAAACGTGCCATCAGCCGGCCCTCCGCATTTCTTGCGCGCGTTCAAACGCACTTTGCATGAACGCCGAAGCTTCGCGCACCATCGTTCGCACTTGTATTCGATAATGCGGACGCGCGAAATAAATATAGTCACCCGACTTGAGTGAGTCGCCTTCACGGAGAAACACGCCCGCTGCATAAAAGTCCTGCACTAAAAATCGCACCATATAAGTCAGGTTCTTTTGTTCGCGGTCGGTCTTCCCCATTTCCCGTAGACCCAAAAGATGTTCGAATCCAAGGACCAAGTGTGCCTGGGTAGTATCTTCGGTGGGCACTAAGTCGCGCAAGGTTTCGCAGGTTCGGCGTGAAAATTCCACTAACTCGCTCACGCGAATACGCGGCCCCAGTGAACTTGCATCTTCGGCGAGTGCTTCTCGGTTAGGATACACATAAGCCGCGATGACGAAGAACAGCAGGCCGTAGCCAATCCGCTCTTCCACAGAGCGTGAGCCGCGAAAATCTTGCAATGTCGGCGTAAACAGGCTGCCAGGATTTACACGTGCAATTAGTCCATGAACCTCCGCCCCTTCATCAATCAATTCTAACTTGAGTCCCGCAGCAATTTTGCTTGCTGCTTCTCGCATGCCAGCAATCGTCCGATATTCCCGGATGAGTTCGGCGTATTCAGCGATTGCTGAGGGTCGGTTCTTTGGCGACAGCGCATAACTGACCAATAGGGACGCTCGATAAATCTCTTCTGAAGAACAGTTCATGGGCGGCGCACAAGGTTGAGATCATCTCCGGTAAACGATGAATCGCGCAATGGCGCGTCAAGGGGCCAAGCCCCCACGTCCCCATCCTCGCCAAACCATTGCATAGTTTTGAGAGCGGCGTGATGCAGGCTATTTTCTGATAAACCAGCGCTTCGTCCGCTGGCCAACACCGTGCCTAATGAAAATTCCATTGGCATTGTTTGTAGTAATGTTGCCGCCGCCTCGATATCAGCTTCAGTGAATCGGGCGTGTGAGGGTTGCGGCTCACCTCGCTCCAAATCGGTGTCTTCCGCTAGCGGTGGCGGTGGTGGTTGCTGCAATAAATGTTCGTTAACCAGATCGGCAAAATCGGGCGGTTTCGCCACCCGGAGCGGCAAAAACAAAAATGTGTTTTCAGCGATCCAATCCAGCAGCACCCCACCCGGCAATTTGAGCGCCGGGATTAACGCGTCATTATGTGGATCGAATATGGCCTGTGGCGATTGAGGACGGAATTTTTGCCGCGTTTGTTCAGCGCGGAATTTTTCGTGTGCACTCATTACATCGGAAAATAATCCAACGTTGTGCGCTTTTGCATTTCGAAATATCTCGCGCATGTTCGCTAGATGTCGACTCGCATCTCCCGATGCGGAATCGAGCCGATGTTCGACATCGGCAATGTGTTCGCCGTCGATCTGCAATCGCTCTTCCATGTGTTCGCGTGCTGTGATAATGGTCGGCATCACCGCACCAATATAATCTATTTCGAAAATGTTTCGTTCGAGCGCCGACAATGCGCGCCGGATTTTGGTTCGATATTGAATCGTGAGTTTGCGCTGCTCCTCTGCTGCGATGGCCGCGTCCTCGAAGCGCTCTCGTTTCATGTAGTGTTTGTAAGCTGCATCCCGTGCTGCCTGCTCGGCTTCGAGGTCAGTGTCGAGACTTGCAAGGAAGAAATTTACCGCCTGTGTGCTGGCGTCGTAAATCATATCGCCACTCACACTTTCGTGAGGGTCAAGAATTTTGAAACGATTTTCTCGCCACTCGATTCCGCCATCTTCTTTTTCAAATTGATACGTGATTACAAACACCGTTCGTTGCTGTTCATTGCATAAGTGCTCCACGACAAGAGTCGTGATGACGTCTGCATCGTGATCCGTGCAAGCGGGGTTAGCGGCGAAAAGCATTGGCTTCGTCGCATCCAAAATCTGCGCGTAAGTCGCCCCTTGAACCGGGCTTCCCATTTCTAGGATTACCTTGTCCAACACCACCATTCCAAGGCGTTGGAGATCGTAAGGAGCAAGGTCAACGGCTCCTTTTCCACCTCGCTGGCCTTTGAATGTCTCCAGCGAAAAAAACGGTCGAAAAACCGCGAGATTTCTCGCGCGGCTGTTCAAGGTCTCTCGTCGATAAAGGTCCTGCATGGAAAATTTGTTCCCGCTTCAACGCAATGTTGTCGTAGCCACAAATCGTTGCCACGCGCCAAATAACTTCACTCTTTCTTCCATTGCACTGACGATGCTTATTTCAAAAACAGGCTACGGCGGAAAGATGGCAGTAAGGAGATCATTCCACAAGGTCGAAGGATTGTTAGTGAGACCGCCAAAAACGAGGCCGGTCGCCGGTTCGGGGCATTGGCCACATTATTCTTGAAAGCAAACTCAAATTGATTGTGTTTTATCTTCGGGACTTTCGGGTTCGACCAAATGATAACTCGTATTTCGGCCTCCACCCTCATCTTGAATAAGAATGCCTTGTTCAAGCAGAATCTTGATGTCTCGCAATGCCGTATCACCGGAACATTTGGCGAGCTTGGCATATTTTGAAGTGGAAAGTTTGCCTTCAAAACCATCCAGCAGCCGGTTAATCACTTTGCGCTGCCTTTCATTTACTGGTGCTTGGCTGTTGATTCGCTCCCAAACTTTTGCTTTTCGTAAGACATTTGCCAAACCATTTTCCGCTCCTGCAACAGCGCGTCCAAGACAGCCCAAAAACCATTCGAGCCATGAAGTAATATCCACTCCACCTTTTTGGCTTTTTTCCAAATTCAAATAATATTGTTTTTTCTCGGCTTCAATCTGAGCGGACATACTGTAAAACCTCTCGCTCGTGCCTTCCGCACGAGCCAAGGCCATATCCGCAATGGCGCGACTGATGCGGCCGTTGCCATCTTCAAAAGGATGAATCGTTACAAACCAGAAATGAGCTACACCAGCCTTAAGCACCGGATCAATTTCATTCGCCACTTCAAACCAATCAAGAAAAGCTGACACCTCTTGCTCCAGCCGGTCCGCTGACGGCGCTTCAAAATGAACACGCTCACGACCCATTGGGCCGGAGACAACTTGCATTGGCCCAATGTCCGCCGTTCGCCATGCGCCAACCGTAATTTTCCGCATTCCACTGCGGCCCGTCGGAAACAATGAAGCGTGCCAGTCAAACAATCGTTCAGCCGTCAATGGCTTGGCATATTTTTGCGTTGCGTCCAGCATCATTTCAACCACACCTTCAACGTCGCGGCCAACTTTCACATTGCCTCCAAAATCAAGTCCTAAACGGCGTGCAATTGAAGAACGCACTTGTGCTGCATCCAGCAATTCACCTTCAATCGCACTCGACTTAATTACATCAGCAGTCAGTGTCGTCAGACTGGCTTCCGCGCGAAGACGAAAACCAAGTCCCTCCATCCGGCCAAGCAAACGCCCCTGCCGATGCCGGACATCTGCCAGCAACGGCAACAACGTCGCATCATTCCATTTCAGATGCGGCCAGCCTGCTTTTTGATGAATATAAGTCATGGGTTTATTCTCCGCTTAGTTTGCGGTGATTGCAAGAACATTCGCCGCACGATTTGCGGCGAATAATGGCGTTATTCACCGCAAATAATTCTAGGTTGACCGAGTCTGATGCATAAACTCCATCTTTCCAAACCATTCGTGATTGCATAATATTATTCACTCAAATCGCGTAAGCAGTCTTGTGCCTATCCAATTTACAGATATCGCGGGGCCATTTGCCGAAAAGGGGTTGAAGCTTCCAAACCTTAACGTGCTGACGCCGGATGCGCGAGCGTATGAGGTTCTCGCAATTCAGCCGGCTGGAGTAATCGCTCCTCGAAATGATTTTGTCGGTCACGCGAATCGAGAGGCAGCCAAAAACAAATTTGCAGGCTTCATCGCTTTAGCCGTTGAGAAAAGTGCCGACCTAGTTCTGTGTCCAGAGTATTCCTGCCCTTGGGAAGTTCTTGAAGCTGCCCTTCGTCAGGGAAAATTTCCAGCAGCGGACAAACTATGGGCGCTCGGCTGCGAGTCGATTACGCCTGCTAAATTTCGGGAATTCATTGCTTCCTTTCCAGACGTTGTGTGGATTCACGAGGAACTACCGAATACGGCCGGCGATTTTCTTGGGGTGGCTTGTTACTTACTGAAAACAGAATCCAATGCAGGTGCTGTAAAAAATGTCATCGTGGTTCAATTCAAAACCGTGCCGATGGCTGGACACGATACTTCTGAAGCCGACCACCTGATTCGTGGACAAAAGATTTATTTTCTTCGCGGACAAAACGATTACATTCGGTTTGTAACTCTCATTTGCTCTGAAACCTTGGAATTTCAGCTCGACCAAAATTTGGCGCAGCAAATTGACCAACACCCGTCCATAATTTTTCATCCACAACTCACAGGTGATCCAAATAACGCGGCGGCTAGGAAATATCGCAACGATCTATACTCAAATACTTGCAGCAGAGATTTAGAAGTAATCACTTTGAATTGGGCACGCGGAACTAAAATCGGCGATCAGGCACAAACTCGTTACGGCAGTTCTGCTGTTTTCATGAAGTCGGACAAATTTGACCATTCAGATGTTCGGCTTCATCAAAATCACTTGCGAGGCATTTATTATTGTAATTGGCAAATCAACAGAACACGGCTCTGTCTCTTTAATTTTGATGAGTATGTTTTCCATTTTAGAACTCAAAAGCCTCGGTTACTAGGTCAAGCGGTCGAACTTAGGCGAACTGGGCCAGAGATGATTAATCTCTGGCACTGGCAAGACGAGTCTTGGCAAGTATCCACTGTAGCGAATGATGGTTTTCAAAATCTCTGCCAACTTTTCGGCAACCTTTCATTCGATGGTTGCCAGACTGTTGTTGATTACGAACGGTTGCTTACTCTCAGTGCTGGTAAATTAGAACCTTCCTTGGATTGGCATAAAGTCGATAAGTTGAACTCGTTTACCGCAGAAGCCGATGAGCGCTCTAAGCGGCTGACATTTGTCCATGAGGCAAGCAACGATTCGGTAGATTTTCGCAACGATCATTTGAGCCGTTATAGCAGGCTTCAACGCCTCATCTTGGCTAACGCGAACAATTTTCCGCCGTGCATTGAAAATTTGAAGGATAATTGGCGACTTTCTGCTCCGAAAGAAGAAGGTGAATTTCGATTTAACCTTCAGGGCATATCGCCGGGCGTATCTGGAGCGACGGCTGTTTTTGTTGGCCATCGCCCACCAAATGAAGCTCGAGAGCTTTGGGACAAATTTGATAAAGCTTGGAGGAATAAAGAGAACGAGCGCGGGGAAGAGAGATCCCGACGTTTGGTAATCTGGTATGAGGATGCTGAAGGCAATCCCGGACATGTATACAAACCTTTGGCGACTATCACCGATGACCCTGAAATGCAGACTTCAATCACGAAGTCGGAACGACAATGAACAAGCAAACCCTCTCTTTGATTCAAGAGCGCTTCAAGAGTTTCACTGGCGCAGGCACTGAATTGATTCGAGCAGAACAGCGGCATGGTGAGGCATCTGTCGGCGTGTTTTACTTCGATTTTAGCCAAGCCCCAGCACGAGAGGGTTTCAATCTTACGGATTACCTTCAGAAAAATTTAGCCAGTGACTTTTATAAACACGAAGGGTCTCTTCAGTGGAATTATTATCTCTATTTCGTTCTGGAGAAAAACCTCCTCAAACAACTTCGGCAAGACGGCAAGCTGGCGGGAATTGAAGCCGACCGAACTTTTGCTCGTAAATTTGTGACGGATGAAGCTTGGCTGGAGCAGGAGTTGCAGAATCCATTTGCTTTGACCGTCTACGGCTCAAGCCCGCCAAAGGATTTGGCTGCGGCTTGGACCGAGAAGCTCATCGAAGCGGGGTATGGACGCATCTGTGACCCTGATGCTGTGTATACAGAAATCGTCAAAGACATTCTCCTTGGTAAGCCTTCGCCCGCGAGCAAACAAAGTGCAGCACTTCAAACGTCAAATGACGTGCAACCGGGGAAACCTATTGAACAAATTACCATAGAAAAATTTAGGGAATATCCGACGCAAAAGACATTCGCCTTGGGAGCTGTAAATCTTATACGCGGGACAAACGGCAGTGGGAAGACATCGTTGCTTGAGGCAATTGAGTTGAGTATTTGTGGCGGCATACGTCGTCAAGGGAATTCATGTCCACGCGGGACTTCGCTACTCGTGAAATTTCAAGGCGAGAATGCTCCACACAAAGTTCCCGTTGTTAACTTGGCCATGTATCAAGCGATAGATCGAGCATGGTATGGAGGATATTACCGTAAGGTGAATAAACTCTGTGAGAATTTTGGTCGCTTTAATTTTTTTGATTCTGACGCTGGCTTTCGACTTTCTGACGGTAAAAGCCCGGGAGAAATCAACAAAGCTATTGAGGATTTGTTTCTTGGTGAATACGCAAGCACTTTAGAAAAGATTATGATTAGCTGCAAAGAGAGGCTTGAAAAGGAGCAAATGGATTCCGCCAGAGAAATGAGAATGCGGCGAACTGAGGCTGGTTCAATCGAAACAAATCTCCAGACGGTGAAGAATATTAAAGATACACGGGAGACACTTCTTGAACAGGTAAAAGCCAAGGCGACAAGCAATGGTTGGAAGAAAATCCCAAGCCGGTTCAATCTGGATGCGCTCGTGACAATGCAGGAAACAGTGGACGACTTGTCATCCCAATTCGGAGACTCCTTCCAAGAGCTTCAATGGCTGTCTGGGCTTTCGCTCAAAACGTTGGAGCAAGAACTCGCAAAATTGGAGGCTTTGCTCAAAGATTTGCAGGGGAAGACAGAAACAAGGGAAAAAGCATCGGAAACTTTCGACAAAGCCAAAGACAAAAAACACTCCGCCGAGGCTCAACTGCAATTGCTCGTCAGGCTTCTCGCTTATCACAACGAGCCGGGAGCTTTTTTGCTCAAAGGCGGTGAAGCTGCGCTTAAAACACGCAAAGCAAAGCTCGAACAACTGAAAGCTGCCCAAACACTCGTCAAAGGAATCGACACAAAGCCGTTCGAGGAAATGTCATCGACATTTGATGCTCTTGGCAAGGAGCATGAAAGTGAATTGGCGAAACAAAGAAAATCAGTGAACCAGAAGCGTAAGAAAATCACAGAACTGCAAACGCAATTTGGAGAAATAAAGGCGCTCGTGGAAGAGATAAAGGGACTTGGTGAACACTTATGTGAATTGAAACCCGACACGAAGGAGTGTCCTCTTTGCGGTGCACCATACGAGCAAGGTTTGCTAGGCAGAATTGCGTCTCGGAAAACCGGTGCTGTTATGGATGCTTCGCTTCGCGAAATGACGACAGCGTTAGCGCGCGATGAAAAACAACTCGGAGTTTTGCAAAAACTAACGCACGAACTCGGTCAACTCCGTGAAGCCGCGTCACTTGTCCTTCAGCCGACCGAACTTCGCTTGCGCCCCATTAAGTTTTTTGTTCATACCTTTTCGACCATTGGAGAGCAAATCGATAGCGAACGGACGGCAATTGACGAACTTAGTGCGAAACAGAAACGGCTAAAACTTCGCGGCTATACTGAAGGTGAACTCGATGATCTCTTGTCCGAAGCAGCGGAGTTTTACGAGATTCCTGTTTCGAAGCTATCAAATTCAGGTGCGCTACGAATCTTGGCAAATAACCAACGTTCACAATGTGAATTGCTCGCTAAGGAAATGGCCAGAACTGAAAAGCAAATCAAGGACGTTGACTTTGAGTTTGGTCGGCTAATCAAGAAGGCGCTTGGCACGGAAGATTTCGAGAAACCAGTTGTAGAGTTGCATCGGAGGAAAACATCGGTTGAAGAAGTGCTGGCGATGGTTCGCCGCAGCGAAACAAATATATCTATTGCCGTCACCGAAGAATTCTCTGCGATCAGAAGTCGTCTAAAGAATTTCAGCGAAGTGATTGCTCGCATCCAGGAAGCATTGAAAAAAGTGGAAGAGAAGGATGAGTTGGAAAAAAAGTGGGTCTCATCGCTAGAGTCAATCCGAAAACAAATAACGCAGTTGGAAACAAAACACAACCGGGCTAAAAAGGCTGTCGATGTTTTAGGCGAATTGCTCGAAGGTGAAAGCAAGGAGACTTTTCTAAAAGAGATGGTGAACCAACAACGCGAGAAGCTCGTAACAATTTTCCGTAGAATCCATGCTCCGAATGAATTCGAGGACGTGCGACTGAATGGTGAAATTTATGTAAAACGTCGAACTGGCAGCGAGGATGATTTATCGAAGATCAGCACGGGGCAGCGCTCGGCTCTGGCTCTATCCATTTTTTTGACGATGAATAGTAGCGTCGGAAAAAATGCGCCTTGGTTAATTTTTGATGATCCGGTTGCACAGGTTGACGACTTAAATACGCTCTCATTCTTCGACACGTTGCGTGAGTTGGTGCTGGATGGAAAGCGGCAGATTTTCTTCGCAACAGCGAATACACGTGTCGCTAATCTTTTCGCGCGAAAATTTGATTTTTTGGGAAATTCATTCAAAGAAATTTCTTTAGGACGCGCTGATCGATAACATCATGCTGATTTGCTACCGGCTTGTTACGAGGTGTGTCTATTTTGTCAATTCAAGCCATTCCTCTGGAATCCAATTGTCGTAGGTCTCCAGTTTGCTAGGGTCTTCCGAGATTGAAAGCTTGTAAATCCACCGGCCATCCTGAAATTGCGAGTCAATGACATAGCCCTCGTAAGATTCATTCTCCCCGTCATTCACGCGAACTTTGTTCATCTCTGAAAATCGTGGCGACATTTTCGTGAGCACTCTAACAAGTGAAAAATTTTCAGTAGAAATTCTCAACCGCTGTCCAAAGCCTGTTATTTTTTTGCAGCTTTAATTTTCGCCCACCTTGCTTTTGCAGCGGCGGAAATTTTCGCCCTGACAGCCGCGCTCATTTGACGCTTTGGTTTCTGTGACGGAGCGGCGCTTGATTTTGTCCTCTTAACTTTGGCCCATCGCGCTTTTGCGGCGGCGGCAATTTTGGCTCTGCCCGCCGCGCTCATCTTGCGCCGTTTCGTTGGAGCAGCCGCAGCCGCAGCTTTCGTGGGAGAACCGAAAATCCGATTCAATTCATTTTGAAGTGATTTAATTTTATCTTTGATGTCCGCAGCACGTCGAAGTTGCTGCGCCGACAGATTAGCAATTGATAATGTCATGTTGAAATAAGTAGAAAACGGCTGACTGATAAAGTCAATGAATCAAATTTTATTGCACACGCTGGCCATTGTAAGTCCAGTTGATGTCAGAATTTCCGGGATCGGCGGCCTTGGTCACGGCATTGGAACAAATGTAAGAGTATTTGAAATAAGCAACATGACCGTCGGCAAAATTCAAATTGGCTCCGGCCCTGTGCCGTGAGGAAACTTGTAAAACCCAACAATGAGATACGCCAATTTCGTTAGTTGGATTTGAGCCATAAAATGGAGTTTCCGTCGAATGCGCTCGACCATCGGCAAGAAAAACAAACGCCGAAGGATGCAAAACAGACGTGGCAGAGAAATTCGTGCCGTAACCGACGCCCGTTAATCCGGTGTTGCCTTTGGGATTCATCCCATAATTGAAGACAACACGGGTCGCATCAAATTGTGAGGGTTGCGTGCTTGCGGTCGGGCAATCAAAAATCTTTTTACTGTTTACAAAATTGTCGGTATCGCTTGCGATTTGCCAAAGCGGTTTGCCGCCGACATAAGGCGGCAACACATTATACCAAACACTGTCTCCTTGTCCGGCAGCGTGAAACGCAACGAAATCGCTCCAGTGCGGCTGATTTTCATTGTAACCGGAAACACCCGGTGTGCCACTCGCAATTTTCGGCAGAGGGAAAATTTGGTTGGCGTCGTCCAGATACATCGTCAATGCAAGCCCCCACTGTCGTAAATTGCTTGTGCAGGCGGCGCGATAAGCTTTTTGCTTGGCGGCAGCCAGCGCCGGTAGAAGCATTGCTGCAAGAATCGCGATGATGGCAATGACTACCAGCAGTTCAATTAAGGTAAATCCGCGCACATTCCTTTTCATGTGCGCTATGCTGGCAGAACCAATTTCTATCTGCTTCCGGCCACTTGCTATTTTCTAACGGTGACTTGCAGCAGGACGTTTCAGCAGTGGATACAAATTTGGGCAACAGCCCATTGTTTGACAAAATGCCTGGCTGAAATGGCTCATGCTGGAATAACCGACTTCAAGCGCGGTTTCCGTCACGTTGAATTTGCCGGAACGTAGCAGTTCCGCTGCGCGCTCCATTCGCAATTGACGAAGATATTGCGGAATTGTCACGCCTAGTTCCTGCGAAAATGTCCGGCTCAAATAAAATGGACTGCAACCGACATGTTTTCCCAATTCCAACAAATCGGGCGGTTCAGCTAGATTGCCGCGCAATAATTCAATCACTCTTTGAACGCGCTCCTGCGTTACTCGCTTCTGACGTTCGCAGAAAAATTCTTCTTTGGCCGGCACAAAGAAAAATTCCGACATCAATTCCAAAACTTTTCCTTTAAACCAGACACCACGACCGGACAGCGGCGCCGGCGAATTCCGCAGTATTGAAGCCAATCGTTGTTGATCCGCCGTAAGCTTGCGTGTTTCAGAAATAACACTGGCATTCCGTTTTGAGAGAACGGCTTGAATTTGCGGATGCAGGCCAGCTTTGTCTTTACTGATGTATTGCTTCAAAAAATCGCGGGAGATTTCAATCGTAATGAATTGATGCCGTTGTTGTGACAGACGGCGAGCCGTCAAGGGATTGCGACCAGTAAAATAAAATGTTGCGCTGGCCGGAGGCAATCCCTGCTTTTTTCCGGCAATGGAAAATTCCGCGTGACCGTCCAGATTCAAACAGATTTCAACACTGTCAGGGTGAAAACTGTTTGCCACATCCAAAGACTCCGCGCACTCGAAGTCGTGCCATTCCACGCTAAAGCCGCTTTCTTGAAAGCCCGCCCACAGCGGACGCCAACCTTCGCCAAATACACGCCAAACATTTGCTTCGGTAAATTGTTCTTTTTTAGAAACTGTCGAAATCACCGTATTATTTTGCTGAAAAATTTGTGCTGATTCAAGTTTAGCGTTGTTCATCCGTTGCGTTTGAGTCACGCGAAAAAAAACTTTGTTACGGTATTCCAATCCTCTGCGCTAATTTTTCTGCACGCGATAAAAGCGCGCGCTGTTCGTCGCGTTTACGTCGGTAATGGACATGAAATTATTGGTGGTGAGCGTAAGTGAAAAGAGATTTGCCCAGCCCGCCGTCAAATCCGTCGAATATTGCACGGTGTAACTTACATTCGTTGCGCCGTTGAGTGTGAAGCCGAATTGTGATGATGAAATGCGCTGTGGCACAGTGATGAACGGTGTGCCGATGGGATAAACGATGATGTTCAGCACGACATTCGTCGGCGGGATATTCACGATGTGCGGCGAAATATCAATGTATCCCGCGGTGTCCAAATTATCCTTAAAACCGCCGTTCAAAAACTGCACCGTCCATTGTCCCGAAGCCACGCCAAACGAATAATTTCCTGAACTATCTGTGCTCGATTCAACTGCCTCATAATTCAGGCCATTGATGACGGCATTGGCTTCCAAGGTAACGCCAACAACGTTCGTGCCTGAATTATCCTGAACATTGCCCGAAATGGCGGCGGTTGTTGGCAACGCGATAAAATTCTGCAACGCGGTCGAATTATTCGTCGGTATCACCGAGTCGGAAGAATTGACGATATAATTGGCGAACGCCGCATTTTTTGAAGCCGTGGCATCAACGCCCCAATAATTCGTGCCGTCTCCCAAAGCGACGACTGTGTAATAACCATTCGCATCGCTATAACCTTTCGCGCTGTAACTGTCATTCACAGCATTTCCAGTGTCGGCGCTCAATTCAATATTTGCGAACGGCGCATTGGAATTGTCCGTGATGCGCCCGTAAAAAAGCGAATTGCCTTTGGGTAATGCAATATTGGCGCCGCTCACGTTATTGCTCGTAGTGTCCACTTGAAACGTCGCTTGCGACAACACATATGCGCGGCGCGCAAGCCGCTCCTTGCTCGGCTGAATTTTCCAGAACGATGGCGTGACGGCAGCGGAGTAATTGCCATTCGTATCTGTGAAAGCGATTTCAAAAAGCGAACTCGACTGCAC
>Ga0070741_10012792_pt1 | contig 15047 bp, 14 predicted proteins | sample Coa_R1_4_FD_66440 | JGI IMG/M metagenome (GOLD analysis project Ga0070741, IMG submission 66440) | Surface soil microbial communities from Centralia Pennsylvania, which are recovering from an underground coalmine fire - Coalmine... | ecosystem: Environmental > Terrestrial > Soil > Unclassified ... | reverse complement strand
CGAGGATTCCAGCGGCGGCGACCCGGTCACGGTGCTGATCGGCCACCGCAACATCATCCGCGGCGTCGAGCAGGCCATGATGGGACACGTCGCAGGCGATCGCTTCGACGTGGTCGTGCCGCCCGCCGACGGCTACGGCGAACGCCGCCCCGATGCGATCCAGCGCGTTCCCAAGAAATTCTTCCGCGATGCCGACCGCTTGCGTCCGGGCATGACCACGGTGCTCGGTCTGCAGAGCGGCGGTCACCAGGAAGTCACGGTCGTGAAAATCGGCTCGAGCGTCATCGACGTGGACACGAACCATCCGATGGCCGGGAAGACCCTGCGTTTCGCCATCGAGATCACCGACGTGCGCGACGCCACCGAAGAGGAAATCGCCCACGGTCACGTGCATGGCCCCGGCGCGCACGGACACTGAGCATCGCGCAAAAGAGAAAGGCCCGGTTGCCCGGGCCTTTCGGGACTCCCCCTACTGTTCGGTTCAGGCAGCGACGCTGCCCACCAGCGTCAGTTTTGGACGCGCGGGCTGGGCGGGTGCTACTGCGGGCTGCGTGTCGAGAATCTCGTTGAGCAGGCTGCGCTGCGTGTCGGCGACGCTCTGCTCGAAATGCGCGAGCCGTTCTTCGGCGGCGGCGGCGATCGGGGCCGGGATGGACTTCGCGCCGAGCAACTGGGCGACGAGGTCGCGATGATGATCGCTGAAATCCGGATCCTGTACGGCTTCCTGCAGCGCGCAAACCATCGCGGCAAGCCAGCCGGAGTTCGGTGAGCGCAGTGCTAGCAGCAGTTCGGACGTCGGCAATTTCATGATTCGGTTCCGTTCTCTGGCCCGGTATCTTCCGGCAGGGTCAATCATGCAGGTTCGATGCCAAACGTTCGTCGACCTGCGCTTGCGCCGCACGGGCCGCTTCGCGCAGGCTTCGCAAGGCTTTGCGGAGGGCTTTCCCATGAGGCGAGTGACGTCTTTGTGCATGCTGCTGACGTTCTTGGTCGCTGGCTGCAGTCAAACGCCGACGACGGCCGAGGCGCGGTTCGATGTCATTGTGCGCCACGGCATGGTCTATGACGGCAGCGGCCGCGACCCCGAGCGCGCCGACGTCGGCGTGCGTGGTGGGCGCATCGCCGCGGTCGGGGATCTTTCGGCGGCACGCGCGCCGACCGACGTCGATGCGCAGGGGCTCGCCGTCGCACCGGGATTCGTCAACATGCTGTCGTGGGCGCCCGATTCGTTGTACATCGACGGGCGCTCGGAATCCGACCTCAAACAAGGTGTGACGCTCGAGATCTTCGGCGAGGGCGAATCGCTCGGCCCGCTGACCGAGGCGACGCGCAAGGCCGCGCTCGCGCAGCAGGGCGATCTCACGCATCCGATCGACTGGACCACGCTCGGCGAAGGTCTCGATGCGCTCGCGCGGCGCGGCGTAGCGACGAATATCGCCTCGTTCGTCGGCGCGGCGACGATCCGCGAGCACGAACTCGGGTATGCGGATCGTGCACCGAATCCGCAGGAGCTCGCGCGCATGCAGGATCTCGTCCGCGCGGCCATGCGCGAGGGTGCGCTCGGCGTGGGCTCGGCCTTGATCTATGCGCCCGGCACCTACGCCAAGACCGACGAGCTCGAGGCGCTCGCGCAAGCAGCGGGCGAATCGGGCGGCGCCTACATCTCGCACGTGCGCAGCGAAGGCGATCGCCTGCTCGAATCGGTCGATGAACTCATCCACATCGCGCAGGCGGCGCACGTCCACGGCGAGTTCTACCACTTCAAGGCCGCCGGCGAGCGCAATTGGCCGAAGATGCGCGACGCGATCGCCAAGATCGATGCCGCGCGCGCCGCCGGGCTCGACATCTCGGCGAACATGTATACCTACACCGCGGGCGCCACCGGGCTCGACGCGGCCATGCCGCCCTGGGTGCAGGAGGGCGGGCTCGACGCGTGGGTCGAGCGTCTCAAGGATCCCGCAATTCGTGCACGGGTTGCCACCGAGATGCGTACGCGCGGCGATTGGGAGAACCTGCTGCTCGCGGCAGGCACGCCCGAGAACGTGTTGCTCGTCGCGTTCACGACCGAGCGTCTGAAACCGCTGACCGGCAAGACGCTCGCCGAGGTCGCGCGCATGCGCGGCAAGTCGCCCGAGGAAACCGCGATGGACCTCGTCGTCGAGGACCACAGCCGTATCGGCACGGTATACTTTTTGATGTCCGAGGACAACGTGAAGCTCGGTCTTTCCGAGCCCTGGGTGGCGCTCGGTTCGGACGAGGGCTCGTACGCGCCCGAAGGCGTGTTCCTGAAATTCCAGCCGCACCCGCGCGCCTACGGCAATTTCGCGCGCTTCCTCGGCCGTTACGTGCGCGACGAGCACGTGACGACGCTCGCCGATGCCGTGCGCCGCCTCTCGGCGCTGCCCGCGCACAATCTCAAGCTCAAGGATCGCGGCGAGCTCAGAGCCGGCGATTTCGCCGACATCGTCGTGTTCGATCCCGCCACGATCGCCGATCACGCCACCTACGACCATCCGCAACAGTTCGCCACCGGCGTGCGCGACGTCTTCGTCAATGGCGTAGAGGTGATCCGCAACGGCGAATCGACGGGTGCCAAGCCGGGGCAGGTCGTGCGCGGTCCCGGGTGGTCGGGCTGGAGGAAGGATTGAACCACGAAGAACACGAAAGCGAACCGCATCGAACGGCGCCGTCGTTCGCACGCGGATGTCGTACGCCGCTCCCACTTGCATTTCCTTCGTGTTCTTCGTGATCCTTCCTCTCTTCGTGCAATCGCTTTCGCTGTAGCCAATGACGGAGTCCAAGAAATTCGACGTGTTGGTCTTAGGCGGCGGCATCGTCGGCCTCGCCTGCGCGTATTACCTGCTCAAGCAGGGACGCGGCGTCGCCATCGTCGAGCGCGCTACCGCGGGCGGAGCGGCCTCCCACGGCAATTGCGGCACGATCACGCCGAGCCACGCGATGCCGCTCGCGATGCCCGGCATGATCGGCAAGGCGCTGCGCTGGCTGTTCAAGGCTGACGCGCCGTTCCGCATCGCGCCGCGCCTCGATTTCGCCCTGCTCGAATGGCTGCTCCAGTTCGCGCATCGCTGCACGTGGGCCGATTTCCGGCGCGTCACGGCGGTCAAGGCGCCGCTGTTGACGCTGTCGCGGCAGGCGATCGAGACCCTCGTCAGCGAAGCGCGGCTCGACTGCGAATTCGAAACGCCGGGCACGCTCAATGTTTTCCGCGACGCGGGCGAATTCGAGCGCTCGTCGTGGCTGCCGCAGGCGCTGCGCGAGGTCGGCATGCCGATCGAGACCTGGGACGGCGCACGCTGCCGCGAACGCGAACCTGCGCTCAACGAGCGCATCGTCGGCGGCTATTTCAATCCGGGCGATGCCTGCCTGCGGCCCGATCGCTACGCCGCGGAGCTCGCGCGCGCCGTGCGCGCGGCCGGCGGAGAAATCCACGAAGCGACCACCGTCGCAGGCTTCGACGTCGAGGGAGATCGCGTCGCTGCGGTCGTCACCGATCGCGGCCGCTATGCGCCGCGCGACGTCGTGTTCGCGCTCGGCGCGTGGTCGCCGCTCGTTGGCCGAGCGCTCGATCTGCGCATCCCGATTCAGCCGGGTAAGGGCTATTCGATCACCTACGCGCGGCCGGCGCTCGCGCCGCGCATTCCGATGACGCTCAAGGAGCGCGCCGTCTGCGTGACGGCGTGGGGTTCCGGATACCGGCTCGGCAGCACGATGGAATTCGCCGGCTACGACGCCTCGCTCAACCGCACGCGCTTGGACGCGCTGAGACGCGGCGCGGCCGAATACCTGCGCGAGCCCGAAGGGCCGGCGATCGCGGAGGAATGGTACGGCTGGCGGCCCATGACCTATGACGATCTGCCCATTCTCGGCCGCGCCGCGCGCATGCAGAATCTCGTGCTGGCGACGGGCCATGGCATGCTCGGTGTGACCATGTCCGCGGCGACGGGCCGCATCGTTGCGGACCTAATCTGCGGCCGCGCGCCCGTACTCGATCTCGCGCCGTTCGCACCGGCAAGGTTCAGCCTCTGAGGGACGCTTCGATGCCGCTACGCCACATTGTCGCAATTGCTGCATTATCCATTTTTGCCATGACCGCGGCGGCTGCGCCTGAAAGGAGCGATCCAGTGGATTTCCGCTGGGGCGTGAAGATCCCGTTGCGCGACGGCGTGCGCCTCAACGCGACGCTGTACCGCCCGCAGGGACAGGCCGAGCCGTTGCCGTGCATCTTCACGCTGACGCCGTACATCTCGCAGAGCTATCACGACCGCGGCATGTATTTCGCCGCGCACGGCTACGTGTTCTTGACCGTCGACGTGCGCGGCCGCGGCAATTCCGAAGGCGAGTTCACGCCGCTGCTCCAGGAAGCGAAGGACGGCCACGACGTCGTCGAATGGCTCGCTCAACAGAGCTATTGCAACGGCAAGATCACGATGTGGGGCGGCTCGTACGCGGGCTACGACCAGTGGGCGACGGCGAAGGAATTCCCGCCGCACCTCGCGACGATCGTGCCGGTCGCATCGCCGTACGCCGGCGTGGACTTCCCGCGCCGCAACGACATCGCCTATCCCTACGACATGCAATGGCTCACGTTCACGAGCGGGCACGCCGGACAGGAAAAAATCTTCAACGACGGTGCGTTCTGGATTGCGAAGTTCAAGCAGCTCTATCTCGAGCACCGCGCGTTCAAGGATCTCGATACATTGATCGGCAATCCGTCGCCGATCTTCCAGACCTGGGTCGCGCACCCGACGGTCGATGCGTACTGGGATGCCTACAACCCGACCGTCGAGCAGTTTTCGAAGATCGACCTGCCGATCCTCACGATCACGGGCCAATACGACGGCGACCAGCCGGGTGCGCTCACGTTCTACCGCGAGCACATGGCGCACGGCTCGGCACACGCGAAGGCCCAGCACTACCTCATCATCGGTCCGTGGGATCACCCGGGAACGCGCACGCCGCAGGCCGACGTCGGCGGCCTCAAATTCGGCCCGGCGAGCCTGCTCGATCTCAACAAGCTGCATCGCGAGTGGTACGACTGGACGATGAAGTCGGGGCCCAAGCCCGATTTCCTCAAGAACCGCGTCGCGTACTACGTGCTCGGCAACGGCGCCGAGGATTGGCGCTACGCCGATACGCTCGAAGGGATCACGTCCGAGTCGCGCCCGCTCTATCTCGATTCGGTCGAGGGCCGCGCCAACGACGTGTTCGCGTCGGGCGAACTCGCCGTCGACAAGCCGGGCGCGGCGAAACCCGATCATTACACCTACGATCCGCTCGACACGAGCTCGGCGGCGGTGCAGTCGGTCGAGGTGCAGAATGCGCTGACCGATCAACGCGTATTCTTGCAACAAAGTGGAAAATATCTTTTTTACCACACGGCGCCGTTCCAGCGCGATCTCGACATCGCCGGTTTCTTCAAGTTTTCGGCGTGGATCGCCATCGATCAACCCGACACGGATTTTTACGTCTCGGTCTGGGAAATCCAGCCCGACGGCACGGCCGTGTTCCTGAGCGACGACATGCTGCGCGCGCGCTACCGCAAGAGCCGGCGCGAACCGACGGCGGTGCCGAAGAACGCGATCGAGCGCTATGATTTCGACCGTTTCATGTTCGTTGCGCGACGCCTGCAGGCCGGCAGCCGCTTGCGGCTCGTCGTCGCGCCCGTGAATTCGCTCTACGCCGAGAAGAACTACAACGCGGGCGGCGTAGTCGCCTCGGAAACCGGCAAGGATGCGCGCACGGTCAAGGTGACGCTCTATCACGACGCCCAGCGGCCGAGCGCGCTGTTCGTGCCGATCGCGGCCCAGGCGCGGGGCGAATAAGTGGAAACGTATACGCTACACCGCGGCACGGCGCCGCTGCTCGTTTCGCTGCCGCACGACGGCACGGCGCTGCCCGACGGCTTGGCGGCGCGCATGTCGCCTTCCGCGCGGCGCGTGCCGGACACCGACTGGCACGTGTCGCGCCTTTACGCGTTCGCGCGCGGCATCGGCGCATCGGTCATCGTGCCGACGTATTCGCGCTATGTCGTCGATTTGAACCGGCCGCCCGACGACACGTCGTTGTATCCGGGCCGTAACACGACCGGCTTGTGTCCGATCGTCGAGTTCTCCGGCGCGCCGATCTACGCGCCCGGTCAGGAACCCGGCGCGGACGAAATCGCCGAGCGCGTGCAGCTGTACTGGCGTCCGTACCACGACGCCCTGGCTGCGGAGATCGACCGCTTGCGCACCGCGCACGGCCGAGCCGTCGTGTGGGAAGGGCATTCGATCAAGAGCGTCGTGCCTTTCCTGTTCGAGGGTAAGTTGCCCGATTTCAACCTCGGCACCGCGGAAGGCGCGAGCTGCTCGCCGGCATTGCAACAAAAACTCGAAGCCGCCCTTGCCGGACAATCGGCATACACGTACGTCGTAAACGGCCGCTTCAAGGGCGGCTACATCACACGACACTACGGCAAGCCGGCGGAGGGCATAGACGCCATCCAACTGGAGCTTGCGCAATGCAATTACATGGATGAAGAAACCTTCGAATATTCTCCGATCAAGGCGGGAGCACTCGAAACACTCATCACACGACTGCTCGCGTGTTGTCTATGTCTATAGAACAACAGCTTCCTCTCGTCGTGACTTTTCGAGCAGAGCTTCCGCTCGTCCTGCGGCCGAGCGGAAGCTCTAACATCAAAGTCAGGACGAGCGAACGTCAGACGTCGAGCGACGCGAGATCGCCCTTCGTCTCGAGCCATTCCTTGCGGTCGGATGCGCGTTTCTTCGACAGCAGCATGTCCATGAGCTTCCCGGTGCCGCCGGCGTCCTCGACGGTGAGCTGCACGAGCCGGCGCGTATCGGGATGGATCGTCGATTCGCGCAGCTGCGCCGGATTCATTTCGCCGAGGCCCTTGAAGCGCGTGACGTTGACGGCGCCGCGGATTTTCTCGCGCTCGATCTTCTGCAGCATCGCGTCGCGCTCGGCCTCGTCGAGGCAGTAGAACACCTGCTTGCCGACATCGACGCGGAACAGCGGCGGCATCGCCACGAACACGTGGCCGTCGCGCACGAGCGTCGGGAAGTGCTTGAGGAACAGCGCCGACAACAGCGTCGCGATGTGCAGACCGTCGGAATCGGCGTCTGCCAGGATGATGACCTTGCCGTAGCGCAGGCCTGACACGTCGTCCTTGCCGGGATCGCAACCGATCGCGACGGCGAGATCGTGCACTTCCTGCGACGCGAGCACCGAGCCCGATTCGACTTCCCAGGTGTTGAGGATCTTGCCGCGCAGCGGCAGGATCGCCTGGTAATCCTTGTCGCGCGCCTGCTTGGCCGAGCCGCCGGCGGAATCGCCTTCGACGAGGAAAAGTTCGGTGCGCGTGAGATCGCTCGAGGCACAGTCCGCGAGCTTGCCGGGCAGAGCCGGCCCCTGCGTGACTTTCTTGCGCACGATCTGCTTTTCGGCCTTGAGCCTGAGCGTCGCGCGCTCGATCGCGATCTGCGCGATCTTCTCGCCGAGCTCGACATGCTGGTTCAGGAACAGCGAAAAACCGTCGTGTGCGGCGTTCTCGACGAAACCCGCCGCATCGCGCGAGGACAAGCGCTCCTTGGTCTGGCCCGAGAACTGCGGGTCCTGCATCTTGAGTGAGAGCACGAAACAGAGCCGGTCCCAGACGTCCTCGGGCGCGAGCTTGATGCCGCGCGGCAAGAGATTGCGGATGTCGCAGAATTCGCGCAGCGCTTCGGTGAGGCCCGAGCGCAAGCCGTTGACGTGCGTGCCGCCTTGCGCGGTCGGAATCAAATTGACGTAGCTCTCTTGCGTGAGCTCGCCGTCGAGCAGCCACGCCAGCGCGAAATCGACCGCGCCCGTATCGCGCTTGAGCGAGCCGACGTAGAGTTCGCCGGGCAGGTATTGCGAATCGCCGAGCATCGAGCGCAGGTAGTCGCGCAGACCGTCTTCGTAGTACCACTCGTCCTTTTCGCCGCTCACTGCGTCGCTGAGGCGCACGGTAAGACCGGCACAAAGTACGGCCTTCGCGCGCAGCACGTGCTTGAGCTTGGGCAGCGAGATCTTCGGCGAATCGAAATATTTCGGATCGGGCCAGAAGCGCACGGTCGTGCCCGTCTGCTTCTTCGGCACCGTGCCGATGGCTTTCAACGCGCTCGCGCGATCGCCGTGCGCGAAGTCCATGCGCCAGACCTGGGCGTCGCGCCGGATCGTCACCTCGACCTTGCTCGAAAGCGCATTGACGACCGAAACGCCGACGCCGTGCAGACCGCCCGAGAACTGGTAATTCTTGTTCGAGAACTTACCGCCGGCATGGAGCCGCGTGAGGATGAGCTCGACACCCGGGATGCCTTCTTCCGGATGGATGTCGACGGGCATGCCGCGGCCGTCGTCCGTGACCTCGACGGAGCCGTCGGCATGGACGGTCACTTCGACCGTCTTCGCGTGGCCGGCGAGGGCCTCGTCGACCGAGTTGTCGATGACCTCCTGCGCGAGGTGGTTCGGCCGCGTGGTGTCGGTGTACATGCCCGGGCGGCGTTTGACGGGTTCGAGGCCGGACAGGACCTCGATATCGGCGGCGTTATAACGGCTGCTCATGAGTTGCGGCGTTCAGGGGAGGCGCGCATGGTCGAGGTTGGGCCGGCAAATTTCAAGCTACTCGCGCGTCCGTCCGTCTGCCGGTAGAATATGCCTTTACCAGCAGCGGATACGCTGATGACTCCCCTGATTTTCGTGACCGGCGGCGTGGTGTCCTCCTTGGGCAAGGGCATCGCCTCCGCCTCGCTCGCGGCCATCCTCGAAGCGCGCGGCCTGCGCGTGACGATGATGAAGCTCGATCCCTACATCAACGTCGATCCGGGCACGATGAGCCCGTTCCAGCACGGCGAGGTCTACGTGACCGACGACGGCGCGGAAACCGACCTCGACTTGGGCCACTACGAGCGCTTCGTGCGCACGCGGCTGACCGGCAAGAATTCGATCACGACGGGCAAGATCTACGAAGCGGTGATCCGCAAGGAACGCCGCGGCGACTATCTCGGCGCGACCGTGCAGGTGATTCCGCATATCACCGACGAAATCAAGCACTGCATCCACGAGGCCACGCGCGGCTACGACGTGGCGCTCGTGGAGATCGGCGGCACGGTCGGCGACATCGAATCGCAGCCGTTCCTGGAGGCCATCCGCCAATTGCGCATCGAGCACGGCGCCGAGAAGTGCCTGTTCATGCACCTGACCCTCGTGCCGTACATCAAGGCCGCCGGCGAGATCAAGACGAAGCCCACGCAGCACTCGGTCAAGGAGCTGCGCGCGCTCGGTATCCAGCCCGACGTGCTGCTCTGCCGCTGCGAGCAGCCGTTGCCGCAATCGGAGCGGCGCAAGATCGCGCTGTTCACGAACGTGCCCGAGAAGGCCGTCATCAGCGCGGTCGACGTCGACACGATCTACAAGCTGCCGCTCTGGCTCAATTCGCAAGGGCTCGACGAAATCGTGGCCGAGCATCTGCGCCTCGATGCGAAACCCGCGAACCTCGTCGAGTGGGAGCGCACGGTCGATGCCGTCGAGCATCCGAAGGACGAAGTCACGATCGCGATCGTCGGCAAGTACGTCGAACACAAGGACGCCTACAAGTCGCTCGGCGAAGCGTTGCGCCACGGCGGCCTCAAGCAGTCCACGCGCGTGAACCTGCGCTGGCTCGAATCCGAGGACATCGAATCGCGCGGCACCGACGTGCTCAAGGAGGCCGACGGCATCCTCGTGCCGGGCGGCTTCGGCAAGCGCGGCTTCGAGGGCAAGATCGCCGCGGCCGCGTTCGCGCGCGAGTATAAAATTCCCTATTTCGGCATCTGCTACGGCATGCACGCGGCCGTCGTCGATTTCGCGCGCCACATCGCCGGCCTCGACGGTGCGGGTTCGACCGAGAACGACCGTCATTGCACGCATCCTGTCATCGCGCTGATCACCGAATGGACGACCTCGGCGGGCGATGTCGAACGCCGCGACGAGGGCTCCGACAAGGGCGGCACGATGCGCCTCGGCGCGCAGGAGTGCCGGCTCAAGGCGGGCACGATCTCGCGCGCCCTCTACGGTCAGGACGTGATCCGCGAACGCCACCGCCACCGCTACGAGTTCAACAACCGCTACCGCCAGCAGTTCGAGGACCTGGGACTCGTCATCGCCGGCAAGTCGATGGACGATCTGCTCGTCGAGATGGTCGAGCTGCCCGAGCACAAGCATCCGTGGTTCGTGGCTTGCCAGTTCCATCCGGAATTCACCTCGACGCCGCGCGACGGCCATCCGTTGTTCATGGGTTTCGTACGCGCCGCGCGCGAATACAAGGCGGTGCGTTCCGCGCCGCGGTTCGCCAAGGAAGTCGCGGCATGACGCGGGCCCGCGCGGTGTGCGCATGAAGCTCTGCGGTTTCGAGGTCGGCCTCGACCGTCCGCTGTTCCTGATCGCCGGACCTTGCGTCGTCGAATCCGAGCAATTGCAGATCGACACCGCGGGAACGCTCAAGGACATCACGTCGCGGCTCGGCATTCCGTTCGTGTTCAAGTCGAGCTACGACAAGGCCAATCGCACCTCGTCGAAGAGCTTCCGCGGACTCGGCATCGACGAGGGCCTGCGCATCCTCGCGGAAGTGAAGAAGCAGGTCGGCGTACCGGTGCTCACCGACGTGCACGAGTACACGCCGCTCGAGGAAGTCGCGGGTGTCGTCGACGTCCTGCAGACGCCGGCGTTCCTGTGCCGGCAGACCGATTTCATCCAGAACGTCGCCAAGACCGGCAAGCCCGTCAACATCAAGAAGGGCCAGTTCCTCTCGCCGTGGGAGATGAAGCACGTCGCCGCCAAGGCGCTCGAGACGGGCAACGACGCGATCATGGTCTGCGAACGCGGCGCGAGCTTCGGTTACAACAACCTCGTCTCCGACATGCGCAGCCTCGCCGTCATGCGCGATACGGGCTGCCCCGTGGTGTTCGATGCGACCCACTCCGTGCAGCTCCCGGGCGGTGCGGGCGGCAAATCGGGCGGCCAGCGTGAATTCGTCCCGGTGCTGTCGCGCGCCGCGGTCGCGGTCGGCATCGCGGGCATCTTCATGGAGACGCACCCGGATCCGGAAAAGGCGCTCAGCGACGGGCCGAATGCCTGGCCGCTTGGCAAGATGGAGGCGCTGCTGCGCGTGCTCGTCGAGCTCGACGCTATTGCGAAGAAGCACGGGGCGTGAGCGCGGCGGACTTGCCGGAAGCAATCCGCCCGCTTATCGTATTACCGATGTTTTGGAGGTAATACCATGCGGACTACGATGACGGCGAAGGGGCAGGTGACGATCCCGAAGCGCTTGCGCGACGAACTGGGTCTGAAGCCCGGTCGGCCGGTGGCGTTCGAACTCAACGCGGCCGGCGAGGTCGTCATCCGCAAGCCGGCGCGAAAAGCGGCCAAGCGGGATCGGTTCGACGCGGCGCTCGGCCGCGCGACCGTCAAGTGGAAGAGCACGGCCGAGCTCATGTCGCTGCTGCGGCCGGACGATTGATGCTGCTCGTCGACACCAATGTCCTCATCGACGTCTTCGAGCGCGATCCCGATTGGTCCGAATGGTCGATGCGGCGACTGCGTGCGCTGGCGCAACTGCACCAGCTCGCGATCGATCCGATCGTCTATGCCGAGCTTTCCGCGGGATTCCTCGGGCCCGGGGAGCTCGACACGGCGCTCGAGGAGATCGGCATCGAACTCGTCGCGGCGCCGCGACCGGCGTTGTTTCTGGCCGGCCGCGCATTCCTCGCTTACCGGCGCCGCGGTGGCAGCAAGAACCGCGTACTTGCCGATTTCCTGATCGGAGCTCACGCCGCCGTGCGCGATTGCCCCATACTCACGCGCGATACGCGTCATTACCGCGAGTATTTCCCGTCTCTTCACCTCATAGCACCGGAATCCGACCTGTGACCAAGATCGAACGCATCCACGCCCGCGAAATCCTAGATTCGCGCGGCAATCCAACGCTCGAAGCGGACGTCGCGTTGAGCGATGGCTCCATCGGCCGCGCGGCGGTGCCGAGCGGCGCCTCGACCGGCTCGCGCGAAGCCGTCGAATTGCGCGACGGCGACAAGGCGCGCTATCTCGGCAAGGGCGTCAAGAACGCGGTGGGCAACGTGAACGGCGTCATCGCCCAGGCGCTCAAAGGGTTCGACGCCGCCGATCAGGCCGGACTCGACAAGAAGCTCATCGCGCTCGACGGCTCGCCGAACAAAGGCCGCCTCGGTGCGAACGCGTTGCTCGGCGTTTCGATGGCTGCCGCGCATGCGGTCGCCGCCGGCCGGAAGCAACCGCTGTGGCGTTACCTCGCCGAACTCGGCGAGCCGAAAGCCCCGCCGACCTTGCCGGTGCCGATGATGAACATCGTCAACGGCGGTGCTCACGCCGACAACAACGTCGACATGCAGGAATTCATGGTGCTGCCGGTCGGCCTGCCGACATTCTCCGAGGCGCTGCGCGCCGGCGTGGAAATTTTCCATTCGCTAAAAAGTGTACTGAAGGGCAAGGGTCTCAACACGGCGGTCGGCGACGAGGGCGGTTTCGCGCCGGACCTCAAGTCGAACGAGCAGGCGATCGAGACGATCCTCGAAGCGATCGCCAAGACGGGGTACAAGGCCGGCAAAGACGTCTATCTCGGCCTCGACGTGGCGAGCTCGGAATTCTACAAAGACGGCTCCTACCACCTCGAGGGCGAGGGCAGGAAGTTCTCGTCGGACGAGCTCATCGAGTTCTACGCCGGCTGGTGCGCGAAGTATCCGATCATCACGATCGAAGACGGCATGGCCGAAGGCGACTGGGACGGCTGGAAGCGGCTCACGGCCAGGCTCGGCAAGAAGGTGCAGCTCGTCGGCGACGACCTGTTCGTGACCAATCCGGCGATCTTCCGCGAAGGCATCGAGAAAGGCATCGCCAATGCGATCCTCATCAAGGTGAACCAGATCGGCACGCTCAGCGAAACGCTCGAAGCGATCGCCATGGCGCACGCGGCGAAATATGCCGCGATCGTCTCGCACCGCTCGGGCGAGACCGAAGACACGACGATCGCCGACATTGCGGTCGCCACGACCGCGACGCAGATCAAGACGGGTTCGCTGTGCCGCAGCGACCGCGTCGCCAAGTACAACCAACTGCTGCGCATCGAGGAAGCGCTCGGCACCGAGGCGAAATACGCCGGGCGCGCCGCGTTCCCCAACGTGCCGGGGCTCGTGGGCTGAGCGACGACGCGCCGTGCTTCGCTACGCCGCGCTGATCCTGCTCGTGCTGCTGCTCGCGCTCGAGATCAAACTCTGGGCGGGGGAGGGCGGCATGCGCGATGTGTGGCGACTCGAGCGGCGCCTCGCCGAACAGAAGGAAGAGAACCGGCGCCTGCGCCAGCGCAACGAGGCGCTCTCGGCGGAGGTCGAAGACTTGAAGAACGGCCGCGAAGCGATCGAAGAGCGCGCGCGTTCGGAGCTCGGCCTCGTCAAGCCGGGCGAGACGTTCTACCAGATCGTCGAGCCTTCGCCGGCCGACAAGAAGGATACCGGTGACAAGCACTGAGGGCGCTCTCTGGTGTGTCGTGCCGGCGGCAGGACGCGGGGCGCGCTTCGGCGGCGAACTGCCCAAGCAGTACCGCAGCATCGCGGGCACGCCGATGCTGCTGCTGACGCTCGAACGGCTTGCCGCGCATCCGCGCATCGGCGGGATCGTCGTCGTGCTCGCGCGCAACGATCCGCATTGGCCGGGCCAGGCGGAGATCGGCGGCAAACTCGTGCTGATCGCAGAGGGCGGCGAGGAGCGCGCCGATTCGGTGCTGGCGGGCTTGTATACTTTGCGCACGGAAGTCGCGCCCGAGGATTTCGTGCTCGTGCACGACGCCGCGCGCCCTTGCGTGCGCGCCGCCGACATCTCGCGCCTCATCGACGCGGGAATGCCGGCGGGCGGCGCCTTGCTCGCCGCGCCGCTGCGCGACACGCTAAAGCGCGCCGACGCCGAGGGCCGCGTCGCTGCGACGGAGCCGCGCGAGACGCGATGGCGCGCGCTGACACCGCAGTTGTTCCGCCACGGCGAGCTCGTCGCTGCGCTCGAATCCGCACACGCCGCCGGCGTCGCGGTCACGGACGAGGCCATGGCGATGGAATGCGCCGGACATCGGCCGCTGCTCGTCGCCGGCAGCGACGACAATATCAAAGTTACGACGCCCGCCGATCTGCTCCTCGCAGAATCCATCCTGCGCCATGCTTGAGGCACGCGATATGAGAATCGGCCAAGGCTTCGACGTGCATGCATTCGGCCCCGGCGACCACGTGATGCTCGGGGGCGTGCGCGTCGCACACACGCACGGCGTGGTCGCGCACTCCGACGGCGACGTGGCGATCCATGCGCTCTGCGACGCTATCCTCGGTGCGCTTGCGCTCGGCGACATCGGCACGCATTTCCCGCCGACGGACGCGCGCTGGCGCGGCGCCGACAGCCGCGCGTTCCTGCGCCATTGCGCGGCGCTCATGCGCGAGCGCGGCTATGCCGTCGGCAATGCGGACATCACCGTGATTTGCGAACGCCCGAAAGTGGCGCCGCACGCCGCGGCGATCCGCGCGACTCTCGCGGGCGATCTAAATTGCGAGGCCGGCAGCATCAGCGTCAAGGCGACGACGAGCGAAGGTCTGGGCTTCACCGGCCGCGGCGAGGGCATCGCCGCGCTCGCGGTCGTGCTGCTCGCGAAAGCGGAATGAGCGTGAACGCGACCGCCGAGCTGCCGTTCGCGTACGGCGGGCCGCCGCTTCGCGGAACGCTGCGGTCTTCGCCCGAGGATTTCCTCGTCGACGAAGATTTGGGCTTCGCGCCCGACGGCGCCGGCGAGCACGTGTTCGTGCGCATCGAGAAGCGTGGCGCGAACACCGACTGGGTGGCGCGCGAGTTGGCGCGGTTCGCCGGCGTCGGCGCGGACGCCGTGAGCTATGCCGGCCTCAAGGACCGCCACGCCGTCGCCCGGCAGACGTTCTCGATCCATTTGCCCGGCCGGCCCG
>Ga0070741_10012790_pt1 | contig 15047 bp, 14 predicted proteins | sample Coa_R1_4_FD_66440 | JGI IMG/M metagenome (GOLD analysis project Ga0070741, IMG submission 66440) | Surface soil microbial communities from Centralia Pennsylvania, which are recovering from an underground coalmine fire - Coalmine... | ecosystem: Environmental > Terrestrial > Soil > Unclassified ... | reverse complement strand
AGGGCCTGGTGCTGCGCGAGCTCGCTCCGAGCGTCACGGTCGAGGAGGTGGTCGCCGCCACCGGTCCGACGCTGCGCGTCCCGAGCGGCGACGTGCCCACCATGCCAGTCGCTTGATCCAGCACTGATCCAACTCGCGATTCACCGTGGGGCGGGGCTCGTTCGCGTAGCCCGGCCCCACTTGCGTCGCCGGCAGAGTATGCCGCTCCCACATCCCCTCGCCCGAGCCCGCACAGGACAGTACCCACACGCGCCACGCGCGGCGCGCTCACCCCGTACCCCTGTGACAGGAGCTCGACGTTGAGCACCACCACCGCATCAGAGACGGCCGCCGCAGGCGCCGACCGCGCGCAGTCCCCCTGGCGAGTCGTCGGCGCCTCGCTGGTCGGCACCACGCTGGAGTGGTACGACTTCTTCCTCTACGGCACGGCCGCCGCGGTCGTCTTCCCCAAGGTCTTCTTCGTCAAGGCCGATCCGCTGACCGGGACGCTGCTCTCGTTCCTCACCTACGCGCTCGGATTCGCGGCGCGGCCGCTGGGCGGGATCTTCTTCGGCAACCTCGGCGACCGGATCGGCCGCAAGCGCGCGCTGTTCATGACGCTGGTGGTCATGGGCGCCGCGACCACGCTCATCGCGGCAGTGCCCTCATACGCCGCGATCGGGGTCGCCGCCCCGATCCTGCTCACCACGCTACGCATGGTCCAGGGCTTCGCGCTCGGCGGTGAGTGGGGCGGCGCCGTCCTCATCGTCGCGGAACAGGATCGTGGACGCCGCGGATTCTGGGCGTCGTGGCCGCAGGCGGGCGCACCGCTCGGCAACGTGCTCGGTACCGGCGTCATCCTGCTGCTGAGCCAGAACCTGAGCGAGTCGGCGTTCCTGTCCTGGGGCTGGCGGATCGGCTTCGCGCTCTCGGCGCTGCTGATGATCGTGGGCTTGTGGGTGCGCGCCTCGCTGCACGAGACCGAGGCGTTCCGCCAGTCGCTCGCCCGGCGTGAGGCGACCCGCGCGACGGCAAAGCCCCCGGTCGTCGAGGTGCTTCAGTCCTCCTGGAAGCAGCTGCTCACCGCGTTCGGCGCGCGCATGGCGGAGAACATCTCGTACTACGTGATCACCGCGTTCATCCTGGTGTACGTCGTCGACTTCCTGAAGCTGCCGAAGTCCTTCGGCCTCGACGCGGTCCTGATCGGCTCGGCGGTCGAGTTCGCGTTGATCCCGCTGTTCGGCAGCCTGTCGGACCGGGTCGGCCGCCGACCGGTGTATCTGGCCGGGGCGATCGGGATCGGTGTGTGGACGCCGTTCTTCTTCGGCATGCTGAATTCGAGGTCGTACCCGCAGGCGGTCGCGGCCGTCACGATCGCGCTGGCGTTCCACGGCCTGATGTACGCGCCGCAGGCGGCCTTCTTCGCGGAGCTGTTCGCCACAAACGTGCGATACTCCGGAGCGTCGATCGGCTACCAGGTCGCCTCGATCGCCGCGGGCGCGCCGGCTCCGCTCATCGCGGTGGCTGTGCTGCAGCACAACGGCGGCAAGACCCCGACGCTGCTCGCGATCTACCTTGGCGCGGCGGCCCTGCTCACGCTCATCGCGGTGCTCGCGGCGCGCGAGACCCGTGCGACCGACCTGGTCGCCGAGGTGGGTCCGGAGCAGGCGGCCGAGGCGCTGGCGGGTTCCCGCGCCGTGCCCACCTCGTCCGGCGCTAGCATGCTCCAGTCCCCCGCCTCGGTGTCCTCGGCCGGCTCGAACTCGGCTCCGCGGCCCGAGCCCACCGCGTAACGCAGTAAGAGGTAGGTACGCACGTATGCAGGGCCGCGTCGAGGCAGGCGTTCTCCATCCCGGGGCGATGGGCGCCTCCCTCGGCGCGGCGCTGCGACAGAACTGCGAGGCGGTGCTGTGGGCGGCGCAGGGCCGTTCTCCAGAAACGCATCACCGAGCGCAGCAGGCCGGACTCACCGAGGTCCCGGACTTGTCCGCCCTCGCGTCCCGCGCGCAGGTGATCGTCTCGATCTGTCCGCCCCACGCCGCTGAAGAAGTGGCCCGCGACGTCGCACGACATGCGGGCCCGGAGTTAGAGCTCTACATCGACGCCAACGCGGTAGCGCCCGCGACCGTCGAGCGCATCGCAGAGCTCTTCGACCAGGACCGCGTCGTCGACGCGGCACTTGTCGGCCCGCCGGCGTGGCAGCCGGGCACTTTCCTCTGGCTCTCCGGGCCGCGTGCCGAGGAGGCGGCCGAGCTGTTCGCGGATACGCCGCTCGACGTGCGCGTGCTCGGAGACCGCCTCGGCCAGGCGTCGATGGCAAAGGTCTGCTTCGCGTTGCAAAGCAAGGCGATGCCGACGATCTGGCTGGCCATGGCCGAGGCCGCGAGCGCGTACGGGGTCCTCGCCCCGGTCCGCGAAGTCCTGGCGGAAGACGGCATCGACCTGGACGCGCAGCTCGCGTCGATCGAGCGCCGCGCGCGCCCGAAAGCCTGGCGCTGGGCGGGCGAGATGGACGAGGCGGCTGCGGCCCTCGCCGCGCTCAGCCTCCCCGACGGCTGGTCCCGCGCCGCCGCCGACACCTACCGCCGTGTAGCCGACGGAACCGACGCCGACGCCTGCAAGTGAACCGGCCTACGCAGCTAGCGGTCCCCCAACCCGCGCAGCTAGGAGCTAGGCCATCTCCTAGACCGCCGCCGCCGTCACCATCCCTGCCGCCCCCGGCCCCGGCATGAGATCGATGTCCCCGGCGTGCATCGGCTGCCCGCAGTGCTCGCACCGCAGGTCGACGCTGCCGATCTGCCCGCAAGCGTGGTGCCGATAAAGCACCGGCGGCCCGGCCTCACCGGCGAGCCACTTGTCGCCCCAGCGGACCATCACCATCAGCACGTCGACAAGCTCCGCCCCCTTACCGGTGAGGACATATTCGTACCGCGGCCGGCGGTCGTAGGGCCGGCGCTCGATGATCCCGCGCTCAACGAGGTAGTTCAGCCGCTCGGTGAGCACCTTGCGCGAGATGCCTAGATCGGCCTGGATCTGTTCGAACCGAGAGATCCCAACCCAGATGTCGCGCAGGATCAACGGTGACCACGGCTCGCCTATCACGTCGAGGGTACGCGCGATCGAACAGGCCATTTCGCTGAAGTCGGTGCGCTGCATGACAACAGTCTAGCCGTTTGGGTTCCCTAAAGGAACTCCAAGCGCTACGGTAGCAGAGTCTCCCAAGGGAACTCTGAAAGGAGAGCAACGATGCTCGACCCGACCGTACGCCGCGCGCTCGACGGCACTTCGCTGGCCCACCTCGCGACCGTTCTCCCGGACGGCTCGCCACACACCGTCCCGCTCTGGATCGGCACCCACGACGATCGCATCGTCTTCCTCACCGGCCCGAACTCGCGCAAGGCCCGCAACCTGCGCCGCGACCCGAGGGTCGCCCTCTCCCTCACCTCGGCCGACAACCCCTTCGAGCCGATCATCGTGCGCGGCCGCGTCATCGAATGGCTCGAAGGCGACGCGGCCTGGACGATCATCGACCAGTTGTCGACCAAGTACATCGGCCAGCCGTACTCGCGGGCCGAAGAACGCGTCGTCGCGGTCATCGAGCCCGAGCGGCAGTCGGTCGGCATCGGCTGAGCGGCGCTCCTAGCACCGCACGACGACGTACGCTGGGCCCCATCAGGCCGACTCTAGGCTCAGAGCGCCGACTCTAGGCTCAGAGCACTGCGTTCCATAGCGTGTGCCTCAACGGAGACGCAGTTGACCAAGGAGGGCAAGCGGTGTTCGAGCGATTCACCGAAAATGCTCGACGAGTCGTCGTGTCGGCTTCCGAAGAAGCCCGCACGCTGCGCCACGACTATCTCGGCACTGAGCACTTCCTGCTCGCCCTGATCCGCGACGATCAGAGCACTGCCGGACGGATGCTCAACGCCCTGGGGATCGCACCGGCCACGGTGCGCCGCGACATCGAACAGGCCGTCCCGGCGGGAAACGTCGCCGAGACCTCCGGGCACCTGCCCTTCGCCCCGGCAGCCAAGCAAGTCCTGGAACTCACGCTGCGAGAGGCAGCGCGGCTCAACAGCCCCTACATCGGTAGTGGGCACGTACTGCTCGGTCTGGTCCGCGAGGGTCATGGCCCTGGGGCCCGAGTGCTCTCCGCGCTCGGCGTTGACCTAGCGCGCGCTCGCAACGCGGAGCGTCTCGTGCGTGAGGGCGATGGCGGTCAGCCGCAGGCGTGATGCGGGGCGCAGCAGAGTATCGGCAAGGACGCTCGGGACGAAAACGCAAGCGTCGAGAACAGCGACGATCACGGCCGCTCGGCGGACGCGTCGCGGCCTCGGCGAGCGTCTTGGTCGTATACGCCCGCGTCGGCGAGCTCTGCAGTCATTTGATCCAAAGCCTCACGTCGCGCCCGCGTTCTGCGTTCCGTGTACGCAAGCACGTCACGAAGAGCGACCCGACGCGATGAATTCGGCCGTTCGAAGGGAAGGACGCCGTCTTCCATCAGCTTCACCACCGTTGGACGGGTGACCCCGAGCAGCTGGGCCGCCTCTCCCGTGGTGAGTTGAGTGTTCTGCGGCACTACTGCCACTGCCCGTCCCTGCCGCATGACCGAAATCACTTCGGCGAGCGCCTCGACCACCGGTTCCGGAACGTCAACAGGCTCTCCCCCGTCCACGACAAGGCGCAGATGCCTGCCACGCAGGTTGAGCCGCGCCAACGAAGCCAGATGCGGCGCATCGGTTTCGGTTCCGACGATCGGCTGCCCAGCCAAAGCCCACACCTCCGCGTCATCGAACCTGGCGTGTCCATCATTGGGGGAAAAGCAAAACAAACGTAAACGAGTGAGGCGCGAGGCTTGGGCAGGATTTCGGCAGCCAGAACCTGCGGCGCGAACACGGCGCGGAGCGGCCGAGCGTCGGCGAGGTAGCAGAGCACTTGGAGCGAGCGGGCAGCCGAAGGCGTTACCAAGCCAGCGCAGGCGTCCCGGCGAAGCGCAGCGGAGCCGAAGGCCAGCGCAGCGTTCAGCGCGCAGCGCGTGCGCGGCAGCGCCCTGAGTTCGCGTAGCGGCCGAGCGCCAGCGAGGGCGCGGAGAAGGGTGGGCGGGTGGGGCAAGATCAGCGCGCGGAGCCGCCGAGCGAAGCGAGGCAGCGGAGCGCGCGTGCACTGGGCACACAGCGGAGCCGCTCAGCTAGCCCTTGGCCGAAGACTGGCATCGACGTGGACGCCCAGCTGTTCGAGAAGGCTCCGCGACACGGCAGCTCACGTTCGGGATTCCCGCAGGTCATCACCAAACGCGCTAACCGTGTGACATGACCATCGCCCCTGACGCAGCTGCGATCCACGAGCTTGTGGATCAGATCCAGCCTGCCGACTACGGCACGGTCTACGTGATCTTGCGCCGGCTGGCTGCCAACACGCCTATGCTGCTGCCCACGGACGATACGGACGTGGACGCCGAGCGGCCCTCGACCGCAGCTGATCAGCAGCGGGTATCCGGACATCGATTTTCTTTCACCGGAATCGGCGAAGGCCCAAGCGATCTGTCCACTCGCGCCAAGGAGTACCTCCGCGAATCGCTGCGTGACGGCGAATGAAGCTGGTCTGTGACACCGGACCGCTGCTTGCGCTGGTCAACAAGAGAGACGTCCATCGCAGTCGGTGCGCGACGTTTCTTGACGCGTACACAGGGCGATGTCGTCGTTCCGAGCCTTGTGGTTACCGAAGTCTGCTATCTGATTCAAACGCGCGTCGGTGCGATGGCCGAGGTCGCGTTTCTGGATGCCGTGGCGCAGGGTGAGTTCGTCATCGAACACCCCGTGTCGGACGACTGGCACCGAATCGCCGAGCTCGCTCGGAAGTACGCGAACCTGCCACTCGGCGTCGCGGACGCCGCCGTCATCGCGACTGCCGAACGGCTCAACGTGAGACAAAGCGTGTGGCGGGGCAGCCGAAGGCGTTACCAAGCCAGCCGCAGGCGTCCCGGCGAAGCGCAGCGGAACCGAAGGCCAGCGAAGCGTTCAGCGCGGAGCGCGTGCGCGGCAGCGCCCTGGTTCCAGCGAGGGCGCGGAGCAGGGCGGGCGGGCAAGATCAGCGCGCAGAGCAGCCGAGCGAAGCGAGAAGGCGGAGTGCGCGTCAGCATGCGGTCAGGACACGGCCGTGTGATTATGCGTCAGATGGCTGCAAACACACCCGTGCCACAACGCGCGCACGACGCCGAGCAGCACGCCGAACGCCCCTCGGCCGACGCTGATCAGCAGCGGGCGTCCGGGCACCGCTTTTCCTTCACAGGATCGGTGACGGCCCGCGCGATCTGTCCATTCGCGCCAAGGAGTACCTCCGCGCATCGCTGCTCGCCGACGGATGAAAGCCGCACTCGGACACCGGGCGAGCAGCGGGGCGGGTCAGTGGCCGGCGGCCTGCCAGTCGCGGCCGAAGCCGACCGAGACGTCGAGGGGCACCCGCAGCTCGTAGGCCGAGCCCATCTCCCGGCGCACCAGCTGCTCGACCAGTTCGCGCTCCTCGTCGCAGACCTCGAGGACCAGTTCGTCGTGCACCTGCAGCAGCAGGCGCGACTTGAGCTCGTGCTCCCGCAGCGCGTCGTCGACCTTGAGCATCGCGACCTTGATGATGTCGGCCGCCGAACCCTGGATCGGCGCGTTGAGGGCCATGCGCTCGGCCATCTGGCGCAGGTGCGGGTTGGTGGAGGTCAGGTCCGGCAGGTAGCGCCTTCTGCCGAGCACCGTCTGGGTGTAGCCGGTCTTGCGGGCCTCGTCGACGACCGCGCGCAGGTAGTCGCGGATCCCGCCGAAGCGCGCGAAGTAGTCCTCCATCATGTGGGTGGCCTCGGCGTTGCTCACGCCGAGGTTCTGCGCGAGGCCGTACGCCGACTGCCCGTAGGCCAGGCCGTAGGAGACCGCCTTGACCTTGCGGCGCAGGTCTCCGGTGACCTCCTTGGGCGCCACGTTCCACACCTTGGCCGCCACCGAGGAGTGCAGGTCCTCGCCCGAGTTGAACGCCTCGATCAGGCCCTCGTCGCCGGAGAGGTGCGCCATGATGCGCATCTCGATCTGGCTGTAGTCGGCCGTCATCAGCGTGTCGTATCCGGGGCCTGCGATGAAGGCCTTGCGGATGCGGCGGCCCTCCTCGGTGCGGATCGGGATGTTCTGCAGGTTCGGGTCCACCGAGGACAGCCGGCCGGTGGCGGCGACCATCTGGTTGAACGTCGTGTGGATGCGGCCGTCGTCAAGCACCGTCTTGATCAGGCCCTCGACCGTGGTGCGCAGCCGGTTGACGTCGCGGTGGCGCAGCAGGATGACCGGCAGCGGGTGGTCGGTCTGGCCGGCCAGCCAGGTCAGCGCGTCGGCGTCGGTGGTGTAGCCAGTCTTGATCTTCTTCGTCTTCGGCAGCTTGAGCTGCTCGAACAGGATCTCCTGCAGCTGCTTGGGCGAGCCGAGGTTGAACTGGACGCCGGTGGCCGAGTGCGCTTCCTCCACCGCGTGCTTGACGTCCGCGGCGAAGCCGACTTCGAGGTCGGACAGGTACTCGCGGTCCGCGGCGATGCCGGCGCGCTCCATCCGGGCCAGCAGCAGGAGTAGCGGCAGCTCGACGTTGCGCAGCAGGTTCTCGGCGGTCTGCTCGGACTCGGCGCGCCGGTCGAGTTCCTGCTCCAGGCGGGTGTTCAGCTCGGTCAGCACCGAGGCGGCCCGCATCAGGCCGGTCGGGGCCTCGTCCTGCTCGCCGAGCACGTCAAGGGTCAGCTGGCCCTCCGGCTGGGCGCTGGTCAGCTCCCGGCCGAGGTACTGGCGGACCAGGTCGGCCAGCTCGGCGGTGCGCACGCCCGGCTGCACCAGGTAGGCGGCCAGCGCGGTGTCCCCGCCGAGGCCCGCGAACGGGAAGCCGTGCTCGGCGAAGGCGAGGATCGGGCCCTTCGCGTCGTGCAGGATCTTGGGCTTGGCCGGGTCGGCGAGCAGCTTGCCGAGCGCGGCCTCGTCGGCGGGGTCGAGGCTGTCCGGGGTGAAGTAGGCGGCGTGCGCGTCGGCGGTGGCGAGGGCGATCGCGGTCAGCTGGCCGGCGCCGCGGCCCCAGCGGCCCTCGACCGCGATGCCGATCGGGGCGTCTCCGGCGGCGTGCTCGGCGAGCCAGGGGGCGAGCTCGCCGGTGAGCAGCACCGCGGTGTGCAGTTCCGGCTCGTCGTCGCGCGGGGCGCTCGCGTCGGGCTCCGGGGCGTCGAGGCCGAAGACGTCGTTCATCCGCGGGCGCAGGGCGCGGAACTCCAGCGTGGTGAACAGCTGGTCGACCGCGGCGGTGTCGGCGGCGGCGCGGGCCAGGTCGGCCGGCCGCAGCTCGAGTTCGACCTCGCGGTCCAGCTCGGTGAGCAGCCGGTTGGTCTGTACCTGCTCCAGGTGCGCGCGCAGCGCCTCGCCGGCCTTGCCCTTGACCTCGTCCGCGCGCTCGGCCAGCTGCGCCAGCGAGCCGAATTCACGGATCCACTTGGCCGCGGTCTTCTCGCCGATGCCGGGGATCGAGGGCAGGTTGTCGGAGGGGTCGCCGCGCAGCGCCGCGAAGTCAGGGTACTGCTGCGGGGTGAGACCGTACTTCTCCTCCACCGCTTCCGGGGTGAAGCGCACCAGGTCCGCCACCCCCTTGCGCGGGTAGAGCACGGTGACGTGGTCGGTGACCAGCTGCAGCGCGTCGCGGTCCCCGGTGACGATGCTGACGTCGAAGCCGTCGGCCGCGGCCTGGGTCGCCAGCGTCGCGATCAGGTCGTCGGCCTCCGAGCCCTCCTTGCGGAACACGGGGATGTGCAGTGCGGTCAGCAGTTCGCACAGCAGCTCCACCTGTCCGACGAACTCCGCCGGGGTGGAGGCGCGCTGCGCCTTGTACGCCGGGAACAGCGCGGTCCGCTTGAGCGTGGCGCGGGAGACGTCGAAGGCCACGGCCAGGTGCGTGGGCGCCTCGTCGCGTACCACGTTGATCAGCATGGAGGTGAAGCCGTAGATCGCGTTGGTGGACTGGCCGGTGGAGATGGTGAAGTTCTCCGCGGGCAGCGCGTAGAAGGCCCGGTAGGCCATGGAGTGGCCGTCGAGCAGGAGCAGCTTGCCACCCGCCGCGGACGCGCCCGCCGGGCCGCCGGTCGCCGTGCTCTGTCCGGTCTCACTCACTGCCGATACTCCCGTCTTCTCCACGGATGCGATCCTATGCGCTGGGTCCGACATCAATGGGCCCACGACGCGGAAAGGATGACCCGGCACATGGGCGAGGCGCGACTGCCTGAGTACGAAGCGTTCCAGGACCTGGTACACGATGTATACGCCACCGGTGGAACGCTGGGCGAGAAGCTGGGCATCCGCTTCACCGAGATCTCCGCGCAGCGGCTCGTGGCGACGATGCCGGTTGAGGGCAACACCCAGCCGGCCGGGCTGCTGCACGGCGGGGCCTCGGCGGCGCTGGCCGAGACGATGGGTTCCGTGGGAGCCGCGGTGCACGCGGGCCCCGGCTCGATGGTGGTCGGCGTGGAGATCAACGCGACGCACCACCGCTCGGCCCGCTCCGGCATCGTGACCGGCACGGCGACTCCGCTGTTCCTCGGCCGCTCGATGGCCACCTACGAGATCGTGATCACGGACGAGGACGGGCGCCGGATCTGCACGGCGCGCCTCAGCTGCCTCATTCGCAAACCGTGATTTCCGTCATCTTCCCGACGATTCGGGACGCTACTGGCGTTAACTCCCCGGCTGTCGCATGCTGTGACCGTGAGAGTATCACGAGAGCATAACGGATCAGCACCGAAGCTATATATCGAATTCGAGGACGACGAGGCGGCGAACGAGCCCGGCGAGGCGAAACTCGTCAGCGAGCGCGAGGTCATCGGCAGCCTCGCGCCCGGTCGCGCGCGCGTGTGGAGACCGCCGCGCCGGGCTTGGACTTTGGCCGCACTGGCGCCTCGTTACCGCAAGATCGCTATCGGCGCCGTCGTGCTGGCCGGCCTGACCGGGACCGTCAGCAACGCGCTGGTCGCGCAGGCGGCGCAGCGTCAGGCGGCGCGCTCGACGGTCGCGGTCCTGGACGCGGCCTACTCGCCGAGCGCGGACGACCAGAGCCTCAACCTGCTCATCGATCTCGCGGACACCGGCAACGGCTCCGTGACGGTCACTCAGCTCGAAGCGCGCCAGTCCGATCTGAGCCTGAGCTACATCGGCAGCCCGGTGAGCCTCAACCGGACCCAGCAGCTGGAGGTCGTGCTCTCCGGTGCCTACGACTGCTCCGCGGGCACGCCGGACAGCGCCGCTTCGACCAAGCCGGACGCGCAACCGGGCGTCCTGCACATGACCGTGCGCAGTGCCCAGGGCAACGTGACCTCGGTGGACGTTCCGCTCCCGGCGAACGCGCTGCTGCCCGACCACTGGCAGAGCGGCCGGGCAGCGTATTGCGCGATGCTGTGGGACAACTGACGAGGCGTCGGGCGATTGCCCCTTTCGAGGGGATGTGTACGTTAGGCGACCGGGTTCCAGTAGTCGCCCGCCATCACGATGTACACGAGCATCTTGATGGTCTGGCCGTAGTAGCCGTCGCCGAACGGGTTGGTGGCCAGGTAGTTCCACAGCGTGTCGGTCCACGCCTGGTCCCCCGCGGCCATCGCGGCCGGGCCCACCGAGTCGCCGGCCTCCTCCGCCTGGTCGCTCGTCGAATAGGCCGTGCAGCCGAGCTTGATGTGCGGGTACACGTTCTGCGGGTCGCCGCCGGAGACCTTCTTCGCGCAGGCCGACCACTTCTTGGCGTCGTTGTAGGACACTGACGCCGTCGACGCGCCGTACAGCAGCGCGTCGGTGCCCATGTGCCACGGGACCCGGATGGAGTTGTAGCCGACGATGTTGTCCGGCTGGTCCTCCTGGTAGTTGGCGGGCGCGGGCTTCGGGCTGGTGGTGTTGGCGTTGACCACGAAGTCGGAGAGCAGGCCGTAGGTCGACGAGTACGACGCGGTGAACTCGGAGACGATCGCCTCGGTGCGCGAGACCACCTTCGCCCAGTCGTGCGCGGTGTCGTACGCGGCGAACGCGCGCAGGTGATCGAGCATCATGTCGCTGGGCCGGGTGTCGGTGCTCGGGCCGTCGTCCTCGCACTTGAGGTGGCCGTCGGAGGTCACGTCGTGCGCGTAGATGTTGGCCAGCCAGGTCTTCGCGGCCGAGGTGTAGCCGCCCCACTGCTTGTCCGCGAGGATCAGGCCGTAGCCGACGTCGAGGTCGCCGTCGGTGGCGGCGTCGGGCGTGCCGCTGTCGGCGTACTTGCAGGTCTTGCCGTCCAGCTGCCACTGCATCAGGCCGTACTGGTCCTCGTGGTCCTTGACCAGCTGCCACAGGCCGTTGAACTCGGCCTGCGCGTTGGCGTCGTACCCGGCCATCAGCGGCACGATGTTCATGCCGTAGCCCTGGCCTTCGGAGACCGGGCCGTTGTTAGGCGCGTCGCCGTCGCCCTTGGTGGACACGTAGTACTCGTTGGAAGCGCAGCCGTGTACCAGGTAGGTCGACTTCCAGGCGTTGTAGGCGGCCTCGACCTTGGCATCCTTCGTGGACTGAGACGCCGACGGCGTGACTCCGACCTTGTACGTGACGTGCGTGGGGAAGGCGTGCGTGGGTGTGGCGGCTTGTGCGCCGGTCGCCGCGAGGCCGATCATGCACCCGGCAGCAGCGGTTACGGCGGTCGCCGCCGCGATGAACCGGTGCTGCGCAAGATACGTCATGGTGCGCGAAGCCATCTGCTCGCTCCTTGAGGGTATGCGCCCGGAATCGCGCCGCACGCCGGGCCGTCCAAGATTTAAGTTAGATAACTTTCCTAACTCGCTCGCTTAGCTTCGCGGCGCGGCGGAACTCTGTCAAGGGGCGTTCCACAGCAGGCACTTACATCGGACACTGGACTGCATGAAGCGCAAGGCTGGCGGTCAGACGGCGGAACCGCGCGGCTTCGGCCGGACGAACCGCGGCGGCGAGCGGAACGCTCGATCCGGAGCGGAAACCGTGTCCGGCTATGAGATCGCGGCGGATGACTTCGAGCCGTACGCCCACGACCGCGACCGCACTCGGGCACACGACGAGGATGCGCAGGGCGCACTGGAGATCGAGTTCGAGGACGACAGCCCAGCCGCGCTGCTCTCCCCCGCCGGCCGCTCGCGTGACCTGCGCCCGGCCGCGATGACCACTCTCGCCGTCGCGGTGCTCGGCGCGGCGCTGTGGGCGACGCACGGCACGACGGCGCCCGCCCCGAACTTGTCGCTCCACTTCGCGACGCCCACCCCGCCGCCGCCGGACTACGCCGCGTTCAGCGTCACCGTCGCGTATCGCAACGCGTACGTCGTCTCCGTGCCGCAGCACAGGATCGACGTCAATCTGCGCGTCACGCCGGTACCGGGCGCGAGCGTGCGCATCATCGCCTACTACGTGAGCGAGAACGGCGTGACGGCACGCGCCGACCCGCCGCCGTCCGTCGCGCCGCTGCCCCCGGCAGGCGCGAACGTGCGGCTGGAACTCACCGTGACGAACTGCGCCACGGTCCCCATCGGCGAGTCGATGGGCTTCGTGGACGTGGTCGCGGACGGACCGGCCGGCGTCATCGACCGCTTCACCATCCTCGGCGAGCGGTACTCCAGCGACCTGGCCGACCTGCTGCGGCAGGTGTGCCCCGGCCGCGCGAGCAGTCAGGCCCCGCACACGATCGGCGTGGTCGTGGCAGGGTCCTGACCGCTCGGCGCGGAGTCGAGCGGCGGCGCGGGCTATTCCTCGCCGAGGTACGTCTTGCGCACCTGCTCGTCGTGCAGCAGCTCCGAACCGCGGCCGGACAGCGCGATGCGGCCCACCTCCAGCACGTGCCCCTCGTCCGCGAGCGAGAGCGCGGCCTGCGCGTTCTGCTCGACCAGGAGGATGGTCGTGCCGGCGGACTTGAGCTCCGCGATGGTGTCCATGATCTGCTTCATCATGATCGGCGAGAGGCCCATCGACGGCTCGTCGAGCATGAGCAGCCGCGGCTTGCACATCAGCGCCCTGGCCATGGCGAGCATCTGCTGCTCGCCGCCGGAGAGCGTGCCCGCGGCCTGGGACCGCCGCTCGCCGAGGATCGGGAACATCGTGTACGCCCTGGACACGTCGTCCGCGATACCCGGCGCGTCCTTGCGCAGGTACGCACCGAGCAGCAGGTTCTCCTCGATGGTCATGCGCGGGAAGATGTGCCGCCCCTCCGGGGAGTGGGCGAGCCCGAGCTCGACGATCTGGTGCGCCGGGGTGTTCTGGATCGGCTTGCCGTCGAAGGTGATCGAGCCCGCCGCGGGCCGCAGCAGCCCGGAGATGGTGCGCAGGGTCGTAGTCTTGCCGGCGCCGTTCGTGCCGATCAGCGTGACGACCTGGCCCTGCTCCACGGAGAAGCTGATGCCCTTGACCGCCTCGATCTTGCCGTAGGCGACGTGCAGGTCGTGGACCTCCAACAGGGCCATCAGGAGGCCGTCCCTTCGTCCTCGCCGGCCGCGCGCACCGTGGCGGCGTCGCCGCCGCCGTCGCCGGCCGCGCCGCGGGCCGCTGCGTCATCCTCGTACGGCGTGCCGAGGTAGGCCGCGATGACCCGCTCGTCCGCGCGGACCACCTCCGGCGTGCCCTCGACCAGCTTGCGGCCCTGCACCAGCACCGCGACCCGGTCGCAGAGGCCGAAGATGAACCGCATGTCGTGCTCGATCACCACCACGGCAAGGCCGCGCTCGCGGATCTTGAACACGACCTCCTGGGTGGCCCTGGTCTCCTGCGGGTTCATGCCCGCGGTCGGCTCGTCGAGCAGGATCAGGCCCGGGTCGCTGGCCATCGCCCGGGCGATCTCCAGCTTGCGCTGGTCGCCGTAGGGCAGGTTGCGGGCCAGCGAGTTCGCGTGCCTGCCGATGCCGAGGAAGTCGAGCAGTTCGCGGGCGTTGTCCCGGGCCTCGCGCTCGGCCGCACGGTAGCGCGGGCCGCGCCCGATCGCCGAGAACAGCCCCTCCTTGGTGCGGCAGTGCCGGCCGACCATGACGTTCTCGAGCACTGTCATGTTCGCGAACAGCCGGATGTTCTGGAAGGTGCGCGCGATGCCCGCCTGGGTCACCCGGTAGGGCTTGGCGGGCAGCACCGCGCCCTTGTACCGCACCTCGCCGGAGGTGGGCACGTACAGGCCGGTCAGGCAGTTGAAGAAGGTGGTCTTGCCGGCGCCGTTCGGGCCGATCAGACCGACGATCTCCCGGTCGCCGACGGTCAGGTCCACGCCGTCGACGGCGGTCAGCCCGCCGAACCGCATGGTCACGCCGCGCGCTTCGAGCACCGCGGTGCCGACCCGGTCGGCGGGCTCGGTGGTCGTCAGGGTGGTCATGCCACGGCCTCCGCTTCCGGCGCCTCGGACTCGGCCACTTCAAGGGCCTCGGCCTCGGCGACCTCCTCCGCGTGGAACTCCAGCTGCCTGCGCTTGTTGGGCACCAGGCCCTCCGGCCGGAACCGCATCATCAGGATCAGCGCGAGTCCGAACAGCAGCAGCTGCTTGTTCTGGAAGAACTGGAACTTGGCCGGCACCAGGTAGAGCAGCGCCGCGCCGAGCAGCGGGCCGCTGATCGTGCCCATGCCGCCGAGCACCACGGCGGCGAGCAGGAACGCGGAGTTCGGCGGGGCGGACGCGGAGAACATGTACTGGTCCGGGGTCACCGTGTTGAGCAGGTGCGCGTTGATGGTGCCGGCGAATCCGGCCAGCGCCGCGCCCAGGGCGAAGGCGAGCAGCTTGAACCGGTAGCCGTGGATGCCCATCGCCTCGGCTGCGGTCTCGTCCTCGCGGATGGCCACCCAGGCGCGGCCGAGCCGCGACTCGTTGACCCGCGCGTAGATGAACACCACGATCGCCATCGCCACCAGTAGCAGCAGGTAGTAGTTGGCGAACTTGCCGAAGGAGACCCCGAAGATGGTGTGGTTCGCACCGAAGTCGTACCCGAACAGCTTCAGGTCCGGCACGCCGTAGATGCCCTCGGGGCCGTTGGTCAGGTCGGGACCCGACTGCCCGTTGAGGTTGTTGACCACGATCCGGAA
>Ga0070741_10012789_pt1 | contig 15050 bp, 13 predicted proteins | sample Coa_R1_4_FD_66440 | JGI IMG/M metagenome (GOLD analysis project Ga0070741, IMG submission 66440) | Surface soil microbial communities from Centralia Pennsylvania, which are recovering from an underground coalmine fire - Coalmine... | ecosystem: Environmental > Terrestrial > Soil > Unclassified ... | reverse complement strand
AACTCACCACCTTCCTTATGGGCAGTCAGGAAACTTCCCTGCCCTCGAGCTATCAGTACAAGCCGGGGGACACGCGGCGTGATATCCAGGAAGGCTGGTGGGTCGTCAAGAAGTACAACTGTATGGGATGCCACCAATTCATCCCGGGGCAGCAGACAATCCTGATGGGCCTGCCGCAGTATCAGGATGCGCAGGATCAATTACCTCCGAAATTGCTGACGGAAGGGGCACGGGTCGATCCCGAGTGGCTACGGAAGTTCCTGTCGAATCCAGCTCTGAGCACGAGCGATACAGATCGGAATGGGGTGCGGCCTTATTTGAAAGTACGGATGCCGACGTTCTCGTTCTCGGACAATGAACTGCGAAAGCTGGTGCGCTTCTTTGAAGCTTTATCGCAGCAGCCCTTGCCATACATTCCGGAGCAGGTTCCGGTGCTGACGGCGAAAGAGAACGACATGGCAAGGAGTCTCTTCTCCAGTACCGCTGCGCCTTGCTTGAAGTGCCATGCGACGGGCGATGCGGCCCATGACAAGATCGCTACTGCGCCGAATTTCCTGCTGGCGAAAGAGCGGCTTAAACCGGATTGGGTCGAGCGCTGGATCACCGATCCGCAGGCGGTCAGCCCCGGGACGTCAATGCCTTCAGGATTGTTCAAGCAAGTAAACGATCAGTGGGTGTTTGCCGGCCCGACTCCGCCGACGTTCAATGGATATGATGGAGACCACCGGAAGTTGCTGACCGACTACATCTTCCAGTTGACGCCGGAAGAGCAGCGGAGGGTAGCAGCGTCGATGCCACGTGCGAAGACGGCGTCTGTCCCCCAGTCCGGAAACCGCAAGCAGGCGTCGAACGAGGTGCATCATGGGGGGAGCGGAGGTTCGCGATAGAATCTCCGGACAGTGAACGGATTCCTCGAGTCGCCTTGCTACGGCTCGTTCGGAATGACAACGTGAAATTCAAACTTACATCAAATCAGAGAGGGCGACGTCAATGAATCGAAGGCTGTTGGCAAAAAACATTTTCAGCGTACTGGCACTTTGCGCACTGCTGGCCGCGGTGGCATGCAGCAAGAAAGAGAACACGGAGCAGTCGAATAACAGCGCGGCGGAACAGCAGGCGCAGCCGGCCGCGACTCCGATCGATCCGTCGACCGTTGCAACAGTCAGTGGCACCGTGAAATTCGACGGTACGGCGCCCAAGGCGGCCAAGATCGACATGAGCCAGGATCCGGGCTGTAAGGGCACGAATACGGCTGAGACGGTCGTCGTCGACAATGGCGACCTCGCCAATGTGTTCGTGTACGTAAAAGACGGGCTGGGCAACCGCGCTTTCGACACTCCGAAAGATGCGGTTGTGTTGGAGCAGAAGGGCTGCCAGTACCATCCGCACGTGCTCGGGTTGATGACGGGCCAGACCGTGCAGATCAAGAACGACGATCCGACGACGCACAACATTCACCCGACGCCGAAGGACAATCGCGAGTGGAACGAGTCACAGCCGCCATCCTCGCCGGCGCTGGAGAAGAACTTCGCCCGCGAAGAAATCATGCTGCCGGTCAAATGCAACCAGCACCCATGGATGAAGATGTACGTGAACGTAGTGAAGAACCCGTTCTATGCCGTGACCGACAAGAGCGGAAAGTACGAGATCAAGGGGCTGCCGCCGGGCGACTACACGATCGCGTTCGTTCACGAAAAGCTGGGCGAGCAGGACCAGAAGGTAACCGTCGCGCCGAAGGAAACCAAGACGGTCGACCAATCCTTCAAAGCGAGTGAAATGTAGTTACGGTTGGCTCGGCAACTCGCTGGATGCGGGGAGGGCATCTCGCCCTCCCGCTTACTCTGGTAAAATATCGCGTTGGATAAAGCCGGTCGCGCTCTGCGGCCTGCCTCATCTTTCGGAAATACGGGGAAACGCCCGGTCGGACGCTTCCCGACTCAAGGGGCCCTACTCTGAAATCCATCGCCACAACGTACAATCGCGGTCTTCATCGATTTGCAGTGGTACTTGCCTGCTGGACTTTTCTTTTAATCATCGCCGGAGCACTTGTCACCAGCAATGACGCGGGCCTGTCGGTTCCGGACTGGCCGACATCGTTCGGATCGCTTTATAAGATCCCGAAACTGGTGGGTGGCGTGAAGTTTGAACACACGCACCGAATGATTGCTCAGGGGGCCGGCCTGCTGACGATCATTCTTGCGGCCTGGATGTGGCGGGCGGAAAAACGGCGCTGGTTGAAATACCTAGCTCTAGGAGCCATCGGTACGGTGATAGCGCAGGGTGTGCTCGGCGGTCTGACTGTACTCTTTTTTCTACCCCCTCCAATCTCTTCGGCGCATGCCGCTTTAGCCCAGACATTCTTCTGCCTGGCGGTTGCCATGGCCATATTTACGGGGCAGAAGTGGATCGAAGAACAGCCACGCGTGGAGTTTGATCAACGGCGGCCGAGCCTGTTCACGCTGACGCTGCTTTCCATCTTTGTCTTATATGTCCAGCTCATTCTTGGGGCGATGTTCCGTCATCATGGGCTGAGCTGGTGGCCGCATGTGGCGCACGCAGTTGTAGTTTCGTTTGTGCTCGCTTGGACTGCGATCCGGGCGCTGACGGCGTACTCGAACGTGGAAGCCGTTCGGCGACCGGCGATCACGATGCTCTCGCTGGTGATCACGCAACTCTGTCTGGGGTTCGCCGCCTTCCTGACACGGGTCGCGTGGGGACATGATGCCGTGCAACCGGAACTGCCGATGGTCGTTTCTACGGTGGCCCATGTCGCGGTTGGGGCACTTCTGCTCGCGACTACGGTCGTGCTGGCAATCCAGACTTGGCGTCACGTGCCGGTGGCGTTTGAAGAACGGCTGCCGCAGGCGCAGCGCGATCCTTCGGTAGCATAGACTCAACTTCACCACCTGGGCCACCGAGACACAGAATTCGCATATTTTCTCCGCGCCTTGCGTCTCCTCAAATGGAATTTGCTGAAAGGGCTTACTTTCGCACCAAATGTCGTAAACTAGTGATTAGTCTCCCTGGGGTTCTTCATTGGTCACGAAAGTTGCCGCGTTTGCCGATGCTGTAGGGCCGGAGCGCTCGTCCGCCGAAGCCGTCATTTCCGTTCAAAATATCGTTCATAAATATGAGAACCGTACCGCGCTAAATGGCGTGTCGTTCGACGTGCGTCCGGCGGAGTTATTTGGTTTGCTGGGCCCGAACGGCAGCGGGAAGACGACGCTTTTCCGGATTCTCTCGACGTTGATGATTCCCACCGGCGGACGCGCGGTTGTTTTGGGATTCGACGCGGCGCAGGAGCCATCGAAGCTGCGGCGGCAGATCGGAGTGGTGTTTCAGGCACAGAGCATCGATCCGAAACTTACCGCCTACGAGAATTTGTGGCATCAGGGACATCTGTACGGGCTTAGCGGAGCCGCCCTGAAGCGGCGCGTGAACGAGATCCTCACACGTGTTGGTCTGGCGGACCGAGCGAAAGAACGCGTAGAGACATTCTCTGGCGGCATGCAGCGAAGAATTGAGTTGGGCAAAGGACTGCTGCATCATCCTGGCGTGCTGTTGCTGGATGAACCAACGACGGGCCTGGATCCTGGTGCCCGGCGCGATCTCTGGCAGTACTTGCAGATCCTGCGGGATGAAGAGCACGTGTCCGTGCTGGTGACCACTCACCTGATGGAAGAAGCGGAGCGCTGTGACCGGCTGGCCATCATGAACGAAGGAAATCTGGTCGCGCTGGGAACGCCCGCGGAGTTGAAGAGCGAGATTGGCGGCGACGTGATCCTGCTGGATGCGGCCCACGACGCGGGTTTGCTTGCACAGGAAATTCGCAGCCGTTTCCACGTAGATACCACCGTCCTCGGGAATCAAGTTCGGATTGAGCGAAACGCCGGTCACCGGTTTGTGCCCGACCTGGTGGAGGCATTCCCGGGAGAGATCCAGGCGATTTCTGTGAGCAAGCCCGCGCTGGAAGATGTGTTCATCCATCGCACGGGCCACAAGTTCTGGAGTGAGAACGGCGAGCCCGACTCGCCGGACATTGGCAAGGGGAAAAAATCGAAAACAAAGAGGAGGTAAGACCATGCGTTCCGTGATCCTGGGGCTTTCTCTGGTGCTCGGTATTGTTCCTTTGGCAGGCATTGGCTGGATTTTCGCGAGCGGCATGATCACGCTGTCGCCATTTTCAGCCACAGTCGATGGACTTTTTATGACGCTGATCCTGCTGACGCTGGCTGCGTGCTTCCTGCTGAATGCGTTCTGGGAGGCTCGCGACCAGGGCTTGATCGGCAAGAAGCAAGCGCCTGCGGCATCCAAGACACCGGCTGCAAAGGCGAGTTAGGGATTCATTCAAGATGGCAACACAAGCAGCAACTTTAGCGCGGCCCTCCATCGCTCCGGCATCCGCCGGAGTCATGCTGCCGTCATTCACTCTTTGGTGGCGGGAAATTGTACGTTTCTACCGCCAGCCTGGGCGCGTCGTTGGCGTGCTCGCGTCGCCCCTCGTTTTCTGGGCGGTGCTGGGATCCGGCTTTGGGACGTCGTTCCGATCGGGCGGAGGGGCAGGACAGCAGCATTATTTGGATTACTCGTATCCGGGGATCCTGATCTTGATTGTGCTGTTCACCTCGATCTTCACAATGATGTCGGTAATTGAAGATCGCAAGGAAGGATTCTTGCTTTCGGTGTTGGTGGCCCCGGTGCCGCGTACTGCCATTGTGCTGGGTAAGGTACTCGGTGGGACCACGCTTGCGGCGGTGCAGGGGATGATATTCCTGGTATTCGCACCCTTTGCCGCAATTCATTTGAGCGTGGTGCAGGTGCTGCTGGTGGGAGTGATCGTGTTCCTGGTTTCGTTTTCGCTGACGGCCCTGGGATTCGCCATCGCTTGGCCCATGGATTCATCACAGGCATTTCACGGGATCGTGAATCTCTTTTTGATTCCGCTCTGGCTGCTGTCTGGGGCGCTGTTTCCGCTGGCCGGCGCCTCGGGATGGATTCGCGTCATTATGCATTTGAATCCACTGACCTATGGAGTGGAAGCGTTGCGGGGACTTCTTTACCCCGGTGTGGAGACGACATTCCCGTTGACGTCTGCCATCGCTACTTTGGTTTTGTTTTCGCTGGTAATGTTTGGATTCGCTCTGTTGATGGCAAATCGCCGTACGACGAAGCCTGCCGCTTGATCGAACTATGATTGCTGAACAGTACGCGTACTTCCCTGCTTTGAATGCGACGCTCAACGGAACTAGCGCTGCGCTGTTGCTGACCGGACGCGTTTTGATCGCAAAACGTCGCATGGCGGCGCACCGGATTTGCATGATCGCGGCCGTGATTGCGTCGGCGCTCTTTCTGGTTTGCTATCTCTTCTTCCATTACGAAGTAGGCAATATCCTCTTTCTCGGTCAGGGGTGGGCCCGTCCGCTCTACTTCGCAATTCTGATTTCTCATGTAACGCTGGCGGTGGTGATTGTCCCGCTGGCGGTTATCACTCTGAACCGCGGGCTAAGAGCCCGTTACGACAAGCATCGGGCGATCGCGCGCTGGACATGGCCATTGTGGATGTACGTCTCCGTCACTGGGGTCATCGTTTACTTCATGCTTTATCAGTGGTTCCCACATAGCTAATGGAGTTTCAGCGGAAGTCTCAGTGCTTTTGGCGATGGCGCGTATTTTGTGATTGAAAAGCATGAATCGCTGAGTTCGTGAAAAAACATGCAGAGGGCGCAAGAAGAACTTGATCCAACGTGCCTTGGAACTTCTTCGTCAAGTCATCTACCAACCTGATTACGTATGTCGCTCCTCAAGCTCAAAATCGATGTGTCCGGTACCGTAGGCGATGAGGCTTGGCGGGAAATTCGGCAGTTTGACCAGATCCAGTCTGCTGACTTCGGGCCCCAGTTCGGGAGCGGAGGACGCTGCAACCATCCTCCGAGTGCGCCCCATGGGAAGGGTGAATGGATTGGGGCGGAGATCCGGCTGCAGACGCCGCTTTTAGCGCAGTACGCCATGTCGCACTATTTAGAGCAGGAACGCGTTTTGGATGCCGATGTCGAGTAATTCTCTGCTATAGTTCCTGCCCGGGTTCTCATGTCTGCCCCATCCGAAACTCCGACTTCTGCTGATCAACCTCCCGCTACCGAGCCGAAGCCCAAGCGATCGATGTCGCGCACGCAGAAGATTCTCTTCTTTGTGACCGGATGGCTGATCGTCCTCATGCCGTTTCTGTTCTGGTGGAACACGTGGTTCGGACGGCATCTGTCAGACCAACAAATCACCGAGTATCTGCACGACGAGAAGAAGCCGCGGCACATCCAACATGCGCTGGTGCAACTCGGGGATCGTATGAGCCACAACGATGCAGGGGCGAAGCAATGGTATCCGGACCTCGTGCGATTGGCAGGATATCCGGTAGAGCAAGTGCGCAATACTGACGCGTGGGTGATGGGGCAGGATACGAACGGAATTGGTTTCCATGATGCTCTGCTGAAGATGCTGCAGGACTCCTCGCCGGTGGTACGAGGCAATGCCGCGCTGTCGCTCGTTCGTTTTGGTGATGCGACAGGGCGTCCGCAGATCACAGAACTTCTGCAGCCGGCGCGGATCGCATCTCCGGGAGCCGGAAAGATTATTGACGCGGACCGCCCCGGTACGGCGATCCATGAAGGCGGACTGATCGCGAAACTCCGGCCGTTGGGGTCATCCGATGATGTCGAAATTCGATCGCCCATTCAAGGGCGCATTCGTTCGGCCGCACAGGCTGGCGCAAACATGGCTGCCGGGGCGGAAGTCGCAGTCATCGATCCCGGAAGTGAACCGGTATGGGAAGCCTTGCGGGCTTTATACGTCATCGGCCAGCCGGAAGATCTCGCCGCCGTGCTCCCTTACGAGCGGGATTTGCCGAATATTTCCAATAACATCCGTCAACAGGCTATAGAAACCGACAGGGCAATTCGCAGCCGCTCGGTCGCTGCACAACCGTAACCACCGCTTTTCCCGGAATCGGCATCAAATTGAGACCATGCCGATCGTCCGGAAAGCCGCCATAGCCGCCGCATTCTGCAGCATGGCCATGCTTTTGACGCAGGCACAGGACGCCCGCGAAAGACAGGCATCGGCACCTCACCGTGGCGGTTCACGAAAACATTCCCTTACGGCAGACGAGCGCAATGGCGTTCTTGCTACTGCACTCGACTGGAAACAGATCCATCACACCGGCCGTGACTGCTCACATCTGGTGCACGATATCTTTGCGGAAGCTGGATTCCCGTATCCTTATGCCGACTCCGAAGACCTCTACGCCGGAGCGCGGGGATTTCAGCGCGTGCCGAGACCAAAGGCGGGCGACGTAATTGTGTGGCATGGCCACGCCGGTATAGTGGTGCAACCGTCGCGCCATACGTTCTTCAGTTTTCTAAGCAGCAGAGGGCCTGGTATCGACGACTACGAGAGCCGCTACTGGAGGAGCCGGGGAGAGCCCCGATTCTTCAGATATGTGAAGACCCCGACGTGTGATAGCTGTACTGTGGCTCGCAGAAGTGACTACTGAGTTCCTCACACATCATCCAGCGTTGACCACCTATTGGCCTCAGTCTGCATCTGTTCGTTGCAATCCAACTGTCTTACAGCCTTAGGATCATGTAGGTCATGATCAAATTGCGAAGCGGACTTTGAAAAAAGGAGATCCCTCACGATGTGGCGAACCGAACTGACAGGTGTTGCTGGTCTTCGTTTTGTCGTTTCATTCTTGGCGGCGTTCTTATTGATGTCGACAGCACTCTCTGTTGCACAGGGTTCGGCTGGCCAGAAAAGCGTCAAAATCGAGATTCCGGCCACGAAGCAGTGGGTCGATACAAACGTCAACCTGCGAGGCGGAGCTAAGGTGCGGGTCACGGCGACTGGACAAATCACGTTTCCGTCGGATCAGTCGTCCTATGAGTCAAAAACGCGGACTGCCGGAACTTCCGGCCCGGATGGATTGGCGCGGGGATTCGCCGACCTGCTGCACGAATATGCGGTCGGCAGTGCCGGTCATGGTGCGCTCATTGGCCGCATTGGGTCAGCGGATTATGCGCAGGCGTTCCTCATCGGCGCGAGCAAGGAATTCGACGCTCCCGTTTCTGGACGGCTCTATCTTGGCATCAATGACAGCGCGAAGGATGCGTCCGGCGCGACCGGCAGTTTCGACGTTACCGTCGATATTCTTGAAGAAGGCAGTGGTGAGGCAACGGCTCTGGGTGGCCCCGCGGAGACTCGGATTTCCGGAATCACACCGGACCTGCTCAGCAAGATCCCGCGCCGGGTCAGCGACCCGCAAGATCGTCCCGGCGACATGGTGAACGTTCTGATAGTGGGCACGCAGGATCAAGTCGTGAATGCATTCACCACCGCAGGATGGGTGAAGGTGGACGCGACGGTTCGCTCGACAGCAATGAATGCAGTGATGGAATCGCTGGAGAAGAAGGACTACCTCACCATGCCCATGAGCATTTTGTATCTTTTCAAGCGGCCGCAGGACTACGGTTTTGCCCATGCGGAGCCCGTGCGCGTTGCGATGTCGCGAAATCACCTGAGAGTCTGGAAGTCGCCGTTTGAGGTGGATGGACGTCCGCTGTGGTGCGTGGCTGCAACGCATGACATTGGGTTCGAACGCGACCAGAGAAACAACGGCGTGACCCATAAGATCGATCCAGCAATCGATGGCGAGCGCGAGTACGTGAATGGGACGCTTTCTGGTACTGGATTAGTGATGCAAAGAGATCATGTGACGCCCGCAGATGCGCTGACCACCGCCAAGACCGCTACCGGCGGGGAGTTTCATTCCGACGGGAAGGTTCTGGTCCTCGTGCTGAAGAATACGGGCGGCAAGTGACACCAGAAAATACAAAAAGATGAAAACTGTCTGCATCTCTGCGGTGAACTTCGGATTACGTCATTAAACGAGTACGGCAAGTTGTGATGTGAATCACAGAGTCGAGACCAGTTCTTTATTACCCTTGCAAAAGGGACAATGGCCAAGAAACTCAGGGCTGGGATTCTGGGTTATGGACGCATGGGACGCGGGTTCGTAGCCGCCATGCAACAGAATCCGGCATGGGAAGTAGCCGCCATCTATGATATCTGCCAACCCACGCAAGAATTAGCTCGTCAGCAGGTTCCGGACGCTGCAATATACGATTCTGGTGCTCCGATCTTCGCCGATCCATCGATTGACGTTGTCGGGCTTTTCACGCTGGCAGACGCCCGGCCGGAACAGATCCGGCTTGCCCTTGCAAACCGCAAACACGTTCTGGCGGAAAAACCTTTGGCCGCCGACGTGGAAACTGAATGGCAACTGGTGCGCGAAATCGAGACCAGCGACCGCTTCGTGGCAGTTAATCTTTTTAATCGAAATGCGTGGTATCACAAAGACATCCGGCAATTCATCGCGCGAGGGGAGATTGGCGACCTCGCGGTGATCCGAATCTGCCATATGACACCGGGACATATGCCGCTCGAAGGGCATGATCCCGAAGGGCCGCCATTTCATGATTGCGGTATGCACTATGTCGATGTCGCACGCTGGTATGCGCAAAGTGAATATGAAACCTGGCACGCCCAGGGGATCCGCATGTGGAGCTACAAGGATCCTTGGTGGGTGCAGGCGCATGGGACATTTGCCAATGGTGTCGTGTTCGATATCACCCAGGGATTCATCTACGGCCATCTCGCCAAGGAGCAGCCGCACAACTGTTATGTCGACGCGATCGGAACAAAGGGCGTCGCGCGCATGCACCACGATTTCACGAAGGCGACGGTGGAGCTGCACGGAGTACATGAGACCTTCCACAAGACCGCGCCATTCAACGACAAGAAGCTGGACGTAATGGTCGATGTTTTCGCGAAATCCATTATGGCCAATAAAAATCTGGGATTTCCCGAAGCGCGTGATAGCGTCGTCGCCTCAGAAGTTAGTTGGGCAATGCTCAATGATGCAGTTGCGAATGTCCCGCCCGTCCGGGGTACAGCCGAAGAAATGCAAGAAATCATCGAGCACCGGCGGCGCATGATCAACGGCTTCGGCTTGCCGGTAAAAACCGGAAGCCTCGCCGAAACACGAGTGTGATCCTCCAGGCTGCTACTCCACCTCGAATTGGGCTGTGTGGAAGTCGGTTGTATTGCCGGCTGAATCCTGCGCTCTCAAATCTACGCGATAGTTGCCGGGCGTCAGCGTATCGAGTGGAATGCGAAGGCCAATCGGAACCATCGGATTGCCAGGCTTTATCGAGTCCTTCGTATCCGCGAGGCCAATATCCAATTTGTTTTGACCGGTCTTGAGATCGACGATGCGATATTCCAGAGCAATTTGCGGAGGCTTATCGCCGGTGAGCAGTGGATCGTATACCTCGATGTATGCGGCAGCGTTGTCGGTTTTCTTGAAGTGATTCGTCGCTGAAGGAAACACCTGCATCCCGCGCACTACAAGCGGTTGGCTATCCTGCAACATCTCAGAGTCAAACGCAGCATTCAGGTCTGTGATTTTCACGAGATTATTGCTCAACGCCACTGAACTGACGGCAATCTTCTTCCCGTCGTATGGCAGGACGCTTACCGGGGTATCGAGTTTGCCGAATGTTTCGTTACCGGAGTTGAATGCCAGGCGCAGGTTGTAGTTTCCTGCCCCGATATCGAACTGTTTCTCGTATTGAAAAGGATTTTTCTGGAACTCCTTCACCTCATCCTTTCCATCCAAGTCAAGGTTCACTGTATCGCTGAAACGCGCCGCCACCGCGCCATCTGGCTTGTAGGCGATACCCAGCACGTTGACCTCTGCATGCTGCTTCCCTTTAACTTTTTCGAAGTGTAGTGAGTTCGACGGAATCTGCATCACAAGATGGATGCGGGCAACATTCGGCGATGAATAAAAGTAAGAAGTTCCGACCGAGGCCGTAACGTTTCCCTTCAATTCACCGGACGCACGGCTCTCGAGATCTTTCTCGGTAGATGTCCCGGCAAGAAGATCCTGCGGGCGTACCTTGCAATAGCCGCTGCGGAAGCGCACGTTCGTTCCGCCTCGATTGACCTTCACTTTCAATGTATGGCAACTGCCCTCGGAGGAATCAGGCGGACGATAACCCAGCAGGTAATACTCAGACTGATCTTTCGCAATGCGATCCATTCCGCCCAACAAGTCGTTGGTGTTCACGATCACGAATCCGCCAGTGCCTTCGGCGAGTTGATACATGAACTGTTGGTTAGTCTGCGTGCTTTCGGGGATTTGCGGAATTAATGGCCTTGGAGGATTCATCGGCTGGTAGTTCGTGGGTGCCGTGGTCCCGCCGAGACCGCCTCGCCCGCCGGTGGTACCCGTGGTGCCACCGCTACCGCCTTTGCTTCCACCACCTGTCGAACCACCAGTTCCCCCCTTACTCCCGCCAGCGCCGCCACCTACGCCACCGCCGCCGGGACGTCCGCCGCCCGCACCACCGCCGCCACCCGGTTTCTGAGGAGCGCCATTCGGATCAGGATCGAATGACGCGAAGTGCAAAAATTGTTTGGTCGAGCCCGAGTACGTAAGCGAGGCTCGGAGCAGGTGTGCAGAGTTCGGTCGAACCAGTTCGCGATTATGAGACTGCGGTCCGGGCAAGGAAGCGACCAGTCCCCTTACATCAACGGGATAAACGGCGACATTTGACTTGTTGCAGGCATCGATCACGGCGTTGAGTTCGGATTCAAGTTCCATGGTCATCGGGAAACCCGAACTGAGGAGTACGACAGTTTTGCGTCCTGGCGCCCCGCCCAGACCTTTGGCTAAACTTCGCAGCGCAAGAAAAACGCTGCGCGCTCCGAAATCTGCCTCCATATTGGAAAAACCGATCGGGTCCACCATTTGGGGCGATTGCGGAATTCCCGCCGAGGCCAGATCGGGAGATGGCGCATTGGGATTCACGGTTGAGAATTTTGTGCCGGCGACTACTTTCTTCAGACGATCGACGTCTGCGGTGAAATTTTGCGCGATCCGGAAGGTTCCTCCGAATTCAGCGATTGCGATCAATTGGTTTGGACCGGCATTGGCGTCGATAAACTTGGCTGCTGCCTCGCGGGCCTTTGCCTGATCGCCGAACTCCATGGTGCTGTTGTCGAAAAACAAAACCATGTAATGCCGGGCGGCGTGGGAGGGATCGGCATTAGCGTCTTCGCGCGAGAAACTCGTTACTGACTGCTCTTTCCCGTCCTCCCAGATCTTGAAATCGTTCTGGGCAAGATCGCGGATGTAGTTCCCTTTTTTGTCGGTGACCACGGTGTCGACCAGAACAACGCGGGTCTCTACTTTGAGCGTATCAGCCTGCGCCGCTGCCTGCTGCCCCTGCACAGCTGACAACAACATCGCTGCCGAACTCAATGCCGCAAAAGCAACAGAACAAAGCCGGATGCAACTTCTCATAAGCACCTCACGGAATTTCGACGGCACCGTTCTCGGCGGACATGCCTTGCTGTTCGGTGTCGCGCGCCACCACTCGCACAAGATATCGGCCTGGCTTCAGATCGAAACTGCTTTTTACAGTGATACCGGAACCCAATTTGGCCTGCAGTGTCTCTGTCCTCCAGCGCATTTGCACGAGCTTTTGATCGCCCTGCAGGAAGTTTCCATTCCGGTCGAATACTGCAGTCACGATCGTTAAATCATTCGTGTTTCTATCGTTCGATTGCTTGTAGTGCAACCGTTTCGCGTCGACGCGGGTTAGTACCGTCAGCTTGGCGGACTCGTCAGATGGTTTGAAGAACTCGGTGTGAAGTGCAAGCGGCAGTTCGTGTAACTCTTCGCTGGAGAAGATCTCGTCTTCGATCTCGTGTTTTGCCTGCTCGGCAGCGTCGAAGTCGTGCCGCGGCGCGTAATATCCGCGACGGGCCTGCACATCATATTTCTGATGATTCGTCAGGCTGACCTTGATGCTGTGGAATTTTCCGTCGCTCTTCAGGTTTTGCGGGCGGAAGCTGAGAATGTAGTAGAAGTCAGGGCTGTCCGCCACACGCCGTAGACCTTCATCCATATTGTTGTTGTTCTGGAAGAAGACTCCTCCGGTACCGGATGCCAGCACGGACAAAATGTCACTCTCGAAGTGGGCGGAATCAAGCTCAAGTTCCGCATGAGATGCCGCCACATTCATTTGTCCCGGTAACGTGATGTCCATCTGCCCGTGCTTACTGGCATCACCCCCCGGGATCACCACGTACAGGCCGCGCGCGTCGAGCGTGCTGATCACGACCTGGCTGTGAAGAGCGCGATCGATCAGTTCGTTGTAATCGTATTCGAGCTGCGGCGTAAGAAAGCCTGGCGAGATAAGTACAACACTCCTCTGCCCGGGAAGAGCCGACATCCTGCGAACCAATTCATTGAGCACCCGCAAAGACATGCGACTGCTCTCCTGTGCGACATTGAAGACCCCGCTGGCTATCGCCTGAATGTTTGAAGGAACGGTGTTCCAGGCGGCTGGAGGTACATTTGCGCATTCGATGTAGTCGTTGACCGCCGTCTGCAGCACAGTCGGATCGTTCTTGTTCACGATCATGTCCGCCATGTAGAAGGTGATGTCGGGACACTTTGAATTTTCGTTTCCGCGCATCGGACGCGGCATTATGTTTCGGATAGTCTGGCCCAATTTCGCGCGATCATCGGTGAAATCAAGCGTGGTCTGGCCGGAGGTCGTGAAGACTGCGACTCGATCGGCCGGAGCAAATTGCGCGATGCGCTTCATCGCAGCGTCGCGAACGCGAGCGAGGTCCCCAAACTGCAGAAACAGATCGTCAAAGACATAGGCCACATATCGGCCCGGGAAAACGGCTGGGCTGGGAGCCGCTGCAGTAGTCGAAGGCTGACTTTCGGCAACCGCCGGGGCCTTTGACGGCAAAGCTGGCAGCTCTTCGGCGTCGAAATTCGAAATCTCCTGGCGCTTCCCATTATCGAGGACTTCGAAATCCTCCTTCCTCAGATTCCCCACCGCATGACCGGTTGCATCGCGCACCACAACTCGTACCTGCACCAGACGAACATTCACCCGCAGTTTGGCAGCATCCTCCAGCGCGGCGGGTGACGATTGATCTTTGACCGACATTTCGGTCGTGGGCTCTGGCGATGGCTTAACGACGGTGGGCGATGCGGCCTGTTGAGCGGTTAGACTCGCTCCTGCGAACAGGATGAGCGCGGCAAGTCGTATTGTTCGGGAATTGATCAAGCAGTACCGGGGATCGCTTGATGGTAGCGCCATGCGACTCCAGCGGGGCAGGAACTCAGGTCGTGGTAAGCATAGCAGGTATTGTTATGTTCCGAGAGATGTTCCGCCGTCCTGGCGCAAAGCGAAGGGGCCTTCCGGACAGGCCCGGCGCCGGCTCAGAGTCACCGTATAATCAGCTCTTAGGCTTCTTATGATTCAAACTCTATTTGGCAGTCTGACGGAAGAGAAGAAAACCGGCTTTTTTGACCGGATGAAAGAGGCGGTCACCCGCACCCGGGAGAATCTCGCGGAGCGAATTGAGGAAGTTGTTTCATTTGGCAAGGAAATCGACCGCAATACGCTCGATGACCTCGAGGCTACTCTCATTGGCGCCGACCTTGGTTCCACCACGACTCAAGAGGTCTTGGGGAAGCTCCGGGAAAAGGCGGATCGCAAGCAAATTAAAGACGTCGACGAACTTAAGCGCCTTCTGAAAGAGGAGTTGCTGGCAATCCTGAACTCGGCCAATGCGCGTCCGGTCAGCAAGGTTACTGGCGGCCCGGAAGTGATCCTCGTCGTGGGAGTGAACGGAACCGGCAAGACGACCAGCATCGGGAAGCTTTCGCAGGTATTCCGGTCGCAAGGGAAGAATGTGCTGCTCTGCGCCGCTGACACCTTCCGGGCTGCAGCCATTGAACAGCTGGAAATCTGGGGACAGCGCACCGGAACCGAAGTAATTAAAACAAAACCTGGCGGAGATCCAGCGGCGGTGTTATTTGATGCTTTGCAGGCAGCGGTCGCCCGTAAGTCCGACTACGTTGTGGTCGATACCGCTGGGCGTCTTCACACCAAGTCTAGCCT